>Ga0335394_10000068_pt1 | contig 93963 bp, 80 predicted proteins | sample MAT03_FD_205741 | JGI IMG/M metagenome (GOLD analysis project Ga0335394, IMG submission 205741) | Freshwater microbial communities from Lake Fryxell liftoff mats and glacier meltwater in Antarctica - MAT-03 (spades assembly) (version 2) ... | reverse complement strand
CATCGAACTGTGCCTGGGTTCCGACCGCGACCCACGGGGGTTGGGCCACCTGTCGCACGTCCCGAAGGGCGAGCATCCGGCTCCCCGGCCCGACCGAACGGCCCCAGGGTTGGGGGACATCCGCGTGTTGATCGTGCCGGGCGCGAAGGGCAAAGGGCCGACGGCCATCGCCTACCGACCCGTGAAGCCGGAAGCGAAACCGGATGAGGCCATGAAGTTCGAGTCGCCGGGGAAGTCGCACACATTCGCGTCGGTCACGCCGATCCCCGACGTACAGGTGGCGGTCAAGGAAACGAAGACGGGTTACGTCATCGAGGTCCGGCTAAGTTGCGACCGGATCGACTTGCGAGACGCGGCGGGTGGCCTGCGGTTGAGGGGCGACATCGGCGTGCTGTGGGGCAACGAGGCCGGGCTATTGACCGAGCGACGAGCGTACCTGTTCAACCGGGGACCGGCGGCGAGCGTGGTGAGCGATACCCCCACCGAAGCCGAACTGCATCCCGCCGAGTGGGGTATGATAATTTTTGACTGAGCAACTTTGAGTTGAGACGTACTCGGTCGGGGGATTCTGCGTCCAGCGGCAAGGATTTTTGCCAACTGCGTCTGGCGACCAGCATCTTGAGAGGAACGAAAGCGTGGATGCGAGGGGGAAACGCCTTCCTCTCGCCGGGGGGCGACAAGCATTCGCCCTCGGCACGCGAGCCACTGTCATCGCCGGAAACGAGTCGGTTTGCGACAATGACCAGCACGCACGGTATCCGCACGGAACGCCCTTCCCGGACGGCCAAAACGGGACAAACGACCCAGGGGCCGAGCGGCGTCACCTGTGAAAAACCTTGCAAATCAGGACGTTTTTCCACGCAGGGACAGCCGAACGGCGGTTCTGCATCGGTAAATAGCTCGACCCATCCTACTTGCTCGGCTCCTTCGGCATCGGAAAGTGTTCCTGAATCCACGCCTGCCAGAGCGGCGTCTCGCGGGCGGCGGTTGCGGCCGCCTGCTCGCCGTACAGGTAGAAATTCAGCGCCACCAGGATCGGGCCGCCACAATTGACGGCGCCCAGGGCGGCGATGCGCGACCCTTTCTCGTCTAGCCGCAGCAGTGCGTCGTACGGACTCTGGCTGAGATACTCCAGTACTCCGCTCATCTCCGGAACACCGGCCGGCGATGTCCAATGCTGCCCGACGCTTAAGCCTTTCACCCCCAATGCCGCGGTCAGCGTCTCCCAAGCCCCCGCTTCGCTGCTCGCGGTGGGGACCATGAACTGCATGATCGCGGAGCGTTGGCCGCGAAAGTGCGTGAGATAAATCCGCAGAGTGCGCAGAAACGCAGGCCATCCGGCTTTGGTCCCTTCCAACTGGTTGTCCCAATCGTCCGTGCTGGCGAAAAGGCTATGGACAATGCGGACGATGCAGATGCCTCCCCCGCGCGCTTCCACGCTCCACTCGTTGGCCATGGGCGGCGAGCCAGCGACCCAGCCCGCCGATTGAGCGGCCCACTGGAATGGCGGTTCCCAGGTCGTCACTTCGGAGTGCGAATCCATGCCCGGACCAAAGTTCAAGGTCACCGCGACAGGCTTGCCGTCGCGTTCTTCGAACTCAGCCGGCACGAACCAAGACGAAATCCCGGGCCCGGTGGCGATCGCCTGCCAGACTTCCTCCGGCGTGCCGGGGACCTCGACTTCGACCTGCACCGAGCGGCGTCCGGAGTCCTCTTTCTTCACGCTCATGATGGCTCCTTACTCTCCTCAAGCTCGGATTGCTGGGTCGGGAATACGATGATTTGAATGTCGAGCATGAGCAGACGGTAGCATTGACAATTTTTATTGTCAATGCGAATCAAGGGCGTTTCCTGCCGTTTTCTGTTCCGTAGAGGTCGAAGCTGCGCACGGCGACTTACGACTTATGCGGTGAAGACCAACTCGTCACGCACCGTGACGCAGTCGCTGTGCGAGCCAAGCCGGTCAATCCGCTCGGCTCTTTGCCTGCGTGGATCGGCTAGGATGCGGGCATGGACGAGAACCCCTACCAACCGCCAGGTACGAATCCCAAAAGCACACCGGCAACCGTTGCGCAGTGGGCCGTATCGCAGTGGGCAGTCCGAGCCATCGTGATGGCGGTCGCCACTCTTGTTGGAGTAAGCTTCGTCCTCTGCGTCACCTTCGTCTATACAGCGAAACATTCCAGCGGTGCCGTCCAGGCAGAGAACGAAATGACCCATCTGCCCGAGACAATACACAAGAATAGAAGGAGACCCTGACTTTCGACGGACGCGATCGCCCACCGGTCTTGTCTCAGCGACTGAGCGCGGCCAGTATCCGCGTCTACTTCCGTCCCGTCTTCTCTTCCACCAGGCCCGCGACAAAGTTCACGCGGTCCTGCTGCTCCAGGCAGGCCTGCTGCAGCTGCACGTAGTCCCCCGAGATCTTGCCCAACTCCAGCAGCGTCGGCGCCAAGCCCGAGTTCACCGCGCCGGGGGGCAGGTGCTCGATGCTCGCCGCCAGGGCTTCGCTCGTTTTGCCCAGCCGCACCAGCAGCGTCACATAGACTTCCGCAGGGAAAGAACCATCGATCCCTTCGTCGGCCGAGGCCGCCCGATCGCGGAAGAAGGCCAGATTCTCGTCGACGTTCTTGCCGAGTTGAGCCTCGAAGAATCGCGCGTGGTCGGCGTACTGCTCCTTGAAGGGAGACTCCCCTTCGTATTGGAACTGCGGGCTGAGCCGCCGGCCGTACTCGGTCAGATCCAGGGCCAGCTTCAGGTCGTCCGGGTTCGTTACCCAGCGAGCAAAGCGGACCGTCATGCTCAAGTGCGAGGTGTCGATGTGGTAGCTGTCACCCTGGAACAGCCAGTCGCGATCGGCGACCAGATCGTGGATCGTCTTCTCCGTCGGCAGGCTCCCCTCCTGCCGCTTGATCTCGGCGTACAGGCTGGCCGTCAACTCGGCGTGTAGATGCTGCACCAGCAACCCGGCCACTGCGGCCCGCTCTTCGCGCGGGAAGCCGCTGGCGCTCTGGTCGAACATGGTCACCGCACTGCAGGTTCCAAAGCTCTTCAGCACCAGTTCAAAACCTCGCCGGGGGGCGACCCCTTCGTGCACGGCGATGTTTACCATCTCGTCGACCTGCTCTTCGATCGGCTCCCAGCGATCCAGCGCCGCGGCGACCATCTTCTTTTCGCCGGCGTGCCGCAGGTAGTGCCAGGCCTCGCCGATCTTGCCGTCGGCCAGCATCAGCCCGCCCACTTCGCGGCAGGTCTCGACCAGGGCTTCGTCGATCTGGGCCTGTTGAGCCGACGGAAGGTCGTCGATGCTCTTGGTCAGAATGACCGGCAGGCCGAGTCGGTAGCGGGCTTCCATAAGCCGCGCGTCGAACAACTCGGAGTAGCGCTTCTCGGTGGTCAACTGGTCGGCCAGTTTGGCGAACAGGGCATCGACTCCGCCCTCGTTCAGGCTGCTGCGGAGTTCGTCGAACTGGGTCTCGAAAGCGGTATGCATGGGGAGGGAATCGGCTGGAGTTTTGGGGCAGGTTCGCAAGCGATGATTAAGTTTATTCGACCTGGGCGGTTTGCACACTAGGCGACAGAAGTACGTCCGATGCCATTTTCCGTCGACATCCCATTTGTTCGCATCTTCCGAAAGAATGGCAGCGATGCCCGGGCGAGCGGACAGACCTTGTTCTGTATCCCATCTTTGATTCTAGCAACAAAACCCGCCTGAAGCGGAGCGGCCGACGACATTGGCCGCGACATGCGAGAGGGGCCCGGAGCAGGCGAGTAAAGTAGCAGGCACACTCCGTGTGCCGTCCGCCTTTTGTGGTGCAGGCGTCCCGCCTGCCTTGCAGCGGGAGCGATGTTCCAGTAGGCGGGACGCCAGCACCACAATCCACTAGCCCGATGCGGACCTTCAACGGCGAGAGAGCAAACGCCAGCAGTTCCGGAACTGAGCGGCAGGGCGCTAGCCGCCGGTGGCCCGAGGGAGTGCATTCCGCCTTACGTACTAAGTAGCAGAATTGCGGCACGAGGTGCGTCCCCCAAGGCGTGCCGTTACAATCTAAGCAGGGATACTTAGCGAGGCATTCTGGTAAGGGCGCCGGCGTATGAGCCCGACTCTCTACGACCAATGGCAAAGTCGTTACGACTGGCTGCAGTCGCAACAAGTCGAGAGTGCCTCACCCTCCGCAATCGCGCTGGAAAAGGTCTTGCGATACCTGTTGACTCGCTATCACAACCAGCCCGAAGCCGCCCAGCCTGCCCTCGGTCCCACGGCTCGTCCACTCTGGGCCGATCAAAGGGCGATCGTCGTGCATCAGTACCTGTCCTCTGGCCAAGTCTCGGGCATCAAAACGGCGTCGGATGCTCAATCGCGGATCTCCGGCGTCCTCGAGCGGATGAGAGGCCAAGCGCAAGCGGCATCGGTCGACAGGCCCGTGCTCCCTCGTGTCACCGAGGTAGCCATGGGAATCGCACAGCTGCTCAAGTCGGCTTGGTCCGAACAGCCTTTGCGCGAATCGTGGTGCAAACTGGCCGAAACGATCGAACGAGCCATCGCCGCGGGGACCGATCCCTTGGAGCCTGTCGAACTGGCCACCGACCACCGCGAGGTGCTTCCCGAGAGTGCCTGCCGACCTCTGCTCGCGTGCGCGGCCGATTCCGAGTGCGATCCCGAAATCCGCTTGCGAACCTGGCGATTGTCCATCCATATCGCCGAAGTGCGGAACCGCGGTATTCCGGCGCATCTGATACGGGACTGGTTCCAAAGAGCTGCCGTCTCCGGTTATGAGGAAGTCTACTCGAAAGCGTCCGTGTTCACGTTCGAGAATTCATGGCCGTCGATCGAGACGCTTCGCCACGAGCTCAAAAGCGACATTCCGGTCGTCCGACTCCGGGCAACATTCCTCTTGGGGCAGATTGGCTCGCTTCACGACGTCAGCTTGCTGGCAGATCTACTGCTGCTGCCCACCGCGGAAGATGAAGCACCGGGTGAACGCGAGGCATTGGCCGAGGCGATCGAAAGTCTGGCGAAGATCCCGTAGAGCAAGACCAAGCTATCGGGTCAACTGGCCCCCCATGTTGAATAATCGCATCTCCCGTCGTACTCTTTAGGGGAGTGGATCGTTCGGCAAACGCCAGCAGTACAGCAATAAACTGCTTGCGCGTTGTGCCAGCTCCCCTCGGCTCAAGGCCGAGTCGACTTGATATCCGCGAGACTTCGATGAAAAGAACCAGCACGCGTTCCAAGACGGTTACCGTCAAGCACAAGAAAGGCACTCCCTACTTGCTCAACGCCGAAGAGCGGGACGGGATGCGCGCCGCTTGCCGCTTTAATGCCGAACTGATGGACCACGTCCGCCCGCACGTGAAGGCCGGCGTAACGACCGGCGCCATCAACGATCTGGTCTACAACTACACGGTCAGCCACGGCAACACGCCCGCCTGTCTGGGCTACGGCTCGCCCAAGCCCTTTCCCAAGAGCCTGTGTGCCAGCGTGAACGAAGTCGTCTGCCACGGCATCCCGGGCTATCGGGTGCTGAAGGACGGCGACATCGTGAACATCGATCTCACGAGCATCGTCTACGGCCGGCTGCCGACCGACACCTGGCACGGCGACCAGTCCGAAACCTTCATGATCGGCCCGGTCAGCGACGAGACCCGCCATCTGGTGCAGACCTGCTTCGAGTGCCTGTGGCTGGGGATTGCCGCCGCGCGACCTTATGGCGCCGTGATTGAGATCGGCCACGTCATCGCCGCGCATGCCGCCCGCAATGGTTTTTCCGTCGTCGAGGAATACCTGGGGCACGGACTGGGGCGCGAGTTCCATGAGGAGCCCAGCATTCCCCATTTCCCGCATCCCAACTTCGCCCACGTCATCTTGAAGCCGGGCATGTGCTTTACGATCGAGCCGATGATCAATGCCGGCACCAAGAAGACGGTCCTCGACACGACCGACGGCTGGACCGTCCGCACGGCCGACGGCAAGCTCTCGGCCCAGTTCGAGCACACGATCCTGATGACCGAGGCCGGCCCCGAGATCCTGACGCTGACCAAGAACGGCCCCCAGCGCGGACATCGCTTCTAAACTGCTGCACGTTCCGGCCGCGCGCGAACCTCCCTTTCTAGCGGCCCCTCTCCTCGTTCGTAGTTCTGCCATGCCTCGCGATCGAGTGGCCATTTCCGTCCCTTGTTCTCAGTGCCACGAGCCCAGCCTGAACTGCACTCATAACCATTACCTGGGCGAGACCGAGATCCACAGTTGGGAGCATCGCTGCACCAACTGCGGGCATCGCCAGACCAAAGCCTTCCGCAGTGACGACGAGCCCGAAGACCCGCCGGTCGAGCCACAGAAGTGTCCGTACTGCGGACGGAGAGTCGAGTGAGACGGCGAACGGGCGAATAGGAAGAGTTGTTGGGTGTTGGGTGTTAGGCCGCCTGCGGAATATCTTCACTCTGGCCCCGCCCACTCCGCGCATCCGACCTGCGTTTCGCCAGCCTGCATTTCCCCAACACCCAACACCTAGCACCTCTTCCCCCCTTCCCTCATGACCATCGCCATCATCGACTACGGAATGGGCAACCTGCGCAGCGTTCAAAAAGGTTTTGAGCGCGTCGGGCATCATGCTGTCGTCACCAACGATCCGGCGGTGCTGGCCGCGGCCGATAAAGTGGTCCTGCCCGGCGTGGGTGCCTTCGGCGATGCGATTGCCGAACTGAAACGCCAGCAGCTCGTGGAGCCGATCAAGCGGGCCATCGACAGCGGCAAGCCGTTTCTGGGGATCTGCCTGGGATTGCAGATGCTGTTCGACGTGGGCTACGAAGACGGCCGGCACGAAGGGCTGGGCATCCTGCGGGGCGAGGTCGTTAAGTTCAAGGTGCCGCACGAGTACAAAGTCCCGCACATGGGCTGGAACCAGCTCACCATGCGCCGCCGGCCGCCGATCCTGGAAGGATTGGCCGAGGGAGCCTTCGTCTACTTCGTTCACTCCTATTACGTCGTGCCGACCGACCCGGGCGTTATCGCCACCGAAACGCCATACCCGGAGAACTTCGTCTCCTCGATCTGGCGCGACAATCTGTTCGCCACGCAGTTCCATCCCGAGAAGAGCCAGGCCGACGGGCTGCGAATCCTGAAGAACTTCGCCGAGCTGTAGTGCGGAGCACGTCCCGCGCGAGACAAGCCTTGCGCCGAGCGGTATGTTGAACGGTGTTCCCGTCTTCGAATCGATCGCGTTGTGGACCCTTTCCGTCCTGGCACTGGGGACCAATCGATGCACCGCTTCTCTCTCCTGGTCGCCGGTCTGGTGTGGCTGGCCTCGCCTGTCGCATCCGCCGGCGAGATCACCCGGCTCTGGCTCACCCACCGTACGCACGATCCCAGCAAGATCGTGGTGAACTGGGAAACCGACGCGCCGGGGAACTCCATCGTTCACTACGGCGTCGACGCCGACCTGCGCGAGACCGCCCGGCAAGACGACCACGTCACGCTGCATCATGTCGAGATTCCGTTGGCGGCCAATGCCGACCGCTACCATTACCGCGTGACGACCGGCGAGGATCGCTCGGCGCCGGCCTCCTTCAAGGCCTATCCCAAGGACCTGGTCCGCATCGCCGTGGTCGCCAACTGGCACGCGCGGCCCAAGCTCGACGCGCTGATCGCCGACAACATCCACCTGCTTACCACCGCCGGCGACAATGTCGAGTCGCTCCACCGGCTGTGCGGCCCGGGCAAGGCCGACTGCACCAAGCCCTACACGGCACTCATTGCGGCCTATCCCGAGCTGTTTCGCACGACGCCGTTCCTGCCGATCCTGGGGAACCACGACCGCGAGATCCGCCCGCGCGGCAACAAGCCGCCGACCGATGCGGTCTACGATGTCGAGGCGCAGGCCTTTCGCGCGTTCTTCGAACTGCCTGGCGATGAGTGGAAGTGGCACTTCGAGATTCCCTCGGTCGACCTGCGGCTGATTGCCCTCGACTTGAATCATATCTCCGATCAAGGAACCACCTGGCAGACTTGCCACCCGCTTACCAAGGACTCGCCGCAGTTCTTGTGGTACGAGAAGCTGATGTCGACCGAGCGTCCCGTCACGGTGGTCACACTCTACAACGAACGCAACAGCACGATGCGTTCGCAGGAGGGAGCGGCCTGGCATGAGTTGTTCCGCAAGGGAACGATCGCCGTGACCGGCTTTGGCTACTTCGCCGAGCGGGCGGAAGTGGACGGCTTCCCCTACTACAACACATCCCTGGGAGGCAAAGGGGCCAAGTACGCCGACCCCAAGAGCAAGTTCTTTGCCAGCGAAGACAACTACCTGCTCCTCTCGGTGAGTCGTGACAAGCTGCGAGTGGAGATTAAGAACCTGGATGGAAACACGCTGGATCAGAAGGACTATCCAAGGCGGAAGTGAACGAGAGATTTGAAATTTGAAATTTGAAATTTGAAATTTGAGAAGAGAGAGAGAGAGAGAGAGAAACGTGGACGGCCTATATCCCTCCCCCCTCCCCCCGCATCTCAAATCTCAAATCTCAAATCTCAAATCTCAATTCTCAATTCTCAAATCCGCCGGATCGCTACAATCCAATCCCTCTGGAACCTGATCGCCCCCGCCCACTACAATCGCGCGGTCTTAGTCTGAGCATCGGAGCGACGTGGCAAACGAATCGGATGACCTGAACGTGCTCTTGCTGGCCGGCCGCATGACGGCCCGAGGCAGCTCTGCCTACACGTTACGGCTGGCCGAGCGGCTGCGCGAAGTCGACATCCAGGCACAGATCGCTTGCGAATCGGCCGATTGCATTCCCGCGTCCGCCCGCAGCCAGATCTCCCTGGCCGAGTACCCGCACCTGAACATGCCGCTTTGGCGGCATTTCGTCATTCGCGATCTGCTCGATTCGCTGCGAGCCAACCCGCCGGCGCTGATCCATGTGCAGACTCCCGCCAGCTTGAAGTTGGGCGAGCAGATCGCCACGGCGCTGGGTCTGCCGCTGGTGCTCACGGTTCACAGCTTCCTGGGTTCGGACACGAACCTGCGCTTCCGCCCGACGATGGGAGGCAAGATCATCACGGTCAGCGAACAGTTGCGGGCCGACCTGGTCCGGCGGTCAGGCGTCTCTCCACATGACGTCCGCATGATCCACAGCGGGGTCGAGTTCCCCGAGGTCGAAGCTCCTCCGCCGGCCGAAGGCCGCGTCCCGGTGGTCGCCACGGCCGGACCGCTCGAACCGCAAAAGGGGCAGGAGTACTTCCTGCGTGCCGCCCGGCGGGTGCTCGACCACGGACTGGATGTCGAGTTCCTGGTGGCCGGCAGCGGCCCCAGCGAGCCCGCGCTCCGTCGGCTGGCTGGCGAACTGGCCATCGCCCCGCATGTGACCTTCGTCCCCTACGTGCAGCGCTACTCCGATGTGTTGGGAGCGATCGACGTCTTCTGTCTTCCCAGCCTGCAGCAGGGCCTGGGGACGATCATGCTCGAGGCCATGGCCCTGGGCAAACCAGTGGTGGCGACCAACGTGGGCGGAGTTTCGGCCGCGGTCCGCGACGGTCAGACCGGCCTGATCGTCCCCAGCCAGGACGACGCCGCGCTGGCCGAGAAGATCGTGGCCATTCTGGAGAATCGCGATCTGGCCCAACGGATCGGCCGGGGCGGGCGCGAGCTGGTCCGCGAATCGTTCCACGTGATGCAGATGGTCAACGAGACGGCCAACGTTTATCGCGAGGTACTCGACGAACCGGTGAAGCTGCGCGTGCTGGGCGAGGAAGAGGAAGAGTAGGACCAGCTCCGGCGTTATCGGTCGGTAGTAGTTTAGTGAGCGGCACGGCGCCAGTGCTAAAAACGCTCACTCCGGATGCTCGGTGGTGCGCTCCAATTTCGCTCTCCCCCGCAGTTCCTGGCGGCACTTCGTAAAGAACGCCTGATAGTCGGCCCGCTTGTAGTTGGGAAAGGTCCACGGCCCCGACTGCCAGGCCCGGTCTTTATAGTAGAGCGTGGTCTCGGCAAAGATCCCCCGCTCCAGATAGATGCGATGCGTGTGATCTTTGGTGCTGGCCAGGATCAGCTTAGCGGCCGTCATGTAGCCGGGATCGAGGTTCAGCGGGCGAGGCTCCGGATGCCCACCGACCCGGGCGTAGTCCTCCTCCCACTGGTTAGTCGCCAGCTTGATGTCGACCAGCGCCGTGGGCGAGATGAAACGCTCGAACGAGACGAACTGCACATCGAGCGCGGGACCCATGGTCGGCTCGTAGTAGTTCGTCTCGACGAACGGAAACCTCGGGCTGGTGAATTGCACGGGCCCCCACTCGGCTTCCATGCGGGTGCGGGCCCATTCAAAGGCGGCGTCGTAGCGGCTGAAGACGGCGACAAGCAGCAGGACGGGGTAGTGTTCGCTGGGCTGGCCCATAGGAGAGGATGCAAGCACGCAAAGGTTGGGAGAGACGTACGAAGCGCAGCGAGGCATCGCCTCGGGTTCATGGGGTCCCAGGCAGAGCCTGGAGTCCGAGGCCGATCAGCGAAAGACAAATCTTATCAAAGAAGGATAATGACACGGCCCTCGGCAGGATCGATAATCGTGGACGTCCTTGCACCTTCGACCCCGAGCGGCCTGCCATGCCCATGCATCCATTAGAGGCAAAACCCCGGCTCCTCGCAATCACGCTCACGCTGGGCTTTCTCGTTGGCTGCGCGGGCGAACTTCGCGCGGCCGACGCCGTGAAGAAGCCTGTCCCCGACGCCGAGGGGCTCGCCTTCTACGATCAGAAGATCAAGCCGATCCTCTCCCGCAACTGCTACAAGTGCCACAGTCACTCGGGCCGTATCAAAGGGGGGCTGGTCGTCGATTCGATCTCAGGCCTGCTCGAAGGGGGCGATAGCGGCCCCTCTGTCCTGCCCGGCGATCCGGATAAGAGCCCGCTGATCACCGCCGTGAGCTACAAGGACGAGAACTTGCAGATGCCTCCCGAAGGGAAGCGTCTGACGGATGACGAGGTGGCCCTGTTGACCGAGTGGGTCAAGCGTGGCGCACCGGCCCCCGGCCTGGACAAGGTCGGCAGACCGAAGGGAAAGATCAGCGACGAGGACCGCGCCTGGTGGGCCTTTCAGCCCGTCAAGCAGCCCGCTGTGCCGGATGCTTCACCTTGGGCGCGCAACGAGATCGACCGCTTCATCGCGGCGCGGCTCGCGAGCGAGGGGCTCAAGCCTTCGCCCGAGGCCAACCGTCGCGACCTGATCCGCCGGGTCTACTTCGATCTGACGGGCCTGCCGCCGACTCCGGCCGAAGTCGACGCGTTTGTGGCCGACCCGGCGCAGGACGCTTATGAGCAGTTGGTGAATCGCCTGCTCGACAGCCCCCGCTACGGCGAGCGCTGGGCGAGGCACTGGCTCGACCTGGCCCGCTATGCCGAGAGCGACGGCTTCCGCATCGACGACTATCGTCAGAATGCCTGGCGCTATCGCGACTACGTCATCAAGTCGTTCAACGAAGACAAGCCCTACGATCGCTTCGTGACCGAGCAACTGGCCGGCGACGAGATCGCCCCCAACGATCCCGACGCCCTGGCCGCCACCGGTTTCCTGCGGCACACCATCTACGAGTACAACCAGCGCGACGTCCGCACCCAGTGGACCGACATGCTGAACGACGTGACCGATGTCACGGGCGATGTCTTCCTGGGCATGGGCATGCAGTGCGCCCGCTGCCACGATCACAAGTTCGATCCGATCCTGCAGGCCGACTACTACCGCTTGCAGGCCTTCTTCGCCGGCTACCTGCCGCTCGACAATGCGGTGCTGGCCACGCCGGAGCAGAAGGCCGAGTACGAAGAGAAGCTGGCCAAGTGGGAAGAGAAGACCGCCGAGATTCGTAAGGGAATCGAAGCGATCGAGATCCCCAAGAAGGCTTCGCTGGCCAAGGGGGCGATCGAAAAGTTCCCCGACGACATTCAGGAAATGATCCTGAAGCCGGTTTCGCAGCGCGAGCCGCTGGAGCATCAACTGGCCGAGTTGGCCTATCGCCAAGTGACGTACGAACACGACCGGGTCGAGAACAAGCTGAAGGACGAAGACAAAGTGAAGCTGGCGGCGCTCAAACGCGACCTGGCCGCGCACGACGCGATCAAGCCGGCGCCGCTCCCCACGGGCCGCATCGTGTCGGAAGTCGGCAAGGTCGCTCCGCCGACGATGATTCCCAAAAAGACCAACACACCGCCATTGCCGCCGGGCATTCTGACGATTCTCTCGCCCGAGCCGGCCAGGATCGAACCGGTGCCGACGGCGCCGCAATCGACCGGCCGACGAACGGCGCTGGCCCGTTGGATCACGCAGCCCGACAACCCCCTGGCCACGCGGGTGATCGTGAACCGTGTCTGGCAGTACCATTTCGGCCGCGGCCTGGCGGCGACCTCCAGCGACTTCGGCAAGTTGGGGGAGAAGCCCTCGCACCCGGAACTGCTCGACTGGCTCTCGGTCCGCTTCGTAAAGGACGGCTGGAGTTTCAAGAAGATGCACCGGCTGGTGCTCCTCTCCGCGACCTATCGGCAGTCGGCCACTGCGCCGGCCAGCGAGATGGCCTTGCTGAAGGACCCCGAGAACCGGCTGCTTTGGCGGGCAAACACCCGCCGCCTGGACGCCGAGCAGATTCGCGATTCGATCCTGGCCGTGACTGGCGACCTGGATCTGACCATGGGCGGGCCCAGTGTCGACAGCACCAAGACGCGACGCAGCATCTACACCAAGGTGGTCCGTAATACACGCGATCCGCTGCTCGACGTCTTCGACACGCCCGAGGGCTTTACCAGCATGTCGCAGCGCAACGTCACGACCACGCCGACCCAGGCGTTGCTGCTCTTCAACGGGCAGTCGTACATGCGGCACGCGCGGTCCATGGCTGGCCGGCTGAAGAAGGACGCACAGGCGAGCGACGAAGCCTTTGTGCAGGCCGCCTACCGCGCGGCCTTTGGCCGAGCGCCGACCGCCGACGAAGCCAGCGCCTCGCAGCAGTTCCTGGATGACCAGGTGCAGAAAGTCAATCGCAAGCATGCGGGCGGAACGGGCTTTGTCGCTGAAAAGCTCCCCTATCGCGAGGGCAAGGCCGCGCTGCTCCAGCCGGCCGGGCCGCAGGTCCGTCTGCAAGTGGCCGACAACGCCAAGCTCCCCAGCGGCGACTTCACGATCGAGGCCTTTGTGCTACTCCGCTCGATGTACGAGGATGGCACGGTGCGAACGGTCGCCTCGCACTGGGGCGGAGAGAAGACGCAGGCAGGCTGGTCGTTCGGAGTCACCAGCAAGAAGTCGGCCTTCAAACCGCAGACTCTGGTGCTGCAACTCTGGGGCGGAGCGACCAAGGATGGCAGCGACTACGAGCCGGTCTTCTCGGGCGTGCACATCGCGCTCAACAAGCCGTACTACGTGGCCGCATCGGTCCGCATGGAGGACACCAGCAAGGCGGGCATCACCTTCTATGCCAAGGACCTGTCGAACGACGACGAGCCGATGCTCTCCTCGCAGATGGAGCACAAGATCGTCCGCCGCGCCGCCCCCGGCGTAGCCTTCACCATCGGCGGCCGCGACAACAAACCGTTGGCCACCTGGGACGGGCTGATCGACGACGTACGACTGACCGGATCGGCCCTGAAGCAGGAAGAGCTGCTGCCGACCGCCGAAGGAGCCACGGACAAGACGATTGGCTATTGGCAGTTCGAGGCTCGGCCGAGTCCGTACCACGACACGACCGGCAACAAGCTGACGATTCGCTCAGTGGCCGAAAAGGCCCAGGGAGACGCCGACGCGAAGACGTCGGCTCGCGTCGACTTTTGTCACGTGCTGCTGAATGCGAATGAGTTCTTGTACGTGGATTAGGGCAGGATTTGAGATTTGAGATACTTAGGGCGAGATGTGTACGCAATGCGATTGTCTTCTTTTGCTTCTGAGAAAAGTTAGGCCGTCCGACATCTCAAATCTCAATTTCAAAATCTGAGATCTGCGAGCCAGACGAGTCAGCAGTTTTCACTCGGCTATCCCCGAACCAGCGAATACGCCCATGCCTTCCCGCTCACAACCTGCCGGCGATTCCTCCCTCTCCCGTCGCGAGGCCCTGCTGCGCGGCGGCGCCGGTTTCGGTGCCCTGGCGATGACCTACCTGCTGCAAGGCAATAAACTCTTCGCCGAGGAGGTGGCCGCTGGCAAGCTTGTCTCGCCGTCCGCGCCGAAGGCACCGCATTTTGCCTGCAAGGCCAAAAGCTGCATCTTCCTGTTCATGGAAGGGGGCCCGAGCCACATCGACACGTTCGATCCCAAGCCCAAGCTCAACGAACTGGCCGGCAAGCCGCTCCCCGACAGCTTCGGCTCGGTCATTACCGCGATGGGCGAGGCCAAGGCCCCGCTGCTGGCCAGCAAACGCAAATGGGCCCAGTATGGCGCGGGGGGGGCGTGGGTCAGTGACTGGCTGCCGCACACCGCGCAGTGCATGGACGAGATCGCCGTCATCCGCTCCTGCTGGGCCAACGGCATTAACCACTCGGCCGGCGTCTGCCAGATGAACACCGGTTCGACCCTGGCCGGCCGGCCTTCGCTCGGCTCGTGGGTTTCGTACGGACTGGGAACTGAGAATCAGGACCTGCCCGCCTTTGTGGTGATGCAGGACAACAACTCCACGGTGGTCAACGGGCCGCGCAATTGGGGCGCCGGGTTTATGCCGGCCGTCTACCAGGGGACGCGGATCTCCAGCGGCACCGAGCCAATCCCCAATCTCAACACGCCCGAGGGGGTGACCGATCCGCAGCAGCGCGGGAAGCTCGATTTTCTGAATCAGCTCAATCGGCAACACGCGGCCACCCGGCCGCTGCAGACCGAACTCGACGCCCGCATCGCTGCCTACGAACTGGCCTTCCGCATGCAGGCCCAGGCCCCCGAGGCGGTCGACCTGTCGCGCGAGACCAAGGACACCGAAGAGCTGTATGGGCTCGACAAGAAAGAGACTGCCACGTTCGGCCGCAACTGCCTGCTCGCCCGGCGACTGGTCGAGCGGGGCGTCCGGTTTGTGCAGCTCTATCACGGGGCCGGCAGCAAGTGGGACGCGCACTCCCGCATCGAAACGAACCACGCCGAACTTTGCCGCGGCATGGACCTTCCCGTGGCCGGCCTGTTGAAGGACTTGAAAGCTCGCGGGCTGCTGGATCAGACGCTGGTCGTCTGGGGTGGCGAGTTCGGCCGCACGCCGATGAGCGAGAAGGGAGACGGCCGCGATCACAATCCGACCGGCTTCACCATGTGGATGGCCGGCGGCGGAGTGAAGGGGGGCCAGGTGATTGGCGGCACGGACGAAGTGGGCCTGTTCGCCGTAGAGGATCGCCTGCATGTACACGATCTGCATGCCACGATCCTGCACCTGATGGGGCTGGACAACATGGGGCTGATCTACAAATACAAAGGCCGGCCCGAACGCCCGACGCTGAACGAAGGGGAAGCCTTTAAGAAGATCCTGGGCTGAGTCGGGGCGAGACGCACGCCGGTACAGTGAGCTAAGCGGCCAATCGCACCGCCCGAGCCCGCAGCCTTCGGCGACGGACGTACCACCCGCCCGCGGCGATCGCCCCCAGTCCCATGAGCCAGGTCGCGGGCTCCGGCACGGGCGAGTAATTGAGGTAGACCTGAGTGGCGCCCAAATTCGTCGTGAGGGAGAAGAATCCGAGTGGGGCCAGCGCTGAGAAATCGCTGTAGTCAAATCCCACTCCAGAAATCGACGCCGTGCCGCCTGTCAGACTTGCGATTGTCCAACTGTAGTACTTGGTATTGTCAAACCCTGTCATCAGATCTTCGACTTTGATCGTCGCGTTGGTGAAAGTCAGCGAGCCAAAGGAAGTGATCCGGTCTTGATTGGCAACAGTGCTCTCGCCGGCCAACAGTGGGCTTGTAGACGAAGTGCCATACGAAGCCGCGCCATCCGGTCCCGCAATCTGCCAGTGATACGTGCCGTTGATTGTGGTCGCCACGGTATCGCCCGACTGCCCCAGCGTCAGCGTCCCCGTGACGCTATTGCCAGAGGCATCGAGTGCTCCGGGCGAGATGGTGCCGAAAGCTTGAACGGTGATGGTGTTGCTGACCGTGGGAGCGACGATTCCCGTGCCCGCTAGGGTACCCCCTTGTGTGGCCGTGCCCCCCACAACAATCGAGCCCGTGCCCGTTGCACTGCCACTGGTGTTCGAGACCAGTAGCACGCCGTTCGACACGGTGGTTGGCCCCCCATAAACATTCCCAACGTCCCTCGAGAGTTCAAGAACGCCGGTACCCGTCTTCTCGATCCCTGTAGTGGAGCCCGTGCCGTCAAAGATTCTACCAGAGACTTTCAGGTCGGTACTCGCCGCGCCGTTCTCGACCTCGAAGGTAGCCGTAACGTTGTCGGCCCCTGCGTCTCTCAGATCCACTTGTGCACTGATTTCGCCCATTTTATCTCCGGTGGCGAATACACCGTCATTTCCTATCCAGATCGATCCTGCGGTGCCGGAAACTGTAGTTCCTATGACTGAGCCACCGCGTATGTCCCACAGAAGCGCCTCTTCCAGGTAAACATCGACATCGTAGATCCCTGTCGCATTAACGCGAATGCCTCGGGCGTTCGAGACCTGTCCGTCCTGGGCGTTTCGAACGGTCGCTGCGAATCCACCGACGTCGTTTCCTACAATGAGATTCCCTTGAAGGTTCTCATTTACGGGCCCATCGTTATCCAGAATGACCGTTCCTTGCTGCGCGACAAAATCACCGGTGAATGTATTCGCAGCACTCCCAGAGAGTCGCAGCGTTCCTTCACCCGTCTTGATGATCCCGCCATTGGCGATCAACGCGGAGATGTCCAGATCGAAGGCTGCACCACCATTGGCCACATTGATGGTCCGGTTGCCGCCGCCGAGGTTTAACGTGCCTCCAATCGTGGACGAGGTTGCCGAAGCATTGCTGGTGATGTTTCCATTAACCGTCAGAATGCCGGTCCCTGTTACGGTTCCTGCGGTCATCTGCAGGCTGGCAATCGACTGGTCGACTCCACCCGCTAGCCCGAGAGTTCCTGAAGAAATAATGACATTCGTTCCCGAGGGAAGCGCGTTGTCGATGGCAAGCTGCAGCCGTCCACCATTAATAGTGGTGTCACCCGTGTAGTTGCTGGCCGCAGAGAGTTGCAGTCGGCCGTCGCCGGTCTTGACGATTCCGCCGTTGCCGGTGATACCCACGGAGATCGTAAGGTCGGGAGTGTTTGTGCCATCCGCAATGTTGAACGTGCGAGTCGATCCGTTGAGTGATAGCGCACCTGACCCGGAACCGGAAATCGTTGCGGTCGTGGTGGCGGCATTCCCCGTAACGTCACCGTTGAGGAACAGGGTGCCCGTCCCCGTGGTGACTGCCCCAGCGATCGTCAGGCTGTCGATCGTCTGGTTGAAGTTGTTGAGGGCCAGAGTCGCACCGCTTGCAATCGTGACATCGGTTCCCGTGGGAAGCGAGTTGGCCGCTCCCAATTGCAGAAAGCCGGCATTGATCGCCGTGGCGCCGCCGTAGGTGTTCGCGCCCGAAACGACCATTGTTCCCGCACCGGCTTTGATGATGCCGCTGCTGCCGGACCCTGAGATGGCTCCCGTAACACTCAAGTCAGTTGCTGCACTGCCATTGTTGATTGTAAATGTTCGCGTGGCTCCACCCAGATCCAGGTTGCTGGCGATCGTAGAAGCCCCTGCTGCGTTATTGGTGGTGACATTGCCCCCCAGCGTGAGCGTGCCGGTTCCGGTAACCGTACCCTGCGTCATCGAGAGCGCGGCGATCGAGGTATTGAAGGTCCCCATCGCTAACGTGGCACCCGATGCAATGGTGACGGCCGTAGTCGAGGGGAGAGCCGCGTTGCTTCCGAGTTGAAGTGTCCCCGCATTGATGGCCGTCGTGCCCGCATAGGTATTGGCGTTGGAGAGTTGCAGCGTCCCAGCACCTGCCTTCACGATGCCGCTGGTTCCCGTCCCCGAGACCACGCCCGTGATGTTCAGGTCGGTGGCCGCGGCGCCATTCGCAATCGTAAAGGTCCGCAGAGCGCCCCCTAAATTAAGTCCGCTTCCGATAGTCGACGATGCTCCGGCGGCATTCGTTGTGACATTCCCGCCAAGCGTCAAGACACCTCCACCGGTCGTGATGGCGCCTTGCGTCATGGCAAGACTCCCGACGGAGGAGTTGAAGGTGCTCATCGCCAGGGTCGCACCCGTATTGATCGTGAGACCAGTCATCGAGGGAAGCGCGTTAGCAGCACCCAGTTGCAGAATCCCTCCGTTGATCGTGGTCGAACCCGTATAGAGGTTCGCCGCGGAGAACGTGAGCGTGCCGGCGCCATTCTTAGTCAGGCTCTGCGCTCCAGAGATCACGCCCGTCACGTTCAAGCTCGCCGGCGCGTTGACGATGTCCCAGATTTGCGAACTGCCCAAGACGATACCGGCGTCAATCTGATGGGCTCCCGTGGCGCCCGAAACGGAGATTCCCGTATTTCCTGCGCCGGGATTGATCGTCAACGTTTGAGTGCTCGTGGGCGTGATGCGAACGGTTGAGGTGGTAACGATATTCAATCGCTGAATCGTCGTTGAAGTCAGAGTGGAAGTGTTGAGCGAAATGGGATTGATATTGGGGAACGTACCGATCGTCACCGTATCGGCAGCGGCCGGCACCGACCCGGTCCCCGTCCAGTTGGCGCTGTTATTCCACTGATTGCTCGCCGAGCCATCCCACGAAATGGGAGCGCCGCGAACTGCCTGTGGCAACGCTAACTGCGCTACCACAATGGCCGCAATGGCCAGTTGTCGGAGCATCCGACGAGAAGGTTTTTGCACGTGCGCGCCCCTGGAGTAAGGTATGAGCCCTGCCGCCCGCTACCCGCTGCATTGAGGGAGCATCTCCCCCAACCTTTCTAGCTTATCGCCTCCAGGATTCACTTGCAAACAGGAGTTCTTAGAAAGCCTTTACATTGGTTTGATTGCTATACCTCACCACGGAGGGGGTTTTGACGATTAATCAGCCTGTTCCCCCACAGGCGACTGCCATCGGAGACTGCACGGGCACCTTCCAATGCAATGTCAAAGCCCGACACGTTCGCTCGAAGAAGGGCTGTTGCTCGAACTTCGTTGGGCTACGATGGGGCATGCCTCGCCGAAGATTCCATCGCGCCGTCTTTGTTGCCGCCGGCATCTACAACATCGCTTGGGGGCTTTGGTCCTCGCTCGATCCGCAGTGGCTGTTCCGCTTCTCGGGCATGACGCCGCTCAATCACCCTTCGATTTTTGCCTGCCTGGCCATGGTCGTGGGGTTGTACGGCGTTCTGTATCTTGAAGTGGCCCGCGTTCCCGAACGAGGTTGGCTGCTGGCGGCCGTGGGGCTGGCGGGCAAGATCCTGGGGCCGATCGGACTAGGCGTACTGATCTACCAGGGTGAGTGGCCTCCTTCGACGCTGGTCCTCTGCCTGACCAACGACTTTTTGTGGTGGATACCGTTTGGGATCTATCTGCGAGATGCCTGGCCGAACTTCAAAGCGGAACAGTCGAGAGCCCCATGACGCCTGACCCTTCCTCCGTCAACACGGGGATCTCTGTTTGCCAGGTGGCGACCGAAGAGGGGACGAAGTACTACGTCACCATGCTTCCCATGGATGCCGTCTTCAACCAGGGACTGGCGGCCGAAGCCATCGTGGGCATGCTCGCCGACCACTGGACGCCGGAGATGCCGCTCACGCCCGATCTGTTCGCGCGGAACAGCGTGTTTGTCGACCTTCTGCACGGGGTGATCGCGCAGCATGCGCCGAACCTGCCGTCGTTCGCGGCTGAAGCCCAGCGCGTGGGCGAGGGACATGTCTGGATTGTCGACCAACGAACGGCAACGCCCGATGGCGACGTCCCTCAAGAGGACATCTTCGGCGGGATCGAAGTGCAGGGCGGAGTTGCCGTGCCAGGCTCCTATCTCCGCTGTGCACGACACCGCATCCTGTCCGAGCGCGGTTTCTTCTGCTTGACCGCCGATCTTCAGGAATGCCTGCTTCGCGAGATCGGCGAGCGGAACGAGCGGCTGCCGCGTCGCGAGTGATGGCTGCAACGCCGCACATTCGTGGCAACGTCTACCGGGCCGCTTCGCGGGTCACGACGCGCGTCAGCGAGGTCTCGAAGTGGGCCTTCCACAGGCGATCCAACTCGCCGACATCCGAGATGCCATACGTCCCCTTCAAGGCCGTGTCGTAGTCGCTCTCGCCGGCCCGCCGTAGAAAGTCGACAAACACGGCCGCGCTTTCGCGGCTCACCAGAAAGTCGACCAGCGACACGCTCTGCCCATAGAAGACCGCGCGGCGGTTGCCGGCCGGATAGTCATCCAGCCGCAGCAGCTCGGGTGTGGCGAAGGTGGCAGCGCGCTGCCAGGCGTGGGTCAGGTCCCGGCGATGCCCCCCTTGCTTGCGGGCTGAGTCGTTCAGCACGGCCAGTCCCTCTTCGGCCCAACGTGGGCAAGGCTTGTCGGCAAAGAGCTCGGCGATCACCACGTGCGACAGTTCATGCGGCAGCGCTTCGCGAAGCGGGTCCGGCCGGTCGCTGCGCAGATCGATCCGTCGGGCGGTTACTCGCCCGCGATCGATAGTCACCGCCGAAGAGCCGCGCGTCTGCTGCGAGCCCGCCCCGACCTCGCGGACATAGCCCGCTTCCGTCGGATGGCAGACCACGTAGCACTTCGGTGCCCAGCGTTTCGCAAGGGACTCGCCCGAGAGCGTCCGCGACAGTTCATTCCGCAGGGCCTCGCACTGTTTACCCAGTTCCACCGGATCCATGTCGCGGGTGGAACAGATCGAGAAGTTCTCGGTCTCGGTCAGTAGCCAGTTCCCCACCTGACGGATGGGCGACGGGGCCGTCTCGGCAGCGAGCAAATCGACGGGAACCAGCAGCGTCAGCAGGCCCAGGAAAGCAGTTCGCAGCAGCATCGCGGAGGGATCCGTCGCGTGGCAGGAAGGGGAGTGCCAGACGGAGAAAGCGATTCCAATGCCGCGCCATGAATGGGCGAGAAAAATCGCAGCAAGCTATTTGATGGAAGGTGCTTGCGACTTGACGCGTCAGCGACAGTTGGCAACGCGTCTTGCAGCAGTTGCACGGTTCGTCAGCATCTCGTGCCCGCGTTCCATGCGTTCGATCGTGCGCGATCGACGGAGCTCCGCTACTCCCGCTGGTCCAGATGCCCGCTCTTGGCGATGGCCCGCATCAGCCGCAGCCCCAGGATAAAGCTCATCGCGCAACCAGCCACGCCAAAGACGGACACCCCCCAAACCGTCGGCTCGACGTTGTTGCTCCACAGCCAAGAGGAGCCCAGAAACAACGCGCTGGCCAGCATCCCCAGCACCAGCCGATTGACGGAAGGCTCCAGGCTGCGGTGCTGCAGATGGATCTCGAACCGCCCCGCCTGCACCTGCGTCAGGATGTCGGAAACACCCTTGGGCAGCACTTCGCCCAGGTGTTGCCACTCGGCGAAGACGCGCCGCAACTTGCGCCACTGCCGCATGGGGGACAGCCGCCGCATGATCAGTTTGCGCTGATAAGGCTCGATCAGTTCGGTCAGGTTGAACTGCGGGTTCAGCAGCCGCGCGGTTCCTTCGAGCATGATCAGCACTTTGATCAGCAGGGCCACACCGGCCGGCAGCACGATGCTGTACCGGCGGATGATCTCGGTCATCTCGGCCAGCGCTCCGCCCAGGTCGAACTCGTTCAGCGGCTGATCGGCGTAGTGGGCGATGAACTCGCTGACGTCGTATTCTAGCCCCGGCAGGTCCAGGTCCGAAGGGACCGAGCCGATCCGCGTGATGATCTGGGCCAGCCGCATGGCGTCGCGGCCGGCCAGCGCGGCCAGCATGTCTTCGATCTGCTCGCGAGTGCTCTCGTCGATGCGGCCCACCATGCCGCTGTCGATCAGCCCGATTACTCCCCCCTCAAGGATCAGAATGTTTCCCGGGTGAGGATCGGCATGATAGAAGCCGTTCTCGAAGATCATCTTCAAGAACAGCTCGGCCCCGCGCCGCGCCAGCGCCGACAGATCATAGCCCGAGGCCCCCAGCCGCTCAGAGTCGGCCACCTTGACACCGTCCAGGTACTCCATCACCAGCACGCGGCTGGTTGAGCAGGCACGGACCGGCACGGGGAAGTGGACGCAGGTCTCTTTGGCGAACTGGGCCCGAAACTGCAGCAGGTTCCGCTCTTCGCGGCCAAAGTCCAGCTCGCGACGCAGACTGCGCTGCAGATCCGCAGCCGTCTGTCGCGGTCGGTAATTCTTCAACTCAGCCACGTGGACTTCGGCCAGTTCCGCCATGCCGACCAGGATCTCCAGGTCGTTGCGGACTTTGTCTTCGATCCCCGCATGCTGCACCTTCACCACCACGACCGAGCCATCGTGCAGCTTCGCCAGATGGACCTGCCCGATCGAGGCCGATGCCAGCGGCGCGTCACTGAACTCGGCAAACACTTTTTCGAGCGGGCAGCCGAGCTCGGACTCGATTGTCTTGCGAACCTGCTCGGGCGCGTCGGCCGGGGCGTCGGCCTGCAAGTGGGTCAGCTCTTCGGCCAGGGCCTGCCCGATGATGTCGGCCCGGGTGGACAGGATCTGCCCCAACTTGATGAAGGTCGGCCCCAATTCGCCCAGGGCCAGGCGGATCCGCTGCTCGCGGGTCAGGTCGGCCAGTGGGTCCCCTTCCGGCCCCTTGAACAGAGCTTTGGCAAAGTCCAGATCGAGGCGGCTGATCCAGTCGGCCAGACCATACTTGCTCAGAATGGTCACCACCTCGCGCAGGCGATTGGCGTTGCGAGCAAGTTGCGGAATGGAAGAGAACTTCATGGTGCGATGCTACTATGCGGCCGCGGGGAACTCCAGCTTAGAAGGTTCTGGCTGGCCCACTGGGCAGAACTTTCGCCCCTGCTGCCCCGTATTTGTCCCCGTGAGCGCCGCTCGCATCTAGGCGTAAAACGTAGGGTGGGCAGGGCCGCGAGGTCGACTCTGGGCACCGTTCACGGGCTTTCTTCCTTGAGGTTCAAATCACGATCTGAGTATCGGCATTGTCCCAACGGGAGCGCCGCGGGTTGAACGCGCCCAGCGCAGTGCGACCGTGTAAATTTGCGGGTTCAGCCCCAGCGCCGGCGCTGGGGTCAGCGCGCAACTTTGCGAGTTGTGCGCGCCCATTGCAGTGCGACCGTGTAACTTTGCGGGTTGAAACTCAGCGCCGGCGCTGGGGTCAGCGCGCAACTTTGCGGGTTGAGCGAGCTCAGCGTAGTGCGACCGTGTAACTTTTCGGGTTCAGACCCAGCGCCGGCGCTGGGGTCAGCGCGCAACTTTGCGAGTTGTGCGCGCCCATTGCAGTGCGACCGTGTAACTTTGCGGGTTGAAACTCAGCGCCGGCGCTGGGGTCAGCGCGCAACCTTGCGAGTTGTGCGCGCCCATTGCAGTGCGACCGTGTAAATTTGCGGGTTGAAACTCAGCGCCGGCGCTGGGGTCAGCGCGCAACTTTGCGGGTTGAGCGAGCTCAGCGTAGTGCGACCGTGTAACTTTTCGGCTTCAGACCCAGCGCCGGCGCTGGGGTCAGCGCGCAACTTTGCGAGTTGTGCGCGCCCATTGCAGTGCGACCGTGTAACTTTTCGGGTTGAAACTCAGCGCCGGCGCTGGGGTCAGCGCGCAACTTTGCGGGTTGAGCACGCAGGTCGCCGGGCTGGCGATGTAACTTTTCGGGTTGGCGCGGGTCGGAACGTGCATTGGGCCCGAAGCCTAGGGCATCGCCCCAGGTAGACAAGGTCCATGATCGTACGGGGCCCCTTGGCGGCTGCTGCGGCAAAGCCGCAGCAGCCGCCAAGGGACAAAATACGGAGCGGTTCGGTGTCGCGATCCTGGGGCGATGCCCCAGGCTTTCTTAGGCCGCCCCTTCGGGGCTTCGGGGCTTCGGGGCTTCGGGGCTTCGGACGGAACGCGTGACTCTGGCCCGCTTGTAACTTTGCGGGTTGAAACTTAGCGCTGGCGATGGGTTCAGCTCGCCACTTTGCGAGTTGTGTACCGCGCACGGCCGCATGCACCCCGGGTCACCAACTCTTCGGGAACGACTGCACTCTGCACTGGCCTTCTATCCATTATGCAGTATAGCAAGTCAATGGTTCGTTTTCAATCTGATTTAGATATTTTCTTGGGTTTTATGAAAATGACAGCCGTCGTGCCTCCCGCGTGGCCGGAATGCGCTAGCGTCGACGTCGAAGTCCACCGCGCACTGAGTTCCAACTCGGAAAGCTACACAGTCGGTGACCGTTCCTATCGTGATTCCCCGACGGGGAAAACTTCAGCGACCTACAAAAACGGGCCCACTTCGCACGCGCGAAAAGGGCCCGTTGAAACATCCTTTACAAACGACACTTACTCCTTGGCGTTGTCGATGCTGATCAGCTCGACCTCGAACACCAGTGTCGCGTGGGGCGGAATGCCGGGGGTTCCCTGAGGGCCGTAGGCCAGGTCCGAGGGGATCACCAACTCCCACTTCGAGCCGACCGGCATCAACTGCAGGGCTTCGGTCCAGCCGGGGATGACGCGGTTCACGGGGAACTTGGCGGGCATGCCGCGCTTGATCGAACTGTCGAACTCAGTGCCGTCAATCAATGTCCCCTTGTAGTGGGCCGTGATCGAGTCGGTCTTCTTGGGGATCGGTCCCTTGCCTTCCTTCAGCACCTTGTACTGCAGGCCGGTCTCAGTCGTCTTCACGCCCGGCTTCTTTTTGTTGTCGGCCAGGTAGTCTTCGCCGACCTTGCGCTTCTTGCCTTCCAGCTGCTTCTGGTAGGCCTGCATGGCGGCCTGGATCTCTTCCTCGGGGATGGCGGCCTTCTTGCCTTCCAGCGCGTCGCGGATGCCCTGCATCAGGCATTCCATGTCGGTGTCGATCCCCTGCGACTTGAAGTTGGCCCCGATGCTCATGCCGATGCCGTAGCAGACCTTGCCGCGGATCGACTTGAGGCCCGGCCCCTCGTCCTTCACGGCAGGTTCGGCTTCCTTCGTGGTCTTGGTATCGTCCTTCTTATCGTTTTGCGCGGCCACGGGTCCGACCATGAAGCCGGCCACCAGAGCCAATGCGAGAAATCCTTGGTATCTCATCGACGTTGCCTTTGTTCTCAGACACCTGCTTGGACTGGAAGGCAAAAAGCCTGCATGCAGTCCAGCGTGAAGCCGGCATTATAGCGGACGGCTACAGCCAGCGGGACGGGGTGAGCGGCGCTCACGGGGACAAATACGGGGCAGCCGGGGTGAAGGTTCTGGCCGTAAGGTGGGCAGAGTGAAGCGAGGCCCACCGCTCTGGCGAGTAAGCTCCTGTCCCTGGACAAGCTTGGCTCGCCACGGGCTTTGCGACGGAATCTTTTGGCCGAAGCGGTGGGCCGCGCGAGAGTCGCCGCCGTGTCCCACCTGAAGAAGTTCGGAACCGTGGGACGCGGCCTGTCCCATTTTGCTATCTTTGGTTCAGGGAGCGATCGTTGGAGATCGGCGATTAGGGCACACGATGTGGCGTAAACTCAAGAGTCTCACGGGCCAATGGGTCGCACTAACCCGACGTCCCAGGGATGCGCAGGGGTTCATCGACCGAGGGAATCTTTGGTGCGACAAACAGGACTACCGGCGCGCCTTCGCAGATTATAGCGACGCCATTCAACTCGACCCGAATTCCGCCGAGGGGTTCGCTTGCCGCGCGAGGGCGGCACTCTGCAATGCGGAGTTTGATCAGGCGATTTCCGATTGCGACGAAGTCGCACGGCTCGATCCCGAGAACGTCGATGTGTATCTACATCGGGGAGCTGCTTGGGCAAGCAAGAAGGAATTCGGCAAGGCATTGGCCGACTTCGACGAAGCGATTCGGCGCAAGCCGAGTTTCGTCGCCGTATTCCTCGGCCGAGGGGACGTTTGGTGCGACTCTAAGGAATACGACAAGGCGATTGCAGACTACACCGAGGCCCTCCGCCTGGAACCGTCTTGTGCTGAGGGGTTGTGGTGTCGGGGATCGGCTTGGTACGCGAAGGACGAGTTTGACAAGGCGATTGCAGACTTTGACGAAGCCCTTCGTCTCGCCCCCCAGCAGAGCGACTTATATCTCAGAAGAGGGGGCGCCTGGTACTCGAAGAAGGAGTTCCACAAGGCGCTAGCTGACTTCGAGGTCGCCGCAAGGATCGATCCTTACAGTGCTGCTGCGTACCATGGTCTGGGGATAAGCCAGGCTGCTTTGAACGAACCCGATCTGGCCCTGGAAGAATACAGCGAGGCCATTCGTCTCGAGCCCGACTTTGCCGATGCTTTTCATTCCCGTGGCACCACATGGTTTGATAAGGACGAGTACCCTAGTGCAATCGCTGATTACAGCGAAGCGATTCGACTTGACCTTGTCGATCCGACGACCTACATGTGTCGTGGACAGGCCTATTGCGCCGCGGGCGATATTGAAAAAGGCATGGCGGACTTTGACGAATCCTTGCGGCTTGACCCCGCCCATTGCGCGACGTTCCTGGCGCGTGGCACGGCATGGTACGAGCAGGAGGAGTACGATAGGGCCCTGGCGGATTACGACCAGGCTCTGAGGCTGCAGCCCGACTCCGCCGACGGCTTCTTCGGGCGAGGCGCTGCTTGGTTCGCCAAACAGGAGTACCACCAGGCGATTGCAGCCTACAGCGAGGCCATTCGGTGCTGTCCCGACAATCTGGTGACCTATATTCGACGGGGCGATGCCTGGAATGCCCTGGACCAGTACGACAAAGCGCTCGCCGATTTCAACGAAGTCATCCACCGGGCGCCGAATTCCCAGTACGCCGAGGCACTGCTCCGTCGGGTAGACGTCTGGTTGGCGCAGAAAGACTACGACCGGGCAATCGCTGATTGCGACAAGGCATTGCAACTCATCCCGCAAGAACCAACGGCGCTGCTCGATCGAAGTTGGAGCTGGTTCAAGAAGCGGGAATATGAAGCAGCGATTGCCGATATCCAATCGGTGCTGGAATTTTTCGGCGAAGAAGCCGACCAGGCACAGGCGCACGCCCAGTGGGCGATCCTGCTGGCAACTTCTCCGGATCCTAAGTACCGCGACGGCAAGAAGGCGGTCGACCATGCGCTGCTTGCGAATTCGTTCAGTTCGAACGAGCACCTCGAAGCGGTAGCGGCAGCCTATGCCGAAGTGGGCGACTTTGGTCTGGCCGTTGAGTTTCAGTCCAAAGCGAATGCGCAATTCAGCAGTCCCGAAGCGATTCGTTCCGGGGCAGAAAGGCTACAGGGTTATCAAGAAAAGAGACCCTACCGAGACGAAGGATGAGTCGAGCGGCTCCCTCTCACTTCAGATTGCTTGATCTTGTCGCTAGGGACGAATGACGTTGAAAATAGAAACTGTCAACGCATGGCTTTCGTAGAGATAATGCCAGCGTTCACGCACTTCTCACCCTCGGTGCGGCGATTGCTACCGACTGCGCTCCCTACTTCTTCGCAACCGCCAGCTTGCGGCCGTACTTCTTCTCCAACTCGTCCGCCTGCTGGGCGTTCACCACCAGGCGACGGATCGCCGAGGCCCGCCCCGTGACCGGATCGAAATCGACGATCGAGCCCGACAGCCGCGGATCCCCCTCGGCCACGTCGAACATCGTAGGGTTGAAGGTCAGCGTGGTCTCCATCACCCGATCGATCCGCCGGCCGAGGATGCTTTCATACGGGCCGGTCATGCCGACATCGCACTGCAGGGCCGTCCCCCCGGGCAGGATCTGCTCGTCGGCCGTGGCCACGTGGGTGTGGGTCCCTAGCACACAGGTCACCCGGCCATCGAGATAGCGCCCCATCAACTGCATGTCGCTGGTCGCCTCGGCGTGCAGATCGACCACGATCGTCTTCACCTCGGGCGGAAGCTGGGCCAACACCCGATCGGCCGCCTTGAAGGGGCAATCGACCGGCTTCATGAAGACCCGACCCAGCAGGCTGATGACGGCCGCGCGATTGCCGTCGGCCAGCGTCACCAGGGCGTGGTCCTTGCCCGGCGCTTCGGCCGGGTAGTTGGCCGGCTTTACGATGTTGTCGGCCGAGTTGAGGATCGCGTTCAGCTCGCGCCGACGATAGATGTGGTCCCCCATCGTCAGGCAATGGGCGCCGGATGCGACCAGCTCGCGATAGTTCGAGGAAGTCAGTCCCGAACCGGCCGAGGCGTTCTCGGCGTTGGCCACCACCAGGTCCAGTTCTTCGGCGCGGATCAAGCCGGGCAAAGCCTGGCAGACGATCCGTCGGCCAGGCTTGCCCACAATGTCACCGATCAAGAGAAGACGCACGAAGAGTTTCCTGGGGTGGACTTATTTCTTGAGCTCGCCTTTGACGGTCGGCTTAAGGTCGAGCTTTTTCTCGTCGGGCTTCTTGTTCTTTTCCTCGCGCTTGGCGGCGGCGGCGGCCTTCGCCTCTTCGATCTTCTTCATCTTGGCCGGACCGACGTACTTTTCGATCTTGGCATCGCGCTCGGCCTTCACCGCTTCAAGTTCGGCCTCGAGCTTTTCGATCTTCGGTTCGTACGCTGCCTGAATATCGTAGATCCCCTGCTTCTCTTTGTCGTCCACCACGTCGCCGAAGTAAGGAGGCAGACGTCCCTTGGCCGCCTCCTTCTTGCCTGCTTCCTGCGCCGCGAGCGGCAGGCCCATCATGGCCGCACTCAGCCCCAGCATCAACACCCCCGCCAGCATCGGTTGCACATGGTTGCGTCGCATCGTTGCATTTCCCCATTGGAAGTTGAAAGACCCGTAAGCTCGCTGAATGTCCGCGAAGCTCACCCAAAAGGACCCATGGTAAAGTCCAATGGCCTTGAGTTCCAGGAAAAAAGGGAATGAGCAGGAACGCCATTCCGTGAGAGATGACACCCCTAAGACAACGCGCGGTCTACCGTGCTTCCTGGACGGTGATCTCGGTCGACTTCGAGACAGGATCCCCGCCGGTGGCGGTCACCGTGGCCGAGACTTTGGGCCGGGCCACGCGGTCGGCCCGCAGGGTGAAGCGGAACTCGAGCGGCTCGCCGGGACCGAGCACGTCAAAGGGATCGAAGAGAATCTGCTGCGCGGCCCCCTGCTGCCCGACCACGCGATTCCTCGCCGGATTGGCCGGGTCGATGTTCTCGACCGACATCTCCACGGGGAGCGCCACCCGCACCGTGACCTGCCGGGCGGGAGTTTGCCCTTCGTTTTTCACCCGCAGCATGAACCGCGCCACCTGTCCCACGTTCACCGGGTCATTCAGCGGCACCAGCGACATGCTGAGTCGGGCCTCGCTGCGGATCTCGAGACAAGCCTCGTCATTGGCGGCCTTCACTCCGTTGGCTTCCACGATCACCGGGTTGCAGATCCGCTGGCCAGCCTTCAGGCAGCGGGCCTGGATCTGCACGATGTTGGCTTCGCCCGGCGCCAGGTCGGTGAAGATCCAGGCCACCGTGTTGTCGGTCACCCTTTCATGTCCGCCGGTGACCTTCTCGGGCAGGATCGACTCCAGGTCGTAGCGGTCGATGATCTTGTACTGCTTGACCGGCGTGGTCCCCTCGTTTCGCACGACGACATCAAAGATGATGGAGTCCCCCACGCTGGCCAGCGTCGGCCCGGTCTTCTTCACCGAGAGCCTGGCCGGCGGCGCGTTCGCGGGGGGCTGCGGATCGGGTTGGCGCTCGGGCTGGCGTTCCGGTTGGCGCTCCGGTTGGCGCTCAGGCACGGGGACCGGGACCGGCTGCACGGGAGCGATCGAGGTCACGCAGGCCTGCGAGGTAGCACGAAGCCCTCCATCGCCCGTGAGTTCGACCACGTGGCACAGCCGGCCGGGCTCGACCGCACGCAGGGCGATGCCAAGCGTCTTGGTCGCGCCGGGAGCCAGGTTCTCGATGGAGCGCTCGACCGCGCCGGTCACGCCATCGAACTTGAAGCCGGCGTCGAAGGTGTCCTTCACCAGCAGGCCGGTGGCGACTGCGCCGCCGGTATTGGTGATACGGACCCGGAAGTCGGCGTTCTCTCCCACGTTGACTTGCGAAGGGCCTTCCACGCGCAGCTCGAGCTTGGCGACCGCAGTGCCGATGACCGTGGTCACGCAGTCCTGCGAACTCAGCCCGTCAGCCGTCTTGACCGTGGCGCAGTTGCTCACCGTGCCGGCCTGATCGGCCTTCAGGTTCAGCTCGATGGTCCGCGATTGTCCGGCAGGGACGGCCCCCAGGCTCCACGAGAGCTGCCCCCCGGCGGCAGGCTGCACCGGCGGATTGCTGGAGATAAACGAAAGCCCCGCAGGGACCTGATCTCCCACGACCACCTCGCGGGCTTCGGCGCCGCCGGCGTTGGTCACCGTGATGCGATAGGTCAGCGTCGCCCCCACGATCGCCTGCGCGGGGCCGGTCTTCTTGAGGCCGATCTGCGGCGCGCTCCAGGTCTTGCGGGTTTCGCCGATGCCGATCACCAATGGCGCCGTACTCCCCAGGGCCATATTTGCCGGGCGGATCACCTCCACGCGGATCAGGTTCGTCCCTTGCACTGGCGTGGTCTGCACCAACTCGGCGCTTCCCAGGCCGGCCGAGTCCGTCGTCACTTCAACCGACTGCGCGCCCGTCGGCTTGAAGCCGGCCGCGGGACCACCGGTGATCAGGTAGCGCACGGTCCAGCCGGCGATGGGCGAGTTGTCGCTCCGCCGGTTGACCGAGGTAGTGAATACGTGCGAAGTGCCGGCCGGATTGACCGCCGAAGGAGGCAGCCGCCAGCGGGCGTCAACCCACTCGATGCGGGCCGTATCGCGACGGCGATCCCAGCCGTAGACCTCGGGGGCGTAGGCCGTCACGTGGCTCGTCCCTTCGCGCGGGCTGGTGACGCTGATCCAGGCCTGGCCGCGCAGCAGAGGGACGTCATCGCCCGGGTCGATGGTGCCGCTGGTCAGCGTGAGATAGCGCCGCGACGTGACACCGATCGCGTACTGCGGGCTGACCTTCTCCACGGTGTCGACGAACGACTCGCGTTCTCCTTGCGAGACGAACTCGCCGACTCCGCCTTGGGCCATCATCCATTCGACCCGCTCGCCCGACATCAGGTAGCCGTCGAAGCCGCAGACTCCGCCGACCAGGATCACCTCGCTGCCCACGGGCGCGATGATGGTGCGGGGGGAGATCGAAATGGCCGAGTCGTACTTGCAGAGCAATGCTCCGGGCTCGGTCTGCGGGGCGTAGCGCGGCATAAAGATCCGGCGTCCGCTGGGGTCGATGGCCGTGCTCTGGCAACCGGCCACGAGCGCGCAGGCCAGCACGCCGAGGATTCCGATTCGAGTTTTGGCCGGCGCGCGCATACGAAAAACCAAGACAACAAGGGTCGCTATGGAAACGTAGCACGTAGTTCCAGGCAACCTGGGTGGAATTTTCGTCCTGGGGAGTTGCCAACCGGCACGGACCCGATACAACCGGCCCAGCCGTCGCCTGCGGACGTATTGCCTTCAAAAAACGCCGAGGATCGCCATGTCGCAGCTCACTTTGGCCGACGCCCAACAACAGGTCGACGCATGGATCAAGAGCGTCGGAGTCCGATACTTTTCGGAGCTGACGAACCTGGCGCAACTGGTGGAGGAGGTCGGCGAGCTGGCCCGGATCCTCTCGCGGACCTATGGCGACCAGAGCTTCAAAGCCTCGGACCAGGGGCGCGACCTGGGAGACGAAATGGCCGACGTACTGTTTGTGCTGGTCTGCCTGGCGAATCAGACGGGCGTCGACCTGACGGCCGCGTTCGAACGGAACCTGGAAAAGAAGACGAAGCGCGACGCCACGCGGCATCAGCAAAACGAGAAGCTACGGGAGTCATGAAGGGGCTACTAGGATTCGTCCTCGTCGCCTTCCTCTTCTTCACCCGCTTCCTCCGCGTCGCGCGGCTGCGCCAGCCGGGCCTTGGCCTCGGTCACATCGAACCACAGTTCACTGCCATCGTTGCACTTCACCCGATCCAACGAGCGTTCCCCGTCTTCAACTTCCTCTTCGTCGATCGGCTCTTTTTCCAGGTACTCGATCAGGTCGTACTCGTCTGTTGCTCGCAGCACCAGATAGGGCTTGTCTTTGGTACCGTCGCCGGTGGACAGGATGCCCTCGGCACAGGTCGAGGCCAGAAAATCTTCGAGCTGTTCCTCGCCCGAATCGCCGAGTTCTTCGGCGATGGCCGCCATCAGCAGGTGGGCCTGGGGGCTGAGCAGCAGGTTGGGCAAGGCCTCCTGCAGGCAGACGCGGGCCTCGGCCCATTTGCCTTCGTCGATCAGTTCGTCGGCGCGATCCAGCTCCTCGGAGTCGGGCTGGTATTCCTTGGCGGCCAGCACCTCCTGGCGCACGGCGAGGAACGATTTGCGATCGGGATTCTCGGCAAACTTAAGGAACAGGTCGCGCATGGGAACGTCCGCATAGACTGAAGTAGGTAGGGGGCAACGTGCCACGCCTTCCAAAGTATCGAGACAGGGCGATCAGGGGAATCCTCGCGGCAGGTAGTCGGCCTTAGCGGTTGGTCGACTCCGTCGGCGGCCGGCGATCCCCCCCACCCTGGGTCCAGATCCTTCATTTCTTTCCTTACCTATTGAATTCACACTGCAAAGCCGTCAGGCTACAGCCAACTCATTTGGAGCAGACACTTTCCCATCATGCCGGTCGTCGATTCTTCAGAGGCTTTGCTCGAGCTACTGGCCGAAAGCAAGCTCCTGACCCCGGAGCGAATGGGTGAGGTGCGCGCCACCTATGCCTCGGAGCCCGATCCGCGCAAGGTCGCCCGCCGGCTGGCCCGCCACGGCTGGATTACCCGTTGGCAGGCCGAGCAACTGATGGCCGGCCGAAACAGCTTTCTGTTCGGCGACTACATGCTGCTGAGCCTGATCGGCAAAGGGAACATGGGGGCGGTCTTCGAGGCGCGCCACAAGGACAACCCCCGTCCCGTGGCCCTGAAGATCATGGCCAAGGAGATCCTGAAGGACGCGGTCAAGATCGCCCGTTTCCAGCGCGAGATGAGCACTGTCGCCCGGCTCTCGCATCCCAACATCGTGGCCTTCTACGATTCGGGCAAAGAAGGCAGCACCAACTTTCTGGCCATGGAGTGCGTGGCGGGCCGCGACCTGCGCGATTTGCTGCGAGACCACAAGCAACTGCCAATCGACTTTGCCTGCGAGTGCATCCGCCAAGCCGCGCTGGGCCTGCAACACGCCCACGAGCAAGGGTTGGTCCATCGAGACGTGAAGCCCGATAACCTGCTGGTGCAGCTCGATGCGCAGGGCCGCCCGCTGGTGAAGATCCTGGATCTGGGACTGGCCCGGCTCTCGAGCGAAGAACAGGCCGAAGAAGCCGGGCTCACGCGGCCCGGGCAACTGGTCGGCACGCCCAACTATGTGGCGCCTGAACTGGTGGTGAATCCCGACCACGTCGACATCCGCGCCGATATCTACAGCCTGGGCTGCACGCTGTTCCGCTTGATCACCGGCAAGTTGCCGATCGTGGGCGAAACGGCCATGGAGAAGCTGGTGAATCGGGTGAAGTCGGATGCGCCGAGCATTCTGGAATTCCGCGCCGACGTGCCGCCCGACCTGGCCACGGTGATCGCCCGGATGCTGGCCCGCGTGCCGGCAACGCGCTATCAGAAGCCGCAGATGGTGGCTGATGCCCTCTATCCGTTCTGTTGGAAGCCGGGGGATCCTCCGCCCGCGGTGAATGTTTTCCGTCAGCCGCCGGACGAAGACTTCATCTCGCAGGAAGACAGCGAGACCTCGCTCCGTACGCCGAGCCCCCTCCCCGCGGCGCCGGTGGTTCCACCGCCGTTGCCGCAGCCGGCCCGATCGATGGCGGGCCCGCCGCCGCTTGTGACACCGGGCTCTTTGCCCATTCCGCCGGCAGCTCCTGTCGCAGCCGCGACGAACTTTCCCCCGCCCGCGCCGTTGCCCAGCGCCGCGAACCTGCTGGCACAGGCGGCCGGAACTTCGCCGACGGCCAGCAAACCGATCATCGCGCCGCCGCCTCCACTGGTGCCGCTGACTCGTCCCAGCGGGCTCCCCGCGCTGCCCTCCCGACCCAATGGGCCGACGGGCTCAGTACCGATGGCAGGCATTCCGGCCGCTGGAACGCCGGCTCCTCCGCCGAACACAATCGTGGCGAAGGTTCCGGCGGCAGCACCCCTTAACCAGGCTGCGCCGGTTCGCCCGGCCACGCCGATCCCCATCGCCAAGAAGCCAGCGCAAGAGAATGCCGAGGGGATGCCCGTCATTGCTACCGGCCCGAAACGCCGGCGGGTTGGATTCCTGGAGGGGATTGTTCAGGCCGTGACGCGGATGTTCTCGCGGCGCTAAGGCTTCAAGAGGGCAAGAATCACAGTCCTACGCCACATTTTTCTTGCGATCGGGCAAGGGCAGTTCGTAGACTCCATGCATCCCCCTGCCCCCCCTCTCCCCGAGTGTTTGTATGTCGCATTCGAGTGCGTCCACGTCCCACCAGCCTCGTCGCCCCCAGGGCATTCCCGTTGCCTATCTGATTGCGGGCGCGTCGACGGTGGTGGTGGTCATTGCCATCCTGATCGGCACGATGTCGCGCGGCGGAGCCCCCACCGGTTCCGGCGCCGAACAGGCGGCGATCAAATCAGCCAAGAGCTTCATGGTCCGCCGCGATTCGGCCGGGCCTGGACTGCGCGTGGACAAGACGCCGACCGCGAAACGGGTGGGGGACGCCTACATCGTGAGGGGCCAAGTCGGCTACCGGCCCGCTAAGGGGAAGGATCCGACCCGCTTCGATCCGTGGGAAGCGAAAGTTCGCTACGACACGGAAAAGAAGGAGTGGATGGTCCAGGACTTCAAGAACTAGCGGCCGATGGTTAGCCCGCCGCCAGCTTCACGGCCCGATCGATCCGCGCCAGCACCGACGTCTTGCCCAGGATGGCCAGGCAGTCGTAGAGCCCCGGACCGACACCACGCCCGGTGGTCGAGACCCGCAGGGCGTGGATGATGTCCCCCATCTTGATCCCCTCGGATTCCACGAAGCCGTTCAGGGCCTGCTCCAGGGGGCCGACCTCGAACTCGGCCAGTCCGGCGAGCCGCTCGCGGAATTTGATCAGCCGCTCCACAGCGCCGGGCGTCTTCACCCGCTTTTCGAAATCCTTGGCGTCGTACTCGAAGGCATCGTCTGCTCGGAAGAAGAAGTCGGCGTACAGCAGCACATCGCCGAAGACTTTTAAACGGTCGGCCGCAGCGGCGATGGCGCGAGCCAGCTTCGTCCGATCGGCGTCCGAGACCGGCTCGGCGATCAGTTTCGCCTCGACCATGTACGGCAGCATCCCCGCGATCTTCTTCTCGGGGGAAAGCTGGTTCATGTAGTGACCCTGGAACGACCACAGCTTGTCGGGATCGAAGCTGGCCGAACCTTTCACCACGCGCTCCAACGAGAAGTTCTCGATCATCTCCTTTACGGTCAGGAACTCGGTCTTGTCGTCGAGCGACCAGCCGACCAGCAGCAGGTAGTTCAAGATTGCTTCGGGCAAGTAGCCCGTCTGCTCGTAGAAATCGATGACAACCGGATTGAAGACTTCGAGCTTAGGGGCCTTGCCCATGGCGGCCATGATCTTCAGGCCGTGCTCGTAGACCTGCGCAAAGGCTTTGTTCTTCAGGTACTTGTCGAGCTTCCGCTTGCTCAGCTTCACTTTGCTGCCGGGCTCGGCCACGTAAGGCAGGTGCGCGTAGACCGGCAGCGGATAGCCCAAGGCCTGCGCGATGAAGACCTGGCGCGGCGTGTTGGAGAGATGCTCTTCCGAACGGATCACGTGGGTGATGCCGAACGCCTGGTCATCCACCACGCTCGCCAGGTGATACAGGCAGGTGCCGTCCGCGCGCTGCACGAAATGGTCCTGCTCGCGGGCCCACTCGAACTCGACCCGGCCACGGACGACATCCTCAAGAACGAGGCTGCCTTCGCGAGGCATCTTCAAACGGACCGTGCCCGATCGTCCTTCGGCCTCGAACGCACGCTGCTTCTCGGGCGTGTCGCCCATCCATTTGCGGCTGTAAAGATAGGCCCGCTTGGCCGCTTCGGCTTCCTTACGCTCAGCATCCAACTCGGCAGGGGTTGCGTAGTCGCGATAGGCCAGCCCGCTCTCCAGCAGCTTCGCGACGGCCGCCTGATAGCTGGGCAAACGCTGCGACTGGAAGTAAGGCGCGTGCGGGCCGCCGACCTCGGGGCCTTCGTCCCACTCCATGCCCAGCCAATGGAAGCCATGCAGAATCGGGGCCAGCGCCCCTTCGACTTCGCGGGCGGCATCGGTGTCGTCAATTCGCAGCAGGAACTTGCCGCTGTTGCGGCGCGTGAACAGCCAGCAGAACAGGGCCGTGCGGACGCCGCCGATGTGCAGGTAACCGGTGGGGCTGGGTGCGAAGCGGGTGCGGACCATGCGCGAATGACCCATGCATAAGGAAATGGAACAAGCGAGGTTCTGGCGATCGTAGAGGGTCGCCGGAAAACTGTCCACCACGCGCGTTGCGCAATCAGCGTAGGGTGGGCAGAGGGCCGCGAGGCCCACCGCTGTGGCTAGCAACCTTGGTCCCTCGGCGAGCGGTTTCACAAGTTCGGCTCGGACGCCAAATCCTCGAGCCGAAGCGGTGGGCCTCGCGGCCCTCTGCCCACCCTACGATTGCATCGCCCATTACCCCTTGGGCGGCAGCGGGATTAGCTTGGGCGTACGGATCTTTTGGCCGATCACATTACCGTAGCGCTTGCGGACTTCGGCGAAGTTCAGCCGCAGGAACGCGTAAAGCTCCTCCGGCGGGCCGGCCCGCAACCACTTCTCGGCCAACGCCGCGCTGAAGGCATCATACTGCTTCTGACTGTGACTGTGGGCAAAGCAACGCCCGGGATGCCGACGCAAGTCGCCATCGAAGGCGGCGCTGATGTGCCACAGTTCGTGGAACAACGTGGTCAGCTTCTCGTCGTAGGATTGATCGAGGAACCGCGGCAGGTAGAAGCTGAGGATGTACAGCATCTCTTGCCCGGCCTTGTCGCGCAGCCGCTGCACGGTCCAGGTTCGTCCATGGCGCTTCATCTCCAGGCTGCCCGACTCGAACCGCAGTGGAGTCAACTTCGCCTGCAGACCATACAGCACGCGACTGCGGGCCTGCGAGAAACTGACGGCCACCTGCTCCATGCGGACGTGCGACAGCTCGGGCAGGCGGGCGGAGATATCCACGCAGATGGCGCGGATGCGAGCGGTGAAATCGAAGACCGCAGGGGCCGAGCGGGCAGGTGACCCGACGGCCGTGGTGGGCAAACCCGCAGGCTGGCCTTCGGCACTCATGTCGCAGGATCCGGGTTTCCGTTACCCGCCTCCGCCGACGTTCGGCGGAGGGACTCGTTCCATCGTTACGTGGGCTGCCGCTTAGGTGGCAGCGGGAGCCGGCGTCGCCGGAGCGGCAGGCTTCTCGAAGCTGGGGGCGGCCGACTTCTGGACCTTGCGGTCGTTCACGCCGACAAACTCCAGGATGGCTCGCGTGCCGGCATCGCCCAAGCGCGGCTTGGCCAGACGCAGGATGCGGGTGTATCCGCCCTTGCGATCGGCAAACCGCGGAGCGATGTTGTCGAACAGGATGCGGACGGCCCGCTTGTCGCCGGGGGACTTCTCGTCGCCGCGCTCGTTGAGCATGGAGACGATCCGTCGCCGAGCATTGACCACGGGGGCCATGGCCTGCGCCCATTTACGCCATTCGGGACCCTCGCGCCAGGTCTTCCACTCGGGAGTGCCGCGGGTCGCCTTGGTGGCGAACTCTTCAGCCTTCTTGTGGACCACATTGGCGCGGATGGCGATCGTCAGGCACTTCTCGACGAAGGACCGGACTTCCTTGGCCTTCTGCAGGGTGGTGACGATACGGCCCTTGATCTTGGGCGAACCGACAGTCGGCTCGGCCGGATCTTCCGTCAGGATCAAGGCCTTGGCCAGGTTCTGAAACAGGGCCTTGCGGTGGGCGGGGCTGCGTCCCAGGACTCGCCCGCGTTTACGGTGTCGCATGTTGGTATCTGCGTCTTCGAGTTCAGTTTATAGATTTGTGATTAAACGCCGGCGGACGAAGGAATCCGCATCCCAAGATGCAGACCGATCTCCTGCAGACGCTGCTTGACCTCGCGGAGTGTTGTTTCGCCGAAGTTGCGGACCTCGAGGAGGTCGTCTTCGTTGCGAACAACCAGGTCGCGAACACTGTTGATGTTCTCGGATTCCAGGCAATTGGTGGCCCGGACCGAGAGCTTCAATTCGGCGATACTCATGGTGAGCTTGGAATCAAGGGCCCCCTCGCCCGCGCCGCCGATCGAGGAGGCCTGCGCCCGGGCATGGATTTGCGTGCCGAGCTCGCTGTACTGCACAAACGGATTGAGATGCTTGCGAAGGATCTTGGCCGCTTCGACCAAGGCCATCTCGGGACCGACCGTAGCGTTGGTCCAGATCTCCATGATGAGCTTGTCGTAGTTCGTCCGCTGACCGACGCGGGTCTCTTCGATCTCGTACTTCACCCGGACAACCGGGCTGTAGACCGCGTCGATCGGGACGATGCCGATCTCGACGTCGTTCTCGTGACGGTCGGTGGCCGGCACGTAGCCACGGCCATTGTCGACGATCATGTGCATGACGAAGGGGACGTCGTCGGTCAGGGTGGCCAGGATGTGCTCTTTGTTGATCACCTCGATGGCTTCATCGGTGACCACATCGGCTCCGGTCACCACGCCCCGCGTCGACTTCTCGACACGGATCTCGCGGCGGCCTTCGCTATGGTTCTTGATCACCAGGCCCTTCACGTTCAAGACGATGTCCGTCACGTCTTCGACCACGCCCGGCAGGGTGGTGAATTCGTGCTGGACCCCTTGAATCTTGATCTGCGTAACGGCACTGCCCTCGAGACTCGAGAGCAACACGCGACGCAAGCTATTCCCGATCGTAACGCCGAAGCCGCGCTCGAACGGTTCGACCATGAACTTGCCGTACGTTGAGGAGAGTGTCTCCTGTTCGCACGTAACTTGGCTGGGAAGCTGTAGCCCGCGCCATCGAATACGCATCTCGAATCTCCGCGAAGATCAGAAGATTAAATGTAAGAAACGGCTCGCATCGGCCCGCCGACTGGCCGCACACGAACCACGCAACGCTAACGCGAGCACAACTCGATGATCAACTGAGTGTTGACCGGCAGCGAGGCGTCTTCCGATCCCGGCAGCCGCGTGACACGGCCTTCGGGACTGGGGGTGGTGGAGAGCATGAGAAAATCAGGGATCGGACGGCTGGACTCTTCCATGTTGTCCTGCACGGCCTTCAGACTCTTGACCCGGTTCTTGACGCGGATCACATCGCCTACCGAAACCAGGTAGCTGGGAATATCGACCCGGCGTCCATTGACGGTAATGTGGCCGTGGGCGACCAACTGACGGGCCTGAGCCCGGCTCTGGCCGAAGCCGAGCCGATGAACCACGTTGTCGAGCCGACGCTCAAGCAGCGACAGGAGCGAAGCGCCCGTGTTGCCCTTGGAGCGGGTAGCTTCGGCAAAATAGATGCGGAACTGCCGCTCCAGGATGCCAAAGAAGTGCTTGACCTTCTGCTTTTCGCGAAGGTGCGTGGCGTAGTCCGTCTGCTTTCCGCGACGGAATACATGCATACCGGGGGGGGCGTCACGACGCTCGAAGGCGCACTTCGGCGTGTCGCAACGGGTTCCCTTCAGGAAGAGCTTCAGCCCTTCACGACGACAAAGTCTGCAAACGGGTCCAGTGTGCCGAGCCATGTCTCTTAACGACCATTCAGAAAAGGGGCAATGTTAAAGCGAGATTGAGCGGGATGGCGGCGATCCTTAGATCGCGGCAGGCAACGCAGCGAAAGCAAAAACTAAACGCGGCGCTTCTTCGGGGGGCGGCAGCCGTTGTGCGGCAGCGGAGTGACGTCTTCGATCGACTTGACCGTGATGCCAGCCACTTGCAGGGCCGAGATCGCGCTTTCGCGGCCGGAACCCGGCCCCTTCACGCGAACCTCTAGCTCCTTGATGCCGAACTTGGCGGCCTTCTCGGCACACTGCTGAGCAGCGCACTGCCCAGCAAACGGCGTGCTCTTACGACTTCCCTTGAAGCCGCAAGTGCCGGCACTGGCCCAGCACAGCGTGTCGCCGTTGGCGTCGGTGATGGTGACCATCGTGTTGTTGAACGTCGCCTTGACGTACGCGATGCCTCGCGTCACGTTGCGGCGAACCTTGCGTCGTTTCGTCTTTGCCACCGCGGTCCACTCCCGGTTTCTTGTCTGGAGCGTCGAAGCACGACGCACGTTGAATATACAGAGCGCTTGCAGGCAAGCGCCACAGGTAGTTTGTCAGGGACAGGCAGTTTGCCACAAACAGGCAGGTCGTCTGTCGAGTGCAGAACCTTTCGCTCTTTAGCGTAGGTCCTTCACGCCCTTCTTTCCGGCAACCGTCTTCTTGGGGCCCTTGCGGGTCCGGGCGTTGGTGCGAGTCCGCTGACCGCGAACCGGCAGACCCCGGCGATGCCGGATGCCGCGGTAGCAGCTGATGTCGCGCAACCGCGAGATGTTCTGGCTGATCAAGCGACGCAGCGGCCCTTCGACCGTGTAGTCCTTGTCGAGCAGCGCCGCGATGCGGGCTACTTCGTCTTCGTGTAATTCACGAGCCTTGCGGTTCGGGTCGACGCCTGCCTTCAGGCAGACCTCGGCGGCAACCTTCGGCCCAACGCCGTACAGGTACTGCAACGAGATGAGCGTCGTCTTATCGTTCGGAATATCCACACCCAAGATACGCGGCATCGACCTCTAGCTCCCGGCACCAAGTGCCTTCGTGCGACTCATCGGATTTTGATTGCGGTATGTCTTTTGGCGGCCGTGGCAGCGAACCGACTGAGTGAACTCAGTGGGTGCTGTACAACTAGCCCTGACGCTGCTTGTGTCGCGGATTGGAACAGACCACCAAGACCTTGCCCTGACGGCGAACGATCTTGCAGTTCTCGCAAATACGGCGGACGCTGGCTCGAATCTTCATGGACGCACCCACTTCTAAGTTGGCTGAATCGGCAAATTGTCTGAATCGGCCGGAGGGTTCCCGGCGAGCCGCCCGGAGCATGCCCCAGGGCAGTAAATGTATGCTGGTTTTCGCCTTGCGGGACGGAAGCCTGATGCAAACGGGGATTAGGAAACGTCAAACCCCTTGCACGGGCATATTGGGTCCCGGGGAAACCGAGGATTATAAGCATCCCTACCCCCGGGACACAAGCCGGTGAGCCAGGAAATTTGACGACGGGGAGGTAACTATTTTGACCCATACCCCGGAGTGACGATCTGACAGGCGTTTCTGGGCGGTTTTCCGCCGCGCGGGCCCACTCAGTGCCCCGCTTGTCGCGCCGTAAGAACCACCGGGCCGTCAGGCGTCAGGGCCACCGTGTGTTCAAAATGAGCGCTCGCCTGGCCGTCCATGGTGGCCACGGTCCAGAAATCATTCAGCGACTTCACGTCCTTGCTCCCCTGATTGGCGATCGGCTCAATGGCCAGCACCAGCCCCGGCTCCAGGCGAAAGTCTTCCTTGGTCCACTTGGGGCCGGTGACATTGGGCACCTGGGGCGGTTCGTGCAGAACCCGCCCGATGCCATGCCCCACCATCTGCTCCACCATGGCGAATCCAGCCGCGGCGATGTGGGACTGCATTTGGCCGGCGATCTCGCTCCACCAGGTTCGCCGGCCGAGCTCGCGAATTGCCAGCCATAACGAATCTTCGGTGGCCTTCAGCAAATTCGTCACTTCAGCGGGCACGGCGCCCACGGCGACGGTCACAGCCGAGTCTCCGCACCAACCGTTCAGTTTGCAGCCCGTGTCGATCTTCACCACGTCTCCCTGCTGCAGCACGCGCGGACCTGGAATGCCGTGCACGACTTCCTCGTTCACCGAGATGCACGTGACCGCCGGAAAGGGCATCTGCCCCTGCGGGTGAGGATAGTTCTTAAAGAGCGGGATCGCGCCGTGCCGCGAGAACAGCTCGGCGATCAAGCGATCGAGCTCGCCGGTGGTCACGCCAGGACGAACCGCAGCAGAAGCCAGTTGAATCGCTTCGGCCACCAATCGGCCCGCGGGACGCATTGCGTCGATCTGCTCAGTCGTGCGGAGCGTGGGCCGCGGTACAGCGGTCGAACCCGTCTTCACGGCTTCAATCCTTGAACGGTTTCCACGATCCGATCGAAGACTTCGTCCGAGGTCCCCAGTCCGTCGATGGGAAACAGCAGCTTGCGCTGGCGATAGAAATCGACCAAGGGCTGCGTCTTCTGGCGATAGATCCCCTGCCTCTCGCGGACGATCTCCGGCGTGTCATCCTTGCGCCCTCGACCAGCCAGGCGCGTGACGAGATCCTCGAGTGGAACACGAAGCTCCAGCACGCCGGAGAGTGGGCGATGGGTCTCCGTCAGATGTTCCTCGAAGGCCCGGGCCTGCTCGACCGTGCGAGGAAAGCCATCCAACAGAAAGCCGGCCTGGACGTCGGGCTCGCGGAGCCGTTCCTTGACCAGCGTTACCACTAAGGCATCCGCAACGAGCCACCCGGTTGCCATGCTTTGGGCAGCGGCGCGGCCGATCTCGGTATCCTGCGTCATGACGGCGCGGAGCATATCGCCGGTCGAAAGATGCGTAATCTTGAAATGCTCGACCAGGCGCTTCGACTGCGTCCCTTTGCCGCTTCCAGGAGGGCCAAGAAAGACGAGCCGCATAATGATGCCTGCGAAGGGAGATCGCCGTGCCATCTCGCGGCCGCATATCGCAACCGCGGGCTAGTCTCGGCGAAGGGCCGCGCTATTCCAGCAGACCCTTATAGTTCCGCATGACAAGATGGCTGTCGATCTTCTGCACCAGGTCGAAGGCCACGCTCACGGCGATCAGCAAGCCGGTGCCGCCGTAGAAGCTGGCGACCTGGGGCGAAACACCCATCGCACCAGAGACCACGGTGGGGATGATCGCCACCAAGGCCAAGAAGCCGGCCCCAACGTAGGTGATGCGGACCATCACCCGCTCCAGGTAGTTCGCCGTGGGCTTGCCGGGGCGATAGCCTGGAATAAACGAGCCAAAGTCCTTCAAGTTGTTGGCCATGTCCTTCGGGTTGAAGGTGATGGCCGTCCAGAAGTAGCAGAAGAAGTAGATCAGCGCTACATAGAGCACGTTGTAGATAAACGACGTGCCGCGAGTGAACGCGTCGCTCAGGTTCAGCAGGGTCGAGTTCGGATAGAACCGCGACAGGGTGCTGAAGATCAACTGCGGGAACATCAACAAGCTGGAAGCGAAAATGATGGGCATCACGCCCGACTGATTCACCTTAAGGGGCAGGTACTGACGACCGCCGCCAAAGACCCGCCGGCCGCGAACATGCTTGGCGCTTTGGGTCGGGATGCGCCGCTGGCCTTGCGTTATAAGCACGACGCCCACGATGACCGCCACGAACAGGATGGCCAGGATCATCAGCTTCTCGATGCCCAGCGGAGCACCCAATTCCAGCGATCCGGTGCGGGCCAACTCGAGCAAGGCGTACGGCATATCCGAAAGAATGCCGGCCATGATCAACAAGCTGATGCCGTTGCCGATGCCGTACTCGTCGATCTGTTCGCCGATCCACATCAGGAACACGGTGCCTGTGGTCATTGTCGTGACGGCAACGACATACAGATACCATGGCATGTGATCCCCCGGCGCAAACTCGGCCCTGACCAGGCCTGCCGAAACGAGGAACCTCACATAGAAAAAGCTTTGAATCATGCAGAGCGCTACGGTGGAGTAGCGCGTGTATTCGTTGATTTTCTTGCGTCCCGCCTCGCCTTCTTTCGAGAGCTTCTCGAGCGGCGGATAGACGCTGGCCAGCAATTGGAAAATGATCGATGCCGAAATGTAGGGCATGATCCCCAGGCCGAAGATCGTGGCCTGGCTGACTCGGCTGGCGCTGAACACAGCAACCTGGCTGAGCAGATTACCCAGGGCGGTACCCTGCTGGTCCTGCTCCCACTTCATCATGCGGTCCTGGTTGACGATCGGCAGGGGGACTTGCCACCCCACGCGATAGACCGCCAGGAACATCAGCGTGATCAGGATCTTGCGCCGCAGCTCAGGGATCGTAAATACGACGCGAATCTTTTCCCACATCGTTCGATCCGTCCTTCCTCGATGAGAGCGCCGGCTGAAGAGGCCGGTCGCGGAATAGTCTTGGGGAGCGGCCTCACTCGTCCGTGAGGAAGCCGGCATCGCCTCCTGGCGGGGTTCAGCCTCCAGCGGTTTCGCCAGATGCTACCCCAGATCCCCCCGTTTCCATAGACCAATTCGCCCGCAGGCGAGATCGATCCGATGGAAACCCAGACTTCGTAAGCTTGAACTAGGTCTTCTTCTTCATCTTGTTCTTCACGACCGGCTTGGCGCCCGGCAGCACAATCGCTTCGCCGCCAGCCTTCTGGATCTTCTCCAGGGCCGACTTCGAGAAGCGGTGAGCCGAGATCTTCAACTTCTTGGTCAGTTCACCATCGCCCAGAATCTTGATCTGGTCGTAGATGCCCTTGCCTTCGGCGGTCTTCTTGAGCACCTCAGGAGTTACTTCGTCGCCGGCTTCGAACAATTCGTTCAAATCTCCGACATTAACGGCGTGAACTTTGAGAGCCCACATGTTGTTGAAGCCGCGCTTGGGGATCCGGCGAATGAGGGGATTGTGGCCCCCTTCAAAAATGCCGGCAGCCGACCAGCCCGCCAACTGGCCCTGGCCCTTGTGGCCGCGACCCGAGGTCTTGCCGTGCCCGGAGCCGATGCCTCGGCCGACGCGCTTGGGCTTCTTGTTCTTCTTAATGCCGCGATTGACGTCGTCCAACCTCATGACAGCGAAACTCCCCGCAGACGCTCCGTCTCGGAGCGGCCACGCAACATCTGGAGGGCGGCAATCGTCGCCTTGACCAGGTTCGTCGGATTGTTCGAACCAAAACTCTTCGTCAGAATATCGTTGATCCCGGCGGCGACGCAGACGGCTCGCACGGCATCGCCGGCGATCACGCCCGTGCCCGCGGCAGCGGGGATCAGCACTACTTCAGCGGCCCCATACTCACCCTTCACAGGGTGCGGGATGGTGCGGCCTTCGAGATGCACCTTGACCATGCTGCGCGTGGCGTCTTTGGTGGCCTTCTCGACGCTCGGCGGCACTTCGTTGGCCTTGCCGTAGCCCCAGCCGACCTTGCCCCGGCCATCGCCGACGACAACCAAAGCATTGAAGCTGAACCGACGGCCACCCTTTACCACAGCGGCACAACGGCGGATCTTCACGACCTTGTCGATCAGATCGCCGCGGTCTTCACGACTGCTGTCGCGATTGCGATCGCGATCGCGACCGCCACGGCCGCGTCGCTGCCCTTGGCCGCCGCCCGATTCGGATTCGCCGCCCGATTGGCTTCCAGTTTTCTCTGCCACGATCGCTCCGATCACAATACAGAAACAGTTGACTTACGTGTGCGGTTGAAAAGTTAGAACTTCAGTCCCGCCTCGCGGGCGGCGTCGGCCAGTGCGGCCACCCGGCCATGATACTTGTACTCGCGGCGGTCGAAGGCGACCTGCGTAATGCCGGCGGCGATGGCCTTAGCAGCCAGAGCCTTGCCGACCGCTGCAGCGGCCGATTTGTTGCCGCCGTACTTGATTTCTTCGCCGAGCGGACCCTCGGTCGTGCTGGCACAGCACAGCGTCTTGCCCGCCGCATCGTCGATGATCTGGGCGTACATGTGCTTGTGGCTGCGGAACACGCTCAAGCGGGGCCGATCCACGCGACTGCGAGTCGACTTGCGGACCCGGTAACGGCGTCGCAGGCGGTTGTGATTAACACTTCGTTCGTGATTCATCGCTCTTACTCTGGTTCGATCTGCTTGTTGATCATCAATGGAGCCTGCCCGCGTGAAGCGTGCCCGCGGCTCGTGTTACTTGGTCATCGCCTTACCAGCCTTGCGACGGACGACCTCGCCATCGTAGCGGATCCCCTTACCTTTGTAAGGCTCCGGCTTGCGGACCGACCGAACTTCGGCGGCGAACTGGCCAACCATCTGCTTGTCCAGACCCTGCACAATGATGTGCGTCTGATCGGGGCAGGTGACCTTCAGGCCTTCGGGAATCGGGCGGTGGATTTCGTTGGCGTAGCCGACCCGCAACTGCAGGACCTTGCCTGCGATCGCGGCCAAATAACCGACGCCCACGATTTCCAGCTTTTTCTCGTAGCCCTTGGTCACGCCGACCATCATGTTGGCCAACAGCGCCCGAACCAGACCGTGGAACGCGCGGCCCTGTCGGTCATCGACCTTGCGGGCGACCTTCAGTTCCTGCGTGGCCTGATCGTGGATAATGGTGACCTGGCTCGGGATGGCCTGCGAGAGCTTGCCGAGCTTGCCTTCGACGACGACTTCCCCTTCGCTCAGTTTTACCTGAACGCCCGAGGGAACCTTGACTGGTTTACCGCCGATTCGTGACATGGCCGTTTCCTACTCTTTGATCCGTTCGATTCACTTGCGGTTTGCACCGAGCGTCGGTAGATACCCGACACAGCACAACTGACACGGCAGACGGCTCACTGAGAGCGGTCTACCAGATTTCGCAAAGCACTTCGCCGCCGACGTTCTGCTGGCGCGCCTCGCGGTCGCTGACCACACCCCGGCTGGTGCTAAGGATCGAAATCCCCAGGCCGTTCAGGATGGGACGCAGGTCGCGGGCGCCGCGGTAGACGCGGCAACCAGGCTTCGAGACCCGCTTGATGTGGCGGATTACCCGCTCACCATTGGGGCCGTACTTGAGCACAAGCTTGAGCTGCTTCGCAGGCTGTTCGTCAACCTCTTCGAAGTCCCAAATGTAGCCCTCGCGCTTGAGCACTTCAGCAACACCGCGTTTGACTCGCGAGGCTGCACATTGCACTTCCTGGCGTTCAATCCGCACCGCGTTGCGAATGCGCGTCAACAGATCCGCGATAGGGTCGGTCATCATCGGAAGGGGGTCCCCGTTCTTTCTCTCGCCGTTAGACTTGCGCTGCGTTCAATACAAGCTGCGTTACTATTTCGCGCAGCGCCTGCAAACTTCTTCTACTTACCAGCTCGCCTTCTTCACGCCAGGAATCACGCCTTCAGCGGCCAGCTTCCGGAAGCAGATTCGGCAAACGCCGAACTTCCGGTAGACGCCGCGAGGACGGCCGCACAACAAACAGCGGCGGTTCAGTCGCGTGGAGAACTTCGGCGGCAGTTTTGCCTTGATGACTTTAGCCTTGCAAGCCATTTCTTACCTCTATGAACTCGAGTGTTGCTGCCGAACCGACGGCAACCACAGGTACTTAGTTAGCCAGTCTTGGAGGCCGCAGCCTCTTCCGACTTGAACGGCATGCCGAAGCCACGCAACAGTTCGCGGGATTCGTCGTCGCTCGAGCTGGAAGTGACCACCGTCACATTCATGCCTTGCACGCGATTGATCTTGTCCGGGTTCAGCTCGGGGAACACCAACTGTTCCGACAGGCCCAGGCTGTAGTTGCCGTTGCCGTCGAAAGCCTTGGGGTTCAGACCGCGGAAGTCGCGGACACGAGGCAGGGCCAGCGAGATCAGCCGGTCCAGGAACTCGTACATCCGCTTGCCGCGAAGCGTTACTTTGCAGCCGATGGCCAGATTCTCGCGGAGCTTGAATCCGGCAATCGAGATGCGGCTGCGAGTGATCATCGGCTTTTGGCCGCTGATCAACGTCAAAGCGTCCGCCGCCTCGTCCAGGTACTTCTTCTCGGTGATTGCGGCACCAACACCCATGTTGATCACGATCTTTTCCAGACGCGGGATCGACATCAGGTTCTTGCGGCCGAACTTCTCAGCCAGGGCCGGCAACAACGTCTTGTAATATTGCTCCTGCAGACGGGGTGTGGGCACCTTCTCGGGTGCTTTGCCAGCGTCAGCGGCAGCGGTCTTCTTGGCCATCGTGCTTAATTCCGACTCGGAGTGCTATTGATTCGTGTCAGCTTGGATCGTGTCAGCTTGACGGTTACTTGCTCTTGGCGTGCGACGGGGCGATTGTGCCCACTGCCGACTTGCACTTCTTGCAGACGCGGACCTTGGAGCCGTCCTCCTGCAGCTTGGCCCCCGTGCGAGCCGCACGGTTGCAAGCCGGGCAGACCAGCAGCACGTTGGACCATTGCACGGGCATTTCCTTCGACAGCCGTCCCCCTTGCGGGTTCTTCTGACTTCGGCGCACGTGCTTGTAAACGCGGTTGACTCCCTCGACCAGGACCTTGCCCTCGTCGCGAAGCACCTTGAGGATCTTGCCCCGCGTGCCGCGGTCATCCCCGGTTGTAATTTCGACCTGGTCGTTGACTTTCAAGTGCATTAGACCACCTCGTTCGCCAAGCTGACGATCTTCATGAAGTTGCGGTCGCGGAGCTCTCGGGCGATAGCGCCGAAGATGCGGGTTCCGCGGGGGTTGTTATCTTTGTCGATGAGCACCAAGGCGTTCGAGTCGAAGCGGACGTAGCTGCCATCGGTACGGCGGTGGGGCTGTCGCACCCGAACCACCACGCCGCGGACCACAGCACCCTTCTTCATTTCGCTGCCGGCGATCACGCTCTTTACACTGCAAATGACGACGTCGCCCAAGCTGGCGGTCCGTCGGCGGCTGCCTCCCAGCACCTTGATGCACTGCACATCTTTGGCGCCGGTGTTGTCTGCAACCGTCAACCGGGTCTGCATCTGGATCATGACTAACCGTCCTTACGTCAACTCTTGAATCTTGGGAACTGTCGGCCTGCGTCCAACAGAGGCCTGCAACAACACCTGCGTGCAACCCGACGGAACTAGGTTCCGGGCTTGCTCGAGGCTTCCTGGCCCTGCTGCTCGACTGCGGTGGCTTCAGCCTTCACCGCCGCACGCATGGCGGCGATGTCGACCACTTTGCCCTTGGTGACCACGCGAACCAACTCCCAGCGCTTCAGCTTCGAGCGAGGGCGGCCCTCGACGATCTCTACCGTGTCGCCCAGGCCCGAGGTGTTGTCCTCATCGTGGACATGGCAGACCGTCTTGCGGTGCAGGATCTTGCCGTACTTGGCGTGCCGAACCAGACGGGGGATTTCCACCCGTCGAGTCTTCGCCATCCGGTCGCTGGTGACCACGCCTACCAGTACTCGCTTCGCCATACCCGGTCTTCCCGTCGCTTGGTGCTTGTGACTTCGCTGTTAACTTGACTGGCCTGATTCTGCAGTCAGCATCGTGTCGCGATGCATTCTGCTATTTGGCCTTCACTGCGATTACGGTAATTTACTTGCGCGCCTTGACCAGACCCTTGGCCCGTTCGGTCTGAACGGTCTTGATGCGGGCGATCAGACGGCGCTGCTTGAGCAACTCGCTGGGAGCGTCCAGCCGCTCGGTCTCGGCCTGAAGCCGCAACCGGAACAGGTTCTCGGCCGCTTCCTTCAAGGTGAGGACAAGCTGGTCGTCGCTCATCTCGCGTAGATCTTCTGCTTTGTTCATCGTTCTCTCACAGGCTCCGACCAACACTGTCTCGTAAACACGCCCGCCATCCACCAACTATGCATTACAACTAGGCGGGACGTCGGCGGAGAAAGCGGACCCGCATCGGCATCTTGTGGGCCAGCCGCTGGAAGCAAGTCCGGGCAGCCTCTTCGGTGATGCCACCGATCTCGAACAGCACGGTCCCCGGCTTGATCACGGCAGCCCAATACTCGGGCTCGCCCTTACCCTTACCCATGCGGGTTTCCAAGGGGATCGAGGTGATCGGCTTGTGCGGGAACACGCGAATGTACAGCCGGCCTTCCTGCCGCAGGTATTGAGCCGCGGCAATACGCCCGGCCTCAATCGTCTGGGCGCTCAGCCAGCCGCCTTGGGTCGCTTGCAGTCCGTACTCGCCGTGCACCACTTTATTGCCGCGAGTGGCATTGCCGCGAATTCGACCACGTTGTTGTTTGCGGTGCTTGATCCGCTTAGGCATTAGGGCCATGGGGGACCTCCTTCTTCTTCTTGAACTCGTAGAAGCCCTGGTTGACCCACACCTGGACGCCGATATGGCCTTGAGCGGTCTTGGCCTCGGTGAAGCCGTAGTCGATCTTGGCCCGCAGCGTCGAGAGCGGAATCGAACCGGCGCCCTGCTTTTCGCAGCGCGACATTTCCGCTCCACCCAACCGACCGGACAACTGAATCTTGATGCCCTTGGCCCCGGCTTCCATCGTCTGTTCGATCGACCGCTTCATCGTCCGGCGGAAGCTGGCCCGCTTGGACAGCTGCTCGGCGATTTCTTCGGCCACCAACTGCGCCTGGATTTCGGGACGGGCGACTTCCTCAATCTTGATGTTGATGCGACGGCCGACCAGCTCTTGCAGCTCGCCTTGCAGACGCTCCACTTCCTGTCCCTTGCGGCCGATGATGATGCCCGGCCGGGCGGTGAACAGGATCACCTTGACTTCGTCGCGGGTCCGCTCGATCTCGATCTTGGGGATCTGAGCGAACCGGTACTTACTCTTAATGAATTTCCGGAGCTTAAAGTCCTCGACGAGGAGCTCTTTGAACTCCTTCTTGCCGGCATACCAGCGGCTTTTCCAGCCTTCCATGATGCCGACGCGGAACTCGACCGGATTGACTTTCTGTCCCATGAATCGCTTCTTTCAGGAGCTTCGTTAGTGACTGCTCTGGGTTCGATCCTGAGTCTGTCCTACTTCGTATCGACCGACACGCTGATGTGCGACATGCGGCGGATGATGCCGAAAGCCATACCACGAGCACGCGGGCGAATCCGCTTGAACATCGAGCCGCCATCGACGCGGCAATCCACGATCACCAGGTTCTGCAGGTTGGCGGCCCGCCGATCTTCGGCATTGGCCATCGCACTCTTCAGGACCTTCTCCAGCATCCGCGCACCGCGCTGAGTCTGGTACTTGAGAATCTCGAGCGCTTCGTCCGCGAACTTGCCGCGGATCAGGTCCGCGATCAGCCGCACCTTGCGGGGGCTGATGCGGGCGTTTCGATAAATCGCCTGGTAGGCCATCGGGTCACCTGTCTCTTATGATTCCGTTGCTCGCTTGCAGCGAGTTCGTTGGTTGCTTAGCGCTTGCCCTTGCCGCCGTGTCCGCGGAAGGTGCGGGTCGGGGCGAACTCGCCCAGCTTGTGGCCGACCATCTCTTCGGTCACCAACACCCGCAAGTGGACCTTACCGTTGTGGACCATGAACGTGTGACCGACGAACTCGGGCACAATCGTGCAGGCGCGAGCCCAGGTCTTGATCTGGTCCTTCTTGTTCGTGGCCTCCATCTTTTCGACCTTCGCATACAGCTTGGGGTCGACATAGGGGCCTTTTTTCAGCGAGCGTCCCATCGATTACTCTCGGCTCTATCGGATGCGGTTCGGTATTCGGTGACTCGAGCGACCTGCAGCTTTACAGCGTACAGCTTCACAGCGTACAGCAGCGGGCGGTTATTTCACTTTCAGCTGACCGTAGCGGCGCGACTTGCGACGACGGACGATCGACGTGTTCGACGGCTTGCGAGGCTTACGAGTGTGACCACCCTTGGCGCTCTTGCCCGTGGGGCTGCAAGGATGACGACCGCCCTTGGTGCGGCCTTCACCACCACCGTGCGGATGGTCAATCGGGTTCATGGCCGTACCGCGGACCGTGGGACGAATCCCCTTCCAGCGATTACGACCGGCCTTTCCGATGACGATGTTCATGTGGTCGGAGTTGCCAATCACGCCGATCGTGGCCCGGCAGTTGGCCGGCACGCGGCGGATTTCACCCGACGGCAGATTGAGCTGCGCCCAGGCCCCTTCGCGAGCAGCCAGTGTGGCGCCCACGCCAGCCGAGCGGCACATCTTGCCGCCGCGACCCGGCTGCAACTCGATGTTGTGGATCTGCATGCCGACCGGGATGTTCTTGAGCGGCAGGCAGTTGCCGACCGAGGGAGGAACATCGGGGCCGCTCTGCACGGTGGCACCAGCGACCAGGCCGTTGGGGGCCAGGATGTAACGCTTCTCGCCATCGGCGTAGTGCAGCAGCGCGATGCGGGCACTGCGGTTGGGATCGTACTGAATCGAGTGGACCGTCGAGGGAACTCCGTCCTTGTTGCGACGGAAGTCAATCAAGCGGTAGGCCTGCTTGTGACCGCCGCCACGATGCCGGGCGGTGATCTTGCCCTGATTGTTACGGCCGCCCTTCTTGGTCTGCGGCAGCAACAGGGACTTCTCCGGCTTTGCACCCGGTGTCAGGTCGGCAAAGTCGCTCACGCTCGCGCCACGGCGTCCAGCGGAGGTCGGTTTGTAGAAGCGAATTCCCATGTCAGTATCTCAAGCTAGTTGGTTTGTGCGGGACGCCCGTTCGTTCAGTTGAACCGGTCCGTTACGCCGTTTAGAAGAAGTCGATGCGGTGTTCGCTGTGCAACTTCACAATGGCCTTCTTCCAGTCGCGGGTCGATCCCTTGCTTGCACGACTGCGGCGGGGCTTGCCCTTGCGGTTCTGCGTGCGAACATCCAGGACCGTGACATTAAACAGGCTCTCGACGGCCTTCTTCACGTCTTCCTTGGTGGCGATGCGGCTCACCTCGAACGTGTAGGCGTTGTAGCGGGTCGAGCGGCTCATGCCCTTCTCCGTCACCAAAGGTCGAATGATGACCTGGTGAGGCTCGAGGCGAATGCCCACTTGCGGTTCAGCTTTTTCGGTTGTGGTGGCCATGATTTCCTGCTCCGCGTTTCACCGCGGGGATCGATTCTTGGAAAGTTCGACTAGCTCGCGGCAACGGCCTTCGGCTTGGCCCGCTCTTTGATTCCATCCAACGCGGCCTTGGTGACCAGCAGCCGGCGAGGCTTCAGCACATTCAAAGCGGTCAACTCGGAGGCCGGAGCGACCGTGACCCCTTCGATGTTGCGGGCCGACTTGTAGGTGTTCACATCCAGAGCAGCCGTCGTGACCAGCACCGTCTTGCCGCTCAGGTTCAGGGCCTTCAGGATGCCGGCAAATTCCTTGGTCTTGGGCGTGGCGAAGGACAGTTCGTCGATCACCACTACTTCGTTGTCCGTGATCTTCGAGGCGATCGCCATCCGCGTGGCCAACTGCACAGCCTTGCGGGGGATGCTAAAGCGGAACTCGCGGGGACGCTTCGCGAAGGCGTGACCGCCACCGCGACGCTGAACCGCACGCCGGGAACCGGCACGGGCGTGGCCGGTACCCTTCTGGCGGTACATCTTCTTGGTCGTGCCGGCCACTTCACCGCGGCTCTTGGAACGGAAGGTTCCTTGGCGCTGGTTGGCCTGATACATCACCACGACGTCGTGCAGAAGCTGCTTGTTGATCGTCGCAGCCAGCGCGGTCGGGTCGATGTCGTACGTCCCGACTTGCTTTCCGGTGCGATCAAGAATCGGCAAACTGGCCATGTCCGTATCCGTCAACTTCTTAGGGAGTCGTGATCTTAAAATCGGGAGTCGACACCGAAATGTCGGCTCATACGCGGCAGGAATGCGCGACGCGGGAAGCTTCAGCTTTACAGCGTCGGCTTTACAGCGGCGAGTTACAGCTTGTTGGTGGGACGAACCAGCACGAATCCGCCGATCGGGCCCGGCACAGCACCGTGGACCAGCAGCAGATTATTGGCGGCGTCGACCTGGGCAATCTTGATATTCCGCATGGTCGAACGCTCGGCCCCGTAGCGTCCACCCATCTTCTTGCCTTTGAACACGTGCGCGGGGAACGTATTCTGGCCGCTCGAACCGCCGTGTCGGTGTACTTTCTTGACACCGTGCGTGGCTCGCTGGCCCTTGAAATTGTGCCGCTTCATCACGCCCGTGGTGCCGCGGCCCTTGGTGGTGCCGATGACATCCACGGCCTTGATGCCGGAGAAGAGGTCGACGGTGAGAGACTGGCCAACCGAGTAGCCATCCGTCGAGGTGCGATACTCGCGGATAATCCGCTGAGGTTCGCAGTCGGCCTTGGGGGCCGCTTCAGCTCCGGCAGCAGCCCGAGCACGGGCACGCTTGCTATCGAGCTTGGCAACGTGTCCACGAACACTGCGGCTGGCAAGCCGACGAGGACGATCCTTGAAACCCATCTGAATGGCTTCGTAACCGTCTTTATCCTTGGTGCGCAGTTGAAGAACTTTGCAGGGCCCCACTTCGATCAAGGTGACCGAAACGGCTTCGCCCTTCTCGTTATAAATCTGCGTCATCCCGACCTTTTGGCCGAGCAATCCTACTGCTGCCATCGCATTCTGCCTTCGTGGTACGCGCTGCCTGCTGGAAACGATCCCCAGAAACGGAGAAGTTTATCCAACGGGCTTCCGGTACATAAGTACTTCCGGGCCCAAATACGTAAATTCAACCCAACACTCTGACTTCAGCACCAACACAAGAACCCCACCGGCACCGACCACTACCCGACAACCCCACCGGCCGTCACGATTGTGGTGCGAACCGCTCAAAGAGCAGGCTCGCCAACGCTTGTTCTATTAAGAATGCCCGGCCTTGATCTTGATATCAACGCCAGCGGGCAAGCTGAGCTTATTCAGGGCCTCAATCGTCTTGGCGGTCGACTGCAGGATGTCGATCAGACGCTTGTGCGTGCGGATCTCGAACTGCTGACGAGCCTTCTTGTCGATATGCGGACCGCTAAGGACCGTATATCGCTCGATCCGAGTGGGCAGCGGGATCGGGCCATGCACTTCCGAGCCCGTTCGCTTGGCGGTATCGACGATTTCGGCCGCGCTCTGGTCGAGGACCGAATGATCGTAAGCCTCCATCCGAATGCGAATCACGCTGAAACTCCTCGAGGAATCGCCGGACGCGGAGAACCGCGTCGGCAACAGAGAACAATTTCGCTGGGGGCGAAAAGGGTAAAAGTTAGTGGTTTCGACCCTGGATGTCAATTGCCCCACTGGGAGAATTTCGACCAAGAAGTCGATTCCCCGCAAAACCCGAGAAAGAACCGGTAATTCACGCGGTATTTTCAGGCAGAGGGCGCAAGGAACCCGTAGGATCGGCCCCTCGCGAATCACTGAATTGCCGGACCTTTGCCCTGAGCCCCCGTGGAGTCTGACATGAGTAAGCCACTGGACGGAAAAGTCGCCTTTGTAACCGGCGCATCCCGCGGAATCGGCGCCGCCATCGCCCTGCGATTGGCCCGCGAAGGCGCCGCCGTGGTCATTACCTATGTCAACGGCAAAGAGAAGGCCGAGCAGGTCGTTGCGGCCATCAAATCCGACGGTGGCAAGGCTTTGGCCCTGCAGGCCGACGGCGCCGACGAAAAAGCCGTGCGAGACGCCATCACCAAGACGGTCGACGCCTTCGGCCGGCTCGATGTGCTGGTGAATAACGCCGGCGTGGCGGTGGTGGCTCCGCTCGACCAGTTCACGCTCGATGACTTCGACAAGACGATGAACCTCAATGTTCGCTCGGTCTTTGTGGCCATCAAGGAAGCGGCCAAGTACATGAAAGAAGGGGGCCGCATCATCACGATCGGCAGCGTCAATGCCGATCGGATGCCCTTCGCCGGAGGTGGAGTCTACGCAGCCAGCAAGGCGGCCGTGGCGGGGCTCACCAGGGGCCTGGCCCGGGACCTAGGCCCACGTGGCATCACGATCAACAATGTGCAGCCGGGACCCGTCGATACCGATTTGAACCCGGCACATGGCGAGTTCGCGACGACTCTGAAGGGCTTTATGGCCTTGCCGCGCTACGGGCACGGCGACGAAGTCGCGGCGATGGTGGCCTATCTGGCCGGTCCGGAAGCCGCCTTTGTGACCGGCGTCAGCCTGACCATTGATGGCGGATTCGGGGCCTGAGACGCGACGGATGGCTCGGGCTCTTCGTTGGCCTGACCACTCTTGCAAACGGACTTTCTTCGCCTAAGATTGCCGGCATTCCCGTGCGATCCACCCGCCGAGCCCCCGCGCTGTCGGCCCCCCTCCCACCTTTTGCAAGAGCTTCAAACGATGACCAAACCGCTCAATGTCGGCATGATCGGCTACGGCTTCATGGGCCGGACGCACTCGAACGCCTATCGCAGGGTCAATCAGTTCTTCAAGCTCCAGCACGCGCCCGTATTGAAGGCCTGCTGTGCCCGCAAGGAAGACAAGATCAAGGAGTTCGCGGCCAACTGGGGCTACGAGAGCTACGAGACCGACTGGCGGAAGCTGATCGAGCGAAAGGATATCGACATCATCGATATCGGCTCGCCGAACAACACGCACAAGGAGATCACTCTGGCAGCCGCCGCGGCTGGCAAGATGATCCTGTGCGAGAAGCCTTTGGCCATGAGCGTGGCCGAAGGGGAGGAGATGGTCGCGGCGGTCGAGAAGTCGGGCAAGCCGAACATGGTGTGGTTCAACTACCGCCGTGTGCCGGCCATCGCGCTGGCCCGGCAACTGGTGGACGAAGGCCGCATCGGCAAGGCCTTCCACTATCGCGCCACCTATCTGCAGGACTGGACCATTGATGCCGGCCTGGCCCAAGGGGGAGCGGCCCTGTGGCGGCTCGACGCTGACGTCGCCGGCTCTGGCGTGACGGGCGACTTGCTGGCCCACTCGATCGACACGGCCGAGTGGCTGAACGGCCCCATCCAGAAGGTCACCGCTCATACGGAGACCTTCATCAAGGAGCGGACCCATCAGGAGACCGGCGCCAAGAAGGCGGTGAAGATCGACGACGCCTGCATGTTCCTGGCCGTGTTCGCCAACGGATCGATGGGCACGTTTGAGAGCACCCGCTACGCCCGCGGCCGGAAGAACTTTAACACCTTCGAGCTGAACGGCGAGAAAGGTTCGGTCTACTTCGATCTCGAGGACGCCCAGTATCTGCAGTACTTCAAGTACAACGACCCGGTGACCGGGGCCAAGATTGAGCCGCACCTGACCGGCTGGCAGAAGATCCACGTCACCAACGGCGAACACCCGTACATGAAGAACTGGTGGGTCCCCGGATGCACGATCGGCTACGAGCACACCTTCATCAACGCCCTGGCCGACTTCCTGAAGTCGCTCGAACCGGGCGAGCAGAAGGTACAGCCCGACTTCCGCTGTGCGCTGCACACCCAGCGGGTCTGCGACGCTGTGCTGGCCAGTGCGAAGACGGGCCAGTGGGTGAACGTGGATTAGGGTCGCGCGACAGGCAAACGCCAGGGCCCCGGCGACCGTCGGGGCCTTATGCGTTCTTTGGCATGGCGATTCGCACGCCCAAGTTGAACTGCGTAGAATCGAGGCATTCAGGAGGACTCTATGGACGCCGCGAAGGATGACGACTTCGAGCACCTCTTCACCCCAGAGCGGCTCGCAATTATTGACCGAGCGATCGCGGAGGCAGACGCCGGACAAGTCCTCACGCTTGATGAGTTTGAGCGCAAGCTCGCTGAGCAGAGGGCTGACTGGGTCGCACGGAACGGACGGAGCCCAAGGGATTCATCCCGCTGACACGAACCTCTGCCTCCGCGAAGCGTGTCATCCCTCGTAGCGGCTTCGCTCGCCGGTGGGCCTCCCCCCCGCGCCGCTGGCAGCATGCCCCGCGGATGCTACAATCCGCCGGAGTTTCACGGAGGTTCCTCGAGGTCCAACCGAGCCCACGCCCATGGCCAAAGCCAAATCTGAAAACGCGATCAGCCCCACCCGTCAGGAAGACTACCCCGAGTGGTATCAGCAGGTGGTCCGCGCCGCCGATCTGGCCGAACTGTCGCCGGTCCGCGGCTGCATGGTCATCAAGCCCTGGGGCTACGGAATCTGGGAAGGGATGCAGAAGCATCTGGACCGGATGTTCAAAGACACGGGGCATCAGAACGCCTACTTCCCGCTGTTCATTCCCTTGAGCTACCTCGAGAAAGAGGCCAAGCACGTCGACGGCTTCGCCAAGGAATGCGCCGTGGTCACGCATCACCGGCTCGAACAGGGCCCCGATGGCAAGCTGATCCCCGCCGGCAAGCTCGAAGAGCCCCTGATCGTCCGCCCCACCAGCGAGACAATCATCGGCGAGATGTTCAGCCGTTGGGTGCAGTCGTATCGCGATCTGCCGATCCTCATCAACCAATGGGCCAATGTGGTCCGCTGGGAGATGCGAACCCGGCTCTTCCTGCGGACGGCCGAGTTCCTGTGGCAGGAGGGACACACCGCCCATGCCACCGAGGCCGAGGCCCGGCACGAGACGCGGCAGATGCTGGATGTCTACGCCGACTTTGCCGAGAACTATATGGCCGTGCCGGTCATCAAGGGGGAGAAGACCGCGGGCGAGCGCTTCCCCGGAGCCGTGAACACCTACTGCATTGAAGCGATGATGCAGGACCGCAAAGCCCTGCAGGCCGGCACGTCCCACTTCCTGGGGCAGAACTTTGCCAAGGTGCAGCAGATCAAGTACCTGAGCGACCAGGGCGTGGAAGAGTACGCCTGGACCACCTCGTGGGGCGTCAGCACCCGGCTGATTGGCGCGCTCACCATGGTCCACAGCGATGACGACGGGCTGATCGTCCCGCCGCGGCTCGCCCCCAAGCATGTCGTGATTCTGCCCATCGCGCAGAAGGACGCCGACAAGGGTCCCGTCTTGGAGTACTGCCAGAAGGTCGCGGCCGAGTTGAAAGCGGTGCCTTACAACGATGGAAAGATACAGGTCGATCTCGACAACCGCGACCTCCGCGGCGGAGAGAAGGTCTGGCAGCACATCAAGAAGGGCGTGCCGCTGCGGCTCGAGATCGGCCCTCGCGACATGGCGTCCGACAGCGTCTTCATGGGCCGCCGCGACAAGGGACCCAAGGAGAAGGCCGGCATCCCTCGTGCCGAACTGGTGGCCAACATCGCCAAAATCCTGGACGAGATGCAGGCCAACCTTTACCAGCGGGCGTTGGCCTATCGGACCGAGCACACCAAGAACATCGACTCGCTCGACGAGTTCAAAGCCTACTTCACTCCCCAGAACGCCGAGAACCCCGAAATCCACGGCGGTTTTGCCATGTGCCATTGGGCCGAGGATCCTGAGGTCGACAAACTATTGGCCGACCTGAAGGTCACGATCCGCTGCATTCCTTTGGACGACAACGCGGAGCCAGGCACATGCATCTTTACGGGTAAGCCGAGCCCGCGACGCGTGGTGTTTGCCAAGTCGTATTAGATCAAGCGTCGAAAGCGAAATCCACGCCGCGCAATCTGGCACCTGGCAAATTTGCCTGGGATACTGAAATCGATCCGTCCCACGATTTCGTCGTCACCCATGCCCGATCCGCAGCGACCAGCCGACCGCAACATTCCGCAGCGACTGGCCACTCCGGTGCAGTACCTGCGCGGCGTCGGCCCCGCGCGCGTCGAGCAGCTCGCCAAGCTCGGTCTGCATCGGGCCAGCGATGTCCTGTTCGGCTTCCCGCGCGACTATCAGGATCTGACCGAAATCCGCACCATCGCGCAGCTCGAGCCCAATCGCGAGCTGACCATTCGCGGCGCGGTCGAAGAGGTCGAACTGCGGCAGACCGGCGCGGGCCGCACGATCCTGGGCGTGCTGATCGGGCGAGACGCCCAGTATGTCCGCGCGCTGTGGTTCAACCAGCCCTTCCTGCGCGAGCGATTCCAGCATGGGCAGGAGCTGCTGGTCACCGGCACGGCCAAGCGGACCGGACTTGTATGGGAGATGCACCACCCGCGCATCCAGTGGCTCGAGGCCGACGCCGAGACTCCACGCGGGCGGATGCTTCCCATCTATCGACTGACCGAAGGGCTCGCCCAGCGGCAGATGCGGCAGATCGTGCGGGCGGCGCTGGACCAGTTCGCCGACATGTTGGACGAAGTCTTTCCACCCGACTTTCTGGAGAGCCACGGGCTGTGGCCCATTCGCCGGGCGATTGAAGAGATCCACTTCCCCACGGATCCCGCCGGCCTGGACGCGGCCCGTCGTCGGTTCATCTATCAGGATCTGTTCGTGATGCAGTTGGCACTGGCCCTCAAGCGGCATCAGCAGGCCGTGCCGCAGTCGGCGCCGGCCATTCCGGCGACCGCCAAGATCGACGCCCGCATTCGCCGGCTGATTCCGTTCGAGCTGACGGCCGATCAGCAGCAGGCCATCAGCGAGGTCGCGCTCGATCTCGGACGGGACCGCCCGATGAACCGGCTACTGCAGGGAGATGTGGGGAGCGGCAAGACCGTGGTGGCGCTGTACGGCATACTCACGGCCGTAGCCCACGGCTATCAGGCCGCGCTGATGTCGCCGACGGAGATCCTGGCCCGGCAGCATTATGCCACGCTCGAGAAACTGCTGGCCGGCAGCCAGGTCCGGCGAGCTCTGCTGGTGGGGGGCGCTCCCGCAGCGGAGCGGACCAAGTTGATCGCGGCGCTGGCGGCCGGCGAGTTGGACTTGCTGGTCGGTACGCAGGCCCTGCTGGCCGAAGATGTGAAGTTCGCCAAGCTCGGCCTGGCAGTCATCGACGAGCAACACAAGTTCGGCGTCCGGCAGCGGGCCGGCTTGAAGAACTCGGCCGGCACGTCGCCGCACTACCTGGTAATGACCGCCACACCGATCCCGCGAACCATCGGCATGACGCTTTTCGGCGATCTGGATGTCTCGACGTTGCGGCAAGCTCCGCCCGGCCGACAGCCGGTGCATACCTATCTGGCGTCCCCTTCCGAGCGCGACCGCTGGTGGGAGTTCTACAAAAAGAAGCTTCGCTCCGGACGGCAGGGTTACGTGATCGCGCCGCTGGTGGAACAATCCGAAGCCACCGGCGCGGCCAGCGCCGAGGAGATGTTCGAAGCCCTTTCGAACGGTCCTCTCGAAGAGTTTCGTCTGGGGCTCATTCACGGGCGGATGAGCACCGAGGCCCAGCGACATGTGATGGAAGAGTTCCGCTCCGGCAAGCTGCAGGTGCTGGTCGCCACCAGCGTGGTCGAGGTCGGCGTCGACGTGGCCAACGCGACGCTGATGACGATTGAAGATGGCGAGCGGTTCGGGCTGTCAGCGCTGCATCAGTTGCGGGGCCGCATCTGCCGCGGTTCCTTCCAGGGCTTCTGCTGCGTGTTCGGCAATCTCGATGCGCCGGCGGCGCGCGAACGGCTGGAAGCGTTCACCAAGACCTTCGACGGTTTTGAACTGGCCGAGATCGACTTCAAGCAGCGCGGCCCGGGGAGCATCCTGGGCACAGAGCAAAGCGGGCTGGCGCCGTTGAGATTTGCGGACCTGTCGCGGGACACGGATCTGCTGACCGAGGCCCGCATTGATGCGTTGGCCTTAACGGCGGCCGATCCGCACTTAGCCGACCCGCGGTTCGAGAAACTAAAGACGATGGTGCTGCGACGGTATGGGGCGTCGCTGGACCTGGCAGATGTGGGGTAGGGCGCCGTCCCTCGCCAGCATTGCCAGCCCATGTCGCGTCGCGACAAGGTGTCTAATCCTCGCCCGCATCCCAACTTGACTCATTTCGCAGCTTTTGTCCCCCTCAAGCGGGCTGCCCCGTCGGTTTCTTTGGGATCTTCCGTATAATTACTCACCGCTTTGGGGTGGGAAAATGCCGATAATGGCGAAGGGTCCGTCTGCGCAAGATGTGCGTCAGGCGAGCCCACCTTTCCCGCCGCTTGGGCGGGTGAGTAGGATAACTGCCCGCAGGTGTTCAGTTTAGGTTCCGAACGACGAGGCTTTCCGATGCCTGTCTACCGCCGCCCCGCCAACACTTGGGCTGCTTTGATTCCCTCTCTCGCCCAGCGCACGCTGTGCGGGACTGCATGCTTTGTCGGGCTGGCACTGGCCTTGGGCCTGGGCAGTCTGCGCGCGGCGGACGATGAAAAAGAGGCCGCCAAGCGGACCGTGGATGTCGTCGCCCAATTCAGCGCGCCCGAAGGAAAGACCGCTCGGATCTATGTCACCGCCCAGATTGTCCGGGGCTGGCACATCTATTCGCTGACCACACCGGCCGGCGGGCCGATCGCCACCAGCATCAAGCTCGATCCGTCCGACTCCTATAAGTTGAAGGGGGAGTTCACCCCCGACAACCCGCCCCATCGCAAGCACGAAGGGGCGTTTGGTGAGGCCGTCCCATTTGTGGAGTACCACGAGGGGCAGGTCGTGTGGCACGCTCCCATCGAACTCAATCCCGCGGCCGATCCGATGGTCACCAAGATCACCGGTTCGATTCGCTATCAGGCTTGCAGCGCCTCGGGCTGTCAGCTTCCCAAGACTCTGAAGTTCACCGCTCAATTTGGCCCGGGGGTCAAAGGGGTGAAGGTCGACGAGAAGTCCGAGGCCGAGAAGTTCGCCCCTGAGAAGCTGGCCAACGACGGTCATCCCGAGCAGACGGTCGTCTCGCGGCCCACGTACACGCCCAGCCGTTTCGACCGCCCTGCTTCCCGCGAGGCAGCCGGTGAGGCGAGCATCGAGAAGCCCTCGTACGGAAAGTCCGCCTACGAGAAAGCAGCGTTCGAGCGCTCGCCCTACGAGAAGCGGGCGTTTGAGAAGCCTGCCCTGGAATCGCCCGAGCCGGTCGTGGTCGTAGCGGCCGTTGAGCCTCCCCCTGCCGGGCCTGCCGGTTCCGATGGAGTCGAAACGCCCGCCAAGAAGGAGCCCTTCGAGACGCGGCTGCCGCCGACGGATGACATCCTTCCCTTGAGCAGTTTGCCGGGAGCCGGCGCGGCTAACAAAGCGGTCGCAGCCACGTTGGCCGATGGCGCCGACGTGGGGACTTTTGTAGGCGGCCGCACCAGTTCCAACACCACGATCCGCGGCTTTCTGGAGCCGAAACAGGTCGCCCCCGGCGATACCGCGGTTCTGACGCTGATCGCGGAACCGAACATCGCCAAGCACTATCATGTCTACGAACTGCGTCGCGTGGACGACAGCAAGGTCTCGAAGCCGACGCTGATCGTTCTGACCGACACCAAGGGTTTGCGTGCCTCGGCCCCGGTCCCCAATCACGAGCCCGAGACCCCCAGCGACGCCGAACGCGCCGCGGGCGGACTGCCGTTCTACTCGGCCCCCGTGGTCTGGACGATCAAGCTGGCGGTTCCCTCGTACGTCAAGCCGGGCCCGATTGAGGTGACCGGCCTGATGGCCTATCAGTCGTGCGCTTCGGACACGAGCTGCGATCAGCCGATGGGCGTCAAGTTTTCGGCAACGGTGAATGTGGGAGAAGCCACCACCGGCGGCCGTGTGGCCGTGAAATTCCTGGGCAAAGAAGGCTATGCGGCCGTAGCAGCCTTGGCCGCGGGCAAATCGGTTGAGCCGACCCGTGCTGCCTCGCCAGCGAAGCCCGCCGACGAGAAGACCGAAGTTGCCAAGGCCGACGCCAAGAAGAACGAAGAGCCCAAGGCTGCGATCACGGAATCGACCACGGCGGCCGTCCCGGCCTCGAGCCCCTATATGGGATCGGTCTTGGTCACGCTGTTTCTGGCCCTGGTGGCCGGGTTCATCCTGAACTTTATGCCCTGCGTGCTCCCCGTCATCGGCCTAAAGGTAATGAGCTTTGTGCAGCAGTCGGGCGAGAGCCGCCGGCAGATGATCCTGCTGAATGTCTGGTACTCGCTGGGTGTGATCTTGGTGTTCATGATCCTGGCCACGCTGGCGATCTTCGCCGGGCTGGCCTGGGGCGAACAGAACTCGAACGACACGTTCAACATCACGCTGTCGGCCGTGGTCTTTGTCTTCGCGCTAAGCTTCCTGGGCGTGTGGGAGATTCCCATCCCCGGCTTTGTCGGCTCTTCGACCGAGATCAACAAACTGGCCGCGAAGGAAGGTCCCGTGGGGGCCTTTATGAAGGGGATGCTGACCACCGTGCTGGCCACCCCGTGCAGCGGACCCCTGCTGGGGCCTGTGCTGTTCTGGGCTGGCAGTCAGCCCGTGCTGTTGGCCTATGCCGCGTTCTTCTTCACGGGATTGGGAATGGCCAGCCCGTACCTGCTGATCGGTTTCTTCCCCCACCTGGTCCGCTTCCTGCCCAAGCCGGGTGCGTGGATGGACACCTTCAAGAACATGATGGGTTTCATGCTCCTGGGGACGGTGGTCTACCTGCTGACCTACTTGAACAGCACGCTGGTCGTGCCGACGGTGGCCTTGCTGATGGGGCTGTGGGCCTCGTGCTGGTTCATCGGCCACACGGCTTTCTATGCCGACCGTGCCGCCAAGCTGCGATCGTGGGCCTTTGCCTGTGCGTTCGCTGCCGCTATGTGGGCGGTGGCCTTCAATTTCCTCGCGCCGGTGATGAAGGACCGCTTTGATGCCACGCTGGATCAGAAGTTTGCCCAGCGTGAAGAGCAGATCGAAAACCTGAGCCCTTGGGATCGTCTGGTCTGGGAGCGCGAGCGAAAACTGAAGAAGGTCCCCAACGACCACCTGCCATTCCTGGCCTTCACCCCTGCCCGGCTGAATATGCTGCGGGAGCGGAACTACACGGTGCTGGTCGACTTCACTGCAGATTGGTGCCTGACCTGCAAAGTAAACGAACGGACCGTGTTGAACCAGGTCGCCACTCGCGAACTGGTCGACAAGAACAATGTGGTGGTCCTGGTGGCCGACCTGACTCAGGACAACCCCGGCGCTCTGACCCTGCTGGAGGAATTGAAGAGCAAGGCGATTCCGTTCTATGCGATCTACCCCGCCGGGGGCAAAGATCCCCTGATCTTGCGTGACCTGATCACCATGTCCGACATCAAAAGCGCATTGGAACTGGCCGGCCCCTCGAAGGCCTCGTCGCCGACGGTCACCGCCATGACGAGCCGCGAGTAACGCAGGGGCAGTTACCCGTCTGGTGTAAGGAGGCACCGCTTCAAGGCAGGCAGGTTGCCTGCACCACCAAGGGGGGCCTCGGTCGGATCGCCGAGCACTATCCCCCCGCCACGGCCTTCACGTGCTCGGCCAGGAAAGCCGCCAAGTCCCCCTTGGCCAGGTCCTCGCGCTGGGTGAACTTGATCTTCACTTGCTCGCGGTCCTTCTCGATACCGATCTGCCGCTCCTGTCCGAGCGCTGCGATCCGCCCGAGTGCGAACTTCCCCTTGGGGCCGTTCAGGATCAGCTCCACCGCTTCGCGGCGCTTGGTGTAGACCGTCGCCCAAGGGTCGCGCAGCGGGCTGACCATCAGGTGTACGACCTGCTGGTTGTTCCACAAAAAGGTCCCCTTGGGGGCCGCAGCCACCAGCATCTCGCACAGGTCCTCCAGCACGTCAGTCTCCCACGCGGGCACCTTGCCAGGCGGGAACCCCTTGCGCGAGAAATGCCACTTCCGCCCCAGCACTTTCCAGGGCATCAAATCTTCGGGATTCAGGGCCTTCTTCTCCGAGAACTTCGTGAAGCCGGCCACGGCCTGCTCAATGAACTTCCAGAACGCCGGGCGGTCGATCTCTTCCAGCGAGTGAACCCGCATCGAGACTTCCTGCCACGGGCCGCGCAGATTCTTGCAGACCACCCGCGGGTCGGTGCCATAAACCGGCAGGTCAGGCAGGTCGTTCAGCGGGACCAGGCCAATCTTCTCGATCAGGTCGTTCGCCTTGAACGTGTTGCGGGCGGTACGGAATTTGAACGTCAGCAGCCACTCGTGACCGGTGCTGGCATGAAAGAACCACCCGTCGCTCTTCTTAGCGGCCGAGATCTCGACCACGGTCCGGCTGTTCCAATCGGTCGGAGAGAACTCGCCCAACTCGTGAATCTTGTCGATCACGCGCGACAGAATCTCGCCGTCCCAGCGGCAGGGCTCTCCCTTGCGACCCACGCGGTCGCGGGTGTGCCATTTGCGGCCGTCGGCCTCCCAGGGCATGTTCACTTCGACGCCGACGTCGCGGATGTCCAGGTCTCCGTCGCGCTGGCTCAACTCGGCGGCAAAGTCGTAACGCTCGCGGCGCTTGTGCGGTCCCGCGGCCAGCACATCGACCAGCATCTCGCCGGTGTAGGATCGCAGCAGCGGCTCGTCTCCGTTGGTGCTGGTCTTCTTGGCCGCGGCCTGGGCATGCGCGGCGATGTCCTCGGGCGTGCCGCGGCAGACGATGCGGCCACCCCCTTCGCCCGCTTCGGGGCCAAGATCAACCACCCAGTCGGCCGTTTTGATGACGTCCAGGTTGTGCTCGATGACGACGACCGTGTTGCCCAGATCGACCAGGCGATTGAGAACCTCGAGCAGCTTGGCGAGATCCTCAAAATGCAGGCCCGTGGTCGGCTCGTCGAGCAAATAGAGCGTGCGGCCCGTGTCGGGGCGTGAGAGTTCCGCGGCCAGCTTCACACGCTGGGCTTCACCGCCGGAGAGGGTTGGGGCGGGCTGGCCCAGCCGGACGTAGTCGAGCCCCACGTCGCACAGCGTCTGCAGCGTGCGGCGGATCTTGGGCAGGTTCTCGAAGACTTCCAACGCCCGGCCACAGGGCATGTCCAGAACTTCGGCGATGTTTTTTTCGCGATAACGGACGGCCAGGGTCTCGGGGTTGTAGCGCTGCCCGCGACAGACGTCGCACTCCACCCACACGTCGGGCAGAAAGTGCATCTCGATCAGCTTCTGGCCGTTCCCCTCGCAGGCCTCGCAGCGGCCGCCGGGGACGTTGAAGCTGAACCGGCGCGAGGTGTAGCCCCGCAGCTTCGACTCAGGAAGCTGCGAGAACAGGTCGCGGATCAGATCGAAAACGCCGGTGAAGGTGGCCGGGTTCGACGAGGGGCTGTTCCCCAACGGTTGCTGATCGACGCGGATCACCTTGTTGATCTGCTCCAGGCCGACGATGCCATCGTGCGCGCCGGGGATGGTGCGGGCCCGATGCAGTTGCCGAGCGAGCGCCTTGTAGAGAACATCCTCGATCAAGCTGCTCTTGCCACTGCCGCTCACGCCGGTGATCGCCGAGAACGTACCCAGGGGAATACCTACGTCGACATTCCGCAGATTGTTGTGGCGGGCCCCTTGGATCTTGAGCCAGCCCGCCGGCGCAGGAGGAAGAATCGCCTGCGCACTGGAAGCGTGCGTGACGCTCTTCACGCTGGGGGCCTCAAGCGTGGCGGTGGCCGACTTGGCGCCGACCTTCCCCTTGGTGGTCTTCTTCGCAGGAGCGGCTTTGGCCGCCGGCTTGCTGTTGGCCTCGGCCATCGACATCATCCGCCGGTTCGACGGCACGGCGATCGACTTCTTGCCGCTCAGGTACGGGCCCGTGACGCTGTTCTTGTTCTTGGCCACCTGGGCCGGCGTGCCGCGGGCCACGATCTGCCCGCCGTGGTCGCCGGCGCGAGGACCAAAATCGAGCAACTGATCGGCCCCGGCCACAACCTCTTTGTCGTGCTCGACCAGCAGCAGCGTGTTGCCCAGATCGCGCAGGTTCTTCAGGGCCTTGATCAGCCGCAGGTTGTCGCGGGGATGCAGGCCGATCGTCGGCTCGTCGAGGACGTACAGCACGCCGGTCAATCCGCTGCCGATCTGGCTAGCCAGCCGGATGCGCTGGGCTTCTCCGCCGGAGAGGGTCGGCGCCGAGCGATTGATGGTGAGATACTCGAGCCCCACATCGACCAGGAACCGCAGCCGGTTGGAGATCTCGCGAATCAGCTCGCCGGCGATCTTGCGGCTGCGATCGTCCATCTTCAGTTCTTCGAAGAAGGCGAGCGTGTTCTCGAGCGGCATGCGGCAGATCTGGTCGACCGTCTTGTCGCCGAAGCGCATCGCGCCGGCATCATCGCGCAGACGGCTGCCGCCGCAGACCGAGCAATCGACTTCGTCGACCAGGTGGTCGAGCGCCGCCCGTAAACCAGGTGCGAGACGGCAGGCCTCGTCGAGAGCCGGATAGAGCCCCTTGTATTGGAAGCGGAACAGCGGCCGGCTGTTGCGGGCTCGCTTCTTCCCCTTAGCCGTGGGGAGTGCGTCCTCGGCGTGGACTTCGATCCAGGTGTCGCCGGTGCCATGCAACACCACACGGCGATGTTTCAAGCTGAGCGAATCATACGGCACATCGATCGGCACGCCGGTCGCGGTCGACAGGGCCGAGAGCATCGTCTTGGCCAGCGGGCGTTCGACCCCGGGCCACAGCAGCACGGCCCCTTCGGCCAGGCTGAGCTTGGGGTCGCGCAGCAGGGCAGCCGGATTGGCGCCGGTCTGCGTTCCCAGCCCTTCGCAGGCCAGACACCAGCCCAGCGAACTGTTGAACGAGAAGTTGTGCGGATTGAGCCGTTCGAAGCTGCGGCCGCACTTTTCGCAGGCCAGGTGCTGGCTGAAAATCTCGGTCTGCCACTTGGGCTCAAGCGTGTCCTCTTCCACCACAGCCACGTGCATCACGCCACGCCCCAGGTTCAGCGCGGTCTCGACGCTCTGAGCGATGCGCGAACGGCTCTCGGCTTTGACCGAGATGCGGTCGACCAGGATCTCGATCTGGTGCTTCTTGCGGCGGTCGATCGTGGGCGGCTCGTCGAGCGAGTAGGTCGTGCCATCGACACGGATGCGGACGTAGCCGGCCGCCCGGGCGTCGCGCCAGATGTTCTCGTGCTTCTCGCCGACAGGAACTTCCAGTGGGGCGAGCAGGTACATCTTGGTGCCGGCCTCGAAAGCCAGCACGCGGTCCACGATCTCGTCGGTCGTCTGCGTGCCAATCGGGATGTCACAGGCCGGGCAATAAGGTTGCCCCAACCGCGCGTAAAGGACGCGCAGGTAGTCGTAGACCTCGGTCACGGTCCCCACGGTCGAGCGCGGGGTATTGGCCAGGTTCTTCTGCTCGATAGCGATGGCCGGCGACAGCCCGCTGATGTGGTCGAGTTTCGGCTTCTGCATCTGGCCGACGAACTGCCGGGCGTAAGCGCTCAGGCTCTCGACATAGCGGCGCTGCCCCTCGGCATAGATCGTGTCCATCGCCAACGAGGTCTTGCCGGAGCCACTCATACCGCAGCAGACGGTCATCTGGTCGCGGGGGATCTCGACATCGATCCCCTTCAAGTTGTGCTGGCGGGCCCCCTGCACCTTGATCGAAGTCAGGCTCTCCACCCGAGGGCGAGGCTTCTTGACCACCTTCTTGGAGTGTTTGCCGTTGCGGCTCTGGGCCAAGGGGCCGAGTCGGCTTCCCAGCACTTCGGCCAACGCCCGACCGGTGTAGGACTCTTCGACCTCGGCCACGTCGGCGGGCGTGCCGCAGGCGACCAGGCGTCCGCCAGCCGCGCCCCCTTCGGGGCCCAGGTCGATGACCCAGTCGGCCGTCTTGATGACGTCCAGATTGTGCTCGACGACCAGCACCGTATTGCCGGCCGCCGCGAAACCCTGCAGCACTTCGAGCAGCTTGCGGATGTCCTCGAAGTGCAGTCCGGTGGTCGGCTCGTCGAGCAGATAGAGCGTGCGGCCCGTGCTCTTCTTCACCAGTTCGCGGGCCAGCTTGATGCGCTGGGCTTCGCCGCCCGAGAGGGTCGGCGAGGCTTGCCCCAGCTTCAAGTAATCAAGCCCCACATCGTGCAGCGTCTGCAGCTTCTCGGCGATGGGGACGATCTCGCTGAAGTGGACCAGGGCTTCCTGGATGTCCATCTCCAGCACGTCGGCGATCGACTTGCCCTTAAAGCGGACCTGCAGCGTTTCGCGATTGAAGCGATGGCCGTTGCAGACTGGGCAGGTGACCCACACATCGGCCAGAAAGTCCATCTCCAGCTTGTTCGAGCCGTTCCCCTCGCAGGCCTCGCAGCGGCCCCCTTCGACATTAAAGCTGAAGCGACCGGGCTGATAACCGCGGGCTTTCGACTCGGGCAACTGCGTGTAGAGCTTGCGGATGTCGTCGAAGACCTTCACATAGGTCGACGGATTCGAGCGCGGTGTGCGGCCGATCGGCGTCTGGTCGATCGAGATCAGCTTGTCGAGGTGCTCCATCCCTTCGATGCTGGTGTGCGCGCCCGGGTCGCCGTCCCCTTTGTTCAGATCGCGGTGCAGCACCTCGGACAAAATGTCGCCAACCAGCGAACTCTTGCCCGAGCCGCTGACGCCGGTGACGCAGATGAAGACCCCCAGCGGGAACTCGACATCGATGTTCTTCAGGTTGTTGCAGGTGGCCCCGGAGATCTTGATCCGCTTGTCGGTCGGCGGCCGCCAGACTTCGGGGATCTCGATCTTGCGCGTGCCGGACAGATACTGCCCGGTGAAGCTCTCCTTGCACTTGGCAACGTCCTCGACCTTGCCGCTGGCCACCACGTAGCCGCCGCGCACACCGGGGCCGGGGCCGAAGTCGATCACCTTGTCGGCCACGCGGATCGTCTGCTCGTCGTGCTCGACCACCACCACGGTGTTGCCCATGTCGCGCAGCCGGAGCAGCGTCTCGATCAGACGGTCGTTGTCGCGCGGATGCAGCCCGATGGAGGGCTCGTCCAAAATGTAGGTGACGCCGACCAGTCCGCAGCCGACCTGCCCGGCCAGGCGGATGCGCTGCGACTCACCGCCCGAGAGGGTCGGCGCGGTGCGGGCCAGTGTGAGGTATTCCAGCCCGACGTTGAGCAAAAAGCCGAGCCGGCCGCTCACTTCTTTCAGCACTTCGCCGGCGATCAGCGTGCCGGTGGCATCGAGCGACAGTTCCGAGAAGAAGTCGACCGCCTCGTTGATCGCCAGGTCACAGACATCGGGGAGCGTGAGTGCGGGCTTGTCGGCGAAGCGGGGGTGCTTGCTGGCGATCGTAACGGCGCGGGCCTGCTTGTTCAGACGTTCCCCGCCACACGAGGCGCAGGGGATCACCGTCATGAAGGCTTCCAGCTGCCGCTGGTGCATCTTGCTCTTCGAGTTGCGATGCCGGGTCAGCAGCTCGGGAACGATCCCCTCGTACTTGCCGCCGTACTTCTGCCCGTGCGCGCCGTTGCGCCAGGTATACGTGATGTGCAGATCGCCGGTGCCGAAGAGCATCAGCTTTTGCAACTCGGGATCGAGATCGCGCCAAGGGGTCTCGAGGATCGTGCCGCCGTCGATCTGGTGCTTGTGCTCCAGCGTGTCGGCCACGCCCTGGTAGATGTGCCGCTTCCAGCGCCCCATCTCGTGCCAGGGACCAATCAAGTCGATGGCGCCGTCCTTAAAACTCTTGGCCGGATCGGGGACCAAGAGCTTGGTGTCGAAGCTGTAGACCTCGCCCAGGCCGTCGCACTCGCGGCACATTCCCTGCGGGCTGTTGAAGCTGAAGAGCTGCGGGCTGGGGGGCTCGAACGAGATGCCGCAGGGGACGCAGGCATAGCGCGAGGACAGATGCAGATCGCCGGCGAGCTTGCCGGGGGCGATGCGGCGCTTCTCGGCCTTGGCCTTGGTCTCCTGGGCGTCGCTGTCGTCGCCGGCGTCCAGATCCTCCTCGTCGACGGGGCGGGCGGGCGCTTTCTCGGCCTTCTCCGGTCGCTTGCCTTCGTCGTCGGGCGAGACAATCACATCCCCTTCGGCCAGCCGCATCGCCATGTCGACCGCTTCGGCCAGACGCGGGCGAACTTCCGAACTGGCCACCAGGCGGTCGATCACCACCTCGATGTTGTGCCGCATCTGGCGATCGAGCTGCTGCGGCTCGGTCAGCCGCATCATGTTGCCGTCGACGCGGGCCCGCACAAAGCCCTGCTTCAGCAGGTCCTCGAACAGGTCGCGGAATTCCCCCTTCTGTGCCCGCACGATCGGGGCCAGCACCTGAAAGCGGCTCCCTTCGGGAAGCATCAGAATGCGATCCAGGATCTGCTCGCGACCCTGGCCGGTGATCACCCCGCCGCATTGCGGGCAGTGGCCGATGCCGACCCGCGCGAAGAGCACGCGCAGAAAGTCGTAGATCTCGGTGATGGTGCCGACGGTCGACCGCGGGTTCGAGCCGCGCGATTTCTGCGAGATCGAGATCGAAGGGCTCAGCCCCGAGATATGGTCGACCTCGGGCTTGGGCATCTGCCCCAGGAACTGCCGGGCGAAGCTCGACAGGCTTTCGATATAGCGCCGCTGCCCTTCGGCATACAGCGTGTCGAACGCCAGCGAGCTCTTTCCAGAGCCGCTAACCCCTGTCAGACAAATGAGTTGATTGCGAGGGAGGGTGACATCCACGCCCCGCAAGTTATGCTCGCGGGCCCCCCTGATAATGATATCCGTAGCAGCCATGAATCCGTTCCGCGGTGGGACGCTCGCGACCGTGAGAGCGTGAGGCCGGGTGGAGGTAGGTGTTCGGAATAAGGGCTGATCTGGTAAGGCTCAGCACCAAAACGAACAGGGCATTTTAAGGGCGGGGCAGCGATCTGGCGAGAGGCAGAGAAATGGAATCGCCAGGGGCGAGTCTAGCCCGCAGCCCCCCGTGGGTGTCCGAGAGGGCGTCCCTTCCCCTTTGAGGACCCCTCCCATCGGGGTGAACCGCGGGGAAGCACGCATTGTCCATGGCCTGTCACCCGCTGTTCATCGGCCAATCAGTTGGATCGTTCCGCGACCGACCTGGTCGCCTGAAAGACGTCCGGAAAGCCTGGTGGGACCGACTTGCGTCGACCAATCGCGCGGCATCCGCTTTGCACCGATCGGGCTGGCTTTCTGGGTGGATCACTTCGCCGATGGACTTGTAATGACTGCTTTACCTTTTGTGTTTCTCTTGTCAGGGGGGCCCCTGGATGGTGAATTGGCCCCTGGGGATGCCAGCGACATCGACTCGGCCGTGGGGAACTTTGGATCGATTGCCTACCGGGATACTTCAGAAGGTCGCGTCGGCGCGGCCATGGAGATTGTTTATCCCAGCAACGAATCGGCCAGCGCCAACACCACCGTTCAGTTTCATCGCCACTGCTATGTGGTGAGTCACCGGATGCCAGGCGCGGATGGGCGACTGGAGATCCACGCCCAGTACTTTGGCCGCGTGGATCTGGCAGAGGAAGTCCGCTCGTCGAACTCGGATCCGCGCGATGCCGGGACCGGCTCGGCCAGGCGAGCCCGGCGTCGATAGTAATCGCTGACTGAGGACTTTACGTCAGCTCCAGACCGATCAGATAGGCGTCAAACGCCTTCCGCAGGTTGCTCTCGTCGTCGATCAGCTTCTTGATCGTCTCGCGATAGCCCTCGATCTCGCTCTCCTGATCGCTGAACTTCTTCACATAGCGATTGTAGAGCTCGCTGTTCTTCTGCAACTGGGCCATGTTCTGACGGATGCGGTTCTGCTCCTGGTCGATGATCGTGATCTTCTGCTCCAGCTGCTGGCGGCTTTGCAACACCGCGGCGATGGCCTGCTTCTTCTTGATCACTTCGGCCAGCGCGTCCTTGATCTTCTGGCTCACAGCCACGGTCGACCGCAGGTAAATGCCGATCGTGTTGTCGTCCAGGTTGTTGAGTGCGTAGTTCTGCTGAGCCGTGTGTTCTTCGATCACTTCCAGCTTCTCCGGCTTGCCGGGGGCTGCTTTGACCGAGAAGCGATAGCGATCCCGCGTGGTGTCCTCGGGCTTGGCCGGAGCGACCAGATTCCAGCCGCTGGCGATCGGGAACTCGATCAGCACGTTCTTGGCCTTCGAGCCCGAGTTTTTGATCGTGTAGCCTTTCGTCCGTCGATACTTGCGGAAGGTCTCGAGCGTTCCCTTCACGATGCGGACGCTGGTCAACTCGTCCGTCGAGCCCTTCGATTCCGGGGCGACCTCAGTATCCAGATCCAAGGCATAGCTGATCAGCCGCGTGGTCCCCGGGGCCAGGTCCTCGATCTTGGCGTCGCCGGCGTAGATGCCGCCGTCGAAGACCGTGATCGGGCCTTGCATCAGATGCAGCTCGGTCGAGTTGACCAGCTTCAGCCCGTTGAGCGGGTGTTTGGCCTGCACGCTCTCGTTGTAGATCGAGACCTTCTCTCCCTTCACGCTGTTGTTCACGATCGGCAGCATGGCCGACTGCTGACGGGGGAGCGAAACCGGATTGGCGATGGAGTACTGGAACAGTTCGCCGACGTCGGTGGCCTGGGCCAGCGACTGCACCCCTTGCTGCAGATTGATCTTGTCCATGGCATCGCCCGGCCGGGCGAAACCAGCACCGCCCCCTTGGCCACGGCCGTCGGACTTGCGGAGCTGCTCGTCGGCGCGGTACTTGCCCCCCGGCGCGGCAGCGGCCGCGTTGCGAGGGCCGTTGGCATCGGCAAGCGCGGCAGCCTTCTCAAAATCCTTGTTGGCCTCGGCCAGATCCTGCCCGTACGTCTGCGGGCGAAGCGACGCGTACAGCTCCGGCTCCACCACGGGGCGGTTCACATACAGCGGCTGATAAAGATCCATCAGGAACGAGATCGGCCGACCGCTGATGAGCGTCAGGTCGACATCTTTCCAATCCTCTTCGGTCGTGTTCTCAACAATCGCCCAGCCTTGCAGGAAGGGGGCCGCCTCGTCATCCAGCACCAGGCGGTAGCTGGTCTTCCAGATCGGCGCGTCCTGGATGTAGCCGACACGGACGTTGCGGGCCCCCTTGCCGACAAAGTTCAGGCTCACCGCTTTCTTGTCAGTGGTGTGACCCAAGGCGAGAATCTTCAGCGCCTGGCGCAGTTCGGCATCGAGCTTCTCGTTCACCAGCTTGATGCGGCCGACATTCTCCAGCGAGATGCTGCGCAGCCCCTCATCGGTCAGCAGATTCAGCATCTCGACTTCCACGACCTGCTTGTCGCCGACGCGGACGTTCTTCTTTTCGACGCCCAGAATGATGCCCGTGATCTTCGAAGGACCGTCGATCTCGATCTTCTCGCCGCGAACCTGGGCCAGCAACTGCGAAAGAGACGGATTGCTGGTCAAGTCGATAGCGAAGGTCTTGAGCGTCTTGGTGATGGGATCTCGCGAGGTGTAAGTCACCGTGGAAATCCGCCCCCCATCAAGATCCTGCAGGACCATGCTCTTGAGCAGGTCGTTGATGTCCTTGGTGTTGAACTGCAGGTCGAGCTTGGCATCGTCGGTCACTTTGCCGTTGTGCTCGAAGAAGGCCACGCCCGAGTTGAACATCACCACCTTCTTGATCGGCAGGGTGGCTTCTTTCTTCTCCTGGGCCGTAGCGCTGGCAGCCAGAAGTGCGATAAGTCCCAGGGCGGGGAGCATGGACTTGGGGAGGGACATGCGCGGAAACTCCGAGAGGATGCGTGGGCGTGGAGAGCGTGGGTTCTCAAGCCCTACGACGCCGGCACGCGCCGGGGAGTTCCGCGAACGCGGCAGATTTCTTCGGCATTGTCGCAAACGCCGGCCGCAAACCGCTAGAGCGGCAGGACTTCCACTCGCTCCCCGACAGCAAACACCCGGTCGCCTGCGGGGAAGCATGCCAAGCCATTCGCCCGGGCCGCGCCGCGAAGATCGGGCGAGCCCTGCCAGTCGACGGGGGAGACTTCCCAGCCCTCGGCGGTGAGCGCCAGCTGGGCCGGGTGATAGGTCGGCCGGTCGCCGCGCTGGGCGAACTCGCGAGTCAGCCGCGCCGGCATGAAGAGGGGCCCGACCTGGGCGTGTCCGGCCAGACGTCGCAGCGCCGGACGGACGAACAACTCGAAGCAGACCAACCCGCTGACGGGATTACCCGGCAGGCCGAAGATGAGCTTCGGGGCCGCACCTGCCGGCTGCTCGACGATGCCGAACAGCAGTGGCTTGCCCGGCTTCAAGCGGATCTTGTGAAACAGGGCCTTCACGCCTTGCTCGGCCAGCACTTCGGGCACCAGGTCGCGCGTGCCGGCCGAAACCCCGCCCATCAGGATCAGCATGTCACTCTCAAGTCCCTGGGCAACCAGCCGCCGCAAGTCGTCCAGGTTGTCGCGGCCGATCCCCAACGGCACCGCGACCGCGCCGGCGCTGGCCACACCGGCTGCCACCATGGCGCTGTTCGAGTTGCGAATCTGCCCGGCCGCGGGACGCTGGGCGGGCTCCACGATTTCATCTCCCGTCGCCAGTATCGCCACCCGGGCCGGGCGAATCACCTGCACTTGCGTGCGGCCCACCTCGGAGAGAAGCCCGATCTCCACGGGGCGGACCTCGCTCCCCGCCGTAAGAATCGTCTCGCCAGCGCGCATCGACAGCCCGCGGGTCATGATGTTCTTGCCGGCACCGATCCGCGAACGAATCCGCACGCGGGCGTCGCCGACGCGCTCGGTCTCTTCGAACATCACCACCGTATCGGCCCCCGGCGGGATCGGCGCGCCGGTCATGATCCGCGTGGCGGCCCCGCGCACGACCGTGTGCTTGGGGAGTGCTCCCGCGGCAACTTCCTCCAGGACGGACAACTCGACATCGCCGTCCGCTAGATCCGCAGCGATCAGGGCGTAGCCGTCCATCAAAGCTTTGTCGTAAGGAGGGGAATCGATGTCGCTGGCGATCTCTTCGGCGAGCACGCGGCCACGGGCGTCAGCCAAGGGGAGCGATACGGCCGGGAGAGGACGCGCAACCGAGAGGATCTGCGACAAGGCTTCCGCGACGGAGAGCATGAAGGGAATCCGAGGGGCGGGAAACTCTCGAGCCTCAGATTTGAGATTTCAAATTTGAGATTTGAGATCGGGGGGAGGGAAACAGAAGAACGAGAAGAAGAAAATAAAGGCAAAAGACGCTGTCCGCAGATAAACGCAGATTTACGCAGATGAAATACAAAGAAGGAAGAGAAGCGAGGGATGTCAGCCTGATGTTCTGCTTACGCCGCATTTCTTCTTCATCTGCGTAAATCTGCGGACCAATGTCTTCTTCGTATTTTCTGTGGCCTGGTCAGAACTCCAGCTTCGCCCAGTACGGATGTTGCCGGTCGCCGCGGGTCCGCGCGTCTTCCAGAATCGTCTCAATCTCCGGCTTCACGTACGGGTTCTTGTTCACACGGTTGCCGTCGACCGTGATGATCGTCTTCTTGTCGAAGTCGATCAATTGCGGATTGAGCCAGATGGTCGTTCTGCCCGCCCCCGACTTCACGCGGATGTTGTTGGCGCCGGCGGCCCCTTCGGTAGTGCGGATGCTGCACTCGATTTCCAAAGCCCGCTTGTCCTTGGGAGGCCACTGCAGGCAGACGCCCTTTTCGGGGAAGCTGTTGATCTCGGCCCACCAGAAGAAATTGTCCCAAGGGCGGATCGTCTTCATCGAGAAATCCTTGACGTTGGGATCGCGCTTGCGGCGCTTCATCCAATCGAAAAGATTCAGGATCTCGTCCGAGAAATTCTCTTGGCCGCGGCCCTGGAATTCGGCAAAGGTCACGTCGAAAGCCCGGGCCATGTAGCGATCCAGGTCGCGGCCGTTCTTGATGGAGTTGTCGCCGTCGAGCTCTCCGCCCACGATATAGAACGGTGTGTGCTTGGCGTTCTCGAAGTAGAGCGACGTGTACTTGGTCGTGGTGCCGTTGATGGCGATCACGCCCGCCCACAGGTCAGGATGGGAAAGGCCGATATCCCAGGCGGCGTCGGCCCCCATCGAGTGCCCCGACAGAAAGACCCGGTCGGTATCGATCGCGAAGCGGCGGCAGGCGTCGCGCAGAGCGCTCAACACCGCCTCGTGCTCGCGGGCCGAAAACTCGTATTCCTTCTGCGACGACGAGGTCCACTCGGGCGCGATCAGAATGCAGCCGTGCCGCATGGCATGTCCCCGACGGATGCCGTCGGAGCCCGGCTCGCCCGCCCACCAGTCAATCATGCTGGGCTTGCGGCCATCTTCGGGGCCCGGCTTGTTGATGACGCTGTGGGCCGCCACCGAGACCATGCCGTGCAAGGCCACGACCGCCGAATAGCGGCCTTGTGGATCGTATTCCGGAGGGAGTTGAACGTAGTAGCGGTTCGGCGGCGCCTCGCCGATGCCCGGCGTTTCGATCTCGAAGAAGCCCGAGATGTACTGCGCCGGGGTCTCGACCGGTGGAGGCAGATTGGCCAGCAGCTTCGCGATGGTGTCAGGCGAGGTACCTTCCTGAGCGCGGATCTGCTCGAGCAGATTCTGCCGCTTCAGGACCGAAGACTCGCGCAAATAGGCCCGCACCAATTGCCGGGTGCGCCAGACCGACAGGGCCACAGGCAGGCTCTGCACGGCCGAGTTGCTCCCCAGCGCCCAACCGCTGATGGCCAGGGCCAGCTTTTCGCCCGGCGTCAGGGCCTTCTCGCCCGGCTGCACCGTGCGCTGGGCGGCGAACTGCAGAAAGGCCTCGAGATGGACCAGCGTGTTCATCGTCAGTCCGGTGAACTGGCTGCGGGCGATCAGCTGCGGATACGAAGCCTCCAACAGCAGGCGATTCAGCCGCAGGGCCTCTTCTTTCGAAAGCGTCTTGGGATCGCGCTTGATCAGCAGCTGCATTTCTTCGGTCAGCACCACTTCGGCAAAGTCCTCGGCACTGTACAGATCGCTGCGACGCATGACTGTTCGCAGCGCGTCGAACAGTTGCCGCTGCTCGTCGATGCCCATGATTCCGGTGCGTGAAACGGCGGTGATCGCCTGGCGGACGTCTTCGGGAAAAAGCTCCATCAGCCGCTTGCCCGGGCTGGGGATCACTTTGCGTTCGCCATCGGAGGTGGCCTTGTCGAGCGCCGATCCCTGCTGTCCCAACGTCGAGGTGAACGTGAGCCAATCACTGATCTCTTCGGGCTCCAGTTGCGAGCGCCGCGCAAACAGTTCGTCGCGAGCGGGCAGAACTTGCTGACGTTCGGTTTCGGGGAGCAAGGCCAGCAGTTCATCGAACAGCTTGCGGGCGGTCAGCGCGCGATTGTTGTCGTTGTCGTATTCCTCTCGCATGCCCCGGACGCTGGCCAGGATCTCGCCCGATACGCCATCGACGGGGAACTGCCGCAGACGGCTGTAGGCGAACTGATGCTGGTCGGCCTCGGCCCGCACCCGGATCTCGTCCAGGATCTGCCGGGCGTGCATCTGCGTCAGCGAGCGTTCGACCGGCTCCACGCGATCGACCAGATCGGGGAAGTCGACAATGATCTGCTTCAACTCCGACCGGGCGTCGCCGTACATCTCCATCTGAATGAAGAGCTGGGCCACCTTCACCCGATGATCGGCATTCTTGGGATCAATGACCTTGGCCAGGATCTTCTTCAGCGTGTCGCGGGGGATCGAACTGGTGGCGATCTTCATCTCCCACTGGTGTTTTAACCCGTCGACCTGCGTCCAGTGGGGCGTAATGATGGTGATGCCCTGGATCAGATCCAGCGGGCCTTTGTCGCTGGCCATGGTGAAGATCCGCCGGCCAAACTCATCGAACGGGGTAATCTTGAGAATCGGCCCCAGGTTGGCCACCCGCCCCGACATGCCGTGCGAGGGTTGCTTCACGTTGAACTTGATGGGGATCTCGCCTTCCCCTTCCAGAATGTCCTTCACGCGCCGGGCCGGCACAAAGTACCGCCGCAAGCCGTCGTCGCACATCACAATCAACCGAGGGACCGGCGCGCCGTCGGCAGCCGGAGGGGCCTTGTAGTTGCCGATGCTGGGGAGCCGGTTCAGCTTCCCTTCCAGCACGCGGCCCGTTTCCAGCACGATCTTGGAAGCAAACAGCCGGCTATCGAGCGGGACGAACCAGGTCGAAACGGCCAAGGCCACCAGGATCCAGCCGCATTGGCGGAACGAGCGGGAGGTCCAACGGCCAGACCGGAAGAGTCGCTGCATAGTATCCATCCTGGCGGCAGAGCCGCTGGGGCCAAGGCGCAATGAAGGCGTGGGTACACGGTGCGCGCATACCTGCTCCTCCGAATTGTCCCCTTTGAATGCGTCAAGTCAACGAAATCCACGTCCGCGCGCGGTATTCCCGCCCGGCACAACCGTTACATACCCTGCCCTAGCCAGTCGTTAGGCCATGTAGACGAAGACTTTGGCGGCTAAGTGGTTTGGCGCCAGCAACCTGGCGCGACGATCGCTCTAGGAACGCCTGGGAGGGGGGCACGACGGATTTCGCAATCTGAATAGAATCATGGCATGAGCAACGCCCCCTCATCACCGATTCGCAAGCTGATCGGGGAGCTCTACCGCTCCGAGTCCCGTCGGGTGTTTGCTTCCCTGGTCCGCTTGCTCAATGACTTTGATCTGGCGGACGACGCCATGCACGAGGCGTTCGCCGCTGCGGTCGAGATCTGGGAGCGAGACGGAGTGCCGGCCAATCCGCGCGTCTGGTTGATCTCCACGGGGAAATTCAAAGCGATCGATGCTCTGCGTCGGCAAGGCCGCTGGAAGCTGCTTCAGCCGGAAATCGCCGCGCGACTCGATGAAGTGGCCGACGACAACGCGTCCCGAGCTGCCAAGGAAATCGAGGACGACCGGCTGCGTCTGATCTTCACCTGCTGCCATCCCGCGATCGATCCCAAGTTGCAAGTGCCGCTCACGCTTCGCGAGGTCTGTGGACTCTCGACCGAAGAGATCGCCCGGGCCTTCCTGACGTCGAAGGCCACCATGGCCCAGCGGATCGTGCGTGGTAAAGCGAAAATTCGCGAGGCTGAGATTCCCTATATCGTTCCTTCCCTGAAGGATCTGCCCGAACGGCTCGACGCGGTCCTTTCCGCCATCTATCTGGTGTTCAACGAAGGCTACGCTGCGTCGCAGGGAGCGTCGCTGCTGCGCGTCGATCTGACTGCCGAGGCGATCCGGCTGGGGCGATTGCTTCTCGAGTTGCTTCCCGATCCGGAAGTGCAGGGACTGCTGGCCTTGATGCTGCTGCACGAGTCGCGGTGGAAGTCGCGCGTATCGCAGGAGGGGGAAATCGTCCTGATGGAAGATCAGGACCGCTCCGGCTGGGACCAGACGCTGATTGCCGAGGGAACCGCCCTGGTGGAGCAGGCCCTGCGCACACGAAGGTTTGGCGCGTACACCCTGCAAGCTGCCATTTCAGCCATCCATGCCGAAGCCCCCGACGTCGAGCAGACCGACTGGAATCAGATTGTCGTGCTTTACACGGTGCTGCAGCGAATCGACCGTTCGCCCGTGATCGAGCTCAATCGAGCGGTTGCGGTTGCCATGCGAGACGGTCCCCTGGCCGGTCTAGAGATCATCGACCGCATCCTTGGACGGGGAGAACTCGTCGCTTATCAGTTTGCCCACTCGGCACGTGGCGAGCTCCTTCGGCGGGCTGGCAAGACCTCCGAGGCCCTATCCGAGTTTCAGCAGGCGTGGGAGTTGGCCCAACTGGAACCGGAGAAGCGTTTTCTGGCGAAGCAGATTGAGCTGCTAACCGAGTAGCATCCCACACTAGCCCGACGCGCTAGCGAGGGGAACCCGCCCACAACCACCTACCTCGCTTGCGCGCTTGCGCGTTGAGCCTAATGTGACCTGAGCGGCAAGGCGCTAGCCGCCGGTGGCCCTGCTCTCCTGCCCCCGGCGCTGATGAAGCGTCAAGCGATGCGGCCACGTTCGTTGCTGCTCCGCGCGCGATCTGCTTGTGTCGAGGTATGATCGGTCACATGCTCTACGACCATGAAGGTCGAAGTCCACTACATCGCCGAAGACATTGCCATCAGCGCAGCATACAGCCGGCGCTGGTGGCATCATGGCTATCTGGTGGCGGCGGGGCTGCTAGCCGCCATTCCCGGATCGCTCGTCGCGCTGGCCTTCGGGCGCCAGGGGTGGGCGGTGGCCGGACTTGCCGTCGCGTCCTTAGGTGGGCTCGCGTGGAGCACCTATTCGTCGTGGCAGATTCCATCCGAATGGCTCGCGGTACCGCCAACGACTTACACGGCGACCGACGAATACCTCGAATGGGAAAGCACCGGTCGAAAGTCCCGTATTCGGTGGGGCCACCTATCGCAGATTTCTGTCTTGAACGGCCGTCTCCTGATACAGGAAGGCGCGGACCTGTTCGTGATTCCGAGTCGGTCGTTTTCATCCGTTAGCGCCTTCGAGTCTTTTGTGGAACGGGCTCGCTCGCGCGCGGGGCGCGCCCCTCTGCCGAACGATGAATTCCTACCAGGTCCGTTAGCCGCCGAGGCGTGCGTCTTTCAGGTCGCCCACGCTTCGACACGGGCAGACCACAAGGCGCTTCTCAAGCGATCGCAGGGACCACTGCTTGAATACACGTCAAAACCGGGAGTCTTGCTCGGCGTTGGAAGCTGGCTGCAGATGATGGCGGTCCCCAATCTCGAGTGGGCTTTTTTCTCCAGTGGCCAGATTCTCTCGGCCTGGGCCTTCCGGGACATTGCTCTGAGGTGTGTTGGCAGAATCGCGGCGTGCTTCGCTCGCCCCGAAGCGATCGATCTCTTGCCACGCCGCATTCAGCTCTCGCGAGCGGCTCTCGGGCTGTCGACACGCGTGTACTCGCTGGAGGTGAGCTGGAGCGAGTTCTGGTTCGCCGACCGAGACGATTTTTATATGTATCTCTTTGAGCCGGGACCCGGCTTTCAAGGGATCGCGATCCCCAAGACTGCCTTCTCCGATCCGGCGGACTTCGAGCGATTCTGGCAGTTCACCACCGAGTGCCTGGAGGCATCTCGGCCTGACTCGCCAGCTTCCTCCGTCTCGCACGCTGTTCACCCTACCGAACCTGCATCGTTTCCGGCTGGTGAGGGCACCAACCCGTATCGGTCGCCACGCTCTCAGGAATCGGACCTTGCCGATTCGGACTCGAGTGGTCGAGAAGATGCGTAAAGCGATGCGGCCACGTTTGTTGCCTCACCTTGAACTTTGGCAAAAATCCCTCGCAAATGCCGCCCCGTTTACGCCCCGCTGGCCACTTCGTAAGATGGATTGCTGGTCCAGCTAGCATGATGCTCCTCCTACCTTACAGGACGTCGGAATGACCAAGCATATCTTCGTGACTGGCGGCGTGGTCAGCTCTCTCGGCAAGGGCCTGACCAGTGCTTCCATCGGCCTGCTTCTCGAGCACCGCGGCCTGCGGGTGAAGATGCAGAAGCTCGATCCGTACATCAACGTCGACCCCGGCACGATGAGCCCCTATCAGCATGGCGAAGTCTACGTGCTGGACGACGGCAGCGAGACCGACCTGGACCTGGGCCACTACGAGCGGTTCACCAACAGCCCCCTGACCCGCGACTCGAACTACACCACCGGACAGATCTATCTGTCGGTGATCGACAAGGAACGCCGGGGCGAGTTCCTGGGCAAGACCGTGCAGGTCATTCCCCACATCACCAACGAGATCAAGGACTGCATCCACAAGCTGGCCGATCCGCAGACCGACGTCGTCATCACTGAAATCGGCGGCACGGTCGGCGACATCGAAAGCCAGCCTTTTCTGGAAGCCATCCGCCAGTTCGCCCTGGATGTGGGCAAAGAGAACTGCCTGTACATCCACCTGACGTTGGTGCCGTACCTCAAGGCCGCCGGCGAACTCAAGACCAAGCCGACGCAGAACTCGGTCCGCGAACTGCGCGAGATCGGCATCCAGCCCGACATCCTGGTCTGCCGCACCGAACGCGAACTGGCCCACGGCGATCGCGAAAAGATCGCCCTGTTTTGCAACCTGCCGATCAACGCGGTCATCGAAGAGAAGGACAAGGACTTCTCGATCTACGAAGTCCCGCTAAGCCTGGCCGATCACGGGCTGGACGAGATCCTGGTCAAGCGACTCGGCCTGACCGCTGCCAAGACGCTGGAACTGGACGAGTGGCGCGACCTGCTCCACCGGCTGCGTAATCCCGAGCACGAGATCAGCATCGCCGTGGTCGGCAAATACGCGGAACATCGCGATGCCTATAAATCGATCTACGAATCGATCGATCACGCCGGCGTGCATCATCGGGCCCAGATCCGCGTGCAGGCCATCCAGAGCGAACTCATCGAGCGTGAAGGCCCCGAACGTTTGCTCTCTGGCTTCGATGGCATCCTGGTGCCGGGCGGGTTCGGCGAGCGCGGTGTCGAAGGCAAGGTGGAAGCGATCCGCTTCGCCCGCGAGCGGCAGATTCCGTTCTTCGGTATCTGTCTGGGTATGCAGTGCGCGGTGGTCGAGTTCGCCCGCAACGTGGCCGGGCTGGCTGGGGCGCACAGCACCGAGTTCTCCAAGGACACGCCGCACCCCGTCATCTGCCTGCTCGATGACCAGAAGAACGTGACCAAGAAGGGTGGCACCATGCGGCTAGGCGCCCAGCCCGCCCAACTGACGCCGGGCAGCCGGGCCGCACAGTGCTACAACACCACCCACGTGCAGGAGCGGCATCGCCACCGCTACGAGTTCAATAACACCTACCGCCGGCAGTTCCACGCCCACGGCCTGCAGTTCACGGGGACCAGCCAGGAAGACGCGCTGGTTGAGATCGTAGAACTGGCCGATCATCCCTGGTTCCTGGCGGTGCAGTACCACCCGGAATTCAAATCGAAGCCCACCGCGAGCCATCCGCTGTTCGCCGGGTTTGTGGGGGCCGCGATCGAACGCGGCAGGTTTCGCGCCGAGCGAGCGTCGAAAATGGAAGAAGTGAACAGCTAACGTGTCGTCGAAACTCTCCAAATGTATGAAGTGCCATGAGTGCCGAAGAAACCGCCAAGCCCGCAGAAGTTGAACAACCCTCGCCTGAATCCCAGCCCGAGACCTCGGGCGAAGGAGACAGCGAATCCTGGCGTCGCGGGCCGTTGCCCCCCGCCACGCTGACCACGCTGTTGGGAACGCTCTACACCCAGGCGATGCTCTCGATGGGATTCGTCCCCCATCCGGCCACTGGCAAGCCGGAAGTGAACCTGGAAGAAGCCAAACACATGATCGACACGCTGGTCATGCTGGAGGAGAAGACGCACGGCAACCGTACGCCCGAAGAGATCAACCTCTTCAGCCGGCTGCTGCACGAGGTCCGCCTGGCCTTTGTCGAAGCCAGCAAGCGATCCACAACGGTTTAAGGCGTTGCCGGGCGTTGGCGTTCCATCGTTTGGAAAGCCGTTTCCTTGCATCAAGGCCAGATCGGCACTTGACGGCGAACCGAGTGTGCGTCAAATTTGTCATACATGTGAGGGCGATTAGCTCAGTTGGCTAGAGCACCAGCTCGACAAGCTGGGGGTCACAGGTTCGAGCCCTGTATCGCCCACTAAGTTGTAAATGTTTGCCGAGACGCAGTTTGCGTCTACCTGCCGACAAGCGGCAGCGCGGCGTGGGTCGTGGTTACTACCACGAATCTACCACGGAGCGCTGCCGCATGTCCTTCAAACGCAAGCCCGCCTACCTTCTCCACAAGGCCACGGGCCAGGCCCGCGTCCGAATTGACCGCAAGGACCACTACCTTGGTCCCCACGGGTCTCCGCAGAGCCTGGAGCGTTACAACGCCCTCGTGACAGCCTGGTTCGGCGGAGGGCAAACGGGCGTCCCCATCTCGATCGATTGCCTGGCCTTGCTCTACCTGCAGTATGCCAAAGGCTACTACGTCAAGGACGGCCAAGAGACGGGCGAGGTTGACAACCTCCGGGATGCCCTCAAACCGTTAATCAGGCTTTGCGGGACCCTGCTAGCTGCCGACTTTGGTCCTCTTAAGCTCAAGACCGTCCGCCAGTCGATGATTGAGTCCGGACTATGCCGGACGACCATCAACCGACGGGTCGATCGCATTCGGCGGATGTTCCGCTGGGCGGTCGAGAACGAATACGTCACGGCGCACGTCGTCACGGCCTTGGACACGGTTCCAGGGCTCCGCCGAGAACGGAGCGCAGCGCGCGAGCCGGAGCCCGTGATGCCGGTTTCCAGCGCCATTGTGGAAGCGACCTTGCCACACCTGCCCAAAGTCGTGGCCGACATGGTGTCTTTCCAGCGGCTTACTGGATGCCGCCCGGGAGAGGTTTGCCAAATACGCCCCTGCGATGTCGACCGGTCGGACGAGGTCTGGGTCTTTCGGCCCGCCAGTCACAAGTCCCAGCACCACGGCCGTGAGCGACGCATTTTCGTGGGGCCAAAGGCACAAGCTATCTTGCTCCCCTACTTGTTGCGGTCTCCGGAGGCCTACTGCTTCTCCCCACTGGAATCGGAACAGCAACGGCGGGCAGCCGCACATGAGCGCAGAAAGACTCCCCTCAGCTGCGGCAATCGCCCTGGGACGAATCGCCGTGCCACGCGGCAGCACCAAGCGCGTGACCGATATGTCAAGGCTGCCTACGCGAGGGCTGTCGTACGTGGCTGCGCAGTCGCCTTCGGAATGCCATCTGACCTGCGCAAAATCAGCAAAGGCCTAACGGCCAAGGAGCGGAAGTTGGCCAAGGAACGCGCCGCTGCCTGGCGAGCGGAGCACTGCTGGTCTCCGAATCAACTGCGCCATACCGCCGCGACGGAGATTCGCCAGAGATTTGGCCTGGAGGCCGCCCAGGCAGCACTCGGACACCGGGCGGCTGATGTAACCCAGATTTATGCCGAACGGGATTTTGGGTTGGCGGCATCAGTCGCTAAGCAAATCGGCTGAGTCGCGCCGCTTGAGTGTCGCGGTACGCGTCTTACGGCTGATAGTGACGGCGAAGGGAATTCGATGCAAATTGAAGAAGCGATTCGCCTCGCGTGCTGCTGAACCGAGATTGCTCTCGTCGACTGAGGCCTGAGCGTGCCTCCAAACAGGCAGGGCGAGGTCGCCCCAAGAGGCGTTACGGTTCCTTGCGTTCCAAAGAAAACTAATCAGCAACCAGGGCGTTGCTGTGCAGCCCAGGTACGCCTCGCCATCATAACGAAACCCGTCGGGCGAAATGGGGCCGTCTGGTTTTAGGCCTTTTGGATGCGGTAACCGGTCGAGAGCCGCGCGGATAACGGGCAGTTGGTCCCAGTCTCCGAAGGTCTCCCAGTCGACGCTCTCATTAGCGCGCAGTTGCTCCCGCACGACGGGAAGTTTGTCACGATTCACGAACCGGATGACCTGTTTCCGAAGCTGGGTGAACTGATCGAGACCTCGAGATGAGGGGGAAGAGCTTGACCTTTCAAATCCTGGATATATCAGCTCGAATCGACTAAGCAAATCCATCGCATCTTCCAATATCGTGATCGGACTCCTTGCGGCGATTTCTGGAATTGTATCTTGCGGGTCTTTCCACCACGTCTTTCGCTGTTTTTCTAGGAAGTCTTTGTCGAGCCGTCCGCGAAGAAGGATGAATTCCTTTATGACGCCTGCGGCGTCGTCTCGAAGCTCGCCTTGGTGTTCTGAGTTCTCAGGATCGAAAGGCTCCTGAATGTGATTCCTCATTTGGCACCGCCTTTCTTAGAGTCGTCGGTTCCCCGAAGTGGAAGTTCTCCACTTCGGTAGTAGGTTAGGACCGAGTTCACTACCGATTCAGCCGAAATCGAGTCCAAGCAGGCTGGAATCATTTGTCCACGGGAGACCTCAACAGGGAGGGTACAGATCTCGTTGGATTGGATTCGCGCGGATAGCTTTGACTTCCAGCAGGCTCCATCGCGGCAGCATTCTAATTGGCCTAATGTGTGCAGGAATCGGTGAGGAACAGGCACCTGGCTGCACTGTGGCCCAAAATAGCTTACGTCTGAATTGACGTATGCTGCCCACCACAAGGGTTCTCTTCCGCCTGCGAGAACGACGCAGGGCTTGTCGAACGCGGCAGCGACGTGCATCAAGAACGTCACTGGGCAAATGACTCCATCGGCATGCCAGACCAGCTGCAGGGCCTCACGCAGGCTCGTCCTTCCAACGAAGTCCTGAACGCCACTCAATCGCGGGTGTCTGTGCCCAGGCGCGATGGCCCCCGCCTGGACGACCGGAATGCCATGGTCCCCCAATGATTCGACGACTTCCTGAAACCGGGCTTGAGAGCCGATTTTAGTCTCGATATCCGTCTTGCCGCCAGCTACGAGTATCCAATATCGCCCGGGAATGGGCCGTACTCGCTCATCTGACGCAAGGTGCAGATCACCTTTCGGCTGTCGCACCGGGACAGGATGTCCCAAGTGGGTCGCCAACGCCCGATGGAACGCCGTCAAGAAGTGAAGGCGGACCCGGTCGCTCTCCTGCATTTGCGGAAGGTACGACAGGTGCAATCGGCGAGTGCCCCCAGCAAAACGACCCTGCCCCACGCTCGCGATGTGTGGATTGTTCTGCCACAACTCAGGGCACGAGCCGTCAACGTGGATCTGGTATTCCCCAGGATAAGTCGCATGCAAGTCGCGCACGCAAGCGGTCATGCAGACGACGTCGCCAGGAGCGTACGAATGGCTCAAGAGGATCTTCTTCGCCATTGGTCAATCCTTTCAGACGCTCTAGTTACCAGCGAATCAGAATCTGACGCCAAGGCCAACGATCAGTCAACAGTGTCCTGGTTCTTGGTTACCCCGGGCGTCGCCCCCGATGCTCGGTTCGACCGCGCCATCGCGCTGTGTGCTGAAGGGCTTCGCCTGCACGCGGACGCAGCGATATCGACTTTTCGCAGACGATACATCGGGCGTATCGGCTCGCAGCGATCATCGTATCGTTACGTCGCATGTCCACGCTTGGCTTCGCGGATGGACTTCTTCGGATGGGCAGGGATAGAATTGGGTAGTTCGTTTCAGTTTTTGTACAAAGGAGACACGGATGTCTGATCTACCCTGGGCCCTCAGCCTGACGATCAACCTCTCAGCGGAGAATATCGAGGAGACCATGGATTCCTATCGCGAATCCAGCAGAAAGCTGTGTGAGGTCGTCACTGTGCTGAGGGAATGCTGCACAGAATTGGAAGCCGGGGTGCCAAGGCTAAAGAAAGCCATCGAAAACTGGCTCGACCACGACGAAGAGTTCGCGAACGAAGCCGGCACGTTTCGCCCGTCGAAAGTGCAGCCCGATCGAGTCTAAATAGTGCGGATGCAATCCGGCCCGAGCTGCCTAGGTGGCCCGCTTCTCGCCAGAACCTTGCTCCGAAGACACGGGAGAACGAGGCCCAATTGGCGAGGTTGTCTCGTCGGTCGTAAGCAGCAACCGAGCCTTCTCAGCATCAGAGAATCGTTCCGCGGCACCGAGGGCAGCAATCAGGCTTCGGCGCCGTTCCGCTGACTTCGGCACCGCAGCCAGTTCTCGCCACAAGTGAGGGATCCGCGACGGGTACATCGGGCGCCAGGAACAATCGCGGCGCCCGCTCCGGAAAAGTCAGAGGGCATGAAAGGGACAGCCCAAGCTAGTCACGTGGTCCTTTTGGCCCTGCGCGGTCTGGAAGGAGGACCGGCATAGGCGCCTCGGGGGATGGGATCGGGGTGACCCCAAATCGGCGAAGCACCCCGTTGGCCTCACCCGATCTCAGGTGTTCGAGCCAGGAGGCAATCCCGGCGGGGATTGGCTCGCGCGTCAGCAGCCAGACTTTGCGGCGAATGGGATAGTCAGCATCCTCGGGCTCGACGATCTTGGTCGCCCCCTTCGCGTTCTTGATCGCCAACGGAAGGACTCGGATTTGACCGGCGCCGCGAGGGATTTCCGACAGATTCGCCCAGCCAAGATGGTTGGCCCCGCCCCCTACGGAGGTGAGCACCTTAGCCGCTGTCTCTCGAAACTCGGTGCGTCCTTTGACGGGGCTCCCCAGCCAGTCCGTCAGCAGCTTGGAGCTCTCATCGGAACTCGGGAGCCCGAAGACCTGGAGATTCGCGAGGGCGGGATATGCCTTCTTATCGAGCCGGGCGGACTGCAACTGCCGCAGTCCCTCGGTGTCGAGCGCGGGGAGCTTGTTCTCCCAACTCACGAAGAATGCCACGGTATGGGTGCCGACGACCTCCTCGCGAAGTCCGGCATGCGCGGCCGCATCCATCGCCCCCTCACCGATGACAGCATCAATCTCCCCCGAACGCAGACGCGCCAGCGACACGTCTTGAGCAGTGGGGGCGAAGGAGCCATCCAAAGCAGCGATCTGCTCAACGAAGTCCGCGAACAGACCGTTCACCAGGTCGGCGTGGATGCGAGAGCCCGCAACGCGTACCTTCGGTGCATGGCCAGCTTTGACGGCTGCCAAGCGCTCCCGGGCCTGCACGCGCCGGTAGTCCGCCAGTGGAACTAGACCATGCCGCGCGGCGATTTTCGCTGACTCGTGGCTCGCAGCAAACCGGCAGAAGCCGATCGATTCCGGCGTGGCCTGGGGCGGGACGAACAGCGTCAGCGAGTCGGCCAACAGATACCGCCCGGCCGATATCGACTCGAGGGTGGGAAGTTCCGGCTTGGACTTCTCGTCGCTGGCGATCGCCAATGGGCGAACGCGGGGATCCCAGACGCGCCGGGCATCGTAAAGGACAAACCCGATGGCGTCCTCGTCCTTGGCCACCAACCCCAGCAGCGCCTCGGGGTCGATCTGCTGCACGAGCGGTCGGAGTGCAAAATCCTTCAGCCGCGGACCAAATTCGTGTCCGAAAAACGCCTGCTGCTGGACGATGTAGTTGGCATTGCTCTGCTCGTTCAACGTGTAGTACCGAAGGGCTCGCCCCTTGCGATCGGCGGCAATGTCCCCCCACTCCCTGATCTGATCGCGATAGATCTGCTCGAGCTGCCGGCGCGTCAGACTCTTCACGGGGCTCTTCGCATTGACAATGCAGACCACGGCGAAAGAGCCGAGCGGAAAGCGTCTCAGGCGCTGCACGTCGCCAAAGCCCTGCTGCAGTACCGCAAGATCCTCGGTTCCCCAATTTCCCGAATGGACCGCGACATCACACTTTCGATCGGCAAAGTGCCGGGCGAGGTTTCGATTGGGATACCCCGTCCAGACGGCGCGGCGCGCGGTGCTGGTCTCGTGCCACTGGGACACGAGTTCGGCCAGGATCGGGCTCGCTGCGAAGCTGCCCTGGACCTCCAGCGGTTCGAGCGCGCCCCCTTCCGGCGGCGCGGCATGGGCGGCCGACAGCAGCCCCATCCACACGACCGCCAGCGTCCGCGTCGGCATGCGCATCGGATACACCTACTTGGCCTGCCAGGCGCGGATCTCACGCGATTCGATCTCGGTCCAGGCAACCGACAGCTTCCCTTCGGTTTTGATGGCCAAGCGAGAAACTTGCGGAGTGGCGGCGACCGGGATCGTGCTCACCTTGTTCGGTGTCCAGAGCGTAAAAGTGTCTTCGGTCCGGAAGGCAAAGGCCTCGGCCGTGGCTGCGAGGGGCTGACAGCCCTCGAGACGCAGCGGAGCCGCATCTTTTTCCAGTGTAAAGATCTCGACCCGGTCGTCGAACCCGACGGCCAGGCGACCTTGGACTCCCAGACTGCACACCCCGGCGCCGACTTTGCGCGGCGCCGCCTGGCTCCAGTCGGCCGCGCTCCAGCGATAAAGGTTGCCCGCCCGGTCAACTGCCAGGGCGGCCGCTGTCCCCATGGCCACCAATTGAATCGGCGACTCGCCGGCAACAAGACGCTTCACGACCTTTCCATCCGCGGCATTGCGAACAACGACCTCGCTTTTGTCCGCGGCAAACTCGCCGTCGGCAGTCATCTTGGATCCGCCCGTCAGCAGATACTTGCCGTCGGACGACAGGGCGATGGCGAACCACCAGATGCTCGGTTCTGCGATCGTCCAGTTGCGCGCACCGGTCTTGATATCGCGGCCTTCAACTTCGGCGCCCGCGGTGAAGATGCGGTCCCCCTTGGTGTGGACGACCGCATCCCACACGATGCGAGGCCCCTTCTGAACCCAGATCGTCTTGGCGTTGGTGATGTCCCAGAGCGCGATCTCGGAAGGGCGCGAGCCGAACTCGTCGGCGGCGATGCTCAGCAGCGAGCCATCCGACCCGAACTGCAGAACGGTTGGCGGCAACTGATGCCCCTTGAGAACCACGGGCTCTTCGGCGCGGGCGCCGGCAGCGACGGCAATCGCCAACACCAAGCTACCAATGGTCGACGCGTTTCTCATTGTACTTCTCGGAAATGTGCCATCAGGTCGTTGGCCAAGGGCGGGTTCACAATCTCGGGAACGCTGCTTGTCGATTCCAGATCACCCACGGTGTTCTTGTGCTGCGCGCCGGCCTGGAAGGTGACGATCGGCCGTCCGTTTTGGGGCGCCTGACCGGCGATGGTTCCTTCAAAGCGGAGGTCGAACTTTCGGCGGGCGAGAAAGAGGGCGCTGCCATCCGCGAACCGCCAGACGACGTAGGTCTGGAATCGATACCCCACATCGATTGGCGTTTGCTTTCCGGGGTCAGGCAAACACGACGCCGCGGGCAGTACGCCACCCGCGCCTAGGCGGATCACGGGAGTGTCATCATCTGTGAGTGTACCTCGTTCATCGGCTTCGCCATAGTTTCGATTGAGACGATAGAACGGAGCGTCCCCGCCGCCCCCGAAGCTCAGTTGGGAGTCCAAAGCTCCCAACCCTCCGTGTCCTGGCGCAAAATTATAGATCATCTTGGTCGCCTGATTCCGCAAGGCTCCCAGTCCCGCGGGAACCGCTTGATCGAAACGGGTCTCAGCCACGGTTTGCTGCTGAGCGGCTGTCAGGTTCAAGTAGTTGGCGTTCCTGACCAACTGCACCAACTCGAGTTCCCCGCTAAGCCCCTTTTTGTAGGCTTGAGCCGTGTACTTGAAGCCAATCCCTCCTACGGGATCGGAGACGAAACGATACTCGCCGGTCCGTGTCCCTCGCGCGAGCCGCGACGCGCCCAGGCCAGCTGCGATATCGAACTTCTCCAGGACAGGAGTGACGGTGGCATTGACTGTATCTTTTCCCCCGGCGAGGCCCCCCAGGGAGCTGGCGTTGGCTTCGAGCGAGATCTTGATGCGATCCGTCAGCGTACTGCTGACCGCCACCCCTTCGACATACAGGGTGGCGAACTCCTGCTGAATCTGGGCAACCGTAAGGGGAAGTTCGCCAGCGGCCCCGGATCCCGCGCGCTGCCCGGCTCCTTTGTTGGCCGACTTCCAGAGGCTTACGCGGCCTGTCGAGCCCGACTGCCACGTCAGCCGGAATCCGGCTGGAAAGGGCTGGCCTCCCGTATCCACACGCAGCTTGAGCGCGACCAGATCGTTTTCGCCCGCGCCCCCCTTATCGACTTCGAATCCATATTTGGTCGGGATGTGATTGGCATCGTCGCGCCAGTCATTCGGGGCGTGATCGTTGTCTCCATTGATCCCCACGAATGTGCCCCTTTTGACCAACAAACTCGTAGTAGCGCCGGGCCAGAATGTACGTCCGCCCGGAGCCACGCTCGATCAACCCCAGGTCCAGCAGCCGTTTCAGTCGGTTTTTCTGTCCCTTCTGAATCTTCTCGCCCCTTGCGGCCTGAGCGAAAATCATCCAGTCATGCGTGCCGAAGAAGGCCGTTGACTCCTTGCCGACCTTCTCGACAAAGCGGACAAACGCCGGGTCTTGCACGGTCCCAAACAGCGTGATGCCAACTTGGTACTGGTCCGTTCGGCTGAAGTCAGGCGAAGGCTTACTCTGCTTGATGAGTTCCTCGTAGATGAGGTTCATTCCCTGCCCCGACCGTTCGACCAATCCGCACTTGGTCAGAACCTCAGCGATCCGCCGATTGCGAGGGTTCTGGCGGTCGAGGATGTTGTCCACGGTGATCCCGAGCGGGAATCCACCGGGGCTATCAAGTTCCAAACGCCGAGCGTACTGCCGCACGAAAATGTTGCCGCCGAGTTGGTAGTTGCGGTGGCAGACGGCATTCAGAATTGCTTCTCGAGTCTCGGCCACGAGCGAGTTGTACCGCCTGCGCCACGAGCCAGGCAAGCCAGTGCAAATGCGCCGACGTGGGCACCGATGTCGACGATCACATCGTCCGCAGCAAACCTCGGTGGCAGCCGATACTGCTGGGCCTGGACGACAACAAGCTGACGTACTTCCACGAAGGACGCTACAAGCAGCTCAGCCAGACCGTCTGCAAAGTGATCGAGGAGCTGATCGCGTAAGCAGGCCTAGCTAGTGCCGCAGCAGGAACTCGTTGGAGTTCAGAAGAGTCCAGAGCAGGGAAGTAGGCATGTGTATCGCATGCAGCTTTATGACTTTTCGGCCGGCAATAGCCGGCTTTCGTCGCTCGAATATCAGCAACAACAAACCCACACACTGATTGACATTGACACCCGAAAAATGGGGTTCTACACTCCCACCTTCGCCCAGTACAAAAACCGCTTGGAAGGATTCCAGCGGGTAGCGGAGCAAGGCCGGACGTTTCAGGATGAAACGTCCGGCCATTTTCACGAACGGGCACGTAATCGGCGGCGCACCAAAGTGCGCCGGGGCGAGCTAAAGGACAAGCGGCCAGGTCGACGGGTCAGGGCAATTCACGTTCCCTGATGCTTACCAGCAGGATGAGGTCGGACTTTGTCCGACTCCGCTTGCGCGATCGCAACGATCCGTGGGCGAACGCATGAGTCCATGTCCGAAAGCGGG
>Ga0335394_10000066_pt1 | contig 95910 bp, 71 predicted proteins | sample MAT03_FD_205741 | JGI IMG/M metagenome (GOLD analysis project Ga0335394, IMG submission 205741) | Freshwater microbial communities from Lake Fryxell liftoff mats and glacier meltwater in Antarctica - MAT-03 (spades assembly) (version 2) ... | reverse complement strand
TTTTAAGTTTGGTGGGGCTTCCGTAAAAGATGCGGAATCCGTTAAAAATGTTTCTTCTATTTTAAAGCGCTTCGCTAAAGGGCCTACTATTGTTGTTATTTCAGCTATGGGGAAAATGACGAACAAGTTGGAAGAACTCGCGAACGCCTACGTTATAAAACGAGAGGGCACTGAAATCATTTTAGAAGAGATTAAAGCCTATCACACAGGTATTTTAGATCAACTGTTCCCGGACAAGAATAACGCCATTTACAATGAAATTGAAAATGTATTTGTTGAACTCTTATGGATTCTGGAGGAAGAACCATCCTTTTCTTACAATCATCACTATGACCAAATAGTATCGCTCGGGGAAATTTTATCTACAAAGATCGTTTCTGCTTACCTGAATAAAGACGGACTTAAAAATAATTGGGTCGATGCGAGAGGAATCATTCAGACGGATAATTCGTACCGCGAGGGAAAAGTGGATTATGAGCTGAGCGAAAGCCTGGTAAAATCGCAACTGTTGCCTGTTTTAGCGACGTATGAGTTGGTTGTGACGCAAGGGTTTATAGGCGGCACTTCTGAAAACTTCACCACTACCCTTGGAAGAGAAGGAAGTGATTATACTGCTGCCTTGCTTGCCTATTTTACCAATGCGCAACAGGTCATCATCTGGAAAGACGTTCCGGGTGTACTGAATGCAGATCCAAAATATTTTAAAAACACAAAAAAGATCTCTGAACTTACTTACCACGACGCAATAGAGCTCACGTATTTTGGAGTGTCTGTAATTCACCCTAAAACGATAAAGCCGCTTCAAAATAAAAATATTCCTTTATATGTGCGGTCCTTTATTAATCCTGAAGAGCCTGGCACATTAATAAAGGACGGAGAAAAGGGAAATTCCACTACCAGTTATATTTTTAAGGAAGATCAGATTCTGTTATCGATCCAGCCAAAAGATTTTAGTTTTATAGCGGAAGATAATCTGAGCACCATCTTTAATCTTTTTTCAAAATTCAATGTACACATTCACATGATGCAGAACTCCGCAATCAGTTTTAGTGTGTGTACAGACAATGACGTACAGAAAATAGAACCATTGATTGCTGAACTTCACCAACAATTTAAAGTGCTCTATAATACGGGTGTGCAATTGATGACCATTCGTAATTACGATCTGGAAACAGTGGCTAAGTTGAGTGAGAAAAAACTAATCTTAATTGAGCAACGTAGCAGGAATACGCACCAAATGGTGTTGAAAGATGAGATATAATTATTTTGGGCCCAACGGTTCATGTGAAACATCAATCCGAAATTATTAACCTGCAATGAGTAATAGTTAGCGCTTAACGTACTGTTCCTCGTAATAATGCGTGTAATTGCCTGAAGTCACATTGTCCAGCCATTCGCTGTTGTTGAGGTACCAGTCTACCGTGCGGTCAAGTCCCTGCTCAAAAGTTACAGAAGGAACCCAGCCCAGATCAACTTTTAATTTAGTAGCATCTATTGCATACCGTAGATCGTGACCTGCACGGTCTTTCACAAAGGTGATAAGTTTTTCATTCGTACCTTCAGGACGACCTAGTTTTTTATCCATTACACGGCACAATAAACGAATTACATCTATGTTGGTCCATTCGTTATGGCCGCCAATGTTATAAGTGCTTCCTAATTTTGCGTTGTTAAAAACAGAATCAATGGCAGTGGCATGATCTTCTACAAACAGCCAGTCACGAACGTTTTCACCTTTTCCATAAATAGGAAGGGGTTTATTGTTTTTGATATTGTGAATGCACAAGGGAATTAATTTTTCAGGAAAATGGTTTGGTCCGTAGTTGTTACTGCAATTAGAGATAACTACTGGTAAGCCATAAGTATCGTGATAAGCACGCACAAAATGGTCGCTGCTGGCTTTTGACGCAGAGTAGGGACTATGCGGATCGTAAGAAGTTTCTTCCGTGAACATGCCGGTTTCTCCTAAGGCACCATAAACTTCATCGGTACTGACGTGATAAAATTTTGTGAATTTAGCCGAATCATTTTTGTAAAGTTCTTTTGCTGCATTTAAAAGATTTACTGTGCCAATCACGTTAGTCATCACAAACTCCAGCGGGTTGGTAATACTGCGGTCTACATGACTTTCGGCCGCTAAATGAACTACGGCATTGTATTGCTCCTTCATGAAAAGTTCATTAATGAATGCAGCATCTACGATATCTCCTTTTACAAATTTGTAATTCGGTTTATTTTCAATGTCAGTGAGATTTGCCAGGTTACCGGCATACGTGAGTTTATCTAAATTATGAATGGTATAGTTTGGGTATTTGTTTACAAACAAACGCACCACGTGCGAACCAATAAATCCTGCGCCTCCGGTAATTAGAATTTTCATCTTTGTACTTGTATAAATCGTAAATTTTTGTAAATTTATTACAAATTTCTGACCCATGAGAACATTTTTACTTATTACCCTCTTAATACTTCTGGCGAAGGACCTCATTTCACAAAATTTAAATGTTGCGGAGCATTGGGGTGTGGACACCAGCGGCGAAATGATCAGTATAAATTCCGGATTTTTTTATATAAATCCAATTGAAAACAGATGCTGTAGTTCATGGATTGCTGACCACTTATAAAACTTAAATGCTATTTCGTTCAAATTACCTAAAAATGAATTATTTTTAGGTTACCAACGTAAAACCCACTAACATGAAAAAACTTTTACTTTTCCCTTGCTTATTTTTATTTTATAATGCTAACTCGCAACTCTTAAACTACGCAAGTCATACCGGCATTGACCTAACGAGTGGAATTATCTCGATTAATTCAAAAAGCTATTACCAGGAGGATATTCAAGGCTACTGCTGTTCGAAGAGTCTCATGATAGTGGGTGTTAATGCTACAGGTCAGATTTTATTTAAAAAAAATCTCAATTCTTCTTTTGATTTTTTTAAAAAGATGATCAAAACAAGTGATAAGTCTATATTGGTTGTAGGAACTAGTCTTGCGGCATGTGATATAGGTGGAGCTAAGAATTTTATTGCCAAACTGGATACAAATGGTACCGTACTATTCAGAAATTTCATCACGTCTGCATCGGTTATGAATCACGATAATATTTCCGATATTATAGAATACCCCGATAGTACGTTTTATTTATCTACAGATACTTTACTGTTGCACTATTCAAACACCGGGCAGTATTTATCGGAAAGCAGTCCCGGATTAAAAGATATCACAACGCTGCAAGTCCTACCTAATGGGAATATACTCATAAACGGAAAACAAAATAATACACTTACTAATTTTGAGTATGATCCTATAAATTTTACGATCATCAATCAGCAAAGTGCAAGCTTTTCACTTTCTAAATTTGAAAAACTTATTAATGGTAACGTAGTTGCTTTAAGTAATTCGGGACAGGTTCTAAGCTATACGTCTGCACTTAATTTTATAAACACAGCATCCGGCTTAACAATGTCGGGTATTAAAGTGTCCGATTTTATTAGCAGAAATGATTCCGTCTTCGTAACAGGCTACAATTCAGTAACGGAACTTCCTTTTTATGGGATTTTAAACTCCGGACTTAACGTTATTTATTCCTCGCCACAAGGGTACAAGCGAGTGAAGCCTACAGGGATTTCCATTACAAATAGAAACAGAATTAATATCATATCCACAGGAGCCAGTTCGGTTGCTGGGCCGGTCACATTTACCGGCCTGTATCAATTTGGCATCTCTAATGGTTTCAAATCCACCCGGGATGTTGGGGTCATATCCATAGGGGGAATTAATCCGCTGATAAAGTATTCAAATGGGTATTACATTCCCACCTTCGATCTCGAAGCCACGGTTAAAAATTTCGGCACCGATACCGTTAAGAGCTTTTACCTTAATAATTATTACTACCCTAATTATTGTTATGGTGAATTTTTTCATAAGCTTTACGCAATTACGATCGCTCCAGGCGACACTGTCAGAGTGCAAACAGGCAGTTACACCATTCAGACTTCTTTAAATATGGTTCCCGGTTCTCAGCCCGGCACGATAAAAAAAATCGCATTATGTCTGTTTACTACCGCACCGGATTTTAGCAATGATATCGATATAATGAATGATGCCAAATGCGATTCGGTTATGTTTACATTAACCGGAATAAAAGAGACGCAATTGGATGCGTCAGAAATAACATTATTCCCAAATCCATTCCAATCTTCCTTTCACTTAAAGTCCGATTACCAAATAGTGGAACTTGAACTTACTGGTGCTATAGGTGTAGTAATCAGAGCTCAGAGGGTAGATAAAAAGGAGTGTGAAGTAATGTATGAAGACTTGCCGGACGGAATTTATTTTCTAAAAATTAAAACAGAAAAAGGAATAGCTGTCAAAAAAATTATTAAAAATTGAACCATGTATTTCAAATCGGTGACCACTTATAAAAATACAGGGGTGTTTTGTTGAGTACGTTTAAAAAAGCAATAAAATTCACTCTATGAACTTTAAACCTATTTTACAATGAAAAAACTTTTAATTTTCTTCGCATTATTTACTACTCTGGACGAAGCTTCTGCACAGTCAGCATTTAACAGGGCGTATCATTCGGCTAGCGAAACACCGAATCCATTTCTTGTGAGTATCAACAGCAATGTGTATTTCACCACGCAAAGTCACGACGTTGGTGCTTTTGACGTGTGTTATGTTTACAAACACACGAGCACGGGTATCTTGAAATTCAAATCACCTTTGTATAACGGTATTGCATTTCATGGTTTTAAATCTTTTGACGATAAGTTAATCATTACAGGAAGAAATAGTTTTTGTGATGTTATTAATGGGCAGGTGAGTTATCTCACAAAACTCGACACAAACGGTATTGCCATATTCACCAGTACCTATTCCGCTTCCGTGGGAGATGAACCCACAGCTTGTTTGCAATATGCAGATTCAAGTTATTTTTCGTTTACCGATAGCCTGCTTTTTAAGCATAGCAAGAGCGGACAGTTTATTTCTAAAACCAATCTGAACCTCACAGGTATTTCGTCTGCTTTGCTTTTACAAAATACTAATATTCTGTTGAGCGCAAAACAATCTAACACGATCATGTTGCTGGAACTTTCCGCCAGTGGCGTGGTTGTGAGTAGTCACAATAACTCGGTGCTTTTTAAAAAGCTATCTTATTATGACGGACAAAAAATTCTGGCGCTTGGCGAAGACGGAAATCTGTATAAGATCTCTTCAACACTGGAATTAATTTCAGGAACTTCAAATTCAGGTTCATTCATCTCCGATTTTGTAAATGAGACGGATACTATCTACGCATTATCAACTACACCTGGCTTTTGCAACTATTTGGTTATGGATACATACCCTATTTAATAATGCGTCCTTAACCAGCACCACAACACATAGTTTGGGTCAGAATGCGATCTGTTTAAATGCGCGCCAGGTTGCAATCCTATCCACAGGTTTGGCGGCCAAAAATCCTTGGTCTGCAAACTACAATCATGATTTTGCATCCCTAAATGTTATTGAGAAATTTTCAAGCAATAACTTTCAGAGCGATCTTGAGTTGATATCCATAGTTCCTGATTCCAGTTACACAATTGTTATATCTCTGTTTTGCCGTTCCCAGGATACAACCAGTGCAACGCCTTTTTAAAGCCAAGGATCAAAGTAAGAAATAAGGGCACTACAACAATCACACATTTCAAATTAAACTGCTTCGATTCACCCGCAATTGCCTGCGGTGTTAATTTTTACCAGGAAATTTTCTCAGGATTTTATCTCATGCCTGGAGATACAATGTCATTCACGGCAGCTAACTTCGCCAGGAAAGGATTAGCATATTCAGGGAGCAGTTCTTCTTTTTTGTCAGAATTTTGTTTTTATACAACTGTTCCAAACGGAGAAACAGACAAGGTTGTAGAAGACAACGAAGCGTGCTTCACTTCTAATTTTCTTATAACTTCACTAAGCGAATATGCTAAAAGCGATTTTAGACTTGAAATTTTCCCCAATCCTTTTGCAACAAACGTTACTGTGAAATCAGATGTAAAGATCAGTGAAATAAAACTTTTGAATGCTCTTGGAATGCTTGTAAGCGAGCAGCGTTTGAATGGGAGTGAGTCAGCTATTTTTACCTACGATTTGGCACCCGGTATGTACTTCTTAAAGATCGAAACAGAAAAAGGAATAGCGACTAAGAAAATTGTGAAACAGTAAACTTCTGGTATAGAAAATAAAAAAAGGGATGTCAGCATTTGTGACATCCCTTTTTTTATTTGAATAAGCCTTACAAACTCCAATAATTCAGAGTCTTTATTTTGTCTTTGTAAATCCCTTTTACATCTACCAGAATTCCTTTTTTGGAAAGAACGGTGTTGAAGAATTTTTCATCCAATGTTTTATATTCTTTGTGGTTTACCGCAACAATTACACCATCGTAGCCTTTTGCAAGCTTGTTGAGCCCGAAGCCATATTCGTGTTTCAGCTCATTACTATCTGCATGCGGATCAACAATCTCCACTTTTACACCAAAGGATTTTAGTTCTTTTACAATGTCTGCTACTTTACTGTTACGGATATCACTGACGTCTTCCTTAAAAGTGGCACCCATGATAAGGACTTTCGATTTGGAAATATTTTTTCCTGCGGCAATGATCTTTTTTACGCAGGTTTTAGCCACATAAAACCCCATGCTATCGTTTACATAACGACCGCTGTTGATCACGCGGGCATGATATCCTAATGATTCTGCTTTATGTGTTAAGTAATAAGGATCTACACCAATACAATGTCCGCCCACAAGACCCGGAGAGAATTTCAAGAAATTCCATTTTGTTCCGGCTGCCGCTAATACATCGTAAGTATTGATGTTCATTTTATTAAAGATGATAGAAAGCTCGTTCATTAAAGCAATATTCACGTCACGTTGCGTGTTTTCAATGATCTTGGCAGCTTCTGCAACCTTTATGCTCGAAGCTCTGTGCGTTCCCGGTTCTACAATGATCTCGTAAGTCTTTGCAATATTTTCAAGACTTTCTTTATCACAGCCCGCAACAATTTTTAGAATTTTAGTGATGGTATGTTCTTTATCACCTGGATTGATACGCTCAGGAGAATATCCTACTTTAAAATCTTTTACAAATTTTAAACCTGAGTGTTGTTCCAAAACAGGAATACAATCTTCTTCAGTACAGCCGGGGTAAACGGTAGATTCATAAACAACGTAATCTCCTTTCTTAAGCACTTTACCGACCGTTGTTGACGCGCCGATCAGCGGTTTCAGGTCAGGCAAGTTATGCTCGTCAATAGGGGTAGGCACGGCTACGATAAAGAAGTTGGCTTTTTTAAGGTCTTCGAGCTGATGGGTAAAAGTAATATCAGAATTTGCAAAATCTTTTTTGGTAAGCTCGTTGCTTGGATCAATTCCTTTTTTCATCATGTCCACACGTCCGGCATGAATGTCGAAACCAATCACCTTAATTTTTTTCGCAAAAGCCAGGGCTATTGGTAAGCCTACATATCCGAGGCCTATCACGGCAACTGTTGCTTCTTTTTTTATGATCTTGTTGTAAATACTCATACTTTTTTGTTTTTACTAGAAAATTTAGATTTATTTAATTACGATTGCTGGCCTTAAAGCGTAAATCCTTTCAATGATGTCCACCACTTTTAATCCTTCTAATGCATTGGTTGAAATTTTGTTTTTTCCCTGCAATGTGTCTACAACGTTTTCAATCACATTGTGGTGGTTGTTAGCTGAACCTTTGTAAGCGCCATAATCATTTGCGGGATTAGTGTCCTCCAACTTCGGCATGCTGTAATCTTTTATGTTGCACACTTCTATCTGATCCATATACTGTCCACCAACTTTTACGCTTCCTTTGCTTCCAACAATAGTCAGCGACGACTCGAGGTTTTTATCCCACACGGCTGTCGAATAGTTAATGCAACCCATTCCGCCATTCACAAAGTCAAAACTTACAAAACCACTGTCTTCAAAGGCAGTAGATTTCTGATGAGTAAAGTCAGCAAATTTTGCCTGAATGTTAATGATGTCTCCGAAAATCCAGTACAGAATATCTATCCAATGACTAAACTGAGTGAAGAGTGTTCCACCGTCCAGGTCTTTTGTACCTTTCCAGTTGCCTGGTTTGTAATAGCGTTCATCACGGTTCCAATAGCAGTTTAATTGCACCATGTAGATGTTACCAATTATTTTTTTCTCGACTACTTCTTTTAGCCACATGCTTGGTGGCGAATAACGATTCTGCATCACGCAAAAAACAGTTTTGTGATGATGAAGAGCTGCGTAAATAATTTTCTCGCAGTCTGATTTACTAAGAGCCATAGGCTTTTCCACAACCACATGTTTGTTTTGTTCGAGTGCTGTTAAGGCGTGTTCCGCGTGCAGACCGTTAGGTGTACATACGTTAATGACTTCTATCTCTGGATGCGCGTTCAACAAATCTGCAACGCTGGTATAAAATTTTTCCTGTAGCGATTCTAATCCCAGGTTTTCTTTGGGAAGGGTGTCGCAAACGGCAACCAGCTCGCAGGCAGGATTTCTTCTTACCATTTCGGCATGGCGCTTTCCAATGTGGCCCTGGCCAATAACGGCGAATTTTATTTTAGATTTTTCTTCCATATTATTTTTTGTAACCAATCTTTTTTCTCTTTTTTTGAGCGGCTTGTTGTTTTTCGTTAAGCAGTAGAAAATTTATTGCTTCATGCACGTCTTTGAATTGTTTGTCGTGTTTGGTTTCAATTTCCTTTAACCGGGAAGTTAAGTTTTCATTTGTAAGAGCAAACTGTCGTAAAACTACAAATGCACGCATAATACTAATATTTACATTTATGGCTTTGTCGGAATTTAGAATGCCGCTGAGCATTGCTAATCCTTGTTCTGTAAATGCGTAAGGAATAGAGATCTTTGGACGCTTGCTGGAAGGTGTCGTCACAATTTGTGATGACATAATTTGCCATTCTTGTTCCGTAAGCTGAAACATAAAATCAACAGGGAAGCGTTTGATGTTCCTTTTAAGAGCCTGATTCAATACACGCGTTTCTACTTCATAGAGTGCGGCAAGATCATAATCCAGCATGACACTTTGTTCCCTGATGACGTGTATTTTAGTATGAATCTTTTGAAGTTGCATTATAAACGGAATTAAAAGTTGCCCCTGCTGACTTTATTATTTTCTAATTTATATTCCTTACCACTTTCTTTACAAACTGCCATTCCGTTCTTATCAAACTCAAGTCTGTGGCCATATTCACTCATCCAACCAATTTGTCTTGATGGATTTCCTACCACCAGTGCATAGTCGGGAACTGTTTTAGTAACAACCGTGCCGGCACCAATAAATGCATATTTGCCAATATCATGTCCACACACAATCGTTGCATTCGCCCCAATAGATGCGCCTTTTCCCACATGAGTTTTCGCATACTCCGATTTGCGGTTAACAGCACTTCTTGGATTTATCACATTGGTGAAAACCATCGAAGGACCTAAAAACACATCGTCGTCGCAAATAACTCCTGTGTAAATAGAAACATTGTTTTGGATCTTCACATTGGAACCTAAGATCACTTCGGGTGATATAACCACATTCTGGCCTAAATTGCAATTTTTACCAAGCTTACAGTTGGGCATTACGTGCGAAAAATGCCAGATCTTGGTTCCTTCTCCTATATCACAACCTTCGTCGATAATAGCTGTTGGATGCGCGAAATATGTTTTGTTTTCCATAGTTTTTAAGGACTACAAAAGTAATAAAATCGCCGTGACGGAAAAATATAATTTATGTGCAGATTTGGCCTGAAATAAACCCTTGAGGGAATATTTTAATATATTTGTGCAATTAGAAATTATGAACTTCAACTTTAAAAAATACCTTCCGCATGCTGTTGCCATTGCGGTTTTTGTAATATTAACTCTTATTTATTTTAAGCCTCTTTTAAGTGGCAAGGAGTTACGGCAGGATGATATTTCTCGTCACAAAGGGATGAGCAAGGAGATTGCTGATTTTCGTAAGCAGAATAATGAGGCAGAGCCCCTGTGGACCAACTCCATGTTTGGTGGAATGCCAGCTTACCAGATTTCCGCGAAGTTCCCGGGTAACTGGTTGAATTTTTTCGACAGGCTGTGCAAATTATTTCTTCCGCACCCGGGAGGCTATCTGTTTCTTTACTGTCTGGGCTTTTTTATTTTATTGTTGTGCCTCGATGTCATGCCCTGGCTGGCTTTAGTGGGTGGCATTGCTTACGGATTGAGTTCTTATTTTCTGATCATTATTGAGGCCGGTCACAATTCCAAGGCGAATGCCTTAGGGTATTTGCCCGCTCTCATCGGCGGCGTGATTCTTTTATTTAGAGGAAGATACTGGATGGGAGTGGTAATTACAGCTTTTTTCACTGCCATGGAGCTTAATGCCAATCACGTGCAGATCTCTTATTACGGTTACATGATCATTGGGTTTATCATCGCGGGCTATTTCTTTACGTCCATTAAGGAAAAAACATTGCCGGTTTTTATAAAAGCACTAGGCCTGTTTTTAATCACCTCGTTAATAGGTTTATTGCCTAACGCAGGAAATCTCTTAACTACCAATGAATACGGGGGATACAGTACCCGTGGTAAAACCGAACTCACCATAAAATCCAGCGTTAAAAAGAACAAAGGAGTGGATCAGGCTGGCACCGGGAGTGCTGAAATAGTTTCTGATCCAATGAAAGAACAGTATGAGAAAAATACGACAACTGGTCTCGACGCGGATTATGCTACACAATGGAGTTACGGGATAGGTGAAACATTTACTTTTTTAATTCCTGACTTTAAAGGCGGGGCCAGTGGTGTTATCGGACGTTCTAATCCAAAGTCTTTAGATAAGGTTGATTCGCGGATGAAAGAAGATGTTGGCAATTCCAATCCTTATTTTGGTGATCAGCCCTTTACCAGCGGTCCGGTTTACATTGGAGCCATTGTAATGTTTCTTGCTCTGCTGGGAATGTTTATAGTAAAAAATTCTATAAAATGGCCTTTGTTTTTTGTAACACTTTTAACCATTGCTTTAGGCTGGGGAAGTAATTTTATGCCACTTACCGATTTTTTCATGCATCATGTGCCTGGATATAATAAATTCAGGGCAGTAGCAATGATTATGATTGTTGCGGAGCTAACTATTCCACTGCTTGCAATATTGGCTGTTGATGAATTGTTCAGGATAAAGAATTGGGATCTGAAAATTCATCTCCGCAGTATTAAAAAAGATGTGAAGCTAAAAAGCCTAGTGGCTATTTCAGGGGGCATTATGGTTGGTTTTTGTCTTATCTGCTATGCAGCACCTGAATTTGTAAATACATTTCAGGCATCGGGCGAAGAAGGAACGATGGTGAGACAGGCAATTCAGCAAGGAGCGCCTGAAGACAGAGTGCGCGAAGGAGTTGCCATGATTATGCCCGAAATAGAAAAAGCAAGGATAGATATTTTCAGATCAGATGCTATCCGTTCGGCCATTTTTATTGCACTCGCGTTTGCATTGTTATTCCTTTATTATACAAATAAGATTAAGCGAGAAGTCTTTTTAGTATTCCTCGGCTTCTTTATACTTGTAGATCTTTGGACGGTGGATATGCGTTACCTGAACGGAGCCTCCTTTATTACAAAGCAACAGAACCTCGAAAATTTGGTAAGTAAAACAAGGGCCGATGAAGAAATATTGATGGATCCTACATTGGATTACAGAGTGTTGAATTTAAGCGTTAGTCCTTTCAGTGATGCGACTACCTCCTACTACCATAAATCTGTTGGAGGTTATCATGGGGCGAAACTTAAAAAATACGCTGAGCTGATTGATTTTCACCTGATGAATGACAATGGACGTGGTGGAGAAATAAATTTCTTTTACCAGAAGGCAGGGAAAGCTTTTGAAAGTGACAGTGCAACCAATGCTCTGCTGGCACAATTAAACGTGATTAACATGCTTAACACTCGTTACCTCATACTTCCGGGGGGACAGGGTCGCGAAGAAATGCCACTTTTAAACAAACAGGCAAACGGCAACGCCTGGTTCATCAAAAATTTATTTGTGGTGGCCGACGCAGATGACGAGATCCTCGGCTTGCATAAGCTCAATACGAAAACGCAGGCTATTACGACTGAGAAATTCAACAAGGTTGACAAGCTAAAAGATACTTATCCGGGCGAAGGCAGAGTAAAACTGATTTCATATCAGCCTAACGATCTGGTTTATGAAAGCGAAAGTATGCAGGATGAGTTCGCTGTATTTTCAGAGATTTATTATCCCGAAGGATGGAATGCTTATGTGGATGGTGAACTTAAGCCTCACATTTCGGTAAACTATGTATTAAGAGGAATGAATGTACCCGCAGGTAAACATAAGATCGAATTTAAGTTTGAACCAAAAACTTATGCAATGGGCAATTCCATTGCGCTGGTAGGCTCTATTCTTTTACTTATAACTATTGGGGTTGGACTCTACCTTTATGTGAAGGAAAGAGGCGTTAAGCAGTTCAAAATGTAAGACCAGTTTTAGGACGATTTTATAAGAGCAAAAAGGGAACAATGTTATTGTTAGTTAAATGGCGTATTATGTTCAATTTGGCTTAAAAAAACTGACAGAAAGACTTTAAATTTGATCTGGAACAGAAATTGTAGATAATTAAATAATCATATAAAAATAAAGTTATGGCATTAGAAATCACAGACGCAAATTTCGAAGAACTGGTTTTAAAAAGTGATAAACCAGTATTAGTTGATTTTTGGGCAGAATGGTGCGGACCATGCAGAATGGTAGGCCCGGTAGTAGAAGAACTCGCTAAAGAATATGATGGTAAAGCCGTTGTAGGAAAGGTAAACGTTGATCTTAACTCAGGAATCAGTGCTAAATACGGCATTCGAAATATTCCTACACTTTTATATTTTAAAAACGGCGAAATGGTCGACAAACAAGTGGGTGTAGTCCCAAAATCTGCATTGGCTGCTAAGCTGGACGCACAGATGTAATAGAAACTTGCACTAGTAAAAAATCCCATCCTTAACTCAGAGATGGGATTTTTTTTGTGGGAAATATGCCGATCCTTAATATAAATTGAGTCCAATCTATTTTTCGCTTAGAGGCATAAAAAATCCCGTCTTATTTTCAGGACGGGATTTTTTTTGAAGATCAACCTAAAGGCTATTCAATCGCAATTTTCTTACTCATCTTAACGCCGTTCAATTCAAGGTTAATGAAATAAATGCCCGGCGCTAATCGATCGTTAGTAGTGATCTTAATCTCATGCGCACCTTCCGCATAGGTTTTTTCACTTTCCGAAATAAGCACAGCGCCCGATACAGATGTTACCTGATATTTAATTTTTGATATATCCGATAAATGGAAACTTAAATTAAAATCTGAAGTTGAAGGATTAGGATATACCAAAAACCCAACGCTTTTTGTGAGTTCGTTAATGCCAACCGGACCAGAAAAATTAACTTCATCAAGGTAGAACCTGTTACCAAAATCGGTACCACCTACATTTTCCTGAAAGTAAAAACGAATCAGTACATTGTCTTCAACAAGAAAAGGATAAAACTGCGGTTGTGCCGTAACTAATCTTACTTTCCAATCGCCACTTGCAGGGAAGTAAAGATTCGTATTAATGCCGCCTGTACTTTGAGCCAAGCTTGAATTAGTAGGTGTCCAGATATCGGTCCACGAACCACCACAATTTTTACTTGCCTGTACTTTAAATACGTCTTTATTAGTAGAAGACGTCATTGCATAAGCGTATTTAAAGCTAAACGCTACACCAGGATTATTTTTAAAATCATAAGAAGGACTTTCGAGGATAACGATTGAATTTGGATTTAGAACTTCTCCCGGAGCATACAGGCTTATTGAGCCATCAGATGCATTACTGGTGGCAACTTCCCATTTTTCACTTGGACTGGTAGGACTGATAAGTTTCCATAAAGCAGGTGGAGCTACAGACGATCCTTCAAAGCTTTCTGAATTGTAAGAAGTAATTTGTGTAACACCATTGGTTACAAGAACACTTGTGCTTTTAGAGGTATTACCGCTTGCAGTCGAAACCGTGCAGCTGATATTGGTAACACCCGGATTATTAAAAAGTACCGCAGTGTTCGAGGCGGTCGGACTAATTACTGTGGCACCATTGTCAGCGCTCCAGTTGTAATTGCTAGGTATTGCGTTAAATGTAAAGCTGGTTGCCGTTAGCGTTTTTCCAGAACAGATAGTAAGAGAAGGTACTACCAAAATATCAAGTCCGGGTATACAACCCACACCAGGATTGGTAATTCCGGTGAAAATTAGGTTAGCAGGAGCTGATAAATTATTTCTTCCATTCACACTACTGTTAATACAGTTGGTAATTCTGGCCGCCTGCCCGATGGTGTACATTCTTTGGCAATAGGCATAGTCCATATAATTTTGAACATTTTCAACAATACCTGCATTGCAGATGTTTGAGTTACTCAGGTTACAGCTGGAATAACCTTTGGTAATTGGCGTATCACTTACCCCATCGTCGCCACACGCAACTCCAGGTTGATTTGTACCCCCCCAAACATGTGGCAGGTTAAGCCAGTGTCCCACTTCATGTGTAAATGCTCTTGAAGTTCCCAGGTTTCCTGAGCCAATGCTGCCTACATACCCACTCAAAATTACAATGGCGTCCATAGCGGCTGGTACACTTGTGCCTGGTAAATAGGTATAACCCGCAGCGCCTCCACCAATTGTTCTTACCACGTATACATTCAGATAGCGTTGTGGGGGCCAGGTGTAGGCGTAGTTTGATAAGGATCCAGACCAGTCGGTATTCGTATCAAAATGCCGGATGATCCCATTCGTACAATTACCATTAGGATCTCTTGTAGCCAACATGAAGTCAACTTTCGGGTTGCCGATGAGTTGCTTAAATTGAATCACTACATTAGAAGTATCAGCATTGTCTGCATTAAAATCGCGCGTTAAAATGTTTACAGCATCCATAACCTGCGCATCTGAAATGTTTTCTCCGCCACCGGTGTGAAGAATGTGGAAAACCACAGGAATGGTGTAATTTCCAGCTGCGGCACTTTTCCCGGCCATTTTATAGCCGGTTTTAAATTGCTCTTTATCAAGATCAGAGGCTTGTTGTTGGGATTTTTCAAACATTGCCCTTAATTCGGGATGTTGAGAGAACCATTCGTTTTGTTTTTCAGTAGTGTGGCAGTAGTTTTGAGCCGCCAGATTAAAGCCGACAAGAATGGCCAGCGAGGAAATTAATTTGCGCATGTCTGTTTATTAGTTAAGTGTCTTTAAAATTTTACTCAGGTGAACATTAAAGATAGTGAAAATACAAGCAAGGTTAAGCGTTTTTTTTACACGATTTTAACGCCTTTTTTTAAATAATTTTAAAATCATCCCGGACCTCTAAAATATTTTTCCCATTCCACTCAATCTGTTATATTTGTATAATAAGCATCTATTATGGGAAAACAAGACAGCACTGCTAAAACGAGTAATTTAAGCTTCGAAGAATTTAAGGAAATAGTACTAAGCGACTTTAAGCTGGTGAACGAAAGCCGCCAGGCCAGTTTATTGGGACGAAAAGAGGTTTTAACCGGAAAAGCAAAATTCGGAATCTTTGGCGACGGGAAGGAATTGGCGCAGGCCGCGATGAGCAAGGTGTTTAAGAATGGTGATTTTAGAAGCGGCTATTACCGCGATCAAACTTTTATGTTTGCCATCGGAGCACTTAGCATGCAACAATGGTTTGCCGGATTATATGGCCATACAGATATTTCACACGAACCTATGAGTGCCGGACGCCAGATGGGCGGACACTTTGGGACACATAGTCTTAATGAAGATGGCACTTTTAAAGCATTGATCAATCAAAAGAACTCCAGCAGCGATATTTCACCTACCGGCGGGCAAATGCCGCGTCTTTTGGGATTGGCTTATGCCTCCCATTTTTACAGAATTAATAAGGAATTACAAGGCGAACCATTTACCAATTTCAGCAACAAGGGAAATGAAGTTGCCTTCGGTACTATTGGTGATGCCTCTACCAGTGAAGGACTTTTCTGGGAAACCATTAACGCAGCCGGTGTTTTACAAGTGCCTATGCTAATGAGTGTTTGGGATGATGGACACGGAATCTCTGTTCCAAAAAAATACCAGACCACAAAAGAAAGTATTAGCGAAATTTTAAAAGGATTTCAAAGAGAAAATGGCGGCAAAGGCTACGAGATCTTTAAAACCAAAGGCTGGGACTACGCGCATTTATGTGAGACTTACGAAAAAGCCATTAAGGTTTGCCGGGAAGAACATGTGCCTGTTTTAGTACACGTGGAAGAAGTAACCCAGCCGCAGGGACACAGTACCAGTGGTTCTCACGAGCGTTATAAATCGAAAGAACGTCTTGAATGGGAAACTGAATTTGATTGTATTAAACAAATGCGTCAATGGATTTTGACCAATGCTTTAGCTAACGAAGAAGAATTGGTGAAGATAGAAGAAGATGCAAAAGAAGCGGTGAAAGTTGCCAAGAGTGCAGCCTGGAGCAATTTCCTGGATCCTATCAAAGCTGAAATAAAGCAAGTAGCTGCTCTATTTGACGAAATGGGTGGAGAAGGCATTCTTGCTGTAAAAAAAGAACTTCAATCCATTAAAGAACCAAACAGAAGAGATATACACGCCGCAGTAAAAAGTGTTCTGCGCGCAAGTTCTGAGAATGCTTCCTCAGAAAGATCGCAACTCATCAACTGGCTGGAAACGGCGCGCATTCAGAATAACGACCGTTACAGTTCACATTTGTATTCGCAATCTGCACAAAAAATTCAGAATATTTCTCCAAGTCCTGTAAATTATGCGGAAGAAAAATTTATGGATGGCAGAGAGATTTTACGTGAGAATTTTGACGCGATCTTAACGAAATATCCGAATGTAATGATCTTTGGTGAAGACTCTGGAAAGATCGGTGGTGTGAATCAGGGATTAGAAGGTTTACAGCTAAAATACGGCGAACACCGGGTATTCGATACCGGTATTCGTGAAGCTACGATTATGGGGCAGGCCATAGGGCTTTCCATGAGAGGATTAAGGCCGATTGCTGAAATACAATACCTCGATTATTTATTATATGCCTTGCAGTTAATGAGCGATGATTTAGCTACCGTGCACTGGCGTACGAAAGGGAGACAAAAAGCCCCGGTAATTATCCGCACGCGCGGCCACCGTTTAGAAGGCGTGTGGCATAGTGGCTCGCCCATGGGAATGATTGTGCATGCCTGCCGTGGAATTAACGTGTGTGTGCCGCGGAACATGACCGTTGCCTCAGGATTTTACAATACATTACTCGAAGCAGATGAACCTGCGCTGGTTATTGAGCCATTAAATGCATACCGTTTAAAGGAAAAACAACCTTCCAATTTTGGAAGTTATAAAATTGCTCTGGGAATTCCTGAAGTTCTGGCAGAAGGAAAAGATGTTACTTTGGTAACCTATGGCAGCTCTGTGAGAGTTGCCCAGGACGCTATCAAGCATCTGGAGAAACATGGAGTGTCGGTTGAACTGATCGATTTGCAAACTTTGATCCCTTTTGATATTCATAAATCTTTGGTTGAGTCTGTTAAAAAAACTAATCGCCTTGTAGTTTTTGATGAAGATGTGCCAGGTGGTGCAAGTGCTTATATTTTGCAAAAAATTGTGGAAGAGCAGGGTGGATATAAGTATCTGGACTCTGCGCCCCTTACCATTGCTTCAAAAGAACACAGACCAGCTTATGGCAGCGACGGTGATTATTTTAGCAAGCCAAATGCAGATGACGTTTTTGATGTGATCTATGATTTAATGCATGAAACTAATCCTGAGCAATTTCCACGGATTTATTAAAAAAAACATTATTTTCGTAGCCTAAATCATTGCTGTATAATTATTAAGAAAACATGACAAGGAAATTCAAATTAAACGTTTTTAGTCTGACATTAATTTTTGCGTCTGCTATTTCTTTTGCACAGGCTCCTGAAACTAAAAAGCCGACCGAAACGAAGGTGGAGGATGAATTTGCGAAGAAACAAGCGGAGACGAAGTTAACTGAGGTAATCGTCACAGATTCTTTACCTGCCAGTGATCTTGCCAAGCGCGCCGAGTTCTGGATGAAGGCGGAGAGCGTGAAATACAGAAAAACACCTCCAACAACAACCGGAAGCAAAGTAGAGTGTATCGCCAGCTTTCCGGTTAAACCTAAAGAACTGAATCCTCAGGTAGATTATACGGGTAAAATTACAATGAAGGTGGTAGTCGAGTGCAAGGATAGTAAATACAGATATACTGTTTCAGAAATAAAGCATGTAAGTAAAAGCGGTAATGTTAACGGTGGTAGCGTTGATAGTCCGGTTGCAGAATGTGGCAGTATGGCTATGAATGATATTGTTTGGAGAAAATTACGAGGTGAGGCATTAAAAGGCGCATCAAAAGTGGTGGTGGATCTAAAAGCTGGTATGGCAGTAGAGCCCACTGAAGTGAAGCCTGACGAGTGGTAGTCGCATAGCCGCCAGATTTTGGTGCTTCAACAGAATTTTATACAGCGTTTAGTCTTTTGGCTAAACGCTTTTTTATTTAAGAATAGTCTCAGTAGCCGTATTTTTCTTTCCACAAATTTTTGAGATAGGTTCTTTGTTCTGCTTCACGCGAATTATTACCGGGCTCGTAAAATTTTTTACCGACTAATTGTTCTGGCAGAAATTCCTGCTCAATAAAATTGTTTTCGAAAGAATGTGCGTATTGATAATCTTTTCCATAATTAAGATTTTTCATGAGCTTGGTTGGTGCGTTTCTTAAATGTAAAGGGACAGGTAAATCACCCGTTTGTTCCACTGCCGCCATAGCCTCGTTAATACCCATATAACTCGCGTTACTTTTTGCACTGCAAGCCAGGTAGCTTACACACTGTCCCAGAATAATTCTGCCTTCGGGCATCCCAATTACTTTTACTGCACTGAAACAATTGTTGGCGAGCAATAAGGCATTCGGATTGGCATTGCCAATGTCTTCGCTGGCAAGGATTAACAAACGTCGTGCAATAAACGAAGGATCTTCGCCACCTTTTAGCATGCGCGCCAGATAATATAATGCAGCGTTGGGATCGCTACCACGAATGGATTTAATAAATGCAGAGATGATGTCGTAATGCTGCTCGCCGTTTTTATCATACATAGCAAGGTTCTGTTGTATGGTATTTAAAACGAGTTCGTTTGTGATCACAATGTCGCCCTCTGGTTTTGTATTGACCGTGATCTCCAACGCATTCAATAATTTACGAGCGTCGCCACCACTCACGCGAATAAGGGCTTCGTGCTCTTTTAAGTCTATTTTTTTTGTAGAAAGATATTCGTCATCACGAATCGCATTTTGAAGAAGTTGCACCAACTCATTTTCTTCCAATGATTTTAAAACGTAAACTTGGCTGCGCGATAATAAGGCGGGAATCACTTCAAAGGAAGGATTTTCTGTGGTAGCACCAATCAAGGTCACTGTTCCTTTTTCTACGGCGCCCAATAATGAGTCTTGTTGCGATTTACTAAAACGGTGAATCTCATCAATGAACAACACGGGTTTACTTTGATTAAATAAATTAGTGTCACTTGCTTTTTCAATCACTTCCCGCACATCTTTTACACCGCTGTTAATTGCGCTGAGCATATAGAAGGGACGTTTTAATTCTGTAGCTATGATTAATGCAAGCGAAGTTTTACCAACACCCGGCGGACCCCACAATATAAGCGATGGCAGCAGGTTCTGTTTTATAGCGCCACGTAAGGCACTGCCGGGGCCAATGATGTGTTGCTGACCAATGTACTGATCAAGCGTTTTAGGACGTGTGCGTTCGGCGAGGGGTTGCATGCTTTGTTAATTTTATTTAACGGTTAAGTAAATAATAAATTCCTATTTTTACGTATAAAATCTCTATAAAAATTGTTATGAGTAATTTAAAAAAGATGTCTTTGCGTGCAGTGGTTTTTTTTACCGTTCTCTTTATAACCCTTGCAGCATTCAAAGATGATAAAGATTCTTTACATAAAAGAACTTTTAACGTGATGCTGGATGAAGTAAAGGATGGTATTCCTGGTAAAAAAGCGATTACTGATAAATTTGTGTTTAAAGACGGTAAAATGTTCAGTGATTTTTTGTTTGATAAATATGGCTACAAATGGATGCGTTACAGGATTAACAAAGACTCTATTTTTACCGATTCTACCGATACGGAAGTACGTTTGCTGGAAGTAGAATCATCTGCAACCAACGAAGATAACCAAACGGTGACGGTTAATTTTGTCTCTGTGGAGTGGGATTTGGATGGTACCGTGAAAATTACCAAGAACGATAAAATCAAAAAATTCTACGATATGGTAGGTCGTGAAAAAGGTGGGAAGCCAAAAAAGCCAAAAAAGAAAAAAGAGAACAGAATCTTTGAAATAGTAGAGCCTGGAACAGAACCAAACACCGAGCAAAATCGTAAATGATAATATGAAAGCAAATAAAATCATTAAAGTAGCTGTTACGTTTGTTTCAGCTATTTTTTTTCTCAGCGCTTGCGGGCAAAGTAAAACAACCACTTTAAACAAGGAACTCAGTATGAAAACAGAAGAAAAAGCAACAGCAACAGTACCTAAACACGAAAGTAACCCGGGCATTGACACGGCCACATTTGGAGCAGGCTGCTTCTGGTGCGTGGAAGCCGTTTTTCAGCGTCTGAATGGTGTTATTAGCGTAAAAAGTGGTTATAGTGGAGGCTTTGTAAAGAATCCATCTTACCGTGAGGTGTGCAACGGTTCTACCGGTCATGCAGAAGTTGCAGAGATCGTGTACGATAAAAGTAAGGTGAGCTTTGATGAGTTGCTGGAAGTGTTCTGGAAAACACATGATCCCACAACTTTAAACAGCCAGGGAAATGACCATGGAACCCAATACCGTTCTGCCGTTTTTTACCACACCCTTGAGCAAAAAGAAATAGCAGAAAAATATAAAAACGAATTAAACGCCGCGAAGGTTTATCCAAATCCTATCGTGACGGAAATAGTTCCTTTTACAAATTATTATCCTGCCGAAGATTACCATCAGAATTATTACAACCAAAATGGAAACGAAAGCTATTGCAAATACGTGATCCAGCCAAAAGTAGAAAAGTTTGAAAAGATATTTAAAGATAAGGTGAAACACTAAGTGGAAGGAAATCCCGATGGCTGTCAAAATGTGTCAATCTGAGCAGCTTCCATACTCAACGACAGTCCTCCACTCGATCTCCATGCTTCCTCCACTTTCTTTTGCATTGACGCAAAACGTACAAAAAGTCAAGGCGAAGCCATTGGTAGCCCTGACTCAAAAGTCCACTGGACTTTTGCCCTCAACCTGAATTTTTTGCAGGAATGCCTAAATGTATAACCCGTATCTTAGAAAAATTCGGGTTCACACCAAATCGCCGTCCGCCATCGCACTAGCCGAGACGTAGCTGAGTAATTAAGCAATAAGTTTAAGGATAAATGCGAGATTACCCTGATGCTAATTTGATGACTATGGAGGGAAGATTTAATAGACTTTATTTCTTCTTTTTAATTTAGCATAACGAAAGTAAAAGCAGGGGAATTATTCTCCTGCTTTTTGTTTTAACTAGTTTTTATAAGTTTAGCGCGATAAACTAAAGCATCAACTCCATTATATATAGAGACCATATAAATATTCGCTGGCAAATTAATTAAGTCAATTTCTTTCTGATCAGTTCTCAAATTCAGAACGTTTCTTCCATGTAAGTCAGAGATTGAGATCGTTTTAGATCCCTCAATAGTTGTGACTAGTTTTTCTGAGGCATTAAAATAAATTAATGTTCTCTTTTTTATCGAATAATTCTGTAGGAACTTTAGTGTTTACAGGCATTGTAAAGTTCACATGTTTTTGACCACAAAGTTCACCACCAAGAATGTCTAATTGATAAGTGCCACTACAAACATTTTTGAATACAAGCACATTTATGCTCCGGGTTTTTATGCTCAGAGAGGGTGTTGACTGAAAAGCGAAAGCAGTGCAAAAATTAACAGTCATGGTGAATGTCCCATCACAACTGCCGGTAAAACTTGTGTCACATCCCGCTGTTAAAGCAGCGCTTGCCCAGAAGAAATTTTTACTCCCATACACTGAGAACTTACTTTTCCATTTATAAATACACTTATTACAAAAAAGAAAAATTGAATGACACACTTTGAAATGATTAGTTTTTTCATGATTGAGTTTTCGGGTGAATAATGGGGACTTTTTTTTGGAAATCTACAACTTTTTATTTTAGTGTCAGTGGGGGATTATCACCCTTTTTTGAGATTGAACAACTAATTTTTTAAACAGTATAGTGCTTAGGGTTAGTTAGTTGTGATTTTTTAGTTATCTTTCGTGACGAAAATAAAAAAATTAGGCGGCTGAAAAGAAATGTAATGCAAAGATTGTTTCTCCTTTTTATTTCATTTAGTGGAACTCTAGAAATGATCTCGTATTGTGAAATAGCAACTAACAAAAAGCGCCGGAGCCGATATTTATCGTGACCAGCGCTTTCATTTTCTAAAATTTATTTCTTCACACGCTCCACGTATTCACCTGTGCGGGTATCTACTTTCACCCAATCGCCTTCGTTCACAAAAAGAGGAACACGGATCTCTGTGCCCGTGTCAATTGTAGCTGGTTTTAAGGTGTTGGTAGCTGTATCTCCTTTTAGTCCTGGTTCTGCATAAGTGATCTGCACTTCCACAAAAGTTGGAGCTTCTGCTAAAATAGCGTCGTCGCCTTCAAAACTTATTTTTACTTCCATACCTTCTTTTAAGAACCGTCCGCTATCGCCAAACATTAACAAAGGAATGTGTACCTGCTCGAAAGTTTCATTGTCCATCACTACAGCAAATTCTCCTTCGGTGTAAATGAACTGCATCATACGGAATTCCACACGTACAATTTCAACACCTTCGCCGCTTCTGAAACGGTTTTCTGTTTGTTTGCCATTTTTTAAGTTACGCATCTTCGCCTGGTAAAACGCGCGTAAATTTCCCGGAGTACGGTGTTGGTAATCGGTAATCTGCACCAGTTCTCCGTTAAAACGGATGATCGATCCTACGTTAATATCGCCTGTGTCTGCCATGTTTTTTTACTTTTTATTCCCGCAAAAGCAGGATGATATTTTTGAATTTGCAATTACAATTTTTCGGATTAAGCGTTTTCGTCTTCCAGGTCGTGCACCACGCCCATCGATGAGAATTTTTCAATCCGCTGTTCAATCCTTAGTTCTGGTTTTAGTTTACTTAATGCAGCAAGGTGTTTTTTAATCTCTTCCTTTACGGTGGCAAAGATGGCTTCGTGATTGCGGTGGGCGCCTCCCAAAGGCTCAGGAATTATGCCATCAATCAATCCGTTTTTACTCATGTCGTGCGAAGTTAATTTTAATGCTTCCGCGGCTATCTCTTTAAAGTTCCAGCTTCTCCATAAAATAGACGAGCAAGACTCTGGTGAGATTACAGAATACCAGGTATTTTCCAGCATCAATACTTTATCGCCAATACCAATGCCTAATGCGCCTCCGCTGGCACCTTCGCCAATGATAATACAAATTACAGGAACTTTTAATTGCACCATTTCAAGAAGATTTCTGGCGATAGCTTCCCCTTGTCCGCGTTCTTCTGCTTCTAATCCGGGATAAGCACCCGGTGTGTCGATAAACGTTACAATGGGCTTGTTGAATTTCTCTGCCATTTTCATCAGACGCAATGCCTTGCGATAACCTTCAGGATTCGCCATTCCGAAACGCCTGATCTGGCGCATCTTGGTATTAATTCCTTTTTGCTGACCAATAAACATGACGGTTTGCCCGTCTATCTCTCCAAATCCACCTACCATTGCCTTGTCGTCGCCCACTGTTCTGTCGCCATGCAACTCTATAAAAGTTTTGTCAGTAACAGAATTAATATAAGCAAGGGTATAAGGTCTTTCAGGGTGGCGGCTCACTTGAACACGTTGCCAGGCAGTTAAATTGGAGTAGATCTCTTTAGTTTTTTCATCCATGTGTGTCTCCAACTCCTTGATCTTGTCTGTGAGATCGACTTTGCTTTTGGCAGCAACGTCTTTCAGTTTGATCAATTCGGCTTCTAAATCCTGGATGGGTTGCTCAAAATCCAAATACGTCATGCTTTGTTTAAATTAGTTAGGGCGCAAAGATAGAAATTTTTAAAAAATACGGCTTGTTATTATATGGTCTTAAAGTGTTGATTTTCAAGTCTAAACGAAAAAACATATAAATCTTTAAAAGAATAGTGCCTTAAACAAACATTCACAATTGACATCTTGTAGGAAGCTGCTTTTTTAAGTACCTTTATCATTATCTACTATGAAAACTACTTTTAAAATTCTGGCACTTGTTTTGCCACTAACTATAGGGATATTTTCCTGTGAAAAAGACAAGAAAACAACAGATCCTGTGGTTACGGAACCGCCTGTTACAAATCCACAGGTTTCTACTGGCAGCATGAAAATGGAATTTAATAACAGGGTAGATGCTAATCCTCTGGTGTTAAATACAACGTACACTAACGCGATTGGAGAGGCTTACACCTTAAAGAAATTCAACTATTATATTTCCAATGTTGTTCTTATTAAAAACGACAATACACCTGTAAGTGTTAACGCTTACCAAATCATCAAACAATCAGATGATACCAGCAGAACCATGACTTTGAAAGGAATTCCTGAAGGTAATTATAAAGCAATGAAAATTATGCTCGGCATTGATAGTGCGAGCAACCGCTCAGGCGCGCATACCGGTGGACTTGATTTTGTGTACGCTGCAGACATGTTTTGGAGCTGGAATCAGGGGTATATCTTTTTAAAGGCGGAAGGAACTGCAACAGCATCACCAAGTGGAGACTTTGCTTACCATATTGGAGGTTTTGGCGGCACTTATAAAACACAGCGCGAATTTGTTTTCAATTTTGTAACGGAACAAATAATCATTAGCAAAAGCACGCAGCCAAAAGTTAATTTAACGGTGAACGTGAGCGAGCTTTTTAAAAACCCAACACCACTTAGTTTTGTTACCAACTCAAATATACTTACTCCGGGTACTAAAGACACTAAAACTGTGGCCGATAATTATGCGGATATGATCACATTCGGAAGCCTTAAAAATTGATGGTAAAGAATAGCATATTTTGTTTTTTTATTTTGTGTCTGCTTATTTCCTGCAAAGTAGACCCTCAGATCCCTAAGATCAAAGCGCCCTTACCGGTAAACAATCTTACACAAACGGTGCCCGCCGGATGGCCGCAGCCTAAATATACCTTCGAGAAAAATCCGATTACTGAAAACTGTTTTATACTGGGCCGTTACCTGTTTTATGAAACACTTCTAAGCAAGGATAACACCATTTCCTGTGGTTCTTGTCACCTTAATAGCGGTGCTTTTTCCAATCCGGGTCACGATGTAAGTCATGGTGTTGTGCTTGATGGTATAGAACGTCAGGGGACAAGAAACTCACCAGGACTATCCAACCTGGCCTGGTATCCTTCTTTTATGCACGATGGCTCGGCACTGCACATAGAGAGCCAGCCTTTGGGTCCACTTACCAATACGCTTGAAATGGCAGAAGATCTTGGTTCGGTGATAGTGAAGTTACAGGCTACAAAAAAGTACGATACGCTTTTTCTAAAAGCATACGGCGATAATAAAGTAACGAGTGAGCGCATGATGAAATCAATAGCGCAGTTTATGGGACTTCTTTATTCGTACAACAGTAAATTTGATCACTACAAGCGTAAAGAAAAAAAAGGCGACATGTCGGAAGCGGAACTCAGAGGCTATACCTTGTTTCAGGCAAACTGTAATTCTTGTCACGAAGAACCCTTGTTCACAGACTTTGAATTCAGAAATAATGGACTTGCTATGAATCCAAAATACAAAGATGCAGGCAGGGAACACATTACGAGCGATCCGGCTGACAGGTATAAATTTAAAACACCAAGTCTCAGGAACGTTGAGCTGACTTTTCCCTACATGCATGATGGAACCCTTGGAAGTTTGGAGGAGTGTCTCGATCATTACACGAATGCAAAAAAAAACACAACCAATCTTGATCCTTTGCTTAAAGATCCATTGCCTTTAAGTGCTCAGGATAAAAAAGACCTTGTTTCGTTTTTAAAAACACTCACTGACTATAGCTTAATTATTGATCAGCGGTTTGCCGATCCCAATTATTAAAACTCTGCACTATGAACACAAAGGCAATTCTTCTCAGCATTCTTTTTATTTCGGTTTTCTTTTTATCCTGCAAAAAAAATGAACTTGGAGGAAAATCAACAATCAAAGGCAAAGTAGCTCACCATTCCAAGGCCATTGCCAATGCTATGGTATTTATAAAATTCAGGGCAAAAGAATTTCCGGGCAGCGATACTGCGCTTTACGATGCGAAAGTGAGGGCCGATGCCAGTGGAAATTATTCTTTTAAAGTTTATAAGGGAGATTATTATTTATACGGATACGGTTATGACTATTCCATTCTCTCGCCATTTCTTGTAGTGGGCGGTGCGCCGGTTCATTTGCGCAATCATGAAGATCTGGATGTGGATGTAGCGGTAACAGAAGATTAACTTTCAACTATTTAATGCGTGTCAATTAAGATCACTTTTTTAGGAACGGGCACTTCACAGGGGGTGCCTATGATAGCTTGCGGGTGTGAGGTTTGTACGAGTGCAGATGCCCGTAACAAAAGATTGCGTTCGTCTATTTTGGTGGAGACGGCTAAAACGAGGATTGTCATCGATTCGGGCCCCGATTTTAGGCAACAATTGCTACGTGAAAAGGTAAAACGTCTTGATGCGGTTGTATTTACGCATGAGCATAAAGATCACATTGCCGGCCTGGATGAGGTAAAAGCATTTAATTTTATCAATAAAATGCGGATGCCGGTTTACGCTACAGATCGGGTGCAGTTAGCTCTTAAACGTGAATTCGCTTATATTTTTTCAGATGACAAATATCCGGGAATTCCTGAAGTTGATCTTTATAACTTCGACACTGATGTGTTCAATATTAGAGACATCATTTTAGAACCCATAAATGTTCTGCACTACAAACTTCCTGTAAAAGGATTCAGGATAAATAATTTTGCCTACATCACCGATGCTAATTTTATTGCGGAATCTGAAAAAACAAAATTGCAAAATCTCGATGTGCTGGTTTTGAACGCTCTACGTATGGAGCCGCACATTTCTCATTTTACGTTTAGTGAAGCTATCGACATGGTAAAGGAACTTAAGCCAAAGAAAGCTTATTTCACACATGTTTCGCACCAGCTGGGATTGCATGAAGACAGGAGTAGAGAGCTCCCCGAAAACATTGAAATGGCCATAGATGGCCTGCAAATCATTATTTAGTGTTTGGCCGAAAACTCCATTTTCGTCGTGTGTCAAAAAAAATAATCTCTAATTTACCCCAGTAAACCTCACAATCATTTTTTTTAACACGGCTCGAAACTGAATTTTTCCATCCAAACACCTAGTTTTCGGACAGACACTATTTAGAATTTCTGAATTTTAGTTTCTCATTCTAGTTCTAAAGTGAAGAAGAAAAATCTGACGGCAGCCCATTCTTTTTTCATGCCCTGTGCAGAGCCAATGCGTGAGTTTCTTGCATCTTTAACAGTGCCGTCGTCTGTTACATAACCGATGGTAGAGTTGGAAGCATTTTTCACAGTACCATCACTGGTAACATAACCAATAGTGGAGTTGCTTGCGTTTTTAATGGTTCCACTGCCGGAAATATAACCCATAGTGGAATTGCTGCGGTTCTTAACGGTGCCATCTTTCGTTATATACCCTGTTGTGGAGTTGCTCGCATTCTTAACAGTGCCGTCTGTTGAGATGGAGCCAATAGTTGAATTGCTATTATTTTTGAGTGTCTGGGCATTTAACGCGAAGCCGAAAATGACTAAAAAAACTAAACTAAACTTTTTCATTTGTATAAAAATCTATCTTAAAGGTATTAAATTTACAGCATGGCCGAAGATCTTAAAATAACCGCAGTCACAAAAAAAGAAAAATACAAAGAGTTGTTACCGCAGATCACAGCTTTAATTAGCGACGAGAGCGACCTGGTTGCCAACATGGCGAATGTTTGTGCGGCTCTCAAACAAACTTTCGATTTTTTCTGGGTTGGATTTTATCTCGTGAAAGAAGATGAACTTGTGCTTGGACCTTTTCAGGGTCCAGTGGCCTGTACGCGCATCCAGAAAGGGAAAGGAGTATGCGGAACTTCCTGGCAAAAAAAAGAAACACTTATCGTTGCGGACGTAGAGCAGTTTCCAGGGCATATTGCCTGCAGTGCATTAAGTAAAAGCGAGATCGTTGTTCCTCTTTTTAATGCTGTCGGAAATGTAGTCGGTGTGGTGGATGTAGACAGTGATGAATTAAATTTTTTCGATGTAAGCGACGAAGACTACTTAAAACAAATTATTGCTTTATTAAAATTTTAGAATTCCTTATGGATAAAATTTCTGCTGAAAAAAGAATCAAAAAACTTTCTCACGATCTGGAAACACATAACCACAGTTATTACATTCTTGATCAGCCAACGGTTAGTGATTTTGAATTTGATAAATTATTGGAAGAGCTTATTGCACTTGAAAAAGAATTTCCTGAGTTTTTATCGCTTAACTCACCGAGCCAAAGAGTGGGCGGGACCATCACAAAAACATTTGCTTCTGTAAAACATACCTATTCTATGCTTTCTCTTTCCAATAGTTATAGTGAAGAGGATATTATTGATTTTGACAGGAAAGTGCAGGAAGGGTTGGGCCACCAGGCAAACGATCTGTTTTCATCTAACAAAGTAAATTATGTATGTGAGTTAAAATTTGATGGACTCTCTATCGGGATCACTTATAAAGACGGAGAATTATTTCAGGCAGTAACCCGCGGTGATGGTGTGCAGGGCGACAATGTAACGACGAATGTAAAAACTATTAAATCAGTTCCTCTCAAATTAAAAGGAGATAATTATCCTGCTCTGTTCGAGATTCGTGGCGAAATTTATTTACCAAGAACTGTTTTTAATGCCATTAATAAGGAGCGTGAAGAAATAGGAGAAGCGCCTTTGGCAAATCCCCGCAACGCGGCAAGTGGAACCATGAAGATGCAGGACAGCAGCGTGGTTGCTTCGCGAAAACTGGATTGCTTTTTGTACACGGTATTAGGAACAGATGTTCCTTTTAAAAGTCATTACGAAAGTCTTCAGGCAGCAAAAGGCTGGGGATTTAAGGTAAGCGGGCAGGCTAAACTGGTTGACAGTATTGAAGAGGTATTGACGTTTATCGAACATTGGGATAAGGAGCGCTTTAACCTGCCTTTCGATATTGATGGCATTGTGATAAAAGTAAACGATTATAAACAACAACTGCAATTGGGATTCACAGCTAAATCTCCGCGTTGGGCCGTTGCTTATAAATTTAAAGCAGAGCAGGTAAGTACCGAGCTTCAAAATATTACTTATCAGGTGGGAAGAACAGGAGCCATTACTCCTGTTGCGAATTTAAAACCGGTGCAACTGGGCGGAACAATGGTTAAGCGTGCCTCCCTTCATAATTCAGATATTATTGAAAAGCTGGACGTGCGTCTTGGCGATCAGGTGTTCGTTGAAAAAGGGGGTGAGATCATTCCCAAAATCATTGGAGTCGATCTTTCGAAAAGGAAAGCGGATTCAAAAAAAACAGAATACATCACCCACTGTCCTGAATGCGGCTCACAGTTGGAACGCCACGAGGGGGAAGCTAATCACTTTTGTCCGAACGACTCTGAATGTCCACCGCAGGTAAAAGGAAGGATGGAGCATTTTGTTGGTCGCCGGGCAATGAACATTGACAGTCTTGGTGCCGAAACCATTGATCAATTGTACAAAGCAGGACTTGTAAAAAATATTGCGGACCTCTATGACCTCAAAAAGGAACAATTACTTTCTCTGGAACGTATGGCGGAAAAATCGGCACAGAATTTAGTGGATGGTCTGGAAGCAAGCAAACAAGTGCCTTTCGAGCGAGTGCTGTATTCCATAGGCATTCGTCACGTAGGGGAAACGACTGCAAAAAAGATTGCAAAAAAAGTAAAGTCGCTCGATCTTTTAATGAATTCCAATAAAGAAGAACTTTTAAATATTGATGAAGTAGGGGGGATCATTGCAGAAAGTATTGCGGAGTTTTTTACAGATGAAAAAAACAGGAACATCATTGAGCGGTTAAAAGCAGCTGGCCTTATATTTGAATTAAGCGAAGAACAAAAACACGCGGGCAGTGAAAAGTTGAAAGGACTGAGCTTTGTGATCAGCGGAGTATTCAATGCACACAGCAGAGATCAGCTGAAGGAGATGATAGAATTTCATGGCGGTAAAAACTCAGGTTCTATTAGTGGAAAGACCTCTTATCTACTAGCTGGTGATAACATGGGGCCCGAAAAATTAAAAAAAGCACAAAGCGTTGGAGTAAAGATCATAAGTGAAGATGAGTTTATGGCATTGATTGCTGGGTAAACAGGAATGTTTGAGAAGATTCTTTGCAGGCAGTACCATCCACATTGTTTGTTGTACCGTGCCTTTACGTATAGCGTCGTTAAGAGAATTATACCGATTCGGGTTATGTATTAGCATGTTTTTCACTACGTAGTGTTATAAATTTGTGCCTAAGCGCCTAGGCAATGTGCAAGGTGCTTAATACAACGTACTATTCTGCACTACCTTTAGAGATAAAACTTCAGATCAAGCTTCTCTTTGATTTCTTCTTTAAAAAAAACCATTCCAAAATAAAACGTATCGATGCTCAGAGTAACGGAGGGATGTTTTTTAATTTCGTTCCAGGCTTCGGTCATCCCTTTGCTCCAATAAATGTCATCAAAAATGAAAACGGACGCATTGTTTTTTTTTTCCAAAGCCATGGTGAAATAATCTTTTGTAGCGGCGTAGGTGTGGTTTCCGTCGAGATATAAAAGATCCACGGTCGTTAATTCATCGAGCACAAGGGGAAGTGCATCTTTAAAAACAGAATGGATGAAACGAATATTCGGAGCTCTGTTTTTTTCTGCCAAGTTCGAGGCGAAGGTGAAAAGTTCTTTGCTGCCTTCTATGCTGATGAGTGTATTCTCTTTATTCACTTTGGCGAGGTAAAGCGTATTGAGTCCAAGTGAAGTGCCCAATTCGAGTGCATTGCTGCATTTTAGGAAGTTCATCAGTTTGTAAAGTACTTCAGATTGCTTTTTTGTACTAATGCCTTTCGCTGCAATGTCCTTTATTTTGCGTGTGTTATTTTTGAATGTTTTTGAGCCGGCTCCAAAGTCTTCGATCTCCAATTCAGTTTCATTTGTAAGCAAATTATCACGAATGTCATCGAGGTACTTGAAGTCGTAAAATGTATTGGTATTATAGAAAACTTCTTCGCAAAGCGCGTAGGCGAAAGGGGAATGAATGCCATGTCCATTTCTTTTTGCAGTAAAAAAATGACGTATAAAATTTTTTACCTGATGTGCGTTAATGATCATAACAAGTACAATGTGAGGTTTTAACAGGTGCGGTGCTTGTGTAATCAGGTAAATTTTCTTTCTCCATAAAAATAACGCGCAGGCTGAATAGTTGTTTGCCAGGGTGCCTTTTGTTCCAGTTGTGAAGAATGTATTTGCAGTAAAGAGGACGCAAAAAAGTATAGCAGTCCACCTGCATGTTTTCGGCCAGCTTCCGCCAGCGATCGTTCTTATACATACTTACAATTCTTTGGTTTTTTTTGTAGCTTACGTGGTCGGTATTGCGACGCACGTCCCATTGCCTGCCAATGGAGTCCATCCCATGGTAGACATACCAGCCGTCTTTTTTCAGAACATCGGGAGAGAACATACCCCAATATTGGTTCAATCTTAATACATTGGAAGTGTAAGCCAGTTCATCGCGCAGCTCCATAGGAAACCAGGTAACGGTTGCCAGGTTGACGAGAATGCACAGGAAGATTAAAACCACACAGATACAATTACCTGCTAACCTTAAAAAGGAAGAACCACGCTTGTAGATGAAAGTCACTCTTCCCCTGATTCGGACTGATTTTTCAAGACGATCCATTGTTTTTGAAGGCAGGAGTCCAATCCCTGAAACGATGCCGATCATAAAAAACAAGCCCACATATAACGTCAGTCCAATGCCCAGATGTAATAAGATCAGAAGAATGAAGGCAACAAGACGCGTCATTCCTTTTTTTGAAGGAAGTAAAATCAGTAAAAAGATAATGTACTCACCATAAAGTACAAACCAGGTTAGCAGTTTTAACAGGGCCGGAAAGTGGTAGAGAACACTACCTATTGGTAGCCTCAGTTGTTCGAGGCTGAGTGCGTAATACACCGCGCTGCCATCGCTCCATTGGGCGCCGTATTTAAGATTAGCGGAAAAGAAATAAACCGAGGCTAATAATAAAAGATAACCCACATTGGCAAAAGTGTTTTGTCTCGTCCGCGAGTTACTGTTCTTTTTATCAAGCGAATAGAAAGCATTCCATGGCAGGAAAATTCCCCATAGAAGAATAAGCCGCAAAAGATCGTCGCCAGCCTGAAGGATGAATAGATTTCTGTTATGCAGCGAGATAGTGAATAACCAGACCAGCAGCGTAAACAGCTTCGTTTTATAGCCAATCAATAAAAAAATGGCAAAAATGAAATGCAGGGTAAAAAGAGTCGCTTCTAAAGAATAAGAGCCATCGAGGCTGTGCAGGCTCCAGTAACCGAAGTTCCAGCCGAAGTTGTGTATGAGCTCCGTGGGCCAGATCCCAGCGTCGGTGTAATGAGCAGTAAGATCACCCACGCGAATACACAGATCTGTAATAACCAGCAGTGCCATCCCGATTCGCATAAGAGAGATAGCCCTGAGATCGAGCGCATAACACTTTGTGAAATAAAGCAGTATTTTTTTTAGTTTATACAAGCTCTTAAAAATAAAAAAAGCAGAACTAATCTGCTTTTAAAAAGTAAACTATTTTGAGTTTTATTGGCCGCAGTTTAAAGAGCCAATCACAGCTACCTGCGGGAAATTAAAGTCTTTCTGGGTACATATCACATTTTTTAAAGTGGCATTAAATGAAGTTGCACTTTGTGAAATAATCACAGATCCTGCTTTTCCCACCCAAAGGACCCCAGCTGGCTGGCCTGGCGCATTTAGAACCTGTAAAGTACAAAAACCGTTACCGGTATTGCTTGCAATGGCCCAGGTGCCATCGTACAATTGGGTGTTAAAAGTGAGAATTACGTCTACATTTCCTTTAGTTGCTCTAAGAGCCATGGATTGCGTAGAAACACAACTGGGATTGCTCCAGCCAATATCACCTACAGTGAAAGTAGTGTTTTGGGTAGCAGGACTTGTGTAAGTAGTAGTGCCTGTTACGGTCTGATTGCCAGGGTACGGGTTGCCTGTAGCGCTATAATCAGGTGCTATAGCACTTTTGCTGTTTTTATCCTTGCAGGAGAAAGCAGTAATTAAAATAAAAGCCAGACAAAAAAGAGCGAATGAGTTTTTCATAGGAACAAATGATACTCTCAAAAATAGGAAAAATTTCGTGAACGGGCAAATTTTTTGCAATTCCGCCGTTTCCTCAGAACGCTTTAGTAAAAAGTCTTTTTCAGGATGAAATTTTGTTTGATCAGAGGACTGATCCTGTAGCGGTCTTCTTCATAAAAGTCTTTCAGAGCAGTAAGTTGTTTCACAACGTTTTCAATACCCAGCTCATCGGCCCATTTAAGAAGACCTTTGGGGTAGTTGACACCTTTAGTCATAGCTAGGTCAATATCACTGGCAGAAGCTACTTTTAAATACAGGGTATCAGCGGCTTCGTTGATGAGCATGATAAGAATGCGGGTGAAAATTTGTTGTCCAAGCTGTTTATCCTTTAAGGGCTCAGGTTGAATGGCACCTTCCGTATAATTGTAAAATCCTTTTCCGCTTTTTCTTCCCAAAAATCCTGCTTCGAGTAAACGTTTTTGTGAAAGTGCCGGTTTGAACTTCGGATCGTAATAAAATTGTGTCCATACGGTTTCTGTCACAATGTAATTCACGTCGTGACCAATAAGATCCATAAGCTCAAAGGGTCCCATTTTAAAGCCACCAATTTCTTTCATGGCCCAGTCGATGGTTGGAATGTCGGCAATACCTTCTTCATAAATGCGCAGGGCTTCGCTGTAAAAAGGGCGTGCTACGCGGTTCACGATAAAGCCAGGGGTGTCTTTTACCACTACAGTTACTTTCCCCCAACTATCAACGAGTGATTTGCAGTCCGTCGTAATTTTTAAATCCGTCGCAACGCCCGGAATAATTTCCACGAGCGGCATGAGGGTTGGTGGATTAAAAAAATGAATGCCTGTTACTCTTGATGGTTTCTCAAAGGCTGCAGCTATAGAGGTAATGGACAAGGAAGAAGTATTAGAAGCTAGGACACAGGTATCTTTTACAAGTTTTTCAAGCTCTTTAAAGACCGATTTTTTTACGTCCAGATTTTCAACGATGGCCTCAATAATAAGCTCACATTCAGAAAGGTCCTGCAGGTTAGAAGTAAAACGCACATTGGCTAAAATGCTCTTTTGTTGCTCGGTTGTTATTTTTTGTTTCTCTGTTAATTTTACAAGAGAGGATTTTAGATTGTTTTCTGCTTTTTGCAGAGCGGCGTGGTTGTTATCATACACCAACACCTGGTGACCTGCGGTGGCTGCTACCTGTGCTATTCCACTGCCCATTGCACCACTCCCGATAACCCCTATGACTGAACTTTTAGTAAACATAACTTAGTATATAATTATTTTTTGACTTAACTTTTTTTCTTTGGTGTGGAGTTCTATCGTGTAAATTCCTTTTGGGAATTCACTTAACGAAACACTTGTTTTATTAAGATTGTTTTTTTGACTAATCAGTAATTTTCCCGCCTGGTCATGTACCGCATAGTCGAAGGGAGCTCCGTCGCAATCGATATTCAGAAGGCTTTGAGCAGGATTCGGATAGATACGAAAGCCGTAATTTTCTTCCATACTTAAACCTGTAAAAAAAGAAATACAGGAAACAGCTTTAGATGCACAGCCATTTGCATCGTTAACGGTAAGCGTGTAACAACCCGTTGCGAGCAAGGAGGCTGTAGAAGCATTGCCACCAGTAGGCTGCCAGGTGTAGGTTAAAGGTTGCGTTCCGCCGTTAACGTTTACTGAAATTGCTCCCGTGTTGCAGTTGCTGCATGCAGAGTTTGTGGTAGTAAAATTTGAAGCAAGGTTATTACTTACAATTAAAACGGTTTGTGTGATGGAAGAAGAAGATGTAGGGTTTGAAACGATCAGCGTTATGCTGAAAGTGCCTGGTGCAGGAAAGTAGAGGCCCAGATTGGTGCCTGTGTTACTTGCTAAGCTCCCGCCGCTGTATGTCCAGGATTGATTAGTTGCGCCGGTGCTTGTGCTTGCAAACTGAACCGTAGAACCTGCACAGGCTGTAAGGACTGATGGAGCGATGCCCGCCGTGACGGCTTGATTTTTATAAAGATCAGTTTTCAAAATGAAGATTCCATTGCTTTCGTCGAGTGCGAAAATACTCTTGCTAGGGAAAAAAGGATAAGCACCCCATTGTCGGTATAGCTTGAGCCGGAGCCCCAGGTATTGTTATTGCCACCACCGGCAGGATAGGTATCAAAGTAACCCGCTAAAAATGGAGCAGAAGGAGTTGAAATATCATAAAGCTGGAGTCCGTCCTGGTAGCTGCTTACAAAGCAATACTGGTTGTTCACCATAAAGGGATTATGGGGTGTTGTTTGTGGAAACTGATTGGTAGTGGCCAGCACCTGGATGTTGGAAAGGTTTGTGACATCGGCCACTTTAATAGGCATGCCTACCGGAATCTCATCCATAAATACTAAGGTATGCCCGTTGGGTGTTAATGCGCTGCTGTGGTTATATCCTGAGTAGGGATAATTGGTTAATGATCCTAATAGGCTGAAGGTATTGGCTGCTGTGAATTTGTAAATGTTCAGCCCCTGATAACCACAGGAAGTATAAACAGTATCGTTCCTCACAAACGTATCGTGGGCGTGGTTAACAGTCGGGTAATCCTGATCAAGCCTGCGAAGAAGTACAGGGTTTGCAGGATTTGCCAGGCTGTAAACATTCATACTCGAAAAATTAGAACCGGAAGTTACTGAAGCAATGTAGAGTTTGCTGCCGTCTATCCATTGGGCGTGTCCACGGTTAAAAAGAGCGGGACTGTCGTAAACCTTATGCACGCTGTCGGGCAGGTATTGCATGTCGAAAATCTGGAAACGGTTTGCACCAGCGTCGTCGCTGATCACATAACAGTAATTTTGGTAAGTTTTTATTTCACGCCACACGCAGCTTGACACAGCGCCGGCGCGGTAGCAGGAAACCGTTGGCGTGGAAGGAATCGTGATGTCGACCCAATAGGTGCCGGCAGAAGAGCCTGCAATGGCATACTCTTTATTTTTTGAAGCCTGATACCAGCCCCAGCATCCTGAATACTTATCACCATAAGTATTCATTTGTGTTTCGGGATCAATTTGTCCCACCAAAGTAAAATTGGAGGTAGCGTATTGAGCCACTGTGGTTCCTGCTAACAAAAGGTTACAGCCAAAGAATAGATTTCTTAGACTCATCAGTGTTGGATAATGAGTTTTTTATTATAAGTGCTGTTGTCTTCTGTGATCGAAATAATATAAGTTCCATTTGGAAGCGACCGCACATCTATTAGTTCATTTACCGGACCTTTGAACTCTTTTTCAAAAATCACCTGCCCAAGAATATTTTTCAGACGCAGCACAGAAGCATCGCCAGAGGTATAAGAAACAGAGATCTGACCGGAAGCCGGATTTGGAAAAATTTTCGCTTCCGCTGCATTGTTCAGCTTTGTTAAACTAACACCGCTTTCAAATGAAACGCAGGCTGTTGTGAAAGTAGAACAGCTAAAGGCGTCACTAACGGTTATGGTATAGCAGCCGGGAGTAAGCACTGACGAAGAGGCCGCTGCGCCTCCATAAGGAAACCATTTATAGGTATAGGGACCCGTTCCTCCGGAAGGAGTGATGAGCGCAATACCGTTGCTGCATGTGTTGCAAGACGCGTTTGCGGTAGAAGTCGCGGCAGCACTTACGTTGTTATTAATAATTGTAATTGTATGTGTAACGGTGGCAGAACCCGAAGCGGGGTTAGCAGCGAGGAGTGAAACCGTGAAAGTACCGGTGGAATTGAAAATCATGCTTGCATTCCCGAGAGTCGACGTAGCGGTAACTCCCGAGGGGAAGGTCCAGCTAAATGTATTTGCGCCGCTGCTGGAGTTCACCAGGTTAACCTTATCACCTAAACAGGCTTTTGCAGGGAGGTAAAAGTTCGCGGTAACAAGAGGAGCCTGGTAAAGGGATGTCTTTAAAAAAAAGGCACCGTTAAGACGGTCGAGTGCAAAAATAATTCCACTGGGCAGGTAAGGGTATGCGCCCCACTGACCGTTGTATTCCGCGCCGGTAGGCCAGGTGTTGTTATTACCGCCCGATTGTGGATGCGTGTCAAAATAGCCAGCTAAAGAAGGAGAAGCAGGTGCTGAAATGTCAAAGAGCTGAAGTCCGTCCTGGTAGCTGCTAGCGAAACAATACTGATTATTAGCCATAAATGGATTATGCGGCGTTGTGTTCGTAAATTGATTGATGGTAGCTAGCACCTGAATGTTATTGAGGTTGCTCACATTGGCAATTTTAATAGGAAGTCCGGAGGGCACTTCGTCCATAAACACGAGTGTTTGTCCATTCGGTGTTAACGCGCTACTGTGGTTATAACCGGAGAAAGGATAATTTGTTAACGAACCTAATAAAGTGAAAGTATTTGAAACTGTAAGCTTGAAAACGTATAGTCCCTGGTAAGCGCACGATGCGTAAATAGTATCGTGTCTTACGAACATGTCGTGTACTTCTGTGATCAATGGATAGTCATTTTCGAGCTTTCTGAGGAGCACAGGAAGTACAGGATTTGCCAGGCTGTATACATGCATAGGAGAATAAGTAAGTGTAGGAACCGCAGAGGTAGCAGAACCTACGTATAGTTTGTCGCCGTCTACCCAGATAGTATGTCCTCTAACGATAAGCTGGTTGCTATCATATACTTTGTGGACACTGTCCGGCAAATATTGCATGTCGAAGATTTGCATGCTATTGTTGCCAAAGTCATCACTCACTACATACAGATAATTTCTGTAAGATTTTGCTTCTCTCCAGGTGCAGCCTGAGCGTTTACCGGCTCTGTAAGCTGAAACGGTGGGTGTTGCCGGATTAGTGACATCGATCCAGTAAGTTCCTTTATGCGAACAGGCTATTGCATACTCTTTATTTTTTTCGGGTTGGTACCAACCCCAGCAGCCGGAATATTTCTGGCCGTCAGGATTAAAGGTGGTTTCCGGATCACTCTGGCTGAGCAAGGTAAAGTTGGATGACGCGAATTGCGCCTTTGTTCTGCCAGCAAGCAGGACGATCAAACTGAAAAAAATAAATTTTGTTTTCATGGTTGGATTTAGTGGGTAACAATTAGTTTTTTTGTTTTGGTAATGTTATTTTCTGTGATGGAAATAAAATAAGTACCATTGTCCAGCGAGCGCACGTCCATGTAGTCATTCACGGAGCCGCTGTAGGCTTTTTCAGAAACAGTCTGCCCCAGGATATTTTTTAATTGCAAGGTGGAAGTCGTTTGAGAATTATAATGCACGGCGATTTGGTTCGACGCAGGATTCGGATAAAAAATAAGATTTGCATCCGAAATAGTTTCTGTTTTTAGGCCAACGGGATTTTTAACCGTAGTAGTGTATGCCGAATTTGCGTTGAGTACAAACATCCCGTTTTGCATGTCGTTGGCAATGATGATGCCGCTTGGTAAGAAGGGGTAAGCGCCCCAGTTGCCCCGGTAGCCTGAACTGCCGTAATTCCCCACATTGTTGCCGCCCTGAGGGTAGGTGTCGAAATAACCGGCAATGTTTATAGATGCTGGATTCGAAATGTCATAGATGTGTAAACCATCCTGGTAGCAGGATACGATGGCGAAATTTCCTTTGATATAGGGATTGTGCGGTGTTGTTAGTGGCATCGGATGCCAGTCTTTTACCGGCTGAATATTTCCAAGGTTTTGCACATTCACAAAATGTAGGGGAAGCCCCTCGGGAACCTCGTCGCAAAATACCAAGTGCTTGCCATCGTTGGTGAGAAAGCTGGAATGGTTGAATCCGTTGCCGGGGTAGCCGGAGTAGGTTCCCAGCTGTGTAAATTTGTTTAAAACGGAATCGTATTTAAATATAAACAGACCCTGCCAGGCACAAGAAGCATAAATTGTGTCGTTACGCACATACATATCATGCACATAATTGATCTGCGGAAAATCCTGCTGAAGTTTTCTCAAAAGCACCGGCATGGCGGGATTGGCAAGACTGAAAACAGCCATGGATGAAAAGCGGACGGTATCATCGTCGATCATAGCGCCTACATACAATTTGTCCTGGTCGATCCAGATGGTGTGCCCACGTCTGAAAAGCGTGCTGTCGTTGTAAACCACATGAATACTGTCTGGCAGGAATTGCATGTCTACGATCTGGAAATTTTTCGTCTGCCCGTCGTCGCTTGCTATGTAACAATAGTTTTGGTAGGTTTTTATTTCGCGGTAAGTACCACCGTTGGCGCCCTGCAGAAAAGCACAAACCGTGGGTGTTGTGGGAACGGTAACATCTATAAAATATGTACCATTGCTTGTTCCTGAAATGCCGTATTCTTTGTTCTTGGAAGACTGGTACCAGCCCCAGCAGCCGGAATAACGCCTGCCGTCGGTGCCGATGTCAACTTGGTTAGGGTGACTTAAGCTGATGAGGTTAATGTTGTAGCTCTGGTAGATCTGGGAAACCGAAGGGAAAACAGAAATAAGAAAAAGTGCAAATAAAGTTCTTTTCATGGAGATGAAGAATATATACAAATATAAGTTATTTAGGGAAAGGGTAGAGGGGGATTTTTGCCCAATAAGGTTGCCATAGATTAAATACGGATGTTCAGGTGTTGACGCGGAGTTCTCTCATGATTCAGGAAAGGTGCCGCGGATTATGCGGATGATTCTGGAAGGGGTTACAAAAGATTTTGTTGAAGCCTGATTTGGAAGAACAGATTCTTACAGAATGACAAATCAGGCAGTGCATTTGCACTCTGCTAACAGGTCTAAGCGACGAATCGGGTTTGTTGCTGAGTCTAAAACAAAGCCGTTAATCCAAAATGAATTTTGCCATTGCGGAGGTCGAAACCATTATTGAATTGGTTGCCGAGGCCGTAGTTGAGGGAAAGAATGCCGGCCTTGGTTTCGAAGTTTACACCGGCGCCAACACTTACGGGCATATCGCTAATGTAATTACCGTTGCTGTTGTTTTCGTACCAGGCGCCTTCGGCAAAGAGCAGGAGGTTAGAGTTCTGCGAAAAAATAAAACGGTACTCGAGTGTTGGGATCACATACGTAGATGCATAAATGCTTTCTTCATCAAAGCCTCGCAGGGTTTTAAGGCCGCCGATGCGGAACAATTCATTTTTAAAAACAGTGGAGTTTCCAAAAACAGAAGCGCCCTGCACGCCGAATTTTAAAACGCTGTTGCCCTGCAAGTGAATGTAGAGTGCGGTACTCAAATCAAACTGAAATTGTGTGGAACGCATTAGCAGCTTATCATAGGCAACTTCGTTGACCTTGGGGTTTTTTTTGATGGTACGGTTACCGGTTTGCCCATTGAGTGTGATGGCAAAACCTTGGCGCGGATTGAAGCGGTAATCGAGCTTCTCTAAAAAAATACCAGCGCCGTAAGAACGGGTGGAGATGTCAGCATACTCGGGTAGGTTAGTGACGTTGGTAAGTCCGCTGGTAGAGATAAGATTTGTAGCACGCTGTTTATAAAAGATCTTAAAATTATTAAGTCCGCTAAAATAATATTGAAGACCAATGTTGTTGGTGATGTCGATAAACGTCGTATCCTTACGATAGATTTTCAGTGAATAGTCCGTTCCCACGGGTGTTCCGAATAAAAAGGGATAAATGACTCTTCCGTTAAAATCCTGGGTTTGCGATTGCAGGCGCCGCCATTCCAGGTCGAAAGTCTCGCCGTTACGGAGCACTCCATTGATGAGTTTTAATTTTACGTCACCAGTGACGACTGTTTTTTTCGTGTCGGCATCCGGCAAAAGCCCGATAATCCCATCGAATTGCGACGCATCTTTTTTATCTAAAAATAAAATGAGCTTATTGGTGCGTTCTGTAAGCTGCACGCGTTGTGTTTGTTTTTCTGTTACAAAAGGAAGTTGGCGGATCTTTTGCGAAACGCCTTTCATGGTCTCTTCGCTGTAAGGCATGTTTGGCTTCACGGAAAGATACCGGTAAAGAAATTTAGCATTCACGCGTGCGCTCCCTTCAATTTTAACGGAATCGATCTTGAAGAATTTATTCTTACGCACATTCAGAACTGCGGATAGTTGATTGTGCTGCGTACTCACACTATCGAGGTTTACGGATACAAACGGAAAGCCATTGTTCTCGTAATAAAGTATTATCTTTTCAAGGCTGCGGGCCACTTCCCGGTAACGGAAAGGTTTGTTGAAATAGAGTTTTTCGCTGATACCAAGTTTGGACGCTAGCGTGGGATCAAGGTTTCCGAGTCTGAGTTTTGCGGTTTTATAAAGTAAGTTTTCAGAAACGATAGCAGTTACAGAACTGGAATCAGAAAAAATAGTGTCGGCGGCGGCCAGCAGATAACCTTTGTATTGCAGTGCGAGTAAGATGTTATCGATCTCTTTATACGCATCACTTTTATCAGACACTTTTTTACGGTAGTTTAATTTGGTGACGGGACTTTTAGGTTCCAGAGATTTTATTTTGAGATTCAGCGATTGTGAACGCAGCGAAAATGTAAAAACCAAGAGGAGACAGAAAAAGAGATATTTAAAAATGTTGTTCACTAAAAAAATTACACAAGAACAAAAAAAACACTACATTTAGCGTGTCCCCCAATTATTTACAAAAATAACCAAACATGAGGAAAATCTATTTTCTATTTGCAATAAACGTTTTTGTGAAGGTGATTATTGCCCAATCGCCTATTACACTTAGCAACAGCAATATGCCGGGCAGCGGTGATACCCTGCGTTTTACGAATATCCAGTTAAGCAGCGTGGTTAACTATAAGCAGACCGGAACCAATTTGAGTTGGGATTTTGGCACGGTTGTTTCCACTTCCGAAGATGTGCGTAGGTTTAAAAGCGCCCTTCAAACGCCTTATGCCTTGTTTTTTCTGAGTGGGAGCGCATTCGGCGAAAAAATCGCAGATACCCTTGGGGCTGGACCATTAACACTTACCAAATATTACAATTTCTATAAAAAACAAACTTCGCCTGCTGCATTTATAGCAGATGGCGTTGGCATGACCTTTAGCAACGCGCCTATTCCCAGTTATTATTCAGACAAGGATGAACTTTATAATTTTCCTATGACTTACCCCAAGTATGATAGCACCACTTTTAAATTCACAACTACCACGGCCGGAATCATTCCGATCAGCTATTCAAAAGTGGGATACCGCGTGACCACTGTGGATGGCTGGGGGACTGTTAAAACACCTTATGGCACGGAGAATTGTTTACGGTTGATCACCACGCAATATGCTGTGGATTCTATTAAAAACACCATCTTCCCTATTCCTCTAGGATTTCCGAATTACCAGAGAAGTTATCAGTGGATGACTTTGAACAGTAAGATTCCGTACTTTGAGGTAACAGGTAGTTTGCTGGGCGGAAATTTTACACCCACACAAGCAAGATACAGAGGATACGAAAAAGAACAAACAGTTACTGGGATAGGGGTTAATGAAACATCTGAAGCACTTAGCATTTATCCTAATCCTGTGAAAAATGAACTGTATTTAAAAGGAAATTTGGACAAAACCAGTCAATATGAGATTTACACCCTAGAAGGTAAAAAAGTAGTATCACTCAAAACAAATTTTGCGGCAGACCAGCAAAAGCTGGATGTGTCTGCCCTGAATGCTGGGGTTTACCTGGTAAAAATAAAAGCAGCCTATGGCGAACAAAAGTATTTAAAGTTCATTAAAGAGTAATAAATAAAGCATTCGTTTTTTTTAATTAAAATTATCCAGTTTCAAATAATTCTCTTATTTTCGCATCATAATAAAACTATAAAATTATGTCAGGCCATTCTCACGACGATCACTCCTCCACAGAACAAAAACCAGTATCTTTTACGGTGCCTTTTTTTCTAGCTGTTGCTGTTATTTTAGGTGTAGTCATGTTCTTAAGTCTTTGTGATCCTAAGGCTCACCATGCAGGCGCAGAAGCACACGGACATGAAGGTGCTGCTAAGGAAGCATCCCATCACAATGCTGCTGCGGCTGAACATCATGAAGCTGCTGCTGCTAATACTGTTGAGAAAGACACATTACCTGTTGAAACAACTATTCCAAACGCTGATCCGGCGCATCACTAATAAGAAAAGTTATTTAAAAAAAGGCTGCTTCCTTGTGGAAGCAGCCTTTTTTTGTTTTTCGATGGATTTTCAAGCAGAGGAATAGACTCTCGACTTCTATTTAGCATTTTGCACAGTACGCCCATTTGAAATCTGCTTTTTTCCACACGTTCTTTTTTATGCAGTGGGTTCTTTTTTGCGTTCGCCGATCTGTTGACGCCACATGGCATAGTACAATCCTTTTTCAGCAAGCAGGTCTTCGTGTTTTCCTTTTTCTATAATGTTACCTTGTTCTAATACATAGATGGTGTCTGCATGCATGATGGTAGATAAGCGGTGGGCAATGAGAATTGTAATTTGTGATTTGCTTGCACTTAAAGCACGCATGGTTTCAGAAATTTCTTCTTCAGTAATGGAATCAAGTGCTGAGGTGGCTTCATCAAAGATCAACAACTTCGGATTTCTCAACAGGGCACGTGCAATGGAAAGACGTTGTTTTTCTCCACCGCTTAATTTAATACCGCCTTCTCCAATGGTAGTATAGATGCCATCGCCGGCACGGTTCAATAAGGTGTAACAAGCCGCTTTTTTCAGCACTTCCAGAATCTCTTCGTCTGTTGCTGTAGGACGAACGAATAATAAATTATCTTTTATAGTACCGCTGAAGAGCTGTGAATCCTGAGACACGAGTCCTAATTGCATACGCAACTCTGTAAGATTTATTTTTGTGGATTCAATGCCGTTGTATAAAACCTGGCCTTTGTTTGGTTGATATAAACCGAGTAAAAGTTTAACTAATGTGGTTTTTCCACTGCCGCTAGGACCTACAAAGGCGATGGTTTCTCCTTTACTAATGTTGAGTTCAATGTTCTTAACCGCGTAACCTCTGTCGACGTTGTGACCAAAAGAAACGTCATGAAAAGAAACATCTTTTATTTCACCCAAGGTGGCGGGACTCAAAGGCACAATTTCAGAATCAGAATTAATCAGTTTGGCGAAATTATCCATGCTTACCTTCGTTTCGTTATAAACGGTAATCACATTGCCTAATTCCTGCAGTGGTCCGAAAATGAAGAAAGAGAAGAACATGAGAGTAATGAGGTCACCCACTTTTATCACACCTTGAAATACAAAACAATACAAGGTGAAGATCAATAAAGTCCGCACCAGATGAACCGTTGTACCCTGTATAAAGCTAAGCGATCGGATGAAGCGTACTTTTTTTAGTTCGAGTCCCAGAATTTTTAGGGTAGTGGAATTTAAACGTTTTTCTTCCTGTGTTACAAGACCGAGACTTTTTATGAGTTCAATGTTACGGAGCGACTCTGTAGTAGCTCCAGCCAGGGCAGTTGTTTCACCGAGAATTTGTTTTGAAATGGTTTTTATTTTCTTGCCGAGAAATGAGCTTATGGTGGCGATGACTGGCACAGTAGCGAGGTACATTGGTCCTAATAGCCAGTGAATGTTTATGGCATAAATAAATACAAAGATGATCCCGATGAGCGATTGGAAAACGAGTGTTATAAAAAGATTCACAAATTTCTCCGTATCTGATTTTACTTTCTGGAGTTTCCCTAAAGTTTCGCCGCTACGTTGGTCTTCAAAATCTTTGTAAGGAAGAGAAAGTGCTTTTTTAATACCGTCAGTATACATTTGGGCACCTGTGCGCTGAATAACGATGTTTGTGAAATAGTCCTGGAAATTCTTGGCAATGCGTGACATCATGGCGGCTCCTATAGACAGGCCAAGGAAGAACATGAGGTCTTTCGTAAACAAGCTGAAATTATCGGCGTATTTTAGATGCGCGTCCCCAAAATTATTTATAAGCTTACCTGTGATAATAGAATCACAAAGAGAAAAGCACTGGTTGATCGACGCTAATACCAAGGCTATGATCAGAAGCTTTTTATGTTGTTTAAGATAGAGTATTAATACCTTCATATAATTGTAAAATAAAGCAGTAAAGGTATGAAGTTTTATGGCATTAGTTTTTGTGAAAAAAGTACTAATGTTAAAAATGGTAAAGAGAGATGTAGAATGAAAAAGGGAAGATGGAATGCATTTTACCTCGGCCATTTTACATTTTACCTAAAAATTATGGGATATTCCTAATGCACGTACAAAGAAAATAAAGTAGGGTAGGGTGCGCCATAGGCGGTATAAACAAGGGTATTGAGCTTGATGTCAAAATAGCTAGCTCCTTTTGTTGACACAGGATATATTTTCATGTAAAGAATTGAATCTTGTTTAAAAGTGTAAGTGCCTTTTAATAATTGATACGATAAAAACCGGTTGAAGTCGAGGTTTTTCAATAACGAAGCATTGGCATAATTCAGGTAAGAAGTTGGATCGCCAAGATCCATGTTTTGCGATTTACCAACGATAGCTACTATGGAAGCGTTTTCGTCTTGTGGTGTTGCTCCTGCGTTGTAATAAATTCCGGGAAGTGTGCCTCCGAACCAGCTCGTGTCTTTTGCGTAAGCAGAGTTGAGATTAAAAGTTGGTAGGTCCGCAACACTGGCATTGTATTTAACAGTGTCGGTGAATTTATATAGCACATTTATTTTTTTTATAAGTCCGCAACCTGGTTTTTTAAAGACGAGTGTATATGTATTTGTAGGAACATTAGTGAGCGTGTAGCTTCCATTCTCGTCTGTGACGCTTGTGAAACCATTTCCCTCTATACTTACAGTGGTGGTGTTTAATCCACTTGTATAAAGTGTTCCGAACTGGTTATAATGTGCTACTTTTCCACTCAGGTTGCCAGTTGTTACTTCTGGTGTTTTTGGTAAATCGGGTTGAGGTTTGTCTTCTTTTTTACAGGAAACAAGAAGAATTACAAGAGCAGTAAGAATAAATAGTCGCGTTTTCATAGCAACGCAAAGATACTAAGAGTTTATAGGATTTGAGTTGCGTGGCACTGATTTTTTTATAAGTGGTTGGATCTTCTGCGAAAACAAATAGAGGCGTCCAAAGGGTTTGTTTTGTAGAATTCTGAAAGGCAGTGTGAATAGCCATTACGAAATAAAAACGTAAACTGAGAAAGGGCAGCCACAATGAGGCGAGCTCAGGTTGACTGCCCACTTAATGTTAGGCCGAATGGAGCAAATTTTGAAACAGGCTGTTTATATAACTATTAAACTTGTGCTTTTACCGATTGATTCCTGAAGACAAGTTTGTTGTCAAACATGTCAACAATGATCTCATTGTCCTTATTTACGGTCCCCGAAAGCAATTGTTTAGAAAGTTCGTTGAGGACCTGTTTCTGCATTACGCGTTTTACAGGTCTTGCACCAAAGTGTGGATCGTAACCCAGCTGCGCAAGCCAATCCAAAGCTTCTTCGGTAGCCGTAATTTTCAAATCCTGTTCGGCTAACTGTTTTCGAATGCCTTCGAACTGCATTTTCACAATCTCTGAAACATTTTCTCTTGTAAGGGGTTCAAACATGATGACTTCATCGATCCGGTTTAAAAATTCGGGACGGATGGACTTTTTCAAAACCTCATACACTTCCGATTTCGTTTTCGCTAAAACTTCATCTCTGTTTTTGTCAGTCAGCTTATCGAAATTTTCCTGAATAATATGTGATCCAATATTGCTGGTCATGATAATGATTGTGTTCTTGAAATTCACGGTACGACCTTTATTGTCCGTTAAGCGCCCATCGTCAAGCACCTGCAATAAAATATTAAACACATCGGGATGCGCTTTTTCAATCTCATCAAGAAGAATAACACTGTATGGTTTTCTTCTCACTGCTTCTGTTAATTGCCCACCTTCTTCGTACCCCACGTAGCCCGGAGGCGACCCAATCAAACGGCTTACGGCATGACGCTCCTGATACTCGCTCATATCAATCCGTGTCATGGAATTTTCATTGTTGAATAAGAAGTCAGCCAAAGCTTTCGCCAATTCTGTTTTACCTACGCCGGTGGTTCCTAAAAATATAAAAGAACCAATAGGACGTTTTGCATCCTGTAAACCCGCGCGGCTTCGTCTCACAGCGTCTGAAATACTTTCGATCGCTTCATGCTGACCAACCACACGTTTATGTAACTCGGCTTCCAGAAATAATAATTTGTCCTTCTCACTTTGCAGCATGCTCTTTACGGGAATCCCTGTCCATGCGCTGATAACAGCTGCGATGTCTTCGCTGTCTACTTCCTCTTTTAAAAGTTGCGCGCCGCTTTCTTTCGCTGTCTGCAACTTATTTTCAAACTCCACTAATTTTGCCTCCGCCTCTTTTATTTTACCATAGCGGATCTCGGCTACCTTACCATAATCTCCTTGTTTCTCCAGATTATTGGCTTGTATTTTTAAATCTTCAATTTCTGCTTTGATCGTTTGTACATTTTCGATCATCTCTTTTTCTGATTGCCAGCGGGCTCTGAGAGCTGTTCTTTTATCCTGCAATTCAGCGATTTCCTTATCTAACTCTTTTACTTTTGAATCAGCGTTTTCCCGTTTAATGGCTTCGCGTTCAATTTCAATGTGCATAATCTTGCGTTCTACTTCATCCAATTCAATTGGCATGGAATTGATCTGCATTCTTAATTTGGAAGCAGCTTCGTCCATTAAATCAATGGCTTTGTCTGGAAGAAAACGATCATTGATGTAACGCTGTGATAATTCTACAGCAGCGATAATGGCTTCGTCTTTAATCCGCACATGATGATGCGTTTCGTATTTTTCCTTAATTCCACGTAAGATGGAAATAGCATCTTCAGTGCTTGGCTCGTCCACCATGACTTTCTGGAAACGCCTTTCAAGCGCTTTATCTTTTTCGAAATATTTTTGATACTCGCTAAGCGTAGTAGCTCCAATGGCTCTGAGCTCTCCACGTGCCAACGCAGGTTTTAAGATGTTCGCTGCATCCATGGCTCCTTCTCCACCGCCACCGGCACCTACCAGCGTATGAATCTCATCTATGAATAAAATAATCTCACCATCTGCACTTATCACTTCTTTCACCACACTTTTTAAACGCTCTTCGAACTCTCCTTTAAATTTAGCCCCTGCAATTAATGCACCCATGTCGAGTGAAAAAACCTGTTTGCTTTTTAAGTTCTCGGGAACATCACCGTTGATGATCCTGTGTGCTAATCCTTCTGCAATGGCAGTTTTACCAACACCAGGCTCTCCTACTAAAATGGGATTGTTTTTGGTACGGCGGGATAAGATTTGTAAAACACGACGGATTTCTTCATCACGGCCAATCACAGGATCGAGTTTCCCGTTTTGTGCCTGTTGGTTTAAATTGACTGCAAATTTATTCAAAGAGTTGTAAGTGCCTTCCTGCGATTGGCTGGTAACCCGTTCTCCCTTGCGAAGCTCGTTTATTGCTGCCTTCATTTCTTTTTCTTTTAATCCTGCATCTTTCATAAGGTTGGCAGTGCTGTCGCCGGCATGTAAGAGTCCAAGCAGCAAATGCTCGATGGAAACGAATTCATCGTTGTATTCTTTTAAATAAGAAGCGGCTTTTGCGAGCGCTTTGTTCGCGGCAACAGAAAGGTGGGGTTGTCCGCCGCTGACTTTCGGATACGAATTGATAACACTGTCCACCATTTTAGAAAAGGAGGCAGGATTAACGTTTAATTTTTTAAGAATAAAAGGAGTAACATTTTCGTCAACTTCAATGATCCCTTTTAAGATATGCGCAGGTTCAATGGCTTGCTGACCTTTGTTGGTAACTAGCTGAACAGCCTGTTGGATGGCTTCCTGCGATTTGATTGTGTAGTTGTTAAGGTTCATGGCTCTTGTAATTTATATGTTGATAATCACATTTTGTTCCAGTTCCGGGAAACGGAAATATAGTCGTATTTTTTTGTTTTTACCTGCCTAAATGTCCTGTAAATAGCGATATACATGCCGAATTAACAGGATTTTGCCCGCATTTGTTTTTATTCATGCCAAAACGAATCCATCCACTAAAAAGGGTAGCCAATCGCAATGCTCAACACCAAGTTTTTACCTCGCCAGGAAGCGTCCCTAAAGTCTATGTCTTTTACCACCCAGCCATTATTTTCCTGGAGGTATGGTTTTCTTAGCGGCACTCCCAGATCAAAACGCAATACAAAATAGGTGATGTCCAGACGAAGTCCGAATCCTGTGCCTACAGCAAGTTGTTTGTAGAAAGTATTGAAATTAAATTCACCTCCGGGGAGTTCATTGTTTTTACGAAGCAGCCAGATGTTTCCTGCATCTACGAATAGCGCACCTTTGAGGACACTGATGATCGTAAATCTGTATTCTACATTTCCTTCAAGCTTAATATCGCCGGCCTGATCTAAAAATGCTTTAGTGAGGAGGCTATCTGGTTTTCTATAAGTTCCTGGTCCGATAGTGCGTGGCAGAAACGCACGAATACTGTTGGACCCCCCACTAAAAAACTGCTTAATGTAAGGCATGCTGCTGGAGTTGCCATAAGGAATTCCTGCACCGGCTAAAATGCGCGAGGCGAGGATGCTGTTTTTATTGATTATATAATGGTACCGCCCATCGGTGGAAAGTTTTGTGAATTGAGAATACCGGTAACCAAAAAGCGTAAAAGGTTTGTCTTCGTTGGGACGCTTGCCTGAAACAATGCTCTGAATAAAATTGATGGTGTTTCCAGAGTTATCCAGCAGGACATTAAAATAGTACTGGTGTTGTTTAATGCTATTTAAAAATGAATTGTAGGTATACGAATAATTTCCACCAATGGTAAATTGCTCTTCGAAACTTTTTCTCAGGAAAGGATTTTCAGTGAGTAGGTCGTCAAATGTCTGCGTTGTATTCATTAGCCGCGCAAAATTGATAGCCACTGGGTTTAGCTCATGTTCTATGCGGGGATTTTGTTTCCATGTGTAGCCGTAAGAAAAATTAGCAGCGTTCATATTAAAATACTGCACCCTGTTCAGGTTCCGGAAACCCAGGTCGAATTTCGTGCGTGGTACATATTCGGCAGATATATCAGTGATGTGAAAAGGCGTCACAAACTTAGTAAGATAGAGTTGCGTGTTGGCTCCAACCTCATAAGAATTCAGTCCTTTTTGTGCGCCTGAGAACTGGGTTTCGTAATTCGTATTGAGATTGAGTTGAAGCAATTCTGCTCCATGAAAAAGATTTCTGTTTTTATAACTGGCGGTTAACGCAGGACCCGTATAGTTGTTTGATTTTGTTACCGCCTGCACCTCGAGTTGTAGCGAGTGGCGTTGCGTTGGGGTCATATTTATAAAAACATCCAGTTTACCTTCTCCGTTTAAAAGCGTGTCAGCAAAGCGCACGTTTACGTATCTGAAAACGCCCATACCCATCAGCCGGCTCACAGTGAGACTATAAGCTTTCCTGCTGTAGGGCTCTCCTTTTTTAAGAAAGATGGAGCGAATGACGGCATGTGGAATGAACATCGAGTCTTTGTTCAGGTAATAGTAACCTTCTGTTTTTACCGTGTCCTTTATTGTTTTCTGAATGGTGTCTTTTAAGCGATACGAAGGATTGATGTAAATGTTATTGAGAATGTATTGCACTCTTGCTTTTGGTGGAATATCTGTTTTTAGAGTAAGCTTGATGTTGATCGTTTTATTCCTGAGATTTGTATCAGCTTTAAATAAAATATAATCCGGATTAAAATAAAAAAAGCCTTTATTTTTTAATTCATTGTCGATGCGCGCACGTTCGGCTTTTAAAAGATCGAGGTTGTATTGCACTCCGGGCTTAATAAACGTTCCGGTTTCTGATTGTTTTATTTTTGTACTGATAAGGTCCTCTTCTTTTGGGAACTCTGCGGAATTGATGGTATAAGGCTTAGAGACAGTGACCGTGTAATCCAGGCTTACTTTTTTATCGCCCTCATTTACTTTGTAACGCGAACTTGCGTCGAAATACCCGAGGTTATCTAGCCGGTTCACCATGATTTCGGAGACATTCGCCGGATTAGCAGGATCATAGAACACAGGCGGTTCGCCAACTTTATTCTTCAGCCATTTTTTGAGTTTCTTTTTAGGGTTTTCACCTGCAACGTAATAGAACCAGAGCTTAACGCGAATGCCGAGAATGGTTTGGTTCGCCTTGGGACGAAACACTTTTTCCATCTCTTTCTTAATTTGTTTTTTATTTACCTTGTCATTTGAGTGCACTGTGACCTTCGCTCCGGTGTAAAGCTGTTCACCGGGCTTAAGGTATTGCACGGTGTTGCAGCCGCTGAAAATCAGCAGAACAAAAACTATATACATTAAAAGAGGGGCTAATCTCATGGCAGCGTTTCTTCTTTTTCTTCTTGATTTTCTTTTTCCTTTTTCTGCTTAGCCTTCGCGCGCTTGATCGCCGTTTTTTCTTTTTCACTTTTTGGTTTTGAGAAAAGTTGTTTAAAGGTGTTGAAGTTTCTTGTGTAGACGACGCCTGCTGCGGTTTTGGTTAATTCGCCTTCTATTGGATTTTCGTATTGATTTTCACGTGAAGCCTCCAGCTTGTATCGTCCGTCATCAGTGAGCTTATAATCGATGTTCACATTGCCGGCGACATTGTTGGCTGTATTTTGAGAGGCTTTTTCTCCTTCCAGATCAACATTTCCACCCACGCGTACCGTAATCTTTTCATTAAACAATTGTTTAGATACGCCCAGTTGCAATTGGGTTCTGCCTTGCTGTTGCCCGCCGGAGTAATCTTCAAAAGAATTCACACCAAGATCCAGATCGACAAAGTTCACATATTTCTGCGAAAGAGAACTTAGCTGCTGTGTGAGGACTTTACTGGCGCTGGCGCGGGAAGCGGAAGACAGTCCGCCTTCGCTGCTACTTTCCAAAGGATTTTCACCAATAAATCTTCGCAAGGTTAATAGTGCAAAAACCTGTTTGTTTAATTGCGTTTCATCTTCGCGTAATTGAGCCAGTCGCGTGTTAATAGATCCGTTCATAGCTCCGCGATCGCCCGGCGACAGTTGAATGTCAAAACTGATTTCGGGTGTCGATAAAAAACCTCTCATTTTCAAATACACTAAAAAGGTAAGCATGTTGCGGTACTTGTTTTTTTCAAACTCCGTAACACCTGCCAATTCGTTTTGTACCAAATCAAGTGGAGAAGTTTTTATGCTGTAAATTGCTGTCAGATCAATGTATGGATCAACGACATCTCCAGACCAAGTAACCGAACTTCCCGGAAGGATTTTAAAATTTCTTTTTATCAGGCTTTCCAGCGATAAAAAATAGCCACCGTCACTAATACTATATTTTCCTGCCAAACTTGTTTTTCCACTCCGGTCCATTCCGAAATCAAGAAGACCGCCGCCCTGGATATACAGGGAATCTCCGGTAGTCCGGTCAACGATCATTTTTAACTCAACTGCTTTATCGAAATTGATGGAGGCGTTCAACTCAATGCCTTTCATTTTTGAGATTCCAGCTATCGAATCATTTCTGCGCGCCATAATGCCGATGTTCTTATCATTTGGATTGACAAAATCAACAACGCCTTTGCTTTCGTTCTTGCTGACCTCGCTTTCTGGTTTCACATAGGTAATCGTAGTTCCTTTTTTTAATTTTGCTTTTACATCCAGCGTGGGTGCTTCCGTCGTACCTGTTATGCGGATGTCGCTATCAATAATTATTTTTCCGTAATAAAGTGGATTGTCGTAACGGTCTGTATTCAGAGCTAAAAAATCTGTGGTATTCAAACGCAGATCCAAATCAATGGTTTTAAAATCTTTTATGCCAATAGTCCCGTTAAGACTTGCAGCGTGATCTAATGAGTCACGCAAAATAAAATTATCAAACCGAATTTTTTGTGATGCGAAAGTTATTTTTGAATCCGATATGGTAAGGTAAGAATCCAAAATGCGCGGTTTGAATCCTGCATCTTTAAAACTCAAACTGCCATCTATACGGGGGAGGGAGGCTGGCCCTTTTAAATTCAATTTTCCATTCAGGGAGCCAGACATTCTTGTAACCTCTTTAAACGCAAAAGGCTCAACGCTTGCCAGGTTTAGATGACGGATGTCCAGCAGCATGTCGAGGTCGTTTGTTTCAGAAGCTTTGTAATATCCTTTGATAGCAAGGTCATTTCCATTTCCCTGAATACTCAGATCCACATCGTATTTTAGAGGGTCTTCATAATTGCTGGCTTTGAGTTTTATAGTTCCAACCCGCACCGCCTGAAATACAAAGTCGCGGATCTCCAGGTTTGATTTGAATGCGGCACCTCCATTCTTTTTTTCAAGCACCACATTGCCGTTGACGAGACCTTTAACCAAATCTTTTTTATTTTCGAGGAGCTTCGAAAGTGTGGTGATGTCAAAGTTTTTAAACGTGATGTCAAGTGGACTCGCTGCGGTCTTTTCTTTGCTGTTTAGAGAAACAGCTTGTGAACCGTTAGAGATCACAAGATTATTCGCATACAGACCTGCCTTGCCAAAACGGACGTAATTGGAACGATCGACGCTCCAGTTTTCTGTGTTCAAAATAAGCTGTGGATCAAGTTTGAGATCAAACTCATGGTTCATACTGTTAAGAAGGCCGCTCACAGCAAGTAGTTTCACGCTATCGTCCTTCGCGGTGTTAAAACTGAAACTTAGTGTGTTGTTTTTTAATTCTCCCCCAAGGTATAGGTTCTCGAATTTAAAAGTTGGATTGGAAAGCTCCGCAATCCTGAGGCCGTAATTTAATTTTTGTTTGTTTGAACTGATATTCAGCTTTAGAGAGTCGACAGTTATTCCCGAATATTTTACTTGTTCTATATTGGCTTTCACCTCAATGTCCTTCGCCTCACTATCGTAAGAGCCCATGATGCTAAAAGGTGTGAGCTTTTCAAGCTGCGGAACAAAATTTGAGGTGATAATGTAAGGATCTTTTATGTTTACTGCAAAAGTGAATTTCTGCTTACTAAATTTCTGTAACGAAGCACCTTGCTGCATGTCAAAATAAGAATTAATATTTTGTGTAAGTAGCTCAGGTAATTCGGTGAGGATAATGTTGCCGTTAAAGTCTGCTGTCATAATTTCAGAACGGAGTTTAAGATCAGAAACACCATCTTTGAATTCAGAGGTTAGCACAATTGAATCTATGGGGTATTTGCGATTGTTGCGAATGATCAGAGCATTTTGAATACTGGCACGGCCCGCCGCATTGCTGCCTGCAGCGTTGCCAATGTCACACTGAATAAGTGCACTGACACGCAAATCGGTTTCCGATAAATTAAGCGCTTTGAGGTCTGCTCCAGTAAGATTTAGCGTAAACGTATATTTTGGATGAGCAGGCTCAAGATTTAACCCGCCTTTAAAATCAAACGTTAGGTTCTCATCTGTCATCGAACCAATTCCATCGAAATATTTTTTTTGAATTGTTCCGTCGAAGTTAAAATTTTTGTATTCGTAATTTTTCAGTAAAGCTTTCACTATGCCGAGGTGGACTTCTGCATTTAAGTTGCTGGTGTCGAATCCGCTTCCTTTTGCTGTGGCAGTGAGTGTTACAGGACCCAATGTTTGTGTCTGGTTTAATAATTTTCCGAAATCAAATGCGTTAACGTCCAGTTTACCGGAATAAGGTTGTTCTTCATTTCCTGCTTTTGGATTCATGGTAACGCCAGCAGAAATATTTCCAAAGGATGTTTTAAGGACAATGTCTGCATCAAAATTTTTCATGTAGCCTTTGTAAAATCCTTTTAAACTGAGTTTTTCCGGGATGGTAATCGTCTTGGGGATCAGGGAATCGACCAGAAACGCTTGTATGTCTTTTTTTGAACTCACGACTTCGAAAGACGTCGACGCGTATATATTTTTCGGATTAGTTACATTCTTTAACGAACCATCTAGTTTCACGAAAGTGCTTTCTTTCGTTTTCACCTCCAGCTTTGAAAACGTTAGATTATTGATTTTCCCATTTATTTTTCCTGAGAGCTTAACGACAGCATTTTTGTTTTCGGGTTTTATCGGTAATTTTTCAAGTAGGTTAGGTGAAAAATAAAGAACGTCTTTCAGAGCAATACTTGTATTCTTGAACTCAGCGCTTATTTGCAGTTCATTGATAGAATCTTTAAGAGCATTGAGAGAAGGGTAGGACAGGGCGAGGTGTTCGGTGATCTTGCTGTTGTTGATTTGAAGATCAAGGTTCTTTAATTCAGCATGTGTAGAATCGTAGGAAATATCTGCCTTGAATTTTTTTAGTGCCAAACCACTTTGCTCAGTGAAACTTAAATCCTTTAACTTAAAATCTATTTTTTTTGCATCGGCATAAAGATTCGTTCCCTGCATGGAAATGTTTTTTGCAAGGAGGTGGTTAAAATCGATTGCGTTTTTTATCGGAGCAGAATTGTAATTATCATAGCCGATGTTAGCGTGATCAAGAGCCAGTTTATCAAGTGTCACCGTCCAGTTGGAGTTCCCTTTGCTCTGGTCTTTAGTAGGAACTTTCAGTGTGTCTTTTGGACGTGTTTTATTCTGTGTGTAATAGAGGCTGGTGTTACGCAGCATAATGGTTTCAATATCTATGTTTTCTTTTTTGAGATCTATTTTTTTGAGTTCCACTAAAAGGTTTCCAAGCGTAAGGGTCAGATCCTGTCCATTGGCCTGATCGTTATAGTTTGCTTTTATTTGCGAGAGATTTATTTTTTCGAGTGCAATGTCAAAATCGAAGGGTTTGGAAGCACTTGTATCTTGCTGTGATTGCAGCGGTTTTTTCTGCGCAACCACAACGTTTGTTTTACTGAGCTCAATGTCACTTACATGAATGATCTTGTTTGCAAGATCGAATTTATCGAACCGGGTTTCAAAGCTTCCCAGGTGAAGATCGGCATTCAGTCCACTAAAGCGGTCGTGATAAGTGAAATAAATATTATTCAAAGAAATGTTTTTTATCGCGAAGACAAAAGGTTTAGAGGGATTGTCGGCTTTGGACACGGTATCTTTTTCCTGCGATGCAAAAGCATCGGGAATAAAGCTGAAGTTAAATTTTCCACCGGCATCGTTTCTGTAAATGTGTCCGGTAACGGTTTCTAGATCTATAGAATTCAGAACTAGTTTTCTCGACATCAAATCCCAAATGTTCAAATCGACTTTTATAGAATGACCGTAAAACAAAGTGTCAGACTTTTCGTCTTCCACATAGAGATCAGTTAATGAAATAGATTTAGGAAATGAGATGTTGATTTCCTTCAATTCGACTTTTGTTTTTATTTTTTTGGAAATAAAAGAAGTTGCTTTTTCGGTTAGGTATTTTTGCATAGCGGAAAACTGCAGGGCAATAAATAGTACCACGACAAGCGCAATGGGGGCGGCAACAATCCATAAAGTGGTTTTAAGAACGACTCTGCTTATTCTTTTTGCCCTTCCTTTTGTAGTATTTTGTACGGTCGTCAAATGTCAGCAATAAAATTTGTTCCGATTGAAGTGACTGCTGTTTTTGTAATCACTATTTTTTTCTCATTTGATTAAGACCCATTGACCACCTTTCGAGCTCCTTCATCATCGTGTCCAAAGCATGCGCAGCTTCCGGACCAGGATTAAATTCGCCCTTATCACTAAAATATTTTGTAAAGTTTGTCAGGTGAATCGATTCGGTTAAAGGCATCATTTTAAGAGCGGTAACAACCTGTATCAGCATTTGCGCGGACCGTGTTCCTCCAGATACGCCGCCGTAGCTTACAAAAGCAACAGGTTTGTAGTTCCATTCTTTAAAGAGAAAATCAAGTGCATTCTTTAAGGGTGCAGAATAACCGTGATTGTATTCAGGTGTTACGAAAATAAAAGCATCTCCGCTGTCAATTTTTTTACTCCATTGTTTTGTGCGCTTATGCTTGTATTTTTGAAGTGCTGGAATTTTCGGTTCGTTGTGAAAGGGAAGATTCTCCTCTTTGAGGTCGATCAGTTCTATTTTAAAGGCTTTATAAGTTTTAGCGAGCTCGAGAAACCACTCACAAACTGCCGGCCCTTTTCTTTCGGGGCGCGTGCTACAAAGAATTATTTTTAATTTTATCATAATTTTTAATTTAAGCTTTTTAAAATGACGGGGCGTATTTACCTCAAATTTCCCCAATTCTTACCAATTTGCTCAGTATTTCGAATTAATTTTTTGTGTCGAAGGCTGTGAAAGCTTTTCAACAGTGGAATAAAACAGAAATAACGATGAACACCATAACAATAAATGTAAAAAGGTCAATAGTCGTGCCATTTCTGAGGGTTTTTGCGATAAAGGATCAGATCGAAAAATAAACAAATTATGAACTGGAAACGAACAGGTTAAAAACAGCTTTTGAACCGAGTAGTTTTAATTTATATCTGGTCAAAGAACTCTTCCATTTTTTTTCGGGTCAACCTATCAGGAATGTACCTAGAACCCACCCTAAAATTCTCAATGCCATGCTAGGGATTCGCAGTTACCGGAATAATTAGTGTTTGGCCGAAAACTCCATTTTCGTCGTTGTGTCAAAAAAAATAATCGCTCATTTACCCCAGTAAACCTCACAATCATTTTTTTTAACACGCCTCGAAACTGAATTTTTCCATCCAAACACCTAGTTTTCGGACAGACACTAATTAACGTTACAACGTTATGTGAAAGAATAAATTTCAAAAAGAAAGAACCCCAGGTAGTTATTAGCACTTCTGTTAGTTGTGGGTGGCCAGCTTTATTTCCAACGTCGAAACTTTGCCATGTGCCTAATCCAATAACGGGGAGCATTTCACCGGATGAAGGAATGATTCTCTTAAGCATGAACAATAAATGCAAACGTAAATTTACATGTCTTAAACTCAGATAAAGTGTAAAAGAAAAAAAATAGTAATGGCTACGATCAGATTGATAACCGTATCCAAAAGCCTTTGCTGGCGTATAAGTTCTTGCTTATAGGTCTTACTCATAGTGGTTCTAAAATTCGGAATGAGAAAATGTGTTTATTTTCTTTACGTTATAAATACGTAGGGGATTAAAGTTTATTGCAAGCTTTACATTTATTAACAAACAAAAAATTATCAATACTTCTTGTGAGACAAAGCAATAAAAAATAGAAAGTGGAGTTGTAAGAACTAGTTCATACGCATAACCACGTACTCTTCTTCCACGTGAAGGGTGTCAGTGCAGTAGTTTAGCTTATCCTGCATTTCAGGGGGGAAATTTTTACAAATGGAGAAGCCCATCGATTCGAAATACGAAGGAATAATACAGACGAGATATATTGTTTTGTCGGCCTTCCTGATCATGGCCTGGCTAACAAGTCTGCCAATGCCTTTTGATCTTTTATTTTTAAGTATTCCTAAGGAACACATTTCTGAAAATTCCTCAAACTCTCTTACCCTTCCAAATCCAACTAAGCCGGATTTATCGCTAAGCGTCACAAACTCTTTTTGCTGTAATTTACGATCGTCGAGTTCAAATTCGGCGATGTGTTTTTTTACAAGTTCGAAATCTTCCGCAGAACAATTTTTTAGTTGCATGGCGGCGGACTTGTTCATTTTTTTATGAGGGAATCGAAAGGAATGCGGTTGATGATGGAGCGGCCCAAGGTGACTTCGTCGGCGTACTCCAACTCATCACCTACGGCAATACCGCGGGCAATGGCACTAAGCTTAATGTTGTATGGAGCAATTTTTCTAAAAATATAAAAGGAAGTAGTTTCACCTTCCATGGTAGCATTCAATGCAAGAATAATTTCTGTGACGGAATTGGATGTCAGTTTATTTACAAGTGTTTCAATGTTAAGTCCCGAAGGCGTAATTCCTTCGAGTGGAGAGATCAATCCACCCAAAACGTGGTAGTGCCCTTTGTACAATCCTGTATTTTCAATTGCCATAATGTCTCGGTAATCCTGCACCACACACACAACGGTTTCGTCACGCGAGGGATTCGCACAGATCTCACAAATATCATGTTCTGAAATATTGTGACACTTGGTGCAATATTTAAGATCGTTTTTTAATTGATTGATAAGGCTGCTTAAGTTTTCCGACTGCTGTTTGTCTTGTTTAATAACATGAAGGACAAAGCGTAGCGCGGTTTTTTTTCCGACGCCGGGCAATTGGGCAAATGCTTCAACGGCCTGTTCTATTATTTTTGAGCTGAATTCCAAGGTTGACAAAGATAACAAATAGAGATACGCACTACGTGAATTAACAGTAATATTTATCAAGAAATGAAGCCGCAGATTTCGAGGATTACGCAGATTTTTTTTTGGAGCACTGAGAAGATTTCTTTTGATCAGCGAAATCGGAGTAATCTGTGGCAAAAATAAGTATGGAATCTTGCCAAACTTACTTTCGAATAAAGTTCTCCAAAGTTTTTAGATACACGTCAAACCCCATTTTTTCAGGCACTTCGCCATGATCGGCACCATTCACCAGATATCTTTCTTTATAGATTCCTTGATAATTGTTGTAAATCACTTCGCCATGCGTTTTATAGTTCAAAAAATTATCGTTGGTGCCATGCATCCATAAAAAAGGCTGGTTAATTTTTTTTATTTCTTCAGCATTGTCAATTTTAGCATCTGTAAAATAATCGGCGGGCATATTCAGTTGTGATGCATCCTGCACCATAACTGCAGAGCTACCAAAGGGCGCCTCTAAAATTAATTTTGAAGGTGTTAATGTTTTTGGATTTGCACTTAATTCGCAGGCCGACGCACTTCCGAGACTGAATCCATAGATGACTAAACGCGCATTCTGCATTCCTTTTTCCTTGAGCCATTTCATGCAGGCATCTACATCCGCATACATTCCTTCCTCGGTGGGTTTACCTGCGCTTAATCCATAACCGCGGTAATCCATCATCATTACGCCATAATGATTTTTTCCATTGGTATGCGCCATTAACTTTGCACGTTGCCAGTAAAAATCCATGTGCCATTTGTTACCGTGACAATACAGGATGACCGTGTCGGTAGCAAGCCTGGAGATGTCTCCAATATAAAGAGCTTTTATTTCTGTAAAAGAGGATTCGTTTTCAGTTTGCGATGCGAGTGTAAGCAGCGTGATTTTGTCCTGAGGAATCGCATAAGAAGCGTCCAAAATAAAATCCTGTTCACCAGTGTAATTATCCAGCTTATATTCTTTAATCGCATTATCGTTGTTGTAAAGATTGGTATCGAGCTTCATGCAGGATGAAATACCAAAAAGTACAATTAGTATAAATAAATTCTTCATTTTAAAATTTCCTTACTAGTGAATAATAAATTCCCAAAGTGCCTTTTCCTGAAACACCAATGTAATCAACAACTCCAGGTAAATTTGGAATGCCGATGCCCAGATAACGTAATTCAAACTGGTGCTGCCATTTTGTTTTTACAACAACATAACCTGCCTGTATATTCGGAATGATTTGCTTTTCCTGAGGCTGTTCGTGTGCTTTTAATTTCGAAAATTCGAACCAGGAATTCAAACCCGCATACACGTATGAAGGCTTTTCGTTTTTAAGATGAAAATAAGCGTTTACGTCTGCCGAAGGCCAAACGCGGATGCCTGTCCGGTTTCTCACATTATAAGCCATTTGAAAAGCGGGTGACGCGGTGACCCCAAACTTATTTTCTTTTTTATACAAATTGAATGTGGCGCCAAAATCCGCTTGGGCATTTCCAAAAAGCATACTGGTGGTATGAAGGTTGCCATAGACGGTGAGATTATTGGCTGCGCCATAGCCGTAGCCAAGCGTGGTAAAAGGAATTGGGATAGGGGCACCTGAAAATTTAATAAGTGGACCTCCAAAAGAAAAGCTGACTGCACTTTGTTTTTTTGCGAGGGGTTTTAGGTAGCGGGAGGGTGCGCAACTTTGAATGATCAATACAAAAAGGATAGGGAATAAAATTTTCATTTAAATGTAAGCTCGGTTGATACGAACAAGGTATGAAATTTAAAACCCTTTGCAAAGTTTAGTCTGTTGGCGTCTACTCATTTTTTAGGTTGGAGTTCCTTTTTATTCACAGCCTGATTGTTTAGAACTATCCACTTAAAAAGGACATTGTTTATTTAATTCTCAAATCTTTGTGAAACTAATAAAAGAAGGCATGTCCCCGGTTTTACTATTTACTATTGTTATTTCCTACTTCGTAATTCTACTAGGTGTTGCGTGGATTACGGGAAGAAATTCAACAAACGAGTCTTTTTTTATTGGAAACAAAAACAGTAATTGGATGCTCGTGGCTTTCGGGATGATTGGGACGAGTTTGAGTGGGGTAACTTTTGTGAGTGTGCCAGGTGGAGTTGGGAGTAATCATTTTTTTTATTTTCAGATTGTTATCGGGTACCTGATTGGATATTTTGTTGTTGCCTTTGTATTGCTCCCTTTGTATTACCGGTTAAATCTTACTTCTATTTATACTTATCTCGAGCAGCGCTTCGGTGTTAACGCTCATAAAGTGGGAGCTTTCTTTTTTATAGTATCGCGGTTGGTTGGTGCTACAGCCCGCCTATATTTGGTGATTAGTATCCTTCAGTTATTTATATTCGATGAATTGGGAATTCCTTTTGAGATCACGGCCCTGGTCATTATCATCCTTATTTTGTTTTATACCTTCGAAGGCGGCGTTAAAACGATTATCTACACAGACACTTTGCAAACGACCGGTATGCTGCTCGGACTCGTGATCTGTATTTGTGTTATCGTGAAAGCCATGGGTATGGATTTCGGAAGTGCGCTTTCTCAAATGGATGAGCTGGGTTATACGAAAATATTTAACCACGACGTAAAGTCGGGTTCGTTTTGGTTAAAGCAGATCATTGCCGGGGCGTTTATCACAATAGCCATGACGGGGCTCGATCAGGAGATGATGCAGAAAAACATTAGTGTAAAGACCTTAAAAGGGTCGCAAAAAAACATGATCTCTTTTGCGTTTGTGCTCGTTCTCGTTAATTTTTTGTTTTTGTTTTTAGGAGGGATCTTATACTTGTATGCAGCATCGCAAAACATAACGGTTGCGCCAGACGATCTGTTTCCAACCATTGCCTTAAGCGATCAGTTCAGCGGAGCTATTGGCATTATCTTTATTCTGGCGCTCATCTCCGCTTTATTTCCAAGTGTTGACGGAGCTATCACCTCCATTACTTCGTGCTTTTGCATCGATATTTTAAACCTGAACGCCCGCAAAGGCACCGAAAGTGAAAAAAGAAAAACCAGGCTCAAAGTACATTTCTCATTTGCAATCTTGTTTTTTCTGATGGTGCTGGTGTTTAAAGCTATCAACGATAAACTGATCATCGATTTTATTTTAAAATTTGCGGGCATCACTTACGGACCGTTACTAGGATTGTTTTCTTTCGGAATCCTTACAAAAAGACAGTTAAATAATAAATTTATTTGGCCTGCCTGTATCACCGCATTAGTAATTATTCTGGGAATTGATATTACTTGCAGTCCTGAATGGTACGAGAAAAAACTCAACATTAGCCTGGGATTAAAACAGTTTTCTGAATCGGTCTTCGGTGGGTATAAAATAGGCAATGAGATCATTCTCATAAACGGAATTTTTACTTTTGCCGCCTTATATTTTATCTCAGGAAAAAATAAAACAGGGCAGGTGCTTGCCTAAACTTTGGAAATTTTATAGCTTCTCATTTTTTGTAAAACGTAATGATTTGATCGTTCTGGTTAAAGCGTTAAAAATGGTATGTAATTTGCTTACTTTTAAGTTATGGATGAATCAATCAGGACCGTATTTGAATTGCAGCAAAAAAATAAATTGGTGTTGCGCAAGGCGAATGCAGAGACAAGGATCAATAAATTGAAGTTGTTGAAAAAGGGTATTGAAAGCTTTGAAGTTGAGTTGTATGCCGCGATGCAGAGCGATCTTCGCAAATCATGTTTTGAAACCGCAGTTACAGAATTGTACTTTACTTATGCGGAAATTGATTTTGCAATCAAACATCTAAGAAGCTGGATGAAACCAGTGGCAGTATCGCGCAACATCAGTAACCTCTTTGCCACCAGTAAAATTTATTACGAACCCAAAGGTGTTTGCCTGATCATAGCTCCATGGAACTATCCCTTTCAGCTTTTGATGAGTCCATTAGTCTCGGCCATAGCGGCAGGCAATACGGCAATTTTAAAGCCATCGGAATTAAGTAGCGCAACAGCCGCCGTAATTTCAAGATTGATCGCGAAATTAGCTGAACCTCAAGAAATCGCCTGCTTTGAAGGAGACGCAGAGGTATCTAAAACACTTTTAACCTTGCCTTTTGATCATATCTTTTTTACGGGTAGTACCACTGTAGGTAAAGCAGTGATGGAAGCTGCTGCGAAAAATCTTAGCTCTGTAACCCTAGAACTGGGAGGGAAATCTCCGGCAATTGTAGACACAAGTGCAGACTTGAAAAAGGCTGCTGAAAAAATTGCGTGGGGCAAGTTGGTGAATGCCGGTCAAACCTGCATTGCGCCAGACTATGTGTTGATACATGAAAAACAACAAACGCAATTCGTTAAGTTTTACAAAGAAGCCTGCGAGCTAATGTTTTTCAAAAATGGAAAAATAGATCTCGCTACTTATGGCAAGATCATTAACGAAAAACAATTTAACCGACTCAATAAACTGGTGAAAGATTCTGTGAACGCGGGTGCGGAGCTACAGTGCGGTGGCGAAAGTGATAAAGAAACCCTTACTATTTTGCCAGCCGTATTAACGGAGGTAAAGACAAGTCACCCAGTAATGCTTGAAGAAATTTTCGGACCCGTGTTACCTATAATGACCTTCGATAAAATTGACCAGGCAATTGACCTGATAAATAAAAATAATAAGCCACTGGCCTTGTATCTTTTTTGTGAAGATACAAAGATCACAAACAGGATTATCAGCGAAACAAGCTCCGGCGGCGTCTGTGTTAATGACGTGCTGGTTCATATCAGTAACCCGAACCTTCCTTTTGGAGGGGTTAACACCAGTGGTACAGGCAGCTGTCATGGCATCTTTGGCTTTAAGAATTTTTCTCATGAACGCGCAGTAGTTGTTCAGTCAAAATTTGGAATCACGAAAATGATTTATCCTCCTTACGATAAAAAAGGTAGGTTGTTGAAGTGGTTAAAGAAGCTGATTTAGTTCGATTTAAGCTTGTTTTGAATATATTAAGTTAATTCATTTTTTGTTGCTGGATTTTTTATAAAAAAAGTGCCTCGTAATTCGCTAAACTTTTTCTTGTGCTTTAAGAAATGTTCTGTCACGATGTTGGCCTGATAAATTTCCGTGGTGGTGAATTTAAATCCAGGTAGTTTTTTCATCGCTTTTCTTTTTGATAAGGTATTTCTAAGCCAGAAATAGTAATAAAAATGCGCCTTCAATACGGCAAAAAAATGTTTCGGCTGTCCGTCAAATAAAAATTTGAACGCCGCAATTCCATCCAGATTAACACGGTGAATAATTCTCCAGAGTAAAAACCGGGGAGCACTGTTTTTAGTATAGGTAATTAAATTATTTCTGAAATTAAGAAAGGTTTTACGCTTTGAAAGTTTGTTCAAAGTCCCACCACCGATGTGGTAAATCACTGAAGCAGGCTCCACATAAATTTTATGACCGAAATTTTTCAGGCGCCAGCAAAGATCTATCTCTTCCATGTGAGCAAAGTAGTCGTCATCAAAACCTCCCACCTGCCTGAACGCAGCACATCGCACAAAGAGACAGGCGCCGGTTGCCCAGAAAGTTTCTATGGCAGTATTATATTGACCAGTGTCTTCTTCCAGAGAATTAAAAATTCTGCCGCGACAAAAAGGATATCCAAATTTGTCAATATAGCCGCCCGCAGCGCCGGCGTATTCAAAGGTAGTCCGCTTGTTAAAATCAAGAATCTTTGGCTGGCAGGCTGCGATCTGTTTGTCCTTTTCCATTAAGCTGATAATGGGTTCTATCCAATTTTCTGTGACTTCGACATCACTGTTAAGCAAAATAAAATACTCGGCTTCCAGTTTTTGGAGAGCAAGGTTGTATCCCTTGGCATAACCGTAGTTTCCACCATTTTCAATGATCTGTACCTGCTTAAAATGGTGCTTAAGAAACGTAATGGAATCGTCGCTACTGCCATTGTCGGCGACTACAATTTTATGAGGAGCAGAATTGGATATAATTCCCGGAAGAAATTTTTGTAAAAAAGACTTACCGTTAAAATTTAGAATAACAACCGCTACTTTCTGCGCACTCATAAATAACTATCGGGGATTACTGTAGATATCGTTAAAGTGGTTTAACTCGGTGCCACCAGGGGTTGTATTATCAGGATTTTCAATGCCGTTGTTATTTCGCCGCGTGAGTTCGAACTGCCATCTTGGATTGGTAACCTCACCGCGCATATCACTGTGAATAAGCATAAAACAATCATCGCCCAGCATTTTGTTTACAAATACAAATTTGCGGTTACTGAAAAACTGTCCGTTAACACCGTCCGTAGTGCGGTAGTATTGCCAAATTTCATAAGGAAAAGCATTATCCTCGTTGCTTTGCTGGCTTCGTTGGCTCGGCGGACCGTATTGAAGATAGACCCTTCCGCGGTCGCTGTAATATCCTTTTTGTTTACCACATTTAAAGAGGATCATCACCTGTTGTACATTTTTGTAATAGGCGGCCCATAATTTTACAGGATCGGCCGTATCTACAGCTCTTCGTTGCCAGAAGTCCACCACGTAATTTTTCATAAGTTGCGGTTCTTTTCTTATGGCCTGGTTGATGATCCGGTCTTTGTCAACGCCGTCGGCAATTGGCCAAAGACATTCCACAAACATTTTAAGTGTATCGGCATTGTTGCAGCGACCAACGTATTCAGCAATATTTTCACGTTCGCTGCTTTTCTGCAGCTCAACTACATCCATTGCTGAATTGAGCCGTTGGAAAAAATATTTTTTTTGAAGGTGTAGTTTATTGTCCGCATCCCTGAGCTCTATTACCAGGTTGTAATTGCCGCTACCAAGCGTTTTGATGTCGAACTTGCCAAGCAGAGGATTTACTCTTGCGGTTTGTTGTTTTTTAAAAGCACCATAGTTGCCCATCTTTTTTTGATCAGCATTTACTTCCAGGTAATAGGAATAAATAAAGGACTTATTTTCGCCCAGAAAAACATTTGTATTATAAGCTTCAAAATAGAAACTTAGCTCTTTGGTGGTTTCAGGGTAATAATTTACAGTGTAGGGAACAAGATCAAAACCACATTTAGTAATTGAAGTTTTGGCGGTGCTCTTTTTAAAACTTTCCAGGGCTTGAACGTTTGAAGATTGAATGTCTTGGTCATTGTAATCAATGGTAAGAGGCGCAATGATTGTTAAAGGTTTTTTAGTAGCATCGTAATTGTCACTCAGGATCATCTGCATTTCGTAAACCCCGTTTGGAAGCGAATAACGCTGGTTATCAATAAAAGAAGGGTTTTTTTCGTTTGCGAGGAATGAGGGTCCTATCAGATTGTATTTATTTACCTTGATGAGGGCTGAATCCTTAAGGACTTTAAATTCGATGTTGACTGAATTTTGGAACTTGCCATTTACCAGTTTTGTGCCCAGCGATTTGCCAACAAGGGTGAGATAAGTTTCCATATAGGGCTCATTTGTGGGGGTATTAAAAGTGCCGGAACTAAAATAAGCATCCACCTGGGAGCTTAAAGCCGAACGTAAAAACACCGCAAAAATCAGGGTTAACAGGCGTCTGGGAGCATTATGGAAGCAGGTGAATAACAATACTATAAATTTAAAAAAAAAATGTGAAAATAGCGTTGCCAGATATAAAAAAAACATTAATTTTGCCACCTCTGGAGAAATGGCAGAGTGGTCGATTGCGGCAGTCTTGAAAACTGTTGTACCGCGAGGTACCTGGGGTTCGAATCCCTATTTCTCCGCAGATACAAAGTCAAGACCCGCACCAGTTGCGGGTTTTGTTTTGTTGAGGGGATAGTTGGGGGGATAAATACAATAATATTCTCAGAATCTATTTTTTGGTGTTAATAACTTCTACATCACAATTCAGAATTAGCAAAAAAAAGAACCCCCACTGGCAAAGCTAGAGGGGGTTGGTGTACCCAATTGGGAATTTCGTTCAAACAGACCCCTGCATTCCGCATTTCTCAGACCCCTTGATTTTAAATTATTTTTTTCTTTAAGTCTTAACGCCTGCGATGAAACGAGCATGATCCTATTAAATTTTTTAAGGGGTCTATTGCTTCCGATTAAATAGGGTCCGTCGCTGCGGAATTTCCACTGTGCCTCTTTACTACCTCGTTGTCTTTGCATGGACAAAGATACAAAATTTATTTGATATAAGACTTAAATTATGCTCTTATTAATAACACAACTGATAAGATACATAACTCAAGAGCTATTAAAACTTAGGCTCATAATTTATTTTTCTGTCGGATTTTTTCAATTATTTTCTTTAAGCGGTCAGGATTTTGTCTTTTTAGGGTATTGGTTACCGTCACCTTGGATACAAATACAGCTCATCCCGACCCATATACTACAAGTTTCCGTGTTTATGTGCATCAAACGATAACTAGTGCTTGGATGACATCTTCTACAATGGCCTCGGACTACTTTACTCGAAGCAGGATCATATAAAATAGTGCCGCCCGCTACGACGCCGGCATGGCACGCCAGTTATATATACGAGGAAGAGGTTCCCCGTTCAGGAGCAATACTCAGCATGACCTGGCAACGCGCTCGCTGGCACAAAGGGCAGGTTGCTTTATGGTTAGGAAGACGTAAGCAGAACGGACGCGGTGAAGGTAATAGTGGATTGCGTTTTGATTATTTGACTGCGAAGTAAATAAGTGTTTTTTGTAATTAAATCCTGGGAATTGCCAAGGCAGTCACCAGTTTTTTTGATTCAATATAAATCATGATGCAACCGATTATATTGACGAAAAAATAAATAGCTTACAACTTAATTGGCAGTGCAAATTCATTTCTAAAGCTCGCGGCAAAATCACTGAAGATAAATGCAAACTGAAACAATGATTTAAACAATACAAATAAATGACTTAGCAACGAAAAAATCCAGTAGTCAACCATCAAATTTCCGGTACACCTATAATTTCAAATGCCCGAATAGAATAGTATTTTTGAGTGTTGCTTAAATGATTTTTAATGAAACGTTCTGCCTCATCATTTAAGCCACTCGAACTATTTTATTAAAGAAATTATTATTCACTTAAAGATTTGCGATGAAAGCAATAAGAATCGGAGACAAATCTTCAGCAGTAAAAGATTGGCAAAATTTTCTTTTCGGTTTGGGATATACCAAAGTAATTGCAGATGGTAATTTTGGAAAATTAACGGAAACCGCAACGATTGATTTTCAACAAAAAAATAAATTAAAGGCAGATGGAGTTGTAGGTAATCAGACTTACGCCATTGGCATGCAACAAAATTTCCCACTTATAAAGGATCCACTTGATAGAGCCATTGACGGAATTAACTGGCCTCCTCGCCCTGATCTTAAACCATTAACTTATAGCCAAGTTCAATCGCTATTTGGTAAAATTGAGTTTAAGGTAAACGAAAATGGCTCAAATGTTACCATCACTAATAATTGGCAGGCCAGTAATCTTATCTCAGTTGAAATTCCGCAACTTGCAAATAAACCACCTTACTTTCGAAAAAAATTCAACTTCCACAAAAAAGTTGCGTCGCAGTTTCAACAGCTATTTATTGAATGGGAAAAGGCAGACCTACTAGATCGCATACTGACCTTCGATGGTGATTTTAATCCAAGATTAATAAAAGGCTCGACGAATTTGAGCAATCACTCATTCGGGACCGGTTTCGATATAAATGCAGCTACCAACGGCCTTGGCGCGCAACCTGCCCTTGTAGGCACGCCTGGAAGCGTTAGAGAACTTGTTGCCATAGCAAATGAATTAGGTTTTTATTGGGGTGGCCATTTTAAACGAAAAGATGGGATGCACTTTGAAGTTGCTAAAATTATTTGATAACCTATACGCTTTCAAAAATAAATGATTCAAAAGAAATAAATTAGATGCCAAACGAAAACGAAGATCTAGCAGGTATAATTACCGGGCTTATTCTACAGGAAGATCCAAAAAAAACCGTGCTCTATATTATTCATAAAAACCCAGAGTATGTAGTTTATGAAATTAAAGAAACGGGGCAAATTACCTATAAAACGTCAAGCACTTTTGTTGATCATACTTATGAAATTGCAATGAAATTAGATAAGGTAGAGTCATTCTTGGGTGAAAACCCAACACTTTGGCTTGAATATAAAAATACTATGGCAGACATTTATCTTTTGTATCTTTCGAATAGCAAGGAAAAACAAGAGGCTGCTAAAAAGCTATTAGAACAAGTCGCTTCTGAAATTCAATACAATAAATATAGTAAAGTCTATTATCTACTACCCTGCTTAGTTGCTGTAACATTAATGTGCATTTTATCAATGGTATTTAAAACATATAACTACACTCATAGTCCATCCTTTTACTCAGTAGATTATCATGTCGTAACTTTAATCTACATGATGACGTTTGGGGCAATAGGCGGCTTATTGTCCATTGCCATTTATATTGATAAACACGAGGAAAAGTTTAGTCGCTTTATGATTCAGAGGGTGTATGCTGGGTTGTTTAGAATACTAATCGCGATGTTAAGCGGCCTAATAATTTATATTCTGTTTCGATCTGATCTGGTTACCGGATTTACTGAAGGAAGCAATAATTTTTTAAAATATGCCTTGGCGATTATTAGCGGATTTAGTCAGAATCTGGTTCCTAATCTTGCAAATAAAAGTGACCAAAAAATCACAGGGGAATCGACCGTTACTAAAGAAAAACAAAATTAAGAATGGTAAATCGACTTTATGATGATGACTGGGCTGAGTATGACGCCATGAGAAATGAAGTTAAAGAAAAAGATGCTATTTTTTTTGCTTGCACCGAAACATGGGAAGTAAATTATTTTAAAGAAAAAATTGCTCAGAAAAATCCTGAGATAAATAAGAAAATTATTACAAAGGTTATACAATTATGCTGTAGGGAATTAATGATTCCGCATCCTCGTAGCACTTTTTCATATTGCGTTACAGGAAAGTTAAGCAACGTTTAAATTAGAATACAACAACTATGAAAAGAATAAAAGAATTTGGAATGGGTTGGCGAAAGGACTACCCGGACATAAGAGATTTCACTCCTTTAACAGATGTTGTTCCTGAGGACAGCAAAAAACGTGGAGTGAAAAAATCCGTGAACGAAATGCTAAATAAGGTGGGGCTTCTTACGAAAAGTAAATCGACGCTCGCCTCAAAAAAGCTGCCTATAAAAAAAGACCTGAGAGCATGGTGTTCCCCTATCGAAAATCAAGGCGAAATTGGTTCCTGCACTGCTCATGCCGTTATTGGACTATTAGAATATTATGAATTAAAAGCGTTTGGAAATCACATAGATGCATCACGTATGTTTTTATATAAAGCTACTCGCAATCTGCTACACTGGAAAGAAGATGATGGAGCCTATCTTCGCAGTGCGATTGGTGCGTTGGCACTTTTCGGCGCCCCTCCAGAAGAATATTGGCCGTATGATGAAGACAAATTCAATCACGAGCCCAGTGCTTTTTGTTACTCCTTTGCCCAAAACTATAAAGCAATTAGCTATTACCGCTTAGACAAGTTAAATGTGGATCGACAAGATTTATTACAAAACATAAAAAAACATCTTTCAGCAGAGCTGCCTTTAGTATTCGGCTTTACAGTTTATAAATCCATGGATGATGCCGTTGAAACTGGTAGCATTCCCTTTCCGTCACTTAAAGATAAAGTTGAAGGTGGTCATGCTGTAATGGCAGTTGGCTATGATGATACGAAAATGATTAAAGGGAAAGCGAAAGATAGCAAGCAAACAAAAGGAGCTATTCTCATTCGTAATTCCTGGGGTGAATGGGGAGGTCTTGGTGGTTATCTATGGTTACCTTATGAATTTGTTTTATGCGGGCTTGCTGATGACTGGTGGACGCTTTTAAAAAGTGAATGGATAGATACTGGTGAGTTTGGAGAATAAAAACGTAACAATTTAAAGCGATGTATAAAACAGAATCAACAATAGAGCCCAATCCCCACGAAAATCTTCCTAAAGATAGCGCGAAACTTATAGAAATGTTTGACGGCAAATGGCCAGAAAAAAACATCGGCATTCTAATTAATCATGGAATTGGCAATCAAAAACCCGTTGAAACTCCTGATACTTTTGCGCGAGGTATCCTAAAAGCTTTAAAAGCTTATAATACTGAGGCGAATTGGAATTTCGCCGTCGAACATTGTTTTGTTCCCAAAAAATTAAGAGATGGTAACTAGAGAATGGAATAAAGTAAATCCAACAAACCCTTTAACTTCTGCAAGACCAGAAGACATTAGTTGGGTTAAGGAGAATACAGCTATTTTGATTGTGCATGGTATTGGAGACCAAAGACCGCTTGAAACATTGGACATGTTTGCGAGGGGGTTAGTTAAACAGTATAAAGCTGCTTTTCCACAAAAGGTTAAACTGAGCCATGAAATTGTAACTAAACCAACCGACAGAAGCACACCTTGGTTTGATAATGCAGTAAGAATAAAACTTACGAGTAGTGATTTTCATATTGATATTTTTGAATATTACTGGGCTAACTATACTCAAGACAAAGCTGAGTGGAATGATCTTAATATCTGGTTGCAAGGTGTGGTTAAAGGCGCCGGTAAATTTTACGAAAAAAATAAAGCTCTAGGCGTGAACTACAGCGACGAATCTTCTTTTTTTACAAAAGGTGGTAAGTTTAGAAAAGCTAGGTATAATTTTTTTATTCATTTGGTATCGAAAACATTTATCTTAGTTAATCTAATAACGACAGGGCTTTTAAAGATTGTGAGCTTTATTCCTGTGGTTGGCGAATTGGCCACCACTTTGCTTAAATCATTCTTTAAATCTGGCTTGCATAAATTTACCAATGTGATTGGTGATATCGTTGTATATAATGTAACAGACCCTAAATCAAAATTTTATGAAGTAAGACGTTGCATTTTAGATGGTGCTGTTCATTCATTAAAATTTTTAATAGAAAGGGAAACTAATTGCAGATTAGACTATCCTTCAGTTATTGTTGCAGGGCATTCATTAGGAACACAGATAGCTTATGATGCCATCAATAAGTTGGATTTACTCGTGAATAAAAACGAGATTAAAAACTATCGGTCTGATGGGTCACACCATGCAACTAATATATCTATTTCGAATCAACTCAAGGGTTTTATAAGTTTTGGCAGCCCCCTTGACAAAATTGCTTTTTTTCTTCGTGAAATGGTACCCGACGAAAAGTATTTAAGACAGCAATTGCTTGACAATTATCACGGGTTCAAACAGCGGAACTGGAGTTTAAACACTAGTGCCCAGAATGGCTTTACTAAATTGCCACAGCCAATAGCCAGATTGTTTGAAGATATGAAGTGGCGTAACTATTTTGATAAGCATGACTACGTAAGTGGATCGCTGGATTACTATATGAACTTAGAAAATTTGGATTGCAACTTCAAGTCGGGCTTGTTAGGTTTTACGCACAGTTATTATTGGCAGCATGATTTATTTTACCAAGATCTTATTATTCAATTTCTTAGCGATAACCAAAAAAACTAAACGCTCACACAAGCATGGCAAAATTCAGAATATTAAGTATTGATGGCGGAGGACTGAGAGGTGTTGTACCTCTCACGATTTTAAAGAAAGTTGAAGAACTAACAGGTAAACCTATTTGGCAAAGTTTTGACTTAATTGCCGGCACGAGCACGGGAGGCTTAATTGCAAGCGCTTTGACAATTCCAAAAGGCGGTGTGTTTCAAAAAAATAAATATGGGTTAGATGATGTTTTAAGTATTTATTTAAATCGTGGGCAGGAAATCTTTCCACCCCGTAGAAATGTTTTCGGAAAAATTATTGGTGGAGCCAATGCAACTATCAATCCCAAGTTTAGTGATAAAGGAATTGCTAAAGTGTTTCACGATGTTTGCGGAGAAGCTAGGATGGCTGACTGTTTAACCAATATTATGTTATGCACGTATGATCTCACTAATAATGTGCCATTGTTTTTCAAATCGCGCATATCTCGTGTCAGTCCTGAACAAAACGCCCTGATCTATGATGCATGCAGAGCAACTTCTGCCGGACCAACTTATTTACCGGCTTATGAATTCTTTTATCCTAATGGTAAGGAGAATCCAGATCGTTTGTGTATCGATGGCGGCGTCTATGTGAATAATCCTTCTTTGTCAGCATTATCTGAATTTTCGAGGCACAATGAAGGATACGGTTACACTGGAGTAGATGGGGACATAGATTACGACGATGTATTTGTTTTAAGTATTGGTACGGGAACTTACTCTGGACGGATTACTGCCAGTGAAGCGAAAAATAAAGGCGAGTTATTTTGGGCAACACGTATTTCTGATGTCATGATGCGTGGCGTAAACAGAACGACAGACTATGAAATGACAGAAATGATGAAGACTGGAAATTATTTGCGATTAACTATAGACATTAAAGTGGAAGAGTTTTCTGAAATGACACGTGCAGATGATAAAGCAGCAAACTATTTAATAGATGAAACCCATCAACAAGTTTTGAACGTGTATGAAACCATGAACGATTTGAGGAGCTTTTTGGGTAAGGGGGGGTTTTTAGATGAAGGGATTATTATTTAATAATTAAAATTACAATGAAACAAAGAGCAATTATAATTTGGACGCTATTATTGCTAGCATTTTCTAATCTAAGCTCACAAACAGTTTACATAACTAAAACTGGTGAAAAGTACCATACTGGTAGTTGCAGATATTTAAGCCACAGTAAATACTCTATAGATTTAAACGATGCACTTGACCAAGGATATTCAGCCTGTAAAGTATGCAAGCCGACCCAAAGCATTGTTCAAACTAAAAAATCTGAAAGTAAACCCACTCTTCAAGAACCAAAAAAAGAAAGTTCAACAATCATATCACAACAATGCAGTGCGACCACTCAGAAAGGACAGAGGTGCAAACGAACCACCACGAGTTCAAACGGTAAATGTTGGCAACATGGTGGGTAATTAGTTGATTGTTGTACTAGCGAACAATTCATAAAAAATCAATTAGTAATAATTAAAGTAACAATGCCAGTGAAACATATTCTAGAAGAAGATTGGTCGGATTACGACAATAAAAAAATACGAGATAATAGAGATGCCAAGTTTTTTGCTTGCACAGAAACCTGGGAAGTCGATTACTTAAAGGAGAAAATAAAAAGACAACACCCAAGTATAAGCGAGGCGAAAATTTAAAGGCAATGCAGCTTTGTTGTCAAGAGCTTAGGGCGCCGCATGCTAGGAAGCCATTCGTGGAATGTGTTGGAAGAAGGCTTGAAATTTCCTCGTTATGAATAAACAATGAAATAAAATTAATAAACTTTATGATCAATTATTTAAAAACAGTCAATTTTAGATCCTACAAAATAAGTGGTGCTTTGCTGGTTGCTTTATTTTTAATTGCCTGCAAAGTTGTTTTTATTTCCGGCTACGATCCTATTGTTGAAACAACAGTAACGAATCTTCAACGTGAGTTTAATTTGCACTTCATAAAACTTGCGCGAACTTTTCAGGACAATGATCCCAACAATCAGCAATTCAAAAACTTTCAGGATTACTATGACCAAATGAACGCAGATCTCATTGTATTAAAAAGCAGGGTGAAATATTTTGATAAAAAAGGTACTGTTGTAAAAAAACAAATTGTAAACCTCGACAGCACTCTTCATGCATTCGAAAAACTACATAAAGACCCAGGGTTTAAAGATAGCAGCAAGGATGATAGACATGATATCCAAGATGGAATTAATTCCTCATTTGAAGCAGTAATTAAATTACAGGAAGAACTTAAACCTAAGAAATAATGGAGATAGATTATAAACAAATTCTTAAAGAGTCATATGAAGCATCAAAAGTCATAGTTGGTAAATCCTGGAAACGTGTAAAGCCTTACGCTGAGGTTGAATTTAAAAAATTCGCGGAAAGCGCAGTATTTTTGGCGAAATTGAAATTAGCTGGAGAAATATCGGAGGAAGAATTAAAACAAAGGATCATTATTCAAAGAACCAGCTTATCTAACGTTCTGTTAACAATCGAAGGAATGGCCCTGTCCACTGCTCAAAATGTTGTTAACGCGGTGTTGGGGATTGTAGCGAAAGGAGTATTTACTGCTCTGAAAGTTGTTTTACCGATATAATAGTTTTTTAAGGCCTTGATATGAGTAGCTGCTTTGTACGCGAAAAGGCTATGATCGCTTCGGTTAAATCAAATAACGGTCCTTCGTTTCAGTTTATGATTTTTTACGGCTGGAGAAATTTTAATTAATGTTTTGTACTTTTAATATATGGCAAAATCCCAAATAAAAAAGGACAATAAAGACTGGAAGGCTATGGAAAAATTGTATTCACCTTAGAAAAATTTATTACAGCTGATTCTAAGGTTGGAAATTTCATCCTTCCAGACCCCACTTGATCAAAAAAAACAGACCTAGCGTTTACAGCTTTTTACTATTGATTTTAAAGGTCTGACTGTTCTAGCCGCGTTATTAGTGAAGTTCTCACGGGTTCTGTCATATTCCTTTTTACCAGCTTTTCCTGTGCCAATGTGAAAACTCCATGAAACAGTATTAACAGGTAATGAGATGTCAACTATCTGATGGTTTGAGTTTCCATTAACTGCATTTTTTGATGAATTTTGTGGTTCACCTGAATAAATTTCAGAAATAGAAGTATCAGAACTGACCAAATATTTTTCATTTTTAGGAGTATAAGTAGTATCAGACATCGTTTTCCAATAAACACATGTATTAAAGTTTTTGGTTTGTTCATTAAAAGAAATCCGTTGTACTTTAAATTTACAAATGCGACCTAATAGAGCCGAGTTTGAAAATCGAATTATATAGATACCCGTTTTAGTGATGTTTATAGTCTTGTTGTCTATCTTTTTTGTTTTATAGTCTATGAATTTAGAAGACGACGGATACTCTATAATCTCGACCTCTTTTAATTCCTTCTTATTTACTTCCTGAAAATTAAAAAGTAGCTGATCTCCTTCGTACAACCCATAATAAAATATTTCTTCCCCCATATCGGAAATCTTTAAAGTGTTTTCTGCGACGTCGATTGGTGTAGGTTGTGCGAGTAAACGAACACTAGTAAAAAAAAGTATTAGGACACTAAATTTCATATGATTGGATTGTCTTTCGATAAAAGAATTGCGGGTTAAGTATTTTCATTATTTAATCATTCAATATTGGTGAAGCTCCCCAGTTACTGAAGCAATTCACCATCTAACGATGGAGAGTGCAGTTACCAGCACATAATCCAGTTTTTTTTAAATAAAATTGTTAATTGGAAGTTTTCTCAGCAAATCCAACAAAGTACATTTCAGAATGTGTAAATCTGCAATTTTCAAAATAAAACACATCAAATGCGGATGCTGGAGTTTACGACCGGAGATACTGGAAATTTACACACTGACTACCGGAAATTTTACTCTTAACTACCGGAAATTTCAACTATTTTAACCTGTATTTTGGCTGTAAACACCTGATTACTAAAAATGCAGCTAAAATAAAAATTCGACGAAAGGGATTAAACCGCCTATCAAATCGAATTCTCGTCTGTATTTTTTATTTATTTTAGCAACTCACACTAACCCTAACCCTAACCCTAAAAATAATTATTTATGGCTTTTACAGGAAATGAAGATCACACTATTGATCTTGACACTGCTTCGAAATGGACTGCTAACTTACGAGAAACAATTAATCCAGAAGAAACAATTGCTGAATTCTTCGGAAAGAAACATATACAAAGCATTTTAGATCAGGAGGACTGCGTAGGACTAAGAATTTATTATTCCTTGGATCCCGACGGAAAAAAACATCTTGTGATTTGTGGCGCAAAAGCCTATGAAGATGATATTGTAAATGGAAAACTTGCAGAAGCTGCTTTAACCAGCCCCCCGATGATAGGAGCCTTTAATACTCTGAATAGCTAATGAATTTTTTAAAGCACTATAACGCTATTGCATACACATCCGCATTTAGCGTTATATTACCTATTACAATTTCACTTTATAGGGTAACTGCTGGAAATAAAGTTAACAAAGTTCTATTGGTTTATCTTTTTTTATCGCTTTTTGTGGAAATGATAAATTTCATTTTTTTAAGTATGGGTAAGTCAAATATAATAGTGGTAGAGATTTTTAAACTACTAGAACTTAGTATAATTACTTACATGTTCAGTTTATTTAATCTGAAAAGCAGAAGATCTCGGTTTTTTACGATAATAATGTTATTTGTAGGGTTATTGTTGTTTTTAATAGATTTAAAAATTGGCACCACAATTTTATTTAATGGATTCGCTCATTGTGCTATCCTAAGCCTCACCTTTTTCGCTTTCTATAAAATGCTTTTAGATGAGTACAATATTGCAGATTTTCATTTTTTTTGGATCAGCTGCGGCATACTCTTCTATTTTAGTATCTCCTTCTTTTTATTCTTACTTTACGATTTTACAAAATCGCTTTCTGTTCCGCTTGCAAAAAATTTATGGCTAATTAATCTTGCAACGAATATGCTGTATTATCTATTTTTATCTATTGGAATATGGAAAATCAAACGGAGATAGCAATTTATATAGCTTATGGATGTTTTGCGTTGGGCATATTTTCAACAGCAACGCTATTTTTCATGTTCGGGTTTAGAAAAAAGATGGCTCAAAAAACGGAATTAATTCAGAATCTTGAACTTGAAACGAAATTGGTGATATTTAAAGCCGCTTCTGAAGCAGAGGAACTTGAAAGAGAAAGAATAGCCCGGAATCTGCACGATGAAATTAATCTGATGTTAGTCGTGCATAAACACGTGCTTGAAAAACATGCCTTTAATATTGAGAGTAATGAATTTAATCTCGATGAATTTTACCAGGAAATTGGGAGCATTGAAAAAATAAGAGAGGCTATTACCGCCTGCGCTACCAAACTTGTTCCCGCCTTTCTTTTAAATAACGGCCTTCCGACAATGATTGAAGATCACATGCGGCATATTAATCACGCGGGTAAGTTAAAAGCGCGTTGTAATATTTTGCTTAACGAAGATATTTCAACTATTTTAGGAAAGCAGGAAGAATTAAATATTTATAGAATTTGTCTTGAACTGATAAACAATCTTTTAAAACACGCGCTTCCTACTGCGGTAACAATCACTATCTCGAATGTTAATGGGGGTTTGTTTTTACAGATAGACCATGATGGAAAAAAAATATCCACAGAAGAGGTAGAGATCCTAATGTTAAAGGGCAGTGGCCTCGGACTAAATTCCATCAAAGCCCGTTGCTTGATTCTTAATGCTGCAATACATTATTCAGACAATCTAGACGGCCCTGCAATAACGTTATTAGTACCTTCGAGTACTGCGACATAAATAATAAACACCTCACACCCAAAATATGGCTGATAAAATTAATATTGCAATCGTAGATGACCACACTCCATTTAGAGAAGGGTTAATTTCATTGTTCGAAAAGTTTGCTGATCTAAAAGTTGTATTTCAGGGAAGCAATGGAAATGAAGTTATGGATAAATTAAAAACCCAAGCCCCTGATATCATTCTTATGGATCTTAGTATGGATGGGATGAATGGCGAAGAAGCTTTTGATTTAATCAAACAAAAATATCCAGAGATAAAGGTCATTATTCTTACTGGTAACTTCAACGATTCGTTTGTTGTAAGATTTATAAAAAAAGAAGTTCCTTCTATCTTAAGCAAAACTACACCTACAAAAAAAATAGTTGAGGCCATACGATTAGTTTACAAGAACGGGCGTTATTATGATGAAGCCGTTTCAGCAATCATGGCAAAGTCTATTGCAGATTCAGCAATGGAAACCGAACCAAAAGAGAGGCCTGAGCTGGCCTTAAATTTTCAGGAGATTCAAGTCCTGAAATTAATGTGTCTTGGTTATTCTACCAAGAAGATTGCGGAAAAGTTACACCGGGCGGAACGTACCATTGATTACAATCGAAATTCTATTTGGCACAAGACCAAAATAGAAAGTAAGTCTATACAGGAATTAACTTTATTTGCCCTCAAGCATAAGGTACTGACAATACTGTAACTTAGGACGCAGTATTTCTTCTACCCGTAGATCATTTCAAATCTATTCTAACAGTGCATTCTTTCGCAAAAATTTTAAAACTTCCGGTAGCTAGCACCATTATTTCAGGTACTGCTTTTGTTGGCTTTGTTTAGAAAGATCTCTAGCTTGCAATTCTTTACAAGGCATCGTAAAGACAAAAGCCACTAACCCCAAAAGACTAAATACTTATGATTATGAATTATTTGCGCCAACCTCATCTCCAGCAGTTAAAGTATTCTTTCCACGATTTACTTTTACATAACAGTAGAAACAATTCATTGAGATTTTCTCACTGTGTGAAGGAATTAATGATTTCTAATGAACTGTTTGACCTTATAAAATAAATTTAATGGCTGAAATTCACATATATGGTACAATTACTGGTACAGTTGAACCTACTACAAGTTTTGATAAACTTGAACTGAGATTTTACGATTCTGCCTCTGCCCCTGAAGACCCATATCTTTCCGCAACAGTAGATGATGGTGGGAATTTTGATTTGATGGTCGGCAGCCCTGACAGTGGCAGCTTATCTGTTAAATTGTATATTATTTATCCAGATGGCGACGAGACACTTATAGCCAGCAACAATTACGAACCGGCGCTACCCCCGGATATCATGATAAACTTCGCATATAACGAAGATGATTATGGGTATGCGAATATTACAGTTGATGCAAATGGAACTGTAACCCCTGCATCCACTCCATGCACAAGCCTTGATAAATTGATAGTTGAGTTTTACGATGACTACGATTCCTCATCACCTCCTTACGCTACAGCAGCAGTAAGTGCCGCAGGATCCTTCACTAAAATTTTTGACGCTCAATCGCGACAGGTTCTTTCAAAATTATTCGTTGTTGATCCTTATGGAGTACAGGTATTAGTGCAAACAGATAGGCAATATTGTGCGGCGAATACTTTGGTTCTGGCCTTCGGCTATGATGAGAGTTTATATTATTATGGAAATTTAAATAATGAAAATATGGGAGTAAAAATTAGTGGGCTTGTTAAAGCTTCAACAGAGCAGTATTTCAATTGCATTGACTCTGCTAACCTAAGAGTACGGGTTTATAAGGTTTTATTTGGATCCCTACAGGAAATTACAACTGCAACGGTTTACGGCACTGTAAATGTAAACGGAACATTTACTTACACAGTACCAACAAACGTAAGTTCCTTTTTAATTAGGATTTATCTAGTGGATGACGAAGTGGAAATCTTAGCAGCAGAAAGTGCTAAGCTATGTCATCATGACGACACTGAAATTACATTTGAAATTGACGAGAGTAAATTGGGAAGGAATGTTTTTGATAAAATAACATCGCGTCTAGTTGATGTGGGTTTGACAACAATTTCGACTATAACAAGTTTAACACCAGGACAACTAAGTGAATTGTCATGTTTAAGTTGTATCTCACTAAAAACCATAAACCGACTTAAAACTGCTTATGAGCTTAGAAATGAACTTGTAGATTATACCATCGCAGATGATTATCCAGATGCTAAAACAGCAACTATTACTTTTAGAAATAATGAGATCCTAAGTGTAACAATTTTATTTGGCTTATTAAGATTTCTTTCCACTTCACTTCACCAAGCTTTCAGTTTTTCCCGATCCAAATTTAATAACAATTTACTTGAGTGCATTGTGGCAAATGAAATACCATCTTCCGTTTTGGATGTAGAGGAAATTAACCTCAATACTCTTGAGGCCTGCAGAAATGTCTTACTAATGAATGCTTTAGCTGATGGAGAACATTATGAAAGTAAGCTTGTACATTTGTCAGACAATGATTATAGCAACAAAAACAATCTTTTAAACAGAGTGTTTGACGGTGGTGGGCTTTCTGGTATAAATAGCACAGACCCTGCTGACAACGATACTTATTTAAAGAAAGTACTAAAAGTTAAAACACTAAGCACTTATACTGCTAACCATGCTCCATTTTTGAAACATGTTATAAACATTAAGGGGCAAACCCTTGACTATTGGGCTGTTGCTGCTGGAACTGCAGGTGCAAATTATTGGAGCACTTTGCTTGATGGTTTCAGTCCGTTACCAGAAAACACCACTAAGGAGGATTATGCTGCTCTAATTAAAGGAAATATTGCAATAGCGGAACCATCGGCAAATTTGTATTTTCATTTAAACGGCTCTTCAATTCCAAACAGCACGAATGCAAGGACTGTTTTAAACGCAAATCATGATTTTAATATTAATGATCATTCTGCTGCCAGATTTTTTACTATAGAACCAGGTCTACCTAATTCCATTACTGAGGATGACATGAATGCCTTGACAGGGCTACAAAGAACGCTAAGACTAACAGGTGAAGCAGATGGACTGACTGTTACAACTGCATTATTCACAAATGGAACAACTTCTTCAAGTAGTATTTATAACACTGGTAGAGCGGCATTCGTGAGTGAATTGGGAGATCTTTTGTTTGGAAATCCGGATGCGCAGACTATTGCAAATGGCATATGGTGTAAAGCAAGTGCCACAAATGATGCAGTAACCATGGCAGCAGTATATTATTTAAGATATGAAAGAGACGGAGCTCTGATGCCAGACGCAATGTCCAGCTCGAATGGAAATTTTCCCACACAAGACGGCCTACCTGCTGGGTATCCTGGAAATATGATACCAGCAGCAACGGAGCTTCCAAATATGGAAACACTCTTTGGTAGTTTTGATACCTGTACATGCTCGCATTGCCAATCCATTTATAGTCCCGCAGCTTACCTGACGGATCTTTTGAATTGGCTAAGAAAGGACGTGGTTTTTCCAAATGCACCGACTCAAAACGGATTAGCGGCACTAGAAATAGATGGTGCTGTACACAGAAGGCACGATATAAGGCATATTAAATTACATTGTGACAATACAAATGTTTTAGTGCCATATATTGACATTGTAAACGAAATACTTTCAGTTAATCTACTGCCAGGAACAACTGGCTACAGTGCGTCTGAGCCAACTTATACTACTCATATTACTCCTAGGTATAAGGATTTACAAACCACTAAAACGTCAAAAGAGATTGAAGTAGATCCTGAACATCGTTTTACGGCCAGTGAAGATTTACTTAAAAATAAGAGTTTTCCTTGGGTATTACCATACAATGTTGCTTTCAACGAGTCTCTATCTGTGATGGGTATAAGTGGAAAAAATTATCATGAAGTGATAAAAGATTTTAGTGTAGTTACTAATAAACACAATTCTTCAAACTGGGCATATGCCTATCTAAATATTAACCCGCAGGAAGCAACTTTGTTAACAACTGATAATACTGCCGTTGGGGTATTTTGGTTAGATATTTGGGGCTTTGGTGTAGGTGTTACAACACCACCAAAGCTTGGTCCAGTGTTGGAAACAACTGGCTTTAGTATTGAGGAAGTTCGTGAAATCTTAACTGCATATTACATAAACGGCGGTACTCAAGTACTAATAGCCGCAGATGAAGTATTATGTGATGTAGAAAGTTATATTTTTACTCCTGTAGCTTTTTCGAATGCTATTGCTGACCGCTTTATGAAGTTTGTAAGACTTAAGCGCAAAACAGGTTTGAGTACTTGGGAATTAGATATGGCAATTAAAAATTCAGGTGGAGTAATCAATAGTACATTTTTAACGAAACTTGCTGCCAATATGGCTTTTGCAAAGGAACATTCAATTTCATTTGCTGACTCAATGGTGTTGTATGGAATAAATGCTTACCATGATGTTTTTGCACCATCAAGTTATTCAGGATATTATAATGATAAGTTTATAGGTTCTTTACTACCAGATAGTGTGCGTAGTTTTTTTAGTGTAAGTGGTAACTATGCTGCAAATGTTCATGCCCTAACGAATGAACAAAAACAATTTGTACGCATTGTGCTCGATACCGAAATTAAGGTTGTAGATAATGTAATCAAATATTTGGCTGATAGTGGTGTAATAGGCGCAACGAATACTACCGTGGCCTTCAATTCTACTGTGTTAGCACATATTCACAAATATGTTTTATTGGTAAAAATATTTAAAATAGATACAAACATACTAGCCGACTATGTTGATTTATTTGGCAATGTATTTACTGGAAATATTATTAAAGCCGCTTGGAATTTTTCTTCTGGTATAAAGGATTATAACAGACTTGGTATTTCCTTAGGAAGTTTAATTGACATTATGACTGGGGCTGGAAATTATACTATAAGCAAACTAGACCTTGAGGCCGAAAAAGTTTGGACGAGTGTTGAAAAAGCTTTTCAGGAAGCAAGATTAGCTAACCTAGACAAAGATGCCACAAATGGTACCTACGCGAATTTCTATACAGATGTTTTAGTTAACAATTTTGCAGTTTACATAGATTTATCTGATGTTGATACTGCTGCAATCATTGCATTGTATTCTGGTACTTGGTTAGCTACCTTTATTGTAGATCCTGATGGAACTTCTGCGGACAGAGAATGGGTGGTAAAATCAGCAGCTTTTGCACCACTTCATCAATTTTTAAATCGCATAAAAATACTCACCGAAGTTTTTAATATGAGTAAAGAATCTATGGCCAATGCACTTCAGGTTCAATCTAGCTCTCTTACTGTTTTAGATTCAGCAGCAGATCCTTTTTATTGGTTAACCAATAGTTTTGTAGATTTAACAGCAGCGTCTTTAAAAGATCTTTTATGGATTTATAAAAGTTCGCAATATGCTAAAGTCCTAGATATTCCTCAAATTGATTTAGCAAGTCCTCCAACTAATAATGATTTTTATTTGTTAGCTGATGACTATCACAATAATTACAGTTCACTCTATGTTGGAGCAGCTACAAATATTACAGCGCTGTATAATAAATTAGGCGAGAATAGTGATTATAAAAAATTGTCCTTATTCGAGTTTACTGAAATTTTTCAACGCGCTCAATCGTTAACCGTTATTAGCAATCCGGGTGACATTGTTGCGCTTTTGGATGCGTTTAAAACTATTTACGAAACTACTGAGGTTTTTAAAATAAAAGCTACAGATGCATGGTCGTGGGTTTGGTCAGGTACAGGATGGTCAGGAACAATTACACCTACCTTCACACCAACAACACTTGACTATGCCAAAAGTGCTGACATTAGAAGAACTGTTAACTCTATGTACCCAAAATTTGCATCTTGGAGTAAAGTTATTGTTCCGGTTCAAAACGACCTTAGAGCTAGAATGCGGGACGCTTTTGTTGCATATTATATCGGTTACAAGAATGGTGTCAGTGAAAACCGACTCTATTCGTATTTTCTACTAGATACCCAGATGGCACCATGCATGCAAACTTCGCGCATTGTTTCTGCTATATCTTCTGTACAATTATTAATTCATAGATCACTTCTAAATCTTGAACCAAACGTTTACATTGATGATAATGACAAACAAGAGTGGGAATGGCGTAAAAATTACAGAGTATGGGAGGCCAATCGTAAAGTGTTCCTTTACCCAGAAAATTGGATTGTACCTACTTTAAGAAGAAATAAAACTGAATTGTTTAAAGAGGCAGAAGAACTCCTGCAACAAGATGAGTTCAGTGAGCGCAATGCAGAATTAGCATTTGCTAATTACTTAAGAGGTTTAAGCGATGTATCTCATTTGGATGTGCGAGCAACCTATGTGGAGGATCCTACAGCAGATTTGGCTGCTGGAGATGGAATGAAATATAAAAATAGCTTCGATGAAATTTTACATGTGTTTGCGAGAAATTGGAACCCTCCATTTACCTATTATCACCGTAAATTTGCTAATGGCATTTGGACGGGCTGGGAAAAAATGGATATCGAAATTGATAGCGATCACCTTATACCAGCCATGTTTAATAGACGACTTTACTTATTCTTCCCAATATTTGTTGACAAATTTTATGCCGATAATAAAGATTTAAAATACTATGAAATACAAATGTGCTACACCAAATATGATTTTGGTAAATGGTCGCAAAAGAAATTATTGCCATCAAAACTAGAAGCGGGCGAGAGGGCATTTCAACAAGTCAATCCTTCAATTATAGGACTATTCGCAAAATGTAATCCAGGCTTTAATCCGGGAGATACTTTTAATGCTCAATCCGAAACTTACAGTTCTCATGGATTTTGGTCTTATGCGAGTATGGAAAAAAGTGATTTTTATTTTTGGTCTGAAAACAAGGATGATGGAAGTCTAATGCTTCATTGCCGTCGAGCACTCGATACGAACAAAAGACACACCGCAAACACGTACACTCAGTTTGCTGTTGACCAAGGGATAAAAATTAGTGCTAGTACCGAAAGGTCAGAACTGCAAAGTAGCAATGAAATAACGGATGTAACAAAAAAATTATTTTTGGCGCGACCATACATGACCATGCCTTATTATCAACAAATGAAATTTGGAAAGTCTGTTGTTCCTCCTCCCCCTAAGACTAATGCTCCGGCAATTCTTCCGTCAGATTATCAATTGTCTGTTAAAAGTGCTATATCACCTAACGATGACGGTGTTACTTTATTGAAGTGGGCAGATAAGTACACCCTCACTTATCCACAACAGTTTAAACATAGCTTATCTAAGCAGCCTTTCTTTTTCTCGCATCCAGATCGAAGTTATTTCTTTTTATACAACCGGTCGATACCAGCTTTAGTAAATGCTGGTGCCATTGGAGCACCTGCTGGTGGCGCTTAAAACTTACTTTTTTATTAATATTAAACAAATAAAATTATGCCAACCTATCAAAATATTGTCACAGATCCAGTTTATAAAGCTTTTTTAAATGAACATCCATTCGTAACAGATATGTTAGGTGCTCTTAATCAGTATGGAGTTAATGGTCTCCTAGCCCCGGGCTCAAACTCAACACAAAAACGTCAGATGAGAAATGACGGAGATCTATCAGGTCATTTTACGCCTACGAATCACGTTGAAACGCCCTATCCACAAACTGAGTACGACTTTTCATTTAGTGGGCCATACGCCATTTATAATTGGGAAGTGTTTTTTCACAGCGTGTCTTTAATTGCAGGTCAGTTACGCGAAAATAACAAGTTTGCAGAATCTATTCGATGGCTTAATTATGTTTTTGATCCCTCAGACACTGACGCAGCTCTTTTAGATTTAAGATTTTGGCAGATTAAACCCTTTATGGTTAATGTTACTCAGGATTCTATTCAAAACATGATTCGACTATTGAGCGCTTCAAACTTATCTCCTGCAGATATGCAACTAAGAGTTCAATATGAAGCACAAATTACCGAGTGGAGAAGAAACCCCTTTGATCCGCACGCCATTGCAGCCATGCGCCCTCGCGCCTATATGTTGTGGACTGTTATGGAATACGTTACAACACTTACAGATTGGGGAGACTATTTGTTCAGACAAGATACAATGGAATCAATTAACGAGGCTATTAATTTGTATGTAATTGCTTCTGAAATATTGGGAGACAGGCCAAAAAAGGTTGAACGACCAACCCCTGATTCAAAATCGTTTGATGAAATTGTAGGAGATTTGAGCTCATTTTCAAACGTGATGGTTGCTTTTGAAAATCAAATGACGGGTTTAAATTTATGTAATTGTGGAGATGGTTTATACGATGTAGCTGAAATGACTGACTCCAACTCCCCTTGTGTTCCTAATAGTGGAGTTACAACCATTCCTGATCTTTTATTCTGCGTGCCAGATAATCCTAAACTAATAGAAATGTGGGACAAGGTAGAAGATCGTTTGTTTAAGATTAGACATTGTATGAATATTGATGGTCAGAGAAGATCTTTGGCTCTTTTTGCTCCACCTATTGATCCAGCACTTCTGGTTCAGGCGGTTGCGGGAGGATTGAGCATTGGCGATGCACTTGCAGATTTAGCAGCGCCACTGCCATACTATCGCTTTAATTATGTGGTACAAAAAGCTAATGATTTTTGTAACGAAGTAAAAGGCTTAGGATCTCAATTACTGACACTTCTAGAAAAGAAAGACGCAGAAGAGTTAGGTCTTTTTAGGCAAGTGCACGAACAAAACATTCTTAAGTCAGTTAGAGCTCTCAAACAGATGGCAATTGAGGAAGCTAAACAGGCCTATGAAACACTTCAATCTAGCAAAAATCTAATTCAAATTCGTTTAGAAGATTATAATGCAAGAGAATACCGTAACGACCGCGAAATGACTGCCATGCAGCTTACGCGTGCAGCAGATGGATTTATGTATGCAGAGCAGGGAGCAAGGCTAGTTGCTGGGATTTTAAATTTAATACCAGAAATAAATACCGTTACACAGGCAACAGTTGGAGTGGCAGCAGGAGTTACGGCAGGTGTCACTATTAATTTGCCTGCAAGTGGAAGTAAAATTTCTAATGTTATAAGCGCTGGCGCCAACTCATTAACTCTTGTAAGCTCCGCCCTTCGAAACAAAGCTGCTCAATCTTTAACTTATGCCAGTTACGACAGAAGAGAAGAAGAATGGAATTTACAAAAAAAGCTTGCGAAGGAAGAATTGTTTCAAGTGGATAGACAATTGCTTGGAACTCAAATAAGAATTGCTGTTGCCGAAAAAGAACTTGAAAACCACGACATACAAGTTGAACAATCTACCGCAATGTATGATTGGTTAAAAAACAAATACACCAATGGCAAGTTATATTCTTGGATGGTTGGGCAAGTTAAAATTGTTTACCGTCAAGCGTTTGATTTAGCGTATAACATGGCCAAGCGAGCACAAGTTTGTCTCGATTATGAACTTGGTATTAATTCTAATATTATTCAATATGGCCAATGGGATAGTTCAAAATCTGGTTTATTAGCAGGCGAACGATTGAGTTTACAAATAAAGCGACTGGAAAACGAGTACATGAGAAAAAATGAAAGGGAATATGAATTAACTAAGAATATTTCACTTGCCTTATTGAATCCACTTAGTCTAGAAGAGTTGAAAGTAAACGGCACTTGTAACATTGAAATTCCTGATGTGTTGTTTAATCTAGATTATCCCGGACATTATTTCAGAAGAATTAAATCTGTGAGCATTAGTATTCCTTGTATTGCAGGTCCACATTCAAGTATCAATGCCACACTTTCACTTTCCGATCATAAATACAGAATCACTAAAGAAGACTTATCTGCCATTACTACTTACGATCAAATGCCAAAGGAAAGCATTGCAACTAGTTCCGCTCAAAACGATAGTGGTGTTTTTGAGTTGAATTTTAAAGACGAGCGTTATTTACCCTTTGAGGGAAGGGGTGCTGCAAGTAAGTGGACACTTGAATTAAATGATACAACCCGCCAATTTGATTATACCTCTATTTCTGACGTAATTATTCATATGAAATACACAGCACGCGAAGCGGGATCTGGAAGTGGATTAGCAATTGCCATGAGAGGCGACATAAAGAACCGGCTTAATGCTATTGAACAAGGACTTGGTGAAAGTAAATATCATTATGCCCTTAATCTTAAACACGATTTACCAAACGTTTGGCATGAGTTTAAAAATCCTTTAAGCGCAGACGCAAAGATTACAATTTTAAAATCACGTTTACCATATTTTGTTCAGGCGCTTTTACCAAACATGGATCAATTAGAAGTGATTGTTGAAACAACGCTTGCTAGCCCGCCAAATACTGTATATATTGAGGTTAACAGTGTGTTGTTACAACTTAATAATATTAAGGGCGCTGCGAATGCTAATACTAAATTCTACTATGGGGCAAACACTTCTGGCAACCTTGGCAGTGCTGCTTTGGATACCGAAATTACTTTGGCCGAGGATTTGGGAAGTTTACCAAAAGCAAATATTAAAGATTTAGTAGTAATAGCAAAAATAGGATTCTAAATGATGTTTATTTAAAGAAAAATGAAGTCGTGTTATATTTTGATTTCAATTCAGAAGCTTTATCTATAGAATAGGTCTTGTGATTCGCAAATAAATTTATGATCCAATAAAAGTAGAGCTGAAGCAATAGCGGTTTCGATCAAATATTAAGAATTATGGAAAGCCCTAAGGAAAATACTAAGCAACAACTGCAATACAATACCGATGGCGGAAAATCCAAATCCAACGCCATTGAAGTACCTTCTATTTCTTTACCCAAAGGAGGCGGTGCCATTAAGGGTATTGACCAGAAGTTTACCGTGAACGCAGTAAACGGCACCGCTGCTTTTTCTATCCCCTTGCCGGTAGCTGCAGCCAGGGGTGTGGCACCCGCTCTTAACCTTTCTTATAATTCAGGTGCTGGAACGGGCATTTTTGGCCTGGGCTGGAATTTAAGTTTGCCTTCTATTAAACGCAAAACAGATAAAGGCTTACCGCAGTACCTAGATTACAACGATGCAGATACTTACCTTTTATCAGAAGCGGAAGACCTGGTACCGGAGTTTGAACGCAACAGTGATGGCACATTTAAACTTACCAACGGTGAGTTTACCATTCTTGAAAAGGATTCACCAGATACTTTCTGGCGCCTGCGTTTTTACAAACCGCGTGTGGAAGGTTTGTTTGCGCGCATCGAACGCTGGACTTTAAAAGCAAGCGGTGAAATAAAATGGCGTGTTATCAGTAAAGATAATAACATCACCTTGTATGGCTGGACATCCGCTTCCCGCCTGGCTAATCCTTTGAATGCTTTACAGATCTACGAATGGTTCCCCGAAATGATGATGGACGATAAAGGCAATTGCGCGCATTATCTCTACAAACCGGAAGATGCGCTGACAAGTACAGGAACATCTTCCTACCTGAACATGCTACACAACCGTAACCGTTATAATGGCACCGCTATTACCTACACCAATTTATATCCCGATAAAATACTTTATGGCAATAAAACACCTTATCTCTTTGGTTCTGGTTTTCCCATTGATACGGATTTTATGTTTCAAACTGTTTTTGATTATGGGCAGTATGATTCCGCTTCGCCCTACAGCTTAAATGGTACCTGGGATTTCCGTTCCGACGCTTTTTCGGAATACAAAGCGGGCTTCGAGATCCGTACAACGCGGCTTTGCAAACGGGTGCTTCTGTTTCATAATTTCAGTGAGTTGCACACAAGTCCCGTGTTGGTTAAATCTCTCCAGCTTAATTATAGCGATAACAGCAATGCAGGTTTTACCTTTTTGAATTCAGTGATTTCTTCAGGTTATATCCGTTTATCGAGCGGATCTTATTCTTCTAAAAGTTTACCGGCTACGGTGTTTACCTACCAGGCACATCAGTGGAACAGTACCGTGAAGGAAATCTCCCGCGAAAATCTTCTGCATGCGCCCACCGGCCTTAGCGAACCCTATCAGTTCACTGATCTCTACAACGAAGGTCTACCCGGAATATTGAGTGAACAGTCTGGTGCCTGGTTTTACAAACGCAACAACGGGGCTGGTAATTTTGAAGCGGCACAACAGGTTTCGCCCAAACCTTCGTTTAGTGGATTGGGTGACGCCCTACAATTGGTAGACCTGGACGGTGACGGCACCAAACAGATTGTCAGTTTTAATGGAAGTCCACAAGGATATTTTGAGCTCTCGACTCCGCTCGAGCAGACAGGGCAGGCAGTTCAGGGTGACCCCGATCAGGAATGGCAAAAATTCCGCAGTTTTAAAAATTTACCTAATATCAATTTAAACGATCCGAACGCGCGCCTGCTTGATTTGAACGGAGATGGCAAAACAGATGTTCTGATCACGGAAGATTCTGTTTTTACCTGGTGGGAATCGGATGGTAGGAATGGGTTTAAGGATTATCATCATACATCTAAGTCCTCGACTACGCTCGGACTAGCACCCTGGTTCATCACAGGCGAAGAAGCAGGGCCAAAACTAGTGTTTGCCGAAAACAAACAGACGATCCATCTTGCCGATATGAGTGGCGATGGCCTGGTAGACATTGTGAGGATTCGCAACGGCGAAGTATGTTACTGGCCCAACCTGGGTTATGGAAATTTCGGAACGAAAATCACGCTGGACAATTCACCCGTGTTTGACAGCGACGCGGATTTCGATCCCGCTTATATTAAGATTGCAGACATTGATGGATCAGGCACCCCCGATCTTATATACTTAGGTAAAAACAAATTCAGTTGCTGGTTAAATTTTAGTGGCAACTCTTACAGTACCACACCCTTTGAAATTAGCGGCTTCCCGCAGGTACACAAAAAAGCCAGCATAACGGTTACCGACTTGTTGGGTAATGGCCTTGCCTGCATTGTGTGGAGCAGCGTGTTACAAAAAGATGCCGCCGCACCCTTGCGCTACATTGATTTAATGAACAGCAAAAAGCCGCACATCCTCATTAAACAGGTAAACAACATGGGCATGGAAGTGGCTTTGGAATATACACCTTCCACAAATTATTACATTGCCGATAAACTGGCGGGCGCACCCTGGGCCACCAAATTGCATTTCCCAGTGTATTGTATTTCAAAAGTAATTACCAGCGATAAAGTAACGGGCCACACCTTTACCAGCAATTACAGCTACCACCATGGTTATTACGACCACGCCGAAAAAGAATTTCGTGGCTTTGGACGCGTGGACCAAACCGATACCGAAAGTTTTGAAAACTGGAAAACCACTACCGGTACCAACCTTGTAAATGCTGACCTTAACCAGGCTCCCGTTTTAAAACGTTCCTGGTTTCACACAGGGGCTTACTTCCGAGATAAAAAAATACTTGACCAGTTTGCGACAGAGTATTGGCATGTAGCATACAACCGAAATTTTACGCCACAGGTATTCAACGTAGAAACAGCTTTGCCGCCCGCCCGCATTATACCTGACAATTTGAATGCCGGAAACTTGCAATACGTTACTAATATTAATCCGCTTGAAACTCGCCAAGCCTACAGAGCCTGCAAAAGTATGCCTTTGCGCACGGAAGTATTCGCCCTCGATGCTCCCTTGCCTTTGGTAGTGGGCAGTACCGAACATCAACAACAGATGCGGCCGTACAGCGTGAGCACGCATAACTGCATGATAGAACTGCTGCAACCCGCGGGCCCCAACAAACATGCCGTATTTTGTGTGAAAGAAAGTGAAGCCATTACGTATGCCTACGAACGCGATAGTTATTTTGCTACGCCCTGGTTAAAAACCGATCCGCGCATTGCACACACGTTGAATTTAGAAATAGATACGTATGGCAATGTGCTGAAATCTGCATCAGTAGTGTATCCCCGCCTCCACCCTGATCTGACATTACAACCTACCACACAAGCCGCGCAAAATAAAACGGCGATTGTATTTACAGAAAACACTTTTACCAACGACGTAAATGACCTGGCAACCTTACCCAACTCTTATCGCCTGCGTTTACCCCGTGAAACAAAAACGTATGAAATTACAGGCCTAAGTAAAGCCGGGGCTATTTATACGGTGAACGAATTTACCAACGTGTTGAGTACTTCCGGCACGCTCTCTTACGACCAGTGGACACACCCTGCCGGTCTTCAGAAACGCCTCATTGAAAACATCCAAAGCTTATATTACGCTAATGATCTTTCAGTACCACTAGCTTTGGGAACATTAGCATCGCTGGCGATACCCTACGAAAATTACCAGCTGGCTTACACCCATAATCCTGCTAACAACAACGCATCCAATTTAATTTATAACATTTTTGGGAGCCTTGTGGGCAACTCTGAAATGACTGCCGGGAAATTTCACCAACCTGCATCAACCACCGACTGGTGGATCCGTTCGGGTACGGTGCAATACCGTAAAAGTGTTGAACCCAATGATACCAATGCCAAAACCCGGTTTTACACACCGGTAAGTTATACCGATCCTTACGGTTCTGTTACTGCCGTTGAGTACGACAGCGCGTATAAACTCTTCATTCAAAAAACTACCGATGCCCTTTCAAATGTTTCGGAAGTAGTTACCTTCGATTACCGCACACTGTCGCCCACTGAAATGAAAGACGCTAACAACAATCTTTCGGTAGTGTTGCTCGATGAGTTAGGTCTGCCAAAAGCCATGGCCTTGAAAGGCAAAGGCACAGAGGCAGACGATTTGAGTGGTTTTACAGCAGAAACTTTAAGTACTGAAACAAATGCCATTGCCGCTTATTTCGCTCTGGCAAACGGCGATCCTACGGATTCCGTTGCTTTGGAGGGCAGCGCGAACGCACTTTTACAACATGCCTCGGCACGCTTTGTGTATGATTTTAGCATACAGCCAACGGTAGTATCTACGATTTTACGCGAAGAACATTACGCCATTAATTCCGCTTCACCTTTGCAAATGAGCTTTGAATATTCGGGCGGTACAGGTAAAGTGGTGATGAAAAAAGTACAGGCCGAGCCGGGGCTGGCGAAACAGATTTTAGTAGGTACTGGAAGTATTACAGTAAATACTATTGATACATCTTTGCTTAGTCCGCCAAAATTACGCTGGATTGGAAATGGGCGAACGGTGGTGAACAACAAAGGCAACGCGGTAAAACAATACGAACCTTATTTTAGCGTCAGCGCCAAATACGAAAATCATAAAGAGCTGGTGGAACAAGGCGTAACACCGGTACTGTATTACGACGCTATGAGCAGGCTAACGCGTACGGAATTTCCGGATGGTACATTTTCGAAAGTAGAATTTGACGGCTGGAAACAAAAACTCTTTGACCAGAACGATACCTGCAGTACAACCGGGAATGCCTGGTACACGGCCATGTACGCGTTTGGGGCGAATACCCCCGAGCGGGATGCCGCCACAAAAGCAGCAGCGCATTATAACACACCCAAAACAATTTATTTTGATACACTCGGAAGACCTGTCACAGAGCAAGAAACCGATGGGACGGGTACATTTTACACCCATTTTTTTTTAGACATTGAAAGTAACCTGCGTAAAGTAGTAGATGCCCGTGGAAACAACGTGATGCAATACAAATATGATTTGTTAGGCAACATGGTGTATCAAAATAGCATGGACAGTGGTCAGCGCTGGCTGTTGCACAACGTGGTTGGAAGCCCCTTGCGCACCTGGGACGAGCGCAACCATACCCTCGCTTTTTTTTACGACGCGCTGCACCGCCCTACAGACGTAAAAGTTTCAGGCGGTGATGGCACGACAAATTTAAACAATACCGTTGAAAATTATGTATATGGCGAAGGCCAGGCGAATGACCAGCAAAACAATTTAAGAGGAAACCTTTATCAACATTACGACACCGGTGGCCTGGAACAAATGGCCGCGTATGATTTTAAAAACAATGCTCTGAGCACAGAACGTTGGCTGGCGCAGGATTATAAAAATGTGGTTGACTGGCCAAACAGTAGTTTAGAAAGCACAAGTTATGTGATTGCGACGAACTTTGATGCCCTGGGAAGAATAAAAATACAAACGGCGCCAGACAACAGTGTTATAAACCCCGTTTACAGCAAGCGCGGTATTTTGCAAAGTGAAGATGTGCAGCACAGCAACATGGGTCAGCTGAACCCTTTGGTAACTATTGAATACGATGCCAAAGGCCAACGGAGTTATGTAGAATACGGCAACGGCACAAATACCGAGTACACCTATGACATAAAAACTTTCCGTCTTAAAAGATTAAGAACCCTTGACAGTGGAGGAGCTGTATTACAGGATTTGAAATATACTTACGACGCGGTGGGCAATATTACCTGGAAGCAGGACGACAACGTACCCAGACAATTTTACAATAATGCTGTTACTATTGCCAGTAACAAATACATCTACGACGCCCTTTACAGGTTAATTCAAGCGGAAGGTAGAGAAAAAGTAGCCTCTGCCACCTTTGGTACCAATGATAATTTTGATGACGCGCCTTTTATTACCCAGCATAATATAAACGATAATGTGCCAACGCAAAACTACACGCAGACTTATCTGTACGATGCGGTAGGTAATATAACGCGGTTAAGACACGTTGCCAACCAGGGAGCGTACAGCAGAGACTATACATATTCTGCCACAAATAACCGTTTAGATAAAACACAGGTAGGTACAGACATTTATTATTACGCATACCACGCCCAACATGGTTTTTTAACAAGCATGCCACATCTCCCTGTTTTAAAATGGAACTTTAAAGAAGAAGTATTCGCCACGAGCAAACAAGTTGTAAACTTTCCTGATACGCCAGAGACTACCTATTACCAGTACGATAGCAAGGGAAAAAGACTTAGAAAAATTACAGAGAATTTTACTAATTTTGGTAATACACCCACCTTGAAAAACAGTCGCACATATATTGAAGGCTACGAGTACTTCGAAGATTTTGGGACTGGTCAGCAA
>Ga0335394_10000065_pt1 | contig 97165 bp, 102 predicted proteins | sample MAT03_FD_205741 | JGI IMG/M metagenome (GOLD analysis project Ga0335394, IMG submission 205741) | Freshwater microbial communities from Lake Fryxell liftoff mats and glacier meltwater in Antarctica - MAT-03 (spades assembly) (version 2) ... | reverse complement strand
AAATAATTTAAGCATTTTTTACGTCCACATATTTTAGGAATACAAAAATGATGTTGTATTTATTTTTTTGGATATGGTTATAATATATGCCACAGCGGTGGCATATATTTTGGGAAAATAGATACAGTATACAATATATGCCACAGCTGTGGCATATATTATGACAATAATAGATACAGCATACAATACATGCCACCATTGTGGCATATATTTTCCGCGCGGGAATTTATATTGGCAAAATAAATTGGATTTTTTATTTTTGCGCACTAAAAAATTTTTTATTGGATACTTTTTTTAAACACAATTTTTTGGTTCGAATTTAAATCATTTTTATGATAGTTATATATAATTATTAATGACATCAAGACTATTTTGGACAATAATTGGTCTTATTTTGGTTGTTATTCTATTTTATGTATTGATACTAATGGATGAAATTGATGGTGCACCAATATACAGATACAATAACATTAAACCTAATCTCAGAACTGGTGATATTATTCTTTTTTCTTGTAATAAAATTGGATCATTATCCGAAAGAATAATGTATGGATTGCGGACAAAAACATTTGATTCTATTTATGGTCATGCTGGATTGGTTTTCAAAAAAGACGATAATATTTATATTATAGAATGTTGTGGCCAAGATCAATGTGGTAATGAATCAGCCCAAAAATTAAATAAGTGTGGTGAAGGTGGTATCAGAATTATTGAAATTGATACATTATTACAAGAATATTACAAAGAATATAACGGAACTTATGCTGTTAAATTTATTTCAAAAGAATTACCAAATCATTTAGTCATAAAAAATTTAAAAAAATACAAAAATATAATCTTCCAGGAAGGATACAAAACCGCGTTTTTGGCTATCATGGATGAAGGTTTTTCACATCGTATTGCAAAATATTATGGCGAAAAATTTAGTCGAAAAAAAATGACCTGTACTGAATTTTTATATAATTTACTGTACGATTGCGGTATTGTTAAAGAGTATCCGGCTAAATTGTTTTGGCCACATTTAATAGCAAAAACCTTTTTTACTAATTTAGAATTGGTTAAATATTCAGGACTTTTTAAATTTTCGATAGCAGACCCAACCGATAATAATAAAAACAATAATAATTAGTATTAAAACAAAATTTTTAACTATGGATTGGAAGGATTTGCTAACTGGGGACCATGATGAATAGTTTATATGCGAAACATAACAATCGTCGCATGTAAATGGACATAATTCATTATTAAAAATACCGCATGGATGTAAATATTTTGGATCAACAATAGTAATATCATCCTTATATGTTTGTCGATATTCTTTTACCGAATCATAAAATAAACGGGTACCAGTAGAATATGTTACATTATTCAAATATACCAACCTATCAAAAATATTTTTTAATATTATTTTAAATAATGGATGTTTTGGGACAGTACCAATAATAGCATTGTGGTATCTTTTGTATATTTCATAAAAACCATCACCAGCAATAGTAGTAAAAAAAGTTAAACCTAAAAATGGTGATAAATTTTTTCTGCATAATGTGTCCATGTCCAAATATATGCCACCATGAATATATAGTATAGCATATCTAGCAAAATCTGTTTTTTGGGCAAAAACAGGAAACAAATTAAAGGTGTCAACATATTTTTGTCCAAAATGTTCAAGTAAAAATTTTTTAATTTTTACTTCGTCCCAAAATATTGATTCAAAATTATCATTAATATTTTTACATCCGTCATGATATATTTTTAAATTTGTTGGAATCTTATCATGGCCCTGTAACCATACTTGGTGTATAATTTTCGGAATTGTCATATATTGATATATGTATAGCCATATTTTATTGGGTAAATTATTACGCTGTATTATATAACATTATTAGTTTTTATTAATACTTGAATATTTGGTAACATATGTAAATAATTGGTATTAGTAAAAATATCATTTTTCCGGTTATCATGTACAATAATGCCGATCCAATTATTATTATTTGAAAATGTAGTACCAATGGTATATTTATATGTGCGGCATATTGTTCGCGTAATTTTGCAATAATTTCTTTTGAACCAAAAAAACTAAACCATGATGGTGCGATATCACTTTTACTTTCGTTTTGAAAAAAAATAGATGGATAAATGGCGTACGATTTATCAGATTCTCGATATATATAATCAATTGACGTACGTTCTTTATCAAAAGATAAATTCTTATATTTATTAATACCGGATCTGGATAATATATATGCATGTGTACAATATGCATTGACCTTATAAATATTTTCGGATATTTTTTTGGTAGATTTTTTATAAATATCAGGAATGGATCCCAAAAAAAATATATCATAATCATATTTATTGGTAAAATCATAAACTGTTTGCATTTTTTTATAAAAACCTTGCTTATCCAAAGAACATTTAATATCATCCTCAAAAATTAAAACATTATCTAAATTTTTATCATGAGCTTTTTTAATAATGTTAATATGTGATGTAAAACATCCTCTCCTGCCATCTTCTTTATCTTTGTGAACCCTGTAAAAATTTACGGGTAAATTATATTTGTTAAAAATTTGTTTTGCATCCATCATTCTATCATTTCTTTCATATAAATTAATACAATAATATTCAGCTATGGACATTTATATTATAATACATAATCAATATAATTTTAAATTCGTGTATATCGGAAATGAAATATTTATTTTCTGTGAATACCATAACAAAAAAAGAGTAACAAACAAATTAACACAATAATAAAAATAATATTTCTAAGATATTTATTAAGTATTTTTATGGAAGATGGTGCCCATGAACTATCCGAAGCGCTGGCTTGTGCCACAAAACAATCTTCACAGGTATAAGGACACGTTTCACGATTAAATGGACCACATGGATGCAAATATTTTCTATCTATAATCGAAAAATCATTATTTCTGGTTGTTTTTTGGTATTCTGAAATGGAATCATACAGTAATTTTGTTCCGGTTGTATGTCCAACATATAAATTTTTGTTAATATTGGCTTGTCTATTAAAAATATTTTTAAAAATGTATTGGAAAATTGGATGTTTCGGTTTTGTACCAAGTATACCATTCAAATATCTTTTAATAAAAATAGATACTGTATCGGTTGTACAAAAAAAATCATATTGAAGAAATGGACTCATATTTTTTCGACATACCATATCCATATCTAAATAAATTCCACCATAAATGTCTAGTATAGCATATCTGGCAAAATCTGATTTTTGTACATAAATAGTATATTTATCGTACAAATCAACATAATTTTTACCAAAATGATCCATTAATAATTTTTTAATTTTAATTTCATCCCATAAAATATGTTCAAAATCATTATTAATTATTTTGCACCAATCATGATATATTTTTTGTTTGGGTGGAATATTTTCATAACCTTGTATCCATATTTGATGAATTATTTTTGGTATCATTATAATTCAAATAAATATTAAAAATTAACTTTGCAGATCGACTGTTGTAAAATATTTGTATAATATTTACCAACAGTATTTTTTTGGCTCGTATATAATTTTAATAATTCATTTAGTTTACACACATAATCATTTGCACAATTTTTTTTGTCAGAATCATGGCCTAATTTATTTTTATACCCGAAAACATACAAATTATTTGGTTTGAGAGTGTGAACCAATTCGGATATTTTTTTATGCTGAACATGACCGTATTCACCATTTAAATTATGTGTTACAATCTTTTTATAATTTTTTTCATTAATAACTCGTTGTAAATTTTCTAATAACAATTTTTCGTTCCAATTAGCATTGAATCCATAATCCTCATAATCCCAAATTTCATATTGGCAATCAAGTGCATCCATTACTGACATAAATTCAGTTTTTCGAGTATTAGCAGAATAGATAGAGAAAATACATTTCGATTTTGCTGACCCATTTGTAACACATACTACTTTCCATCCTTTTTCTTGTATTAATTCTTTTCCACCAAAAATTAGTTCATCATCCGGATGCGCGACAATCATTAATTTATCTGTTGTAATATGCTGATTTTCCCTAATAATATTTGGCGATGAATATAATTTTCTATTAAATAAAAAATAATATACAACTAATAAAAATAAAAATAAAATTATAACAACCCAAAATATATTTTTCATTTATAAATCAATAAAATATTTTTTATTTTAATCAACACCTATATATACATACAAGCAAGTATAATATTGGTAAGATAATGAATATTTTATTTCGAGTTACAATGTACAATATAATTGATCCAATAATTATAATTTTTATGACAGTAGCAATTGGTTTATTTACATAAATAATATATTTATCCCTAAAAATTTGTAAGTATTCTTTGAAGCCGAAATAATTGGCTTTCGATAAATCACTTTCGCTTTCATTCTGGTTAAAAATAGATGGAACAAATGCATATGTTTTGTTGGACTTGCTATATATTTCATCGATGGGTATATTATAATATGCCAAATCTTTATATTTTTCAATTCCTGATTTTGATAATATGTAAGCGTGTGTATTAAAAGCATTAACTTGATAGATATTATTGGTTATTTTTTTTGCGCTTCCGTTATAAATATCTGGACTTGAACCAAGAAAAAATATATCATAATCATGTGTTTGTATAAAATTATACACATTTTGTATAATATTATCAAATTCATTTTTATCCAAATAACAAACAATATCATCTTCAAAAATTAGTACATTATCAAATTTTTTTTCATAAGCTTTTTTTATTATTGCGGTATGCGAATTAAAACATCCTCTAACTGGATCATCGATATCTTTGTTGACACGATAAAATTTCACAAATAAATTGTATTTATCGAATATTTTTTTACTTGCTTCCATTCTATCATTTCGATTGTGCAAATTTATACAATACATTTTATTTATTGGTATCATGTTGATTATATCTAATACAATCAACATAATTTTCATAAATAATACAACTTATTAAATATCCTGTGCATTATTAATTAAATAATTTAGTATGAATAAATAAACTCGTGTCAAAATTTTCTTTTTTTCAATATGATATGGGCGAATATTGGCCATTGCTTCATCATAGGTAAACCATTTGATATCACCAATTTCATAAGTATCATAATCGACCAGGATATTATCTCTGTCATAATTATTGATAGCCAAATAATAAATATGTTTATAATTAATACCATTTGTACCAATTAATCTTTCTTCGATTGGTTCAATTTTATTTAGTATATTGTAATTATTTTTGCCATAACCAGTTTCCTCTTCAAATTCTCTGCAGGCACATGATAAATTTTCTTCAGATCGTTTATCACGTCTTCCTTTTGGAAAGCCCCATTCTGGTTTTCTCCATCTTGGTTTAATATATTTAGTATAAAAATCAAGGTCTAATGGTATGTCATTATTTTCATCATCTAATGGATTCAAAAGCATATTAAATTTAATTTTTGCTTCACAGTATTCATTGGAATAACGGCCTTCATAAATTCGATTAAGAACTATTTCTTTTGGTTCATTATTTCGATTCAAAAAATGATACAGTATGTTATCATAATGATTTTTTCTAATGTATTTAATTTCATCTTCATACATTTGTTCAAATAAATTAATAATTGTTTTGGTATCAGAAACCTCATATTTACCACGAATAAATTCAATAAATCCTAATGAAAATTTTCTACTAACCATCATAAATAAAATTTTATTTTTGTAGTAACAAAATTTTTGGATTTGATCTTCTTCATTATACGGTATGGTCTCATTGTCTAGTTTATAAATATCATTCTCTTCATCAAATAATTTGATGTTGTCAGAAATATAACATTTAATACTTGGATATTTTGTAGATACTATTTTATAGTATGTATTTTTGGTAGTACTAAATTTATCTTTAAGGATGAGAGTTTCATTAATATCATCCATAATATCAATATTTATTATGCCATAACTTGTGATCGGTTCATGACAAGCCCGAAATTCATGTCCTGGTTTGCCACAATTCGCGCATAAATTTTTTTTGCGAAAATTAGATTCATATTCCATTGTTTTTGCGAATTAATGTAATATTATATTTAATTTTTTAAGTTCAAACTTGAAAAATTGAATAATTAGTTTTGATATATTTAAATATTTATTCGAATAATTAGATAAATTCTTTGTTGTCATTCGCATTACCATTTGTTGCCATCACCTGGTCTTCATCAAATGATTTAATTTCATCTTTATTAGCCAAATTTAATAGTTTGCACATTGCGACAATGCTTTTTTCTCCCAAATTATTATTTATACTTATAATTGAAACTTTTAGATACTCCCCCTTTTGTATTGGTGTTTTTGTTTTTGAAACAATAATTGTGTTACCACTGATTTCGAATTTTTGGGTATCAATATTATTAAACTGGATGGCTACGGTAACTGGACCATTTTTTGCTATTAGATATCCTTTGACAATATTTTCTAAAACACAAATTATTTCTAAATCTTTGGTTGGTGAACAAATAAAACATTCATATTTTACTGGAAAAACAGTTGTTCCCATGAAATTGGATTTATCAATAATGCCATAGTCATAACTAATTAATCTGTTTATTTTAAGAACAATACCGTTATCAATAGATCTTCCCTCTATCTTTGCCCGGAGATTATCCAATAAATGTTCGTCCATGTTTCCATCCACTTGTTCCGCCAATAATGATACCTTTGTTTCCAACTGTGTTCGATAATATAGACTAATTTGTGCCATTGTTATGATATATAGTAGTAATAATTTTTATATTGATATGATTTTTAATTACATGAAAATATTTTTCAATTTTATGGATTAAAAGTTAATAATAAATTCTCTTTTTGATTAATCGCATCAGTTACATCATCTATTATTTTTATACTACTGTCGCAAGCTGTATCATTTGTTTTATTATTTAATGAAATTGGCGGCGGTGGTGATGTTGCTATAGAAGCATTAATAAAGGTATGATTAGCACGTTCTGTGTCAATAATTAATTCTATTAATTTTACTTTTTCGATCAGATCCATATTGTCATTAATAATAATCAATTCTTTAATGCCATAATTGACATCCCTACCATGATGCTTACGAATTTTTGAATACATGTTAATATTTTTTGAAAGCAAATATTGGATAATTGTACTGTTTTCATCATAACATAACAAATGTATAGGTCTCCAGCCATTTTTTGTTTCGGATTCCAAATTTATATTGAGATCTAAAAAATATTCAATAATCTCATGATCGGAATATTTACATGCAATATGAATAGCACGCCAACCTTTTTTTGTTTCAGATTCCGGATCAATATCCTTACCAATAACGTATTTAATGATTTCCAAATCACAATGTTTGATAACGAAATGGAGAATATTCCAACCATTGTTTGTTACCGAATTTAAATCTAAACAATTATCGATAAAATATTTAATAATACTATTATTGCCATTCGTTAATAAATTTATTAAAAGAGTAGCATTAGCAAATAATTCTGACACAATAAAATTATTATATTTAAAAAGTTTATCCAATTCATTATGTTTGATAAGTTTGTTAACTTTTTCGGTATGTTCCAAATGATTTTTATATTCGTTGTATTGGTTGGATCGTTCAATAGGATTGTGTTCCAAAAATTTTTCCAGCATCGAATTGAATATAAAACATTCTTGCAGTTTTGTGGTAATTTCAGAATTTGTCATTGGACTAGTATTATGATTTTTAAACCATTTTTTGATTTGCATTTTTTCATAAAAATAACCATCTTGTGCTAAAACTGGTTGTTTAAAAATTTGGCCGGAAATTGGACAAATAAAAGATTCTTTAAAATCAGTATGCATTTATTCTAAACATAAATATTTTTGGGTATTTTAAATATAAAATAATGTACACAAGATATCAAAAGATCAATTTTTTAGTGGCAATAGAATAAAAATAGTTGAAGTATAAATTTTTATTATAACAAATTATTCCACGACGATAATCCATTTACCTCCTTTCTTTTCGGCACCATGTAATTCCATTATATCTTTGAATTTATCCATGGATTTATCAAATTCTATCTCATATTTGACATACTTAATATCATCGAAACGGCCTTTTTTGAGGGGTATTACATTGATCTTTGGATCTATCGTTGTTCTTGTCTCGTATTGGATATCATTCAAAATGTACTTGCATCGGTCCTGACTATTTAACGGAAAATTTATCGTGCGGTGATTGTACGGAATAATCAGGTAAGTCATTTTATTACCATCTTCAGTGGTAGAATATTTTTCGAGGTCAAATAATTTGTCCCGAATAGTATCACAAATATCTGTTCGTACATTTGTATCTCCGATGACAAGGTTAAGTTTTTCCGCAATATTAAGTAAAAATTGTTTATCCTTGGATGTTTTACAAACAGCACCTTTGAATGATGGCACACCGGTTTCCCTCTTCTTTGATAATATTTTTGGACGTCTTTGTCTAATTTTAAATTCATCGTTAATTTCGTCAGGTTTTCTTACTTTCTTTCTAGTTGATTCTTGATCAATAATACCAACATAATCAAATTCTTCACGGCTATCATAATATTCCAGAACAGAATCAAAATCGTATGCTTTAATCGCAAATATCGGTTCTAAATCATCTGGATCACGATCTCCTTGGTGTGTTTCTTTATAAGATTTGTATTCCTTTGTATTGTGTATGTAATCCTTTAAACCCAATCTATTAATAATTGGTGGACGATAATTTCTTCGGTAATACATTGGTAATTCTTCATTTTCATCAAATGGTTGGAATATATAATATCTGTTACGATATATTAAATATCCTGGTCTGTTAACTTTATTAGTAATAGTATCATGAAAATTGTTAAAATCATTACCAGTTATTGGTATTAATTCATCTAATGCTTGATATACATAATAATCATCAAACATTTCACGTTTATCAACCGGATAAGATTTTTTAACATACTTAAGTATATCCTTTAAAGTATAAATGTCGTCCAGATGATACATTTCTTTAATTTTTGATTTTGCATACTCAATTTCCTCACTTGCTAAAGAATTATTATATGTGGAATAATCGAGATCAGATTTAGCAACTTTGCGATAAATTTTTCTTTCTGGATCATAATATTTTTCATTTAATAATTTGTCTCCACATTTGAATTCACATGGCATATACCCACAAATAGCTGGACATGGATTTTCTTTGCTACCACAATTTCCATATCTCTTGAGTTCTTCTGGAAAAATATTTCCGCTATGATTAAGTGGGCAATCTATTGCTTCTTCATGCAAAATTCTTTCTGTTTCCTTGATTAATTTATATTTGAGTTCAGCTTTTTTATAAAGTTGTTCATTGGTTGACAAACCATTCTTAATAGAAACAACATATTTATGAACTTCTACCGTGGGATATGGATTTTCATAATTGATAATATCGTAATGTGTACAAAAACGGATACCTCGACCAATAACCTGATCTACCTTTCCCAAGTTATAATGAACATCCAGAACGTGAATTTCTTTAATATTATAAAGTGTTATACCCTCATTCATCACTTTTGAACCAATTACCAATTTAATGTATTTTCCATCTTTATTTTCTACGTTGTTGAATACATTTTTCAAAATTCTGTGTTTTTCTTCTGGTATTTGTTCAACATTTTCATCTGTTTTACCTGTTACTGAAATATATGTTGCCGGATAAAACTCGTGTTTTGGAATATCATTTGGTAATACATTATGGTCACCGTAAGTATATTCACAAAAATAGCATCTTGTATTATTTTTGATACTATAACTGTTTGTATTTTCTTGGTATTCTAAATAACCATTTTTTTGGAGTACCTCTTGAAAAACTTCAATACCAACTTTAACCAAATTAGAATAAACAAACATCAAACCGGTTCCTCTTTTACCATACACATTTTCATTAATGATCCGAAGTGCAGTATAAAATTTTATTGAAAAATATTTCAAATATTTTTCGTTAAAAATATCACCACTGATGATTTTATTATTTTCTGTTAAATATATCAGTGATGAAGTATTTTTAATATCATACTCCGCTAGTATAGTTGAAGCGATTCGTTTATTTAGCGCTTCTGCATTATTTTTGAGCTGATTTCTAATTTCGTTAATTCCTTCAATACCGTAATATCCTTCGATGCCTTTGGAATTTTTATCTTTTGGTAAAGCAGGAAAAGCAAAATTAGCTACCGCTTCCGAACTTCTATCCAAGCTGTCTTCCTGTGTTTCCACTACCGTTTCATATGTTTTTAATTGAAAAGGCAACATATAACATCTGGTTACTTTTGTAAAACTTAATCCAGGAGGAATTTCACCAACATCAATTCTTTCGGCAAAAGTTAAAGGATCAGCACCACGCAAATAGGAAACATATCCACGGCACATTTTTCTTAAATAATCTTTACCACCTGGTTTAAATTCCATTTGGTGTCCACGTTGACTGGTGAAAATTTTATCGCGTTCCATCGGGGCATTTATTGGTCTCAAATAATTCAGTAATTCTACAATATCATCGGCCAAATTTTTCATAGGAGTAGCAGATAAAAGTATTATTCTCAAATTTAATGATGTTTCTATTATCTTTTTTACAGCATCACCATACTCATTTCCAGTTAAATTATGTGCTTCGTCAACAATCAAAAGTGTATTGTTTAAATTATAAATACGATCTACTGATATATCACGTTCATATTCACCACTTTCTGTTTTTCTACTTGATATTCTAACTTTTTTACCAGTTACTACTTTTTCGCGAATTTTTTCTCCCAATACTTTTTTATAAAATGAACGATATGACATGATTCGGTAATACTGATTAATAATATTTGTTGCATTTTTCCTATTTTTTGCTTTTTCTATTTCATCTACAAACATTGTTTTATCCTGATATACTTTTTGATATGTTTCTCCTGTACATTTAATAATTTCTGACAAAAAATTTTGTTTATTAAGTGGTCCTGGTACTAATACATGGATTCGCGTACCATATTTTTCCACCATTGGCTTAAATTTTTCAGCACTGGCTATTGCTGCACAAGATTTACCAACACCCGTGCCCCAATATATTAATACACCACGATAGGGAGTATTAGGATTAACAAAATTTGATAATAATGTTTGGGATTCGGTTAATTCGAAATCTTCTGGTTTACATGTTTCCCGGTATTCATCTACTCTATCTTGCGGTTTAATTTCATTTCGGTGTGGTATACCGTGAATATTAAAATCTCGTTTTACATAGATTGCTTCCTGGAAATTTTCTTGAGTAGGTGATGGATAAGTATGATCTTCTAACATTTTTTTATCCAAATCATATTCCTCGTCCGGGCTTCCAAAACTTAATTCTGGATCTGTTTCAGTATAAATATCGATTTCTATTTTTTTGGATAAAGGTTTTGTTAGCCTATCATCTAATCCCGCTAGATTTTGTTCAGTAGTCGAAATATCTGTTACGATTCTTTTTTGTCCATATTTATTTTTTTTTGTGGAACTGTGTGTTTTTTGGATTGTGATTCGCCTATCATCATCATTTTGCTTTTTATTGCTGGATTGATTTCGATAAATATTTATCCGTCTATCCATATGGCTATATTATATTGTTAATAAATTTAATCACTGTGATTAAATTTATTATTTAAAATTTTCTTACAAATTTTAAATCATCAGCATCGGCATCAGTTCTTTCCATAATATAAAATTTTCTTACAAATGGTGGAACCAAACTAAATTTATAAACAATATCGGCCAGAATAAAAATCTCTTTTGTGTGCGACAAATATTCAAATTCTTCATTCATTAATAAAATTTTTCGTGCATTGGTATTTGCTATAACCAATAAATCATTTGGACAACGTATATCGGTTGATACGTGTTTCCATTTATTAATCTCCTTGTAAATACAAAACAAATATTTTTGAAAAAAAATAGTTTTAATAGCTGCAATATAACCAATGTTGTAACACGCTGGAATACTAGTGAATAATCCGCTTTTAATCTTGTGAATATACCATGAAAAATGGTCGCCAAATCTGCTAGCCACCCAATACGCTGGAGTTTTTGATAAATGAAAATTAAAAATTATTTTATTACCTATTTTCCATTTATGATCATCATATTTGATACCTACTTCAAAACCATGAAATAAATGTAATGGTTTTGAAATTGGCTCTGTTTTTGAAATTAAATCATTTAAATTTTTTGTCTCACCAACTTCTTTGTCGCTTAATTCATGTTGATGTGAAAGTTTGCCATTATAATAACAATTTCCTGAAATATAACTAACCAACGAGCCATATAAATCTGGGAATTTTTTTGTTGTATCTAATGTTTTTTTAATAGATTCATCCATATCAAATTCTTTGTTATCAGCATAGTTATCAAAATTAAATGATAAAAATTTATCTAGCATCTTACGATACATCTTTTGTTATTTAAAAAATATTAATAAATAGAACATCCCAACCAATTATTATTCAATTTTTTTTAAATAACCTGGCAAAAATTTATATGGCGAATTAATAAAAATAATATTTTATATATTTGTTACTAAACGTAATATAAAATATATTGTATATATAGAATAATGGCTCGCAATAAATCAAAATATTCTCGTGATGACCGCAAGCATATTGTTGAATTGATTGAAAATCTCAAGAACGACCAAGACTACGTCGCAATTTTTGAGATTTTGACGGATGATACCGTTAGTTCTTATACCCAAAATTCCAATGGTGTTTTCCTAAATTTGTCCACTGTTAGTGATGCCACATTGGAAAAAATAAATAAGTTTTTGCAAAAAATTAATAAAAAACGTGCCAACCAAATAGAAGTAGATGTTGATATTATTCCTAATGGTAGCATATGTAAAAATGATCGCACATATAAATTGAGTAACTATGAAAAAAATATTCTCAAACAAAGAAATCTTAAAAAAGTTTTAAATGATGATAATGATTACGAAGAATTTAAATTTTCTGCCAAGAAAAAATCATTGGCATTAAAAAAATCAATCGATACTCCAAAACAAAAAATAACAAAAAAAGTAATACGATCAAATAGGAAAGAAGAATCATGCTAATTTTTTAATACTATTATCAATAATATTAAAATAGTTTAGAGCGCCGCACCGTCATCATCATCGCTGCCATTTGATGTATTTAAATCCACATCCGAAAAATAATCTGTTTTTTCTGTTCGAACGTTATTATTTTTTGGAATCGGTGTGGTATTTGTATTTACATTATTATTTTTTTCTTCCGGTTCCAAATCCGCAGTAGAACAGTTGCAACCCATGTTTTTAGGATAATAATAATTCAACATAATAAATAGACAAATTACGCATTTAATATTTCAAATTTTTTTACCGTAACTGCTATTTGCGGAAAAATCAAGTTCAGCATTTTCAGTGCTTGATAAAATATTTTTGTGTGTTAGATCAATTGTTGTGCTGTAATAAAAATCAATATTTTCTGATTCTGTTGTAGTTATCGTATTGGGCACATCCACTGTTTTGGTATATTTTTTCTTATTATTTTTTTTTATTTTGGAAATTATCAAACCCATATTATCTTTGCTAATGTATTCTGCATTTAGTCTTATTATTTGAATAATATCTTTTGGATTGTATTATATTTTTCAAATTTTTACCTGCATCTATTAATAATAATTAAACGAAAAATTTGAATTTATATTTGTATTAATATAAATATGTACCACATATATTAATTAACCATTAAATGGATAATATCAATTTGCATAGTATTTTTTGTCATTTGATGGACGATGAAAATTTTTTATCAACTGTCATAGAAACAGATAATAAAGAAATTGAACAAAAAAAAAATAAACAAAAAGGATTTAATTTAATGGCTAATATGGTAACCGAATATATACCATTGGCACCATATGAAACACAAAATTATGCCATGTTTCCTCACAAAATTAAATCATTTTTGACACCAGATTTTATTCGTTTTGGTATTAAAAATCTCATGGAAAAAAATTTAAATATTGTTAATATTTCTTTTCTTAATAGTTTGAATATGCTAATTCGTCCAGATATTTGTAAACTAAATCTTGATGATCACATAAAAAATTTTAATATGCTAGAAGGTTTTATTTGTCATAAAATTAAGAGGAACTTCCAAATCGATAAAACCAAAAATACCAAAAAAGTTCAGGCAGTCAATCAAGAATTAATAAAAAACTTGTCTGAGGGTAAAATTTCTCATGAACTGATTCAATCCATTGTTAATATTTTTGAAATCAATTTATTAGTTTTTGATTTAACAAAAATGGACATTTATCTTTATTGGACAAAAGGCAATAAATATTCTTTTTTAAATTTGTTCAAAAATATATGCGGTATGTCATATATTCAAGGAAATTATGAACCAGTTATGCTTGTAAATAATTCTGTTAGTGAAGAACAAAGGAGAAAAATGTATGTCCATATTTTAACAAACTTATCGGAAATTAAATGTTTTCCGGAGGTCAAATTAGGAATACATAGTATGATATATTTAAATACTTGGGATATTGATACGCAATCCTATAATACTATTTTGGATTTATTTTTCAAAAAATTACAAATTGATGTACACGAATCGTATAATAAATTGATTGAACTGGAAAAAAAATGAAGATATTTATTATCAAAAAAAAAAACCAATTATTTAAGAGCAATTTTTTTTATTCTTAAATAAATTTTTTTAAATTATTGAGGTATAATATAATATTTTAGTATTCTAATATAATATATCAAGTATATGCGCGCCAGATCACATTGTTATCCAGATCGTATTGATAAATATATTGATACCACTTATTATGATGAAGAAAGAGAATATTTGGATTTAGGTTACCAAAGACTCAAGCATCTTAATCCAAAACTTCATCCACAATTTTCCTATCTCAAAAGATTATTTGTGGATCATAATAATCTAACAGAACTACCACCCGCTAAATATTTACCAAATTTAGAACAATTAACCTGTTCATGGAACCGTTTGACAAGTATACCATTTTACCCAAAACTAATTTTTATAAATATTGCTGGTAATGAAATAACATCATGCAAGCAATATGACGGATCAGGAATTAAATATTTTGATTGTTCATACAATCCCAAATTCGAAATAAATTTTCATCTTCCCAAATGTAAACATTTATACATAAATGATACTAATTTGCGGTCGATCAATTTAGATTTTTTCCCAAAATTAGAATTTTTAGATGCGAGTAATAATAAATTAAATAATATTTCTGGTGGTAGTAGTATAATAGAATTAGATATTAAATACAATTATATTACAGAGCTTCCATATTTACCAAAATTGGTTATATTAATGGCAGATTTTAACCAAATCGAAATTATGCCAACATATCCAAGTCTGATATCCGTTAGTATTGCACACAATAAATTGGTGCAAATTAAAAATCAACCATCGCTCAGAAAAATAATCGCTAATAATAACATTATCAAATCTTTGGGGCAAATGCCAAAATTAAATTTAATTGATCTAAGTCACAACAATATTAATCATTATCATATTCCGCCAAAAGTAGAATACGTTTCGCTACAATTTAATCCTACTACCAATATCACACTTGATCCACTACTATTAAAACATATTAAGGAATTACAAGTCAATTTTGAAACATATAAACATATTTATGCAACATACTACGATAATTTTGAAGCAGTCAATGTACAAACAAATGAGGAAAAATTGGAATATTTACTCAAAAAATTAAGTAGTGTATTCGATAATGATAATCTTTCCAGATATGTATTCCGAAAATTTAATAGTATTCAATTTAGAAATCGCGAAGTGGCATTATTTAAAATAGCATTATTTTTGTACTGGAAATTTTTTACATCAACACAAGCAAATAATATAAATGAATTGGTCAAAACAAAAGAATTTAGATATATATTAAAAGCAATCACTAAATTTTATTACAAAACAATAGTTGTTACACTTTATTTTAATGGGTACACCAACTAATATATGAAAATATGTTTATCATCATATATTTTTTTATGCAATCGGCTGCATAGAATGCCTATTAGCTCCGTAGCGTACAAATATTACATTGTTCACAACATAAAAAAATTTTGAAAATATACATACGTAACTAACTATTAAGCATAACATTAGGACTTGTCCAATGGTATATATAATAGATACGATAATGTCCACAAAATTTAATATTATGTTACGAAATATGATTATCATATTACCGAAAATAAATATTATGTAAATAAATCCAATAATAGTACGTGATAATATTTGGTAAATGACGTACAGCAAAAACAACGTAATCGCATTACTAATACCGCATAATTTTTTTTTGAATGAATCCATTAAATTGATACCAATTTGTATAATATTATAAATTAGTATTAATGGTGCGCGCAATTTCCAAAAAAATCAATTTTTTATTGGCTTCGGCGGTACCAATAAAAATTGATTATCTTATCCTATCCAAAAATGCATACCCAATGGTATAGAAATAAAATATCATATATTTAATATATCGTAGGATGTCTAATAAAATAAAACAGCCCAATATATTTGATAATATTTTAAATAATGAACAATATGCGCAAATTGAAAATATGCTTAATGAATTTAAAAAAAGCAAAGATATGGAATTTGAAGTTTCTTTTCGAAATATTAGTTATGCCGACTATATTAGAATAAGTGAGCACTATGTTAATATAATTTCCGAAGATGATATTGTAGCGCATAATTCTTTGGATATTTCAATTATACTATCAGATGGAAACACTTATCGTGTTAGTATTAGTGGCACAAACCAAATTGAAGATTTTATTCAAAGTTATTCAAACGAAAAAACAATCAACATTCAAAAATATTTATTATCGTTAAATCCAAATGATAATATTGAAATTATGTATAAAGATCGTGGTTCAGCTAATCGATTGTACATAGACGATTTTGGAACAGTATTTAAACTAACAAGAGAAACACCGGTCACTAAGGCTTCAGACAAACCAGTACTGACTGGCAGTGAACGAATGTTGTACCGATATAAAAATCGATACAGTTTCACCATTAATAAAAATATTCGAATCGATATCACTGATGTTCAGGAATCGCATAATATTTGGAATTTAACAAAGCGTTTTTCCAATTACGAAATTGAAATTGAAGTTCTCAATAGTATTAATATAGATACGCTGTTTGCTGAAACGACATCGGTTCTAAAAATTGCGCAAAATTCGGAATTTCCGATTGGTAAGACAGAAGCCAAAGAAATAGTACAACAGTACCAAAATCTACTGGGTGTCAAATCGACAAACCATTTGGATAGTCGAAATGTGGTATCAATTGAGGCACATCACATTGTTAAATTTATACCCAATAAATATGCTGTAACTGATAAGGCGGATGGCGAAAGATATTTTTTATTTAGTACTGATCATGGTATTTATTTATTGTCAAGTAATTTGACTGTCAAAAAGACAAATATTCAAATTAAGAATAAAAAATTTCATGATATGTTATTGGATGGAGAATTAATTGAGAATGACAGTGGAAACATGTATATGGCATTTGACGTGGTTTATGCAAATGGTATCGATTATCGTACAAATGAAAAATATATATTAACACATCGAATTGGTATTCTTAATAATATTATTGATGAAGGTTTTGGTAATTTAATTCCATTTACTGATTATACAGATAAATATGATGATCTAGAAATGGATAAAATTAAAACTTTTTATACAGCCGAACTAAAATCTTATTGGGATAAATTCAAAAAAGAAATCAAAAAAATTCCTGGTTTATTTATTACCAGAAAATTATATTTTGTGCCATACGGTATCGATTCTTCGGAAGTGTTTATGTATGCTGATATGTTATGGAAATTATCGGTATATGGTAAATTAACGCCATACACACTTGATGGTATTATTTATACACCAATTAATGCACCATATATAATTCGTGTCAGTACAGAAAATTTAGATACAATTCCATTGGAATATAAATGGAAACCACCACACCAAAATTCAATTGATTTTTACGTTAAATTTGAACTAGATGCCAAAGGTGATGCCGCTATTTATTATGATAATACTGTTCTTCGTGGTGAAGGTAAACCGTATAAAATATGTAAATTATATGTTGGTATTAATAGGGGTAACCAAGAAAAACCAGTACCATTCAAAATTAATGGTATCGAGCAACGTGCTAATATTTATTTGACTGATGGTGAAGCAATGGATTCAGAAGGAGATATGATAAATGATGGTACAGTAGTTGAATTTATATTTGAATTTGCCAAACCAGATGTCAATGATGCATACAAATGGATTCCATTACGTACCAGATATGATAAAACAGAATCGGTCCAAAAATATGGAAAAAAATACGGTAATAATTTGAACATAGCCGTTAGAATTTGGAGAACTATTATTAATCCAGTCACTGAAGATAATATAGCAACATTATCACATCCATCAACCTATTCAAAAGAAATAGATCGATTATCCAAAAGTACGGAAACTTATCGTAAACAAAATTTCATCTATTACCAGAAAAAAACATCAAATGCCGCAGGAATGAGAGCGTTTCAAAATTGGGTCAAATCAAATATGATTTTAACATATTGTGCAGACAAAAAGAATGTTTTAGATATTGGTTGTGGACGTGGTGGTGATTTGATTAAATTTATCCAAGCAGATGTACATGAATATGTCGGAGTGGATGTTGATAATAATGGACTTTTTGTTATTAATGATTCCGCTTATAATCGTTACAAAAATTTAAAACAAACAAACAAAAATGTTCCCCCAATGTATTTTATTAATGCCGATGCTAGAGCACTTTTTAATGTAAAATCCCAACAAAGTGTGTTACCAAATATGTCGGCATTCAATAAAAAATTAATAGAAACACATTTATCCGGAAACAAAAAATACAGCGTTATTAATAACCAATTCACTATACATTACTATTTATCGGATGAACTTTCATGGTCAAATTTTTGTCAAAATGTGAATGATCATTTGGATGATAACGGTTATTTTTTGGTAACAGCGTTTGATGGAAAATTAATATATGATAGACTAATGGGCAAACAAAAAATGACAGTTGCGTATACAGATAATAACGGAAACAAAAATATATTTTTTGAAATATTAAAAATATATTCGGATAATGATGGAAAAAATCCGGGTGTTGGAATGGCAATTGATTTATACAACTCTTTAATTTCTAATGCCGGAGTTTATATTAGGGAGTTTTTGGTATTCCCTGATTTCTTACAAAAATCATTAAAAGAAAACTGCGGTCTGGAATTAGTTGAAACTGATAGTTTTTATAGCTTGTTCAATCTTTACAAAAATTATTTTGTTCAAGAACAAAGTGGTGATTTTGCATTAGCTGATACATCGGCCAAACGACATGAGGAGATTAAAAATTTCTATTTATCATTGCGCCCAAATATGCATACCGATGTGGAAACCGATGCGGCATTAGCGAGTTTTAAATTCGCAATGTTATATCGTTATTATATTTTCAAAAAAACAAAACAAATTAATGTTACGGAACCATCTAGAATTGTTGGTGTGAATCATAAAATCAATTTGGGGAAAGTATTAACACCATACTTTAGTACTAGCAAAATGATAATAGATCCAGCCAAAAAGACAAGACAAATAAACAAAATATATCATGTATTGAGAAAAAGGTACATGCCATTAAAACCATCAGTGTATTTAATAAGACACAGTATTAAAGAAGATGAATTAGATGGAGAAACATACCGAGGAAATAAATTGGAATTTTCAAAAATTAAAGAGGGTGATGATCCCAAAATTTTATTAATATATCGATCACCAGAAAGATTTTTTTATCCAATCTATTATCAAAATATTAGGTACAATGAATACGAAGATAATGTACCAAATGCAAATTATATCGAAAATTCTGATTCTAATAATAATACCCAACCTGCCATTGAAAAATTAAACGGAACCTATTTATTGGATTCTGATAAAATAGTTAATGATCTGGATATTTTAGTGGCATTATCCGACAAATTACAACAAACAATGAGAACTAATGAATGATAAAATATTATTTATTAGTAATAATATAGATGGAACCAATAATTTATACGTTATCCGATATACTTAAAAACCAAACGCAAGAAACCGAATCAGAATCTGAAAAAACAACCAAAGTAGAATTAAATTTCTATTTTGATAATCAACCCAGTCCTAAATTAATTAAATACGGTTTTAATAATATCAACGAACAAATTGATTTAATTGCATTGACATCCGTTCCATATTATAAGGCTGGTCTAAATTTTAATTTTGAAGGTAATGCTGATAAAAGTATCAGTGTTAAAGCATCCAATTTATTTAAAACAAAAAAATTTAATCAGGATTTCGCGGAATTTTGGGAAATTCTAAACTTATTCGGAATTATTACAACAAACCAAAATATTTATACGAGTCATCCAGATACATTAAAAGAAATTATTAGTTCTTACCAAAAACTAACTAAATCGAAAAATACTCTTTCTGTTATGGAAACTCCATCAAAAGGAAAAGCAACCACAGTTATTTATAAATATTCTAGTATTGAAATAGATGAGAATGCATTAATACAATTTCTTATTAATACACTACCAAATTTATTAACTACACAAGCAAAAGGATCTAACATGATTATCCAATTATTTGCTTTACAAACACAAACTAGTGCAGAAATTATTTATTATTTATCTACACTGTACAATGAAGCATATTTAATTAAACCAATCGTATCATCTGATTTATCAGATAGTAAATATTTAATATTGCTCGGTTTAAAAACTCCTACCAGTTTTAATGTACCAAAACATTCCGAAAATATATATTTAATATCAATTGGCCTACAATCATTAGCCGATAATTTGTCAATGGTTATCCAATGTATGAATTCAGATATTATCCCCAAAAAATATAACAGATACAATCAAATTAAGGTATATCTGGATAGTAAAGTTTATGAAGGCGCAACCTATCAAGAAATGCTGGAAAGACAGCACAAAAATACCGAAAAATGGTTAGAATTATATGGCCCGGAATCAGTATCTAATATTGATAAAATGAAAAGTTTTTTGGATCAAACATTAGCAAAATCATCATCTAAATGTGCCACACATGCCGAATTAATAAATTTATTATCTCAGTGATTTTATTTTATTTTTAATTCAGCGATTTTTTGATAGTTTTAGCCAATTCATTTTCGAGATTCTCAATTGAAAAATTTGGATCAACATAAATATTTTCGTCCAGTATTGCTTTGTATGCCGAATCATTCTCATCCAAAAATTTAATATGATCCAACAAATCATCATTCGAAGCGAAATCCGGAATATATACTACACGTTTTTTGTTGATATATTTAAAAATTTGTGAATCACCCCAGTAAATCGGCACAGAATTGGCTATTAATGGATTCATTAATTTTTCAGTTGTGTAACCATCTATCATTGTATTTTCGATGGCTAATACAAATTTGAAGTTTGAATAATATTCGACGGCAATATCATTGTATGTTTCATTTGCATCGTATTGATAACGAGTATTAATAATATCAACATTATTACAACATTTTCCGAGAGCATCAACCATTTTATATTTGGAAAAGAGGTTGAAATAACAAATTCGATGTGGCAATTCCATCTGGTACATATAAGCACAAAATTTAGTTTTTTCTTTGATATAATCTTTTGGATTTATTGATTTATGATGTTCATGTAAACTAAGAAAAATAAAAGGATAATAAATTGTCATTTTAGCGTTTGATTTATATTTGGTATCGATTGAAATATCATAATGATATTTGGAATTCCAAGGCTCTCCGGATATTAGTATACTTAGCGAAAGATCGTTGCAGTATGAATTACTATTGGTATCGGTAATATGATCAATTATAATATCGTACTTTGTATCCACTCCGTTTATTGTTGATAAATTATATTCGTTAAAATTTTTTAAAATCATATCAACGAAAATCTTGGAATATGTCATGGCGTTTTTATTAACAAAAATTTTAAGTGGACGATTTTTTATTATTTTTTGTATGTTTTCTATTTTTTTATTAATATTTATCTTGTCCAAATAACTTTTTTTAACATATATGCCGTCTGATAAATAAAATTTATTTCGTAAATTAATAAACTCATTATCGTTATTGATTTGATGTTTTAACCAACCATATGTATTAAATGCAACACAATTTTCCATACTGTCAGCAATTTGTTTGAGACTTGGTATATCACTATAAAGTTCCATAATATCATTATATGGTGAATCTTTATTCGGAAAAAATATATAATCATCATAATAATAATAATTTTCTAACATAGGTAAACTAATTTTATTATAATCTCTTTGAATATCACTATCAACATAATAATCTGAATGTTGTACCGCATCAGTAAATACCAAATGTGGATGTGTTTCAAACAAATTAATTCCAGAACGAAATATCAAATAATCGATGGCCATTTTTATACCATTTTTATGTATGTACTCAACCAATTTAGTTGCGCCTTCTTTTGTAATAATATATCCAAATGCGCCGCCGGCATATAAATGTCTTTCCAATAAATGAATTGTGAATGATGTGTCATCTTGATATATATTTCTGGTTCCTAAAAAATTATTTTTTTCAACAGTCATACCAATTAAAATAAAATGCATTTGATTTTGTACATGCGTAAATATTTTTTCTAATGATAATCCAAAATCCTTTTTTAGTTTAATATCATCCTCTAAAATAACATAATAATCATGTTCCGTATCCGAAATTAACATTTTCCAAATATTATAATGACTGAGTGAACATCCCAATAAACCTCTTCTCAGTATAGAGGTATTATCATGGCGAAATAATTTCAAGTCAGGATGGTTCTTATCCACATTTTGTCCATCTATTGCTTCATAAAAATAGTAATTTGTGATATTTTCCAATTCAAACATTTTTTTCATTTGTTCTTTACGGTCAGATCTTCTGAGAAGATTAATACACAATAATTTATAGTTTTGCATGATAAGTATATTGTTAATAATATATATATATATTATATAAATATATTATGATTCAATACTAATTTTTCTCGAATTTTACCTAAATTTCCCCGCGACTTTTCATTTCTTTTATTTTAGCATCAGATTCTTCCTTCAAATGACTTGGTAAATATCGTTTTGCTAATAATTCTGACAATTGTTCCTCGGTAATTAATCCTCTTTCGACTTTATCTTTGTAATATAAAACCGAAGCAATGGTATTTAAATTTTCCCCACGAATCACTTTTGTGAAAATAGTAGTATGCTTATCAGAAAAATCACTAAATTCTTTTCCTAATGTGTCATAAACATGTATATATTCTAATTTTACAATATCCGGATCCTTCATTCTGGTTTGTATTGCTTTAATAGTTCTCATAATTTCAATGACAGTTGGTGTGGTAATATTTTTAAGCTCATCATGCGTTACATTAGTTTTTAATTCAGACATTAATTAATCAACTATAGTTAATTAATTAATTAATTAATGCATTTATACCGAATCTTTAAAAAGTATGTAAATATATGTATTTAGAGAGCCGAACATTTATGCTAATGCTGATTTATTATATTCAGCATCGGAAAAATCTGATAATGACATATCCGAATCCGATGTGTCCGATAAATTATTAGACGTGGAAATCTTTTTTTTTGTTATTGTATTCTTTATATTTTTTCCGGAATTTTTCTTTGATGGTGGTTCCTCATCGGATGAAAGAAAATCAATATCATCGGACAAATTTTTGAATATGTAGTTTTCTGATCTCGGTTGTAATATTTTATGTACTTTTTTGGTATTCTTTTTTGTAACTTTCATTTCTTTGTAGTATCCCTCTAAACGATTAATACCCGTCTGGATTCGTGTAATATCAAAATTATGTTTGACACACATGAAATCCATCAGTTCATCACATTGGTACATTCGTAATTGTAATTGTTCGTCAGTAATTACGAAATCTTCTGAATCGTCAATCTCTTTCAAAGCATTTTTAAAATGGTTTCTTGCATCTATCATACATTTTTCATTTGCTTTGTTTTGTTTGGTAGTGTCATCTTCCGAATCGGTATCATCAGTACTATCATCACTTAAATTATCATTTTTATGTAAACTTAGCAACACTTTTTCTAGACTACCATATTGCGAAATTAAATTATATGCTTTTTTTGGTCCGATTCCTTTGATATTATCGCAGTAATCCGTTCCTAAAAGTACACACATATCCACAAATTGGTCCATTGTAAGATTCATTCGTACAAGTGTTTTATTTAGGCTTATTACTTCAACCAGTTTATTTTTACTCATAAAACGTAATCCACCCTTAAAAAGGTATGTTGTTCCATATGGTAACATATCCGAGTCATCTGAAAATACACCTTTGACATATCTTTTGTGATTAGCATCTTTTCTAGCTGCGAGCCAGGAACAAACAACATCTGCTTCTCCTGGAGCAACAATATACGGTATACCCATTAAATCTAACAAAATTTGCGCTTCTTTAATATCTTCTTTTGTTGGTCTAAAAGTTTGTTTGAAATTTTTAATATATTCTTCGTCTTCGGAATCACTTAAATCTTTTAAATTTTTCTCTGCTAGATCTTTTCGCATGCGTCTTTTTTCGATTGTTCTATTTTTGATTTTTGGTGCTTTACCATCAAAAACAAAAATAGGAACCATGCTGTTTTGCAGAAATATTAATATTTTGTAGAATAACCCGTGTAAATGGCTTGTTAATTGTCCCTTACTATTTTTCATATCTTTTCCGGTAGATCGTAATGCAATAACTGTTTGATGAATAATAAGACTGGCATCCACTGCTACTACCCATCCCTTAAATTTGGAAAATTTATAGGTCCGAATAGCGTAGTTTCCTGCCACATCTTTAATTAATTTTGGTAATCCTTTAATACCCATTGGTGTATAAATAAAATTATTTATATTTTATAAAATCACTTCAGCTTTAAATAGTTATATTATGCTGTTATTATTTTTATAAATCGTTATCATGTATAAAAATCTTTCAATTTTTTGCGAAAAATTGAAAAAATAAGATATTAAACGGCCTTAATAGTTGGTACTATTATTAATCAATAGTACTAACTATTAAATTATTTTTTTATGGAATCTAAACTTTTTTTATCTATTTCCCAACCATCTTTTTTGGATATTGGTAAAGTAGCGGGTTGCGCTACTTTGGGTGTTATTGTCTGGGAACATTTTGGAAAAAAAAAGAATACAATTTATAGACCATCAACTGGATTGAATCTGGTTGCCGATAAATCGGTACAAATATTTGAAAATGTTGGTCGTAAATTCTCATGGATGAGTAGTTACCTTACCAAAATTGATCCAAAATACATTGTTGCAACTGTTAATGATGTTGGTGCAACTATTCGTGATATCGGTTCACCAATTTTCAGATTGATAGCTTCTCCGGGACAAGCATTATACGGTTATGTACACGCAACATGTTGCCACAATTACCAAAAAAGATGGCTTGTTTATGTTGGTTCATTTATTCTAATATGTGGTACCGGTATTGGAATTAAATACGGATATAACCAAATTTGGGGTCAACAGCTAACTAATTTGATTCTCTCGTTATCCATCAAAAATAATAATTAATAAAAAATTTTGCGCAAAATAATAACACAATAATAATTATGTTACTATTTGATAACCAAATAAAAAATTGAAATGTAAATACCCAAACTGATTCTATTTATTTAATTTTATTAATTATTATCACACGGTGTCACAATGTATTTGAGAAATTTTTGGACAGCGTGTAAAATTTTTTTTGTGGTTATTTTATGTTTGTTCGTTTGGGAACATATCGCCAGAAAAGGAGAATTAGATTATCGACCATCGGTAGCTTTGCATACGATTTCCGAGAATGCACAAAACTTCTTTGAAAAAGTAGGCGTCTATTTTGCATGGTTTGGTAGTTATCTTACATTAATTGATCTAAAAGATTTTGCCGTTACAATATATGCCATTGGTGAACCAATATTTGGCCTTATTATTTCTCCAGCATATGTCATTTATGGTTTTGTTATGGAAGCAGCTAGTTACGCCAATAAACAATGGTTAGTTTATACTGGGTCTTGTCTTTTGGTAATTTTGTCAATGTTTACTTATTATAAAGTATCTGTTCGTTATCCAAAAATTAATCTTTTTCTTGTGTTATGGAATCGATTGACAAAAAGAAAAAAATCCGAGTGATACTCATTTTGGATAACTATAATCATTTGCTAATAATAAATTAATTTATTATTAGCAAATAATAAACAATAATTTTTTTAATTAAAATATACAAAAAAAAACTAAATATTGCGTTATATTATAATATAATCCAATGGCCGATAATGCATTCTATATTATTTTAATAATCGTGCTTCTTATTGCTATTTTTATATTCTGGAGAAAAAATCAAAAACCACAATTATCATACTATGATAATATGAATATGAATATCATGCCAAATTCACCAGTTCAGATGCCAAATCCACCAATGTATACGCCAAATTCACCAATGCAAACTATGCAAGACCAATCTTCAATATCAGCCATGTTTTTTGAAGTTTTACAACGTGCCAGTGTTGCATTGCAACCAAAAATTGCTGAACTAAAACAAACTATAATGCAATCGGCTGAACCATACGCAGCCAATATTAGAAATTATGTTGACAAATTGGTTCCCGAACTAAATAAAGAAATTTCCGTTATAAATTCTAACATTCAACCAATTGTATTACGCTTAAATCAGGAACAAAAAACAAGATTAGAAAGATTATTATTGACATTTAACAAGGATATTGATGATCTTAATAATGCTATTTCAAGGGTAACTGGTCAAAGAGTAAATTTAATAACAATGCCTTCTGCTGCACCAATTTACCAAACACAAATTGATTGTGGTGCTTACCATTCTGACCAGGGTGGATACTGTTTAGGACAAATTGATGACAGAGCTAATTTCCAAATGTGCTATCATGTAAATGATGCATCCGAAAATGATTACGATATTTCGGCCATTGGAAATGCTAGATGTAGTGGTTCGGATTCCAAATGTCAACAAGTATTAAATCTTTGTACCGGTAAACCAATATGCCAACAAGTCGCATCATCCTGCGATTTTAATAGTATCCAAAATTTATAAATCAAAAAAAATTGAAATTTTAAATCGTTGGACACATAAAATGATTAATTGAACTAATAAATTAGATAAAAGTAATATGAGAAAAAGTGCTGCTACACAACGATCACGCCTAAACCTTGCAATTGTATTTTGTTTCGCATTTATTGCTGCTTGTTCAGCATGCACAACCGGTACATACACACAACTGTCTAGTCTAGGTGGAACTGCGCCTACGAGCATTACTGGACATACACTTAATGGATATTCTGGTAATAACAAACTTTATGTATTTGGTGGAACAGACAATAGTTACTCCACCACCCCAACCTACTATAATAAATTATCGTCATTTGATACAACCACACAAACATGGTCGACCCTGAGTACAAGTGGTGGTCCAAGTCCACGCGCATATCATGGTGCGGCCATATCTACTTATGGAGGTACTCCTACACTTTTGGTTTCTGGTGGGTATTATTCAGTATCTGGAGGTCGTTCTCTCTACAAGGAGTTGTGGAGCTGGAACATTAATTCTGGTGGATGGACACAATTAGCAAATGCTCCCAAGTCTGCGCAATCCCCCGGATTCGTTTATTACAATGGTTACGCATACAGCTTTGGTGGTCTATATGATCTCCGTAACTATTATTCGAATGCATTGACGGCATACAATGTTGCTACCAACACTTGGACCACTCTAACTGCCCAAGGTGCCGCTGGTTCCCCATCATCCCGTATGAATCCACACATGTTTGTTTCTGGTGGTAATATTTATGTACACGGAGGTAATAAAATGTTGCCTGGTCCCGTACCTAATCTTCCTGTTCCATTGAGCGACACATGGATGTATAACCTAACATCAAACACATGGACCAATATTACGCCATCATCAGGCAATAACATGTTGCCTCCATCAGCTTACCCATCGTATGGCGCATCTGGCAACACGGTCGTCCTATTCGGTGGAGATACTGGAGCCGCTGTTAATGGTATTACCGGTTGTGGTGCACCATATCCCCAACAGGTTTCCGATGATACCTGGATTGGTACAATTAGTGGATCGACTGTTACTTACGCGCAACAAACTCCTGGCGCTAGTCCCCCTCCCTCAACACAAGGGGCTGGAACTACAATTGGCAACTGCTTCTACAAATTGGGTGGTTTCGATTTTCCTTCATGCCCACCTGGCCAAGTATGGAACAACGAAGTTTATACCTATGGTTTTTAAAATTCTTTAATAATTTGATATGCAATATTTTTTGGTTCAAAAAATATTACACATTAGAATAACTATTTAAAAACATAAATACCAAATGTTAATAGTAAATAGTATAATGAGTTCAATTGTTCCACGAAAATTGGCTATATATTATGGTTGGCCGAGTGTTGTTAATGGTGCGTTTGGTGATATTAATACAGCAATTGATTCTTTTAAAGATTATAAATTGCTTGTTTTTGGCCAAGGATTAGAAAATTCCAATCATGGTGATCATGGTAATACCATAGCTATTATTAGTCATATTGACATGGTTAATACTTTTGTATTTGGATATATTGATTCTACTTTGCCAACAGACGAGATTCTTGAAAAAATACAACTTTGGTCAGCAATGGGAGTCAAAGGGATATTTTTGGACAGATTTGGTTATGATTTTGGTGTTACAAGAGATAAACAAAGACAAATAATTTGGTCGGTGCATCATTCCTGTTCCGGCACTACTCATACCAATCTTAAAGCGTTTGTTAATGCTTGGAATCCGGATGATGTTTTTGGATCGGTCATGGATCCTGTTAATAATCCTACTGGTAAGAATACTCTCCTAAACTCTAATGATTGGTATTTAGCGGAATCATTTGCTGTGATTAATAGTACATACGATGATGCTAGTAATAATAATTATATGGGCGATGTTAAGGATTGGGAGGTTAAAGCAACCAAATTAGTAAATTATCGTAATATGTACAGTACCAAAATTGCGGCAATTGCAACGAGTGACGGTAGTACATTTGATCAAAATCAGGCCAATTATAGTTATTATGCCTCTGTTATCAATGAATTCGATGCGTGGGGTTGGGGAGAAAATTCATACTCTGCTACTAATGGATCAATGCCATTTCGCCAAAGAGCAAAGGTAATTGGTACAAAATTCATCAATGGTCAAATAAACACAAATGGTGTATTAGAACGCCAAGTAAATGCCGGTATCCATATTGATACAAATACACATGTTGTTAATATTATTTTGGACTAGTCAAAAAAAAAATTGTCGAAAATAATATATTAATAGTTGCTATTAATATATTAATAATATACTATTGAAAAAAAAATGTTTGGATCGTCAAACCATCAATGTTCCCAAGAAAGTGAGTCAACTGGATCTACTGGACTTACCGATTTTTCGATACTACCATTTCCTAAATGTAAAAATTGTTCCAGGAATTTAAAAATGGGGAATTATTTTAATCCGTGTATTTGTCCACAGGCTATTTGTAAATCATGTTTAAAAAGACAAATCGAACTACGACGCGTAATTCATTGCGAAATTTGTGGTCATTTTTTAACAATAAATCCGGAAATGGGAATAAATATTAAACTTATCCAATATATACCCGTATATAATAATAAACAATCAATCAATTATATACCACAACTTTGTTATCCAGTTAATAAACCTGATAACTCTCTAAAAACTTATTTATCGAAACTATCAAACTATTTTTCTTCAGCGTATAGTATTTGAACTATACATTATTGTATTTTAAATAAACTTTTATGTCGTAGTATGTTTTCAAAATGTTTCCATCACAAAAATCAGTTTCCCTTTTTACAGATTTTTCAAAATTCAGACATACATTCCATCCAAATAAAAAATGTGTATCGTATATAAATTTTTTTGTCCAATTTAATGATTGTAAAATATGATACGCTTCTTCTTCTGTCACATTAAATTTGCATTTAGGATAAATTTCCGAACACATAGTTGTTAATGGCAAATAACATAGAGTCCATTCTGTTTCTGTTGCACCGTTACGTAAATTTTTTATAAAATTTTTGACGCCATGTTCTTCCATTATATTATGATAAAAACGCTTTTCTAAATATTCTTCCAAAATAATCGGCAAATTTATTTTTTTATCTTCTTCTAATTTCTTCCTCATTTGTTCATTCTCTTTTCGTTTTAATTCAATTTCTTCAAGTATTTTTTGTTTTTGGAGTAAATTATTCTTTAATAGATCACTAGCATTCATTTTTAGTATTTAATTTAGGATGATATATTTTATATATTATTCTGTATTGATATCAATTTTTTATTAAATGTATTTTTTTAATATATTTAGTAAAAATTAATCAATACCAATATCAGCTGGCATTTTGGATGGCTCTGGTTTTTCAGGAGCTTCGGAAGTTTCACAAGTTTCAGCTGTTTCCGGAACTACTTCGGGTGTGGCTTGATTTGTTTCTTCTGTTTTTTGTGCGTATAATTTAACAGCGATTGGATTCCAAATATCTTCTAATTCTCTTCTCTTCGCCTCATATACATCTTTTTCCTCATTTGGATTTTGGTCGATGAAATTAGATAGTTCACTACACATTGATTCAATTTTAGATTTGGATTCTTCGTCCAAAACTTGGGTAGCGGATTGTTCAGTTGCAGCATGTTTAACACTGTGAACATAATTTTCTAATTCATTTTTAGCATCAACCGCTGCTTTTCTCTTATTATCCGCTTCTTCAAACTCTTTTGCTTCTTCAACCATTTTGGCGATTTGTTCTTCACTAAATCTACCACGATTATTTGTAATAGTAATATTTTTACTTTTACTGCTCGATTTGTCTTGAGCCGTTACATTCAAAATACCACTTGCATCAATATCAAATGTAACTTCAATTTGTGGTACACCACGTGGGGCTGGTGGAATACCCTCCAAATTAAATGTACCGAGCTTGTTATTATCCTTCGTGAATTTTCTTTCTCCCTCGAATATTTGAATGGTAACAGCAGTTTGGTTGTCAGAATAGGTTGAAAATACTTTGGATTTTTTGCATGGAATCGTGGAATTTCTATCAATAAGATTAGTCATTAAACCACCAACTGTTTCCAAACCAAGTGATAGTGGCGCAACATCTACAATTACCAAACCCTGTAGTTTTTCATCGGTGTTATTTGTTAAAATTGCGGCTTGGACAGCTGCGCCATATGCAACAGCTTCATCTGGATTAACACTTTCGCATAGTTTTTTACCGTTGAAATAATCTGATATCATTTGTTTAATTTTAGGTATTCTGGTTGAACCTCCTACCAAAACCACTTCATCTATTTTTGATTTGTCGATTCTACTATCCAGTATTACTTTTTCGATTGGTTCAATTATTTTTCTAAATAAATCCATACACAATTCTTCAAATCTGGCACGCGAAATAGTAGTATTATAATCCTTGCCATCAAATAATGATTCTACTTCAATCATCGTTTGGGCTGAAGTGGATAGTGTTCGTTTGGCGCGCTCACATGCTGTTCTCAAACGTCGAATAGCTCTAGCTGATGTTGTTGGATCTACTTTATGTTTTCTTTTGAAATCTTCAACACACCAATCAACCAGTCTATTATCGAAATCTTCTCCACCAAGATGTGTCTCGCCGGCAGTAGCTTTAACTTGGAATAAACCATCATCTATGGATAGTAACGTAATATCATGGGTGCCTCCTCCGGTGTCCACAATAAGTACATTCATTTCTTTATCGCTAATTTTATCTAATCCATATGCAAAAGATGCTGCAGTTGGTTCGTTAATAATACGTAGTACATTCAAACCAGCAATAACCGCGGCATCTTTAGTAGATTGTCTTTGCGAATCATTGAAATAGGCCGGCACTGTAATTACCGCATCAGTGACTGGTTGACCCAAATATGTGCTAGCTGTTTGTTTCATTTTTGTTAGTACCATTGCCGAAATTTGTTCTGGTGAAAATTGTTTGGATTGTCCCTCATGGTTAACTTCAAAATAGGGTTTACCACTAACATTAACAACTTTAAATGGCCAATGTTTCATATCTTGTTGGATATGCGGATCGTTAAATTCTCGACCGATTAAACGCTTGGCATCAAATATAGTATTCTCAGGATTCATGGCAACCTGGTATTTGGCAGAATCTCCAACTAAATGTTCAGTATCCGTAAATGCCACATATGATGGTGTAGTACGGTTTCCTTGATCATTTGCGATAATTTCTACCTTACCATTTTGCCAAACAGCAACACAACTAAACGTTGTTCCTAAATCAATACCAATTGCAATTTTAGATGTCATCGTATTTTATTATATATTATTAGACTAATTAACTATTGTTTAAATTATTTTTTTCAATTTTTTTTTTTTAATTCATTTTTATCACACTTTTGATGGTTCTTTAAATGATGGTCCTTTAAAAATTGATTTTAATAACTTATTAATAAACATGTTTATTAATAAGTTGACCAAACAATATAATGGATAACCATCAGGGGCCAATAATATTCGGGTTAGGATCAATATTTACAACATATGTTATTAAAAAAATGAAATTGGATACAGCCACGTCCTATGGTTTGGTGTATAGTACTATTACTGGTCTAACATTGTTTCTTTTTTCTAAATTTTCATCATTTGAAAATTATCGATGGTTTGATTTTCAATTGGAATTATTGAACAACACATTAATATATTATTTTGTTATACTGGCGACAATAATTGGTATTGGTATATATTATCGTATTAAAATAAAAAATAAATTTAGCAATACATATACTACAATAACCATTTATGAAAATGATACAATAAATGATTTGGTTAAATATTTCATGATTCATAATAATTATATTTTACATGATTACGATTTGAATATTGGTGATTCTGGGGAAATTATTAATCAAAGTAATTGGAAATATTTAGATAAAACATCACCTGATTTAGACACAAAAATTGTTTTAAATATAATAATCAGTAATAATATTACACCAAAAAATGATTATCCTATCAAATTTTATGATCCAGATCTCAAAATAGCTGGTCAATTGACATGGAAATCACACGAATATTCTGTTGGTAATACTCCTGTAATTAATTTATCAATAAAATATTTGGAATTTCAAATAGAAAATTTAGAAACAACCAAATATCATTCCAACAACCATATCATACAAAATATTAAAAATAAATTAACAGAAATAGAAAAAAATGATCTTGTTTTGGAGTACATTAAAGTGATTGATGGAAAAAATCATAAGGTTACTATATATGATGGTAAAAAATATACCATGGAACATGCCGAGAAAATGTACATGCATACATTTTTCACCAAGAAAAAGATCGTTTGTGGACTATTCTTAAAAATATACAAACAAATCCGGATCATTTTATTAGTCGCGGACAGGCACCGAGGGCAAATTTATTATTATATGGACCTCCGGGCACAGGTAAATCAACATTTGCGTACCGAACAGCAATGTGTTTAAAACGCCATATTATTAGTTTGGATTTACGTGAATATGCCGATAAAAATACTATTTATCAAGTAGTACAAACACCAGACGTAGGAAATTCCAAAAAAAATACCAATTACAGTAAAAGTATTATTTTATTGGAAGAATTCGATATGACTATTAAAGAACTCGATCGAAGATCTATCTTACGGGAAAAAGAAATTGATTTGATAATTAATAATTCTATGAATAATTGCAACGAGGATGCTATTGCAAAAAATAAAAATGTCAAAAATAAAATAATTTATAACGAATTTTTACTCAAGGATTTATTGGAATTATTACAAGGTCCAGTTCCATTGCATGGTTCTATTATTATTGCTACTACCAATGAATTCGATAATATTTATGACTTGTGTCCGGAATTATTTCGTCCCGGAAGATTAACTCCGGTGCATTTTGGTTATGTAACCAAAGAGATTTTCCAAGAAATATGTGAGTTTTATTTCGAACAAAAATTTAAAGAATTTTTGCCAGATAGTATCAAAATTCCAACCTCACAAATTATCGAGTTGGCAATTGAATGCACATTTTTATGTGACAACAAATTTGAATATTTTAAAAACAAATTTATTGAATTGCTAGATTAATTTGATGTATCATATGATATATCAAATTAATGGCGCTATTATAATTTACCTAAAGGTGCAGGCGGGTCAAGTTTTTCTGTTTCAGATAAAACTTCACCAATCATAGGTATTTTATGTTCTTCATCATATATTAAATCCACTAAATCAGACACTATCAATGTATAATTCCCGATTTCACCAATGACAATAGGAAATATCAATCTATTTTTGCAAACAAAATGCCAATGTGTTTCCTGTATTTTGTTACCAACTAAACCAGAAATATGGCTTTTATCAACAGTAAATGTAAAATCATCTTCTTTTTTATCATAAAAATAAATGGAATCGAATGGATCTGATTTGTTGCCACTAACAAAACCAATTCTTGTTTTTATAATTTGGAAGTCTTTTTCATTGAAATCGGAATGTTTGTGGAGTAGATATTCCAAAAATCCTTTTAAGTATAATTCCGCCTTATCATCTTCCACTATTTCTAGAACTTGTTTGTAAAGATTTCTCGAAATAATTTTTTGATATATTTCATTGGCCTCGGTAACGGCTTTGTATTGTTCTGGCTCTAGTTTTATTTCGATAAAGGATGGTGGCGATATAATTAGGTTAATAAAGTGCAAAATAGTATCATCAGTTAGTTCACAAAAACGTTTCATATCATTTATAGATTCGGAAATATGAAGTATCGGGTCTATTTTGGTAAATAAATCTCCCAGCATTAATTCGATTAGTTTAACGGTTTTGTGAGAATAAACTTTTTTATGCATCATGTATCTAGTATGAAACATTTCGTAAATATCCACGGAGCAATGTTTTGGATAGGCAATGTTGTCATTACGATCAATAATAAATTCATTGATTAGTCTGTTAGCATTGAACCCAGTATTTAAACCAATATTTTTGGTATCCCTTGCTAAATAATCAAATTTGTCAACATCGATACCATTTAAATTGTTGGATACAATTTGATAGAGTGCACCTTTATGACATTCATGTGGTTCGACAATAGATTTAATAAAAGCAATGTAATTATCATCTAATTCTTTGGCCAGTTCGCGTTTGCATAACATTTCGATTATTAAACATGATCTTGTTTCGTGGTGCCTATTTGGATTAGAAGATTTTTTTAACAAAACATTATCAAAAATATGACTAAATGGTCCATGACCAATATCATGACACAATGCTGCTATTTTAATACACTCGATAATTTTCGGATTTAGTTTCATTTTTTCTTCTGCTAATTCCGGAATATAATATTCGCGATTTGGATACTGTTGGTATATTTTTTCCAACATTTTTCCGGCCAAGTGATAAACACCAATCGAGTGTTCAAATCTGGTATGTGTTGCCGCTGGATAAATATAGTAACATAATCCCAACTGTTTAATTTTTCTCATTCTTTGGAATTCAGGAGTATTTATGATTTGGAGTGCCATTGGACTGACGCGAATAGCATCATGTACATTGCAACCAAATAATTTTGAATATGTTTGTGCCAACATATATGATTATATACTCTTATTAAATAGTGTTTATAAACACAATATAATCTGAAAGATGTTATTCAAATAAGCGGAGCGAAAGCAGAATACATTTCAATTTTTTACATGACACATAACAATGCATATTATAAAATATGTATAATTATTATAAATGGTTGATAAACAGAAGGAATATTCATCCGAAAAATATTATCCGCGGCAATTTTTACAACTAACTCCAGAACTAACTTTTAAACCAACCCGAGAAAATTTTTCGCAAGACACACGAAATAGTCTCATTATTGCGCTGGTACTCGGAATAGTTTTGGTGATTCTGATTATAATTATTATTTTTTTGTACAAAAAATTGGCAAAACAAAAAGCATTTACTACTCGCATCAAGACAGCCACTATACAAGCAACAAATTTTGAATGAATCATTTTAGTAAAAATAATGTCATTATAATTATATATATTGACTAATGCCAACAAAAGATGATAAATCAACGAACACCACACATTGGCACAGTATTGTAACAGGTATCATAATGGGATTTTTAATATTAGTAGCAATTATTATTATTATTATTTTATCATCACGAATATCCAAAACCCAAAACAAAAATATTCCAATCGTGGGTATTAATAAATTCTTACCACCAGATATTGCACAACGATGGGAAGCTAATCGCGGGATATTTTAAAATAACAACAAAAAAAAAATGAAAAAATAATGTTATATATGCACACATATATATTATTGATTGTATTACATACAATGAATAATTTTTATACTGGTATTGTTTGTTTGAATGGACAAATATCCATAAAAACTGATAAGGATTTCAAATCGGTAATCGCAATTAATGATATTGCACCCCAAACATTATTATTAGTGGAACATGTACTAACTGGATCATCATACGATTGCCAACTAGTTGTTCGGGATAACCAATATTTATTCGACCAATTGTTTCCAAGAATAAAAAAATGGAAAAAAACAAAGAAAAATAAGGATGCTTGCGCTCTAGAAAAAATTATCCGGAATTGTTTTGGCGGGTCCTGTGATAATATTATAGTGGGTGATTATTTATCGAAATTTAATCATGCTTGTATACCAAATAGTGTTTTTTTTAATATTTCAAAAAGAAATCATAACGGTATGGAAACAAACTATGTTGCTGTTTTTTCTACAAATTATATTAAAAGAGGAGAAGAAATAACAATAAACTATGGAACCAATCGTGGGCATGATGGACAAGACGATTTTGTTTGCCAATGTGGTAAAGATAAAGTACAGCGGGATAAATTATGCGAGGTTATCTATGGTCTAATTACCCAACTTCACGAAAAATATCGTGAACCAGTATCCAAACGTATTGATGAATACGAAGAAAATTCAAAAAAAATATTAATATACCAGTATTTATCCAAAAAAGGATTAATAGCTAGTACTAAATCGATTGTATCAATGACGAAAAAATGTGTTGACTATTTAAATGCTACCTATTCGGAAGGATCAGTTGATGATAAAAAAGATAAAATGGTCGATGAAGTCAATGATTTATTTTTTAAAGATGCACACCAGCATAAGCATGTGCATGAGCATGAACATGAACATGATAATAAGAATGATAATGAGCATGAACATGAACATGATAATAAGAATGATAATGAGCATGAACATAAGAATAATAATGACCATAAGCAGGAGTATGTTCATGATTGATTTTATACTAGGACACCTTAAAAAAAAGTATGATAATACATGCATTATCATACTTTTTTTTTTTTAGGGCCAATCATTGTATAATATGGAATCATTCCACCCAAAAAATTGAAATTTTAACATTATTGTGGTTACATTATGTAAATTTCTATATTATCTATCCTTATAGATTGGTACAAACGTACACACCAAACAAAAAAATCAACCTATAAATCATGAATACTATGGAAGAACTAGAGCGTCTGGCCTATCAGTTGGCAAGATCTTTGTCCATTGAAAGACTGCGATCCCAAAAGAGCTCCATATTTACGGATTTTTCGGTAGAAGCGACAACCAAACCAAACGATGGCAATCTCAGTGACAGAGACGGTAATGACTGGCAGAATAAATGTTTTTTCATCAGCATTTACCATGCATTGGAACAATTAGGTATTATGATTTGCCCGGTGGCTCTCGCCAGAACCCACAATATGCTCAATCACGAGCTAATAGATACGGATTACGGTCAACATCTTAACATTATTTGGAGTATAGCTAATACATACAAACTCAAAATTGAGTTTTACATTGGACAATATGACCAAAATGGTAAATGGATGACAACACCCGATCCATCTTGTATCTGCGGTACCGGTTCCCGTATTGTTAGAATCCTGAACAAACCAGGCCATTTCGAATTATTAACAAAACTCGAACAAGGCTTCATGGAAGATTTGGATAATTCCGACATCAATGTTGCTGTTGAAGAGCAAGAACGAATCTTCCATGAAGCCAAACGGATCAACGATGACGCGATATTGGCTAAATATCTTTTCGAACATGGAAACCTTCCACAAGAAACAGAATTGCGTAATGTGACCAACGAACAACAAGAAAGAATTCAGCGGGGTGACGAACAGCATTTGAGGGACGAAAATCATATGGATAACATTCGTAAGAACATACACAAACATCGTTTCGAAGAACTCCGCAAAAGGGAAGAAGAACTTCGCATAAGAGAAATTGCTCTTCGAGAGAGAGAAGAAGAAAATCAGCGTAAACGATACGAGGAGTTAGAAAAGAGAAGAAGAGAAGAAATTGCTCTTCGAGAGAGAGAAGAAGAAAATCAGCGTAAACAAAACAAGAAGTTAGAAAAACAAAAAAGACAAGAATTATCCGACTATGAAATGGCTTGTCGTTTGTATGAGTCAGAAAATGGAATGGCCTTAACTTTCGTTTTACCACACAACCATTAAAATCTAACCATTACATTGTTTCTTTTGAAGCATTATTAAATTTAATAAAAATTGAATTTAAAAATGCTTGGTGGATCATAATATATATATATAATTTTTAATATAAACCACAATGAGCACCAACAAAAAATTTTTTACCAGTAATCAAGTAGATAAAATGTACCAAGACAACCGAACAGCGCAACAAAATATGCAAACCAATAAATGTACCGAGTAATGTTTTGCGGCCGCAGAAGAAGAAATTGATAGAAATCTAAAAGATGAAACCAATGTGAAAATTTCGATTAATACTTCTGGTTGTAATATCAACGATGGTGGTATGATAAAAAGATTAAAAGAGAAATATGATCATGATGACTGTATTAATTATAGCAGCGGTGATCTTCATACCATATTTCGGATGCATAAATGCATTGACGTACTTTGTTTTCAACCCAGACCAGATGATTCTTATCCTAAGAATGCGGATATATTTTACAATTACGTATCGAACAGTTATAAAAAAAATTGATATGAAAAATGTTTTTGCAATACTGATTATAAATATTTGTTATTAGAATTAATATATTAATATTTTATGGAAAATTCTATTCCGTGGATTGAGAAGCACCGACCAGCAAATATTGAGGATATTATATTGGGCGAAACAATACAACAACAAATCAAAATTTTTTTACAGGATAGACAAAATGTGCACCTGATTATAACAGGACCTCCTGGTATTGGTAAAACATCAACTGTTAGATGTATTGCTAAGAAAATATTAGGACAGCACATCGCCCAAGGATACTTGGAATTAAATGCGGCGGAAGATCGCGGTGTCAGGAGTACATCAACTATCATTCCGCCTTTTTGTAAGCGAGTAGCCAATTTTACTTGCTCCAAAATAATATTGTTGGATGAGGCAGATAATATGACACCAAAATGCCAATATGATATCAATGATATGATTAAAGAATATGGTAGAAAAACCAAATTTATTTTTACTTGTAATGATTCAACAAAAATTATAGAAGATATTCAAAGTGTTTGCAGAATAGTCCGGTTTAAAAAATTATCCGACAAACAAATAAGTACTTATTTAGCAAAAATATGCAAGCATGAAAATATTGAATCTGATAAAAGTGGATTATCAACAATTTGTTATATTTCCAATGGTGATATGAGAAAAGCTATTAATGATTTACAAAAAACGGCATATACTTTTGGAAAAATAACTAAAGAATCAGTTTTGAGTATATGTAAGGTTCCAGATCCGGAAGAAATTAAAAAAATAATTGATATCTGTATCAAAGGAAATGTAATTGAAGCAAATAAAGAAATAGAAAATATTATTCGGTTAGGATACTATTATTTGGATATTGTAACCGGGTTTATTTATGTACTATCACATTATGAGATGAATGAAAATCTAAAATTACGGCTTATTGATATTATTAATAAAACCAAAATTGCCGTTAGTACTGGATTACGATCAAAATTACAATTATCAGCTATGATTTGTCGTTTAACAAAGGAAGTCGATGGACAAAAAATTAACTAAGTCTTGAATAAAATATAATAATAATCATGTTTTATTCAATTACCAATATTGTGACCATGGTTGATTAATTGGAGACAAGGCAGTTCCTGGAAACGAAGTAATACCGGAACTAATATTATAACCAAAATTGTTTGTTCTTGCGCCACTTATTAATTCTCGATTTATTTTTTGTAAAGTATTTGTTAAATCTAAAAATTGGGTATTATAGTCACTGGTGATACCTAACAAATTTTCATGTTTATTTAGAACATTTGAAAAATACGCATTTGGTATTATATTTGGATCAATTTGTCCATACGATGCTATTTGTAATTCTTGTTTCCGTTCTGCATTTTTAAGAGCATCATTAATTTCTTGTTCTAAAGTTTTGAGCCTGTCTAATTTATTTCTAATATCCGGAGATAAATTATATGTTGGTTGATATTTGTTGGCCTCCAATATATTTCCATAAATTTTGGCCAATAAATTATAACCATATAAATTATTATCCGAATAGTACGGTGGTACAATTGTATACACTGGTTGAGTAGCTACTACCTCTGGTATTGAAGCGAAATAATATTCTGACATTATTAATAATATGTAACATTTTGTTAAAAATTGAAAAATAATTCTATTCTACATTATTTATACTAAAAATTTAATTAATCAAAATCCAAATGGGAAAAACATTGGACCGAATTTTTAATCAAATATTCAAAAAAAGAATAAACAATGGCGAAAATTTTTATCAGGTTGTTACCGAAACTTTTATTGAAGCCAAAAAATTAAAAGGCCAAAAAGGTATCAATGAAATGTTTATTAAAATAATCAGGGCAGATACATATAAATTGGAAACGGTTAAATATATGATAGAACTGGGTGCGAATCCAAATTATAATAATGATTTGCCATTTCTTTTATCATGTGCAAATCCTACACCAGATGTACCACTTTATTTGATTGAACAATACAATGCCAATGTTAATACCATGTATAAAAATGGTAATGCAATATATTATGCTGCGCAACATATAGAAACTATTCGGGTGCTATATGATCATGGTTATTTTTCTTCAAATAATGACATTGATGAATATCTTGATCATCCAAAAGTAATCAAAATTTTATTAGAAAAAGAATACGATATTAACTTGATACTAAAAAGTTTTTCCAAAAGAAATATATTCTGGTCTAATCCAGAATTAAACGAAATATTTATGGACCAAATAAAAAAACAAAAAAATTTTATACAATTGGATAGTAATTGTTTAACAAATATATTGAATTTATTTTTAAATGTAAAAAATTCATTATCACTGGAAGATGTAAGAATAATTGTCGAATTAGGTGCTAATCCTAGATACCAATCCGATAATTTTTTACCATTATCATGTCGCTATACTAAAAATCCCGCAATTCCAGTATATTTTATTACTGAATGTGGATGTGATATTAATACATGTAATTCACAAGCTCTATATGTTTCCATCGCTGGTGATCATTTTGATACAACAAAAATATTATTAGAGTTAGGAATAATAATAACAGATAATTGTATTACACTGGCGACACATAATAAAAAATATTTAGATTTGATAATATCTTTTGAGACTGATTTTAATCGTTTGGAAAAAATATTAATGAAAAATTTATTGAAAAACAACACAAAATTAAATATTGCTAGAACATTAATAGAAAATGGCGTTGATATGAATCAAGCTATTCTCACTTTTCATAATTAATATTTTGTTAAAAATTGAAAAATAATTCCATTCAAGATTATTTATGTGCCAAAAAAATAATTAAAATTGCAATGGGAAAATCATTGGACCAAATTTATGACCAAATATTCAAAAAAAGAATAAACAATGGCGAAAATTTTTATCAGGTTGTTACTGAAACATTTAATGAAATCGGAAAAATAAAAGGCAATAAAGGTATCAATGAAATGTTTATTAAAATAATAAGAGCAGATGAATGGAAACTGGAAGCCATAAAATATATGATAGAACTGGGAGCGGATCCAAATTATGCTGATGATATGCAATTTCTTTTGTTATGTAGATATAGCACACCGGATGTACTACTTTATTTGATAGAACAACACAATGTCAATATTCATAACAGTGACATTATATATTATGCTGGATATAGCAAAGAAACTATTGAAGTATTATTTGATCATGGTTATTTTACTTCATACCCTAATATTGATAGATATATTGCTTATCCAAAAGTAATAGAAGTTTTATTAGAAAAAGAATACGACATTAATCCAATACTCGAAAGTTTTTCCAAAATAAAAACCAAATGTAGTCCACAATTAAAAAAAATATTAATGGATAAAATTAAGAAACAAAAAAATTTTATACAATTAAATAGTGACTGTTTAACGGAGATATTGGATATTTTTTTGAGAAATATTTCATTGTCATTGGAAGAGGTAAAATTAATGATCGAATTAGGTGCTGATCCCAGATACAAATCCGATAAATTTTTACCATTATCATGTCGTTATAAAAATCCCGAGGTTACATTATATTTTATTACCGAATGCGGTTGTGATATTAATACAAATGATTCGCAAGCCCTACTGGACTCCATCATAAGCGATAATTTTGACATGGCAAAAATATTATTGGAATTAGGAATAAAAATAACTAATTTCTGTATTGAAATGACACTCGATAGGTTTGATAGTAAGAAATATCTTGATTTAATAATGTTATACGAAACTAATTTTGATCGCTTGTCTAAATTGTTTATTGAATATTTGTTGAAAAATGAAACAAAATTAAATATCGCAAAATTATTAGTGGAAAATGGCATTGATATGAATCAGGTTATTCTTACCCATCATAATTAATTAATAAATTTTATTGCATAAAATTTATTAATCATCCAAAAAATCAATTTCATCAACATTAATCGGTCCATAAAATTTTTGATCTTGTATTTTATTTTTGACAAAATTTTTTGATTTGGGATTTGGTTTTTCAAGCAAATATTTTTTAATGGTATTGGTATCATCCCAATTTTTGTATTTATCGTATGGATAATCAGATATTTTAAATTCTTGAATATTATAATTTTGTTTTTTATAGTATGCTTCACGAATTTTTGATTGTTTTTTAAAAATAAAATTATCTTCATCAATAATATCAATCACAATTGGGTGTTCTTCATAAACATCTTTTCTTAAAATTCGTCCAACGGATTGTTTGATGGCACTTTTTGGTGTACATAAAATAACGACATTTAAATTTTCAATATCTAATCCCTCTTCAGCCATACTGTATGTACCAATAATAATTTGTTTGGTAGCGGATTCAGCTAATTCGTCCTCGGACATTTTACCAATGTATTTACCAACATTACCTTTAATATATTCATTTTTGTTTAACAAAATATATAAAAGGTTGACTTGTTTAAGTCTTCCTGTCAAACATAATACATTTTTACCTTGGTCAAAAAGTTCTTCTATCATTTTTAAAATAAAACGATTTCTTTTTTTAATATAAACCAAATTTGTTACCATGGTTGATCTATCGGGTTCATTAGTATATTTATTTGTAATAACTAGTGACCGATCAGTATTGGAAGTTTTATAGTAAAAATTTTTCACCACTACCATATCATTTGGTTTTTGTTCCTCTGCATGGAGTATTGGTCCCATGTACCAATTAATAATTTTATACATTCCATCATTTCTTCGTCGTTCAGCCGATATACCAAGCATATATTTTGCGGTCATTTTTTGGTATACTTTGGAAAAATTTCTCGCACCCATATGGTGCACCTCATCTATAATAATCATACCAAAGTCTTTAAAAATTTCATCATCGTAATCAATTTTTGATAATGATTGTACCATTCCAACAACAAATGGATAATCTGTTTCAACTTTTTTTTGCTGAATAATACCAACTTCTTTTATGTTTGTGATGGATTTGATACGATTAATGGCTTGATTTTTTAGAAAAGTTTTATGGACAATAAATAGAGTTTTTAATTTATATTTGCATGCAATATATATGGCCATATTTGTTTTACCAGAACCACAACCAGCAATTAATAATCCTCCTCTATGTTTTTTGAAACCTTCTGTAATTTTATTAACGATAATTTGTTGATTTGGTCTAAGTTTTCCGGTAAAAGTCATTTCCTGTACTGGATATTTATAAGTTTCTAATCGATTAATTTCTGGTTGACCAAATTTTTCAAAGCCATAGTATTTTGGAACGGCCATATAATCCCCATTTTCTAGATAAATAGGAAAACTATTATCCTTTTTGGAAAATTTATTAAATGAACCCATTACAAATGGTTTAACCGTTAGATCATCTTTGGTTTCATTCAGTGTTTTATCATCCAATGATTTTTTATTAATAATATATCCAAATCTTGTTATTTTTTTATCTGGGTCATTTTTTTTAATAATTTTTTGGGTTTTTGACATTATTATTTATATCATTGGTATTTTTTTAAATAAAAACAATTATACAAATCAATTTTTAATGATACATTTGATTATTTTTTGTTTAATTGCTAAACAAAAAATAATATATGATCATATATATTTTTTTCAAATTAATTAATTAATCTACCTTTTTTTTCTCGGAGCATTGCGCGGATTCACCATTGGCTTTTAATAGTTCTTGTAAAACTTGATCAAAAGTATTTTTAATTTCTTCCATAGCCGGAAAAGTATTAGCTACTTGTTCACTGCATGCATTGACATCACAAGTCGGTGTATTATCATATTTATCATCTTTATTACATTGTCCACAAATACAAATTTTGTCACCGGATTTCAATGAAAGTAAATTACCTATGGCACCAGGATACATAAATTCCAATGATAACAAACCCAATAGTTCACCTTCTAAACCAAGTTCTTCCTTTTTGGATGAAGACATATCGGAATTTTCGCTATCAGTTTCACTATCTGTTCCAGTCTCAGTCTCGGTTTCGGAATTGGATGAACTATCTGATTCTGATGGACTGGATGATGAATCAGATTCATCACATTCAGAGTCATCCTCAAGACACGGCATATCATCATATTCATCAACATCCATCGAATTTCTTTGGAAATATTTGGAATTTTGCAACTCATCGAGTACTTCTGACATCATTTTTTTATGATTATTATTGGTCGAACCATTAGTTTCGGTTGTCATTAAATCGTCAATAACTTTGATATCATCAAAACCAACGGATTTTAATGCATCCATGATTGATTGAAGAAAATTTTCTTCACTAAAATTTGATTGTGATGGCTTTTGTGGTGTGACTGGTGGTCTTTCTGGCGTGACCGGTGGTCTAGCACTTGGCATAGGCATATTACCTTGTCCCCTTAGCGGCATGTTATGCTTGGGAATTTCATTCATAGCATTACTAAATAACATTTCGAATGGGCAGGTTCCTGTCACTGGTTTGGCTGTCGGCATCGTAGTCTTATTTCCTCCAGTAGGCGTTGTCATGTTAATACCAAACAACATTTCAAATGGACATGTTTCTGCCACTGGTTTGGTTGCGGGTACCCTTTGTGGGATTACTGAAGGTACCCTTTGTGGGATTACTGAAGGTACCCTTTGTGGGATTACTGAAGGTGCTGATCTTTGTTGTGAATAAGGTTGTGATTGTCTTTGAAAATATTGGGGCATCGTATTCTCCATAGGAGTAGATCTTCTTTGATCTTGGTACACTGGCATTCTCTGATCCATCGGTACTGGCATTCTTTGTTCGCTATACATTGGCATTCTTTGTTGAGAAGGTTGTGATGGTTGAGAAGATTGTGACATTTCATATAAATCAAAAATGTTATTCATCATCGAACTCAATAGATCTTGGCTGTTGTCTTCATAACAATCATACATATTTTGACGTTCAGCTACTTGTAATGCTAATCTCTCGGCAACCTGAAATGCTAATGATTCGGTTTGAGCTCTGACAAATTCAAATGAACGATATGGAAGATTGGTTTCAGATTTTTGGGTCATAGTTTCTCGCAATAAACAGTAATCGTTATAAGTACTAGTAGTGAAACCAATACAATTACGCGTGCAAAAATCTAGTCCGTTTACTACCTTGTATGTGCGTTTTAGTTCCGCCAAACTATATCTGGTATCTTCCATTTCACTTGGCAAGAATACGCAACCATCCCAATTGAAACGGAAAGTTGATTTGATCATGCATTTAATACCAGCAACCTCGAAATGATATTCATCATTAGGATGAAGTTGGCGATCACGTAAACATTCCATAAAAGGATTCATTTTTTTTTCTACACGAACTGGAGGCATACTTCTAACATTTTGTGTTTGTCGTGGCATTTGTTGTGGAAACTGCATATTAGCAGAATAATTTGATCCCTGTCCGGAAAACAACGTTTCAAAAAATTTGGCAAACTCCATTGGTATCTAACTAGTATATAAGATTATTATTTTTTTAAGTGCTAAACACTTAAAATATCAATTTTTTAGGTATTAAATGCGGTCGATTAATTGTATTGCTTATATAATATTTGATGAAACGATTATATGCTATTGTACTTCTTATTTTTATTATAGTAGTAATTTTTTGGCTAATAAAACCTGTTGGTTCAAAACATAATAATAATAATATTTCGTCCGGGAAAAAAGAAAATTTTATTATAACTAAAGATACACCTTTATTAACTACATCCAATGACTACCTTGTCTCTGAAGGAGCAGGTTATACTGGAAACTTTGTTTCCAAGTATTATTTAAACCAATTGGGCAAAGAAAATTTCAAGAAAGATAGTTTTATTCGAGTTCAAGGATCCAAAGTACGTCGCGAATTAATTCCAAGTAATTATGCAAATACTAATTACGCTAATGCTAATTTTGGTATTTGTCATAATACTACTTATTATAGAACAGCTCCCCAACCCCATAATTTTTATTTCGATGCTTGAATATAAATGTGATGTTCATGGAATTAACAAAAATAAATATCACAATATGATATAATGTCACAAGAAAATAATGATAAAAAATCGCGAAAGGTTAAATATAAGATAAATAATTCACTATTTAGCGAGGAAGATTTTTTAAAAGATTGTCCAAATAATAAATTTGTGCCAACAATATTACCACCAGTCAAAAGAGTAATCGCAATTGGTGATATACACGGGGATTTACAATTAGCTATTAGATCATTTCGACTAGCAAAATTGATTGACGAAAATTTAAATTGGGTAGCTAAACCACCCGATACAATTGTCGTTCAAGTTGGTGATCAAATTGATAGTTGCCGATTTATTCCTGGGGTCTATGATTGTCATGATAAAAAATATCCGGAAGACCAAGCAGAAGATATGAAAGTCTTGGATTTTTTTAATTCAATGGACCAAAAAGCTTCAAAAGTTGGTGGTGCTGTATATAGTTTATTAGGAAATCATGAACTAATGAATGCACAGGGTATTTTTGATTATGTATCACACGATAATTTTCATCAATTTAAATATAAAAATGATGAAGGACAAACATATGAAGGTTCTGATGGAAGAAAAAGAGCTTTCGAGCCAGGCGGTCCTGTTTCAAAAATGTTAGCTTGTACCAGACCATCCGTATTAATTGTTGGTAGTACTATGTTTGTTCATGCTGGTGTTTTGCCAGTTTTGGCTAAACGTTTAGACCATTTGGGTATAGATAATGAGTCCAAATTAAAATATCTTAATGCTATTATTAGAAAATGGTTACTTAATAAATTATCTGAAAGGACAGATAAAGAAAATAGTAAATTATTTTTGGGCGATCAAAAAAGAAAAAATTCCCCATTTTGGACAAGAATATATGGATCCATACCAGAAAATGTGCCACTTGACAGTAGTTATTGTTTTGATTCTATTAAAAAAGCAATTGAAGTATACCGGATTGGACATATGGTTGTTGGACATACACCACAACTTTTTACCAATAAAAATGGAATCAATGGTACATGTTATGAACTAAATGGCGATAAAAAAGTTTATCGGGTAGATGGTGGTTTTTCCAGAGCATTCCGAATTTTTGATAATAATGATTTGGTACAAGTCTTGGAAATTATTGATGACAAGGAGTTTAATATCATAACGGATAAAAATATTCAAGAATATCTTGAACCACCAGAAACAGGTATTAATCAAAATCAAATGGAACATATTTCCTATATTTATTCGCAAAATAGAATTTTTGAAAAAAATAAACAAACAAAAAAATTTAATAAAAAAATGATTTATTAAACAATATAAACTAATAATTTTATATTAACTTATAATGGATAACATTGTATCTGAGCAACAAACATATTTTATTTCTGGTCATGTAGATATCTCACAAGAAGATTTTAATAAATATTATCGTGACAAAATCATGGAAGCAGTATCAAATCCAAATAGTATGTTCGTCGTAGGAAATGCACCGGGAGCAGATATCATGGCACAATATTTATTGATTGATTTGCTTAAAGATGATAATGGTTTAGATAGGATTTGTGTTTATCATTGTGGTAGTACGCCGTCCATTATAGCTGATACTAGACTCAAAACAATTGGTGGTTTTAAGACACATGAAGAAAAAGATCGATCAATGACATTAGCTTCGAATATAGATATTGCGTATGTTAGATCACACGAGGATTCAAAAAAATTATACGGCAAGAAATTTCGCCCAAATCGAATTTCCGGAACACAAAAAAATCTGGATCGCCGAGCATCTATTAATAATATTAATTTAGTTAAATAATAATTTAATTAAATTAATTAATACATACCATATTTATTTGAATTACGTGTGGAACGTTCATTGCGTTTAATGTTTTCTGTAAGGTTGTCCCATCTCGAATCGTCATTTTTATTTGATCTGTCATTTCTATCATTTCTATCATTTCTATCATTACGATTTGTTTTTTTATTCCAATCCGATTTTTCTCTCGAATTACTATTAGAATTGTCAATATATGACACATGTAAATCATCCTCCATGTAATCCGGTGTATCTTTCCATAAATTGGATTCATTTTGTTTCCGATAATTTTTATCATTATCTGCCCATGGGCGCGATTTTTCATTTCTCATAGTTCTTTCCGAAACATCAAACTCCATATCACGTTCATTGGACCGTTTTCTAAGATTGGAAGGTGTAGAAGACTGTACTGACGATCTAAAACGATTAACAAATTCATCAGCATTTTTTGTTGCAATATCAGTTGCGATACGTCGTACATCATCATTAACTACATCTGAACCGGATCTCTTTTTGGCTTCGGCAACAATTGTGCTAGAAATTTTCATGAAATTTGTTTGTTTTATGTCCGGATATTTATTTGATTCTTTCATAATTTTGGTAAGAGCAAGTAACAAAAGTAATGTGGAATTCGTTTTTCTTTTCGGTTTATCCATGGTTTTTGTATCGGCTGAATCATCACCTCCCGCCATTCTGCTTTGGACACCAGCAATCCGTTTACCATATTCTAGCGCTTTATTATAGATCTTCAAAAAATCTTGTTCATAAGAATCAAGAATATTTTTAGATTTATATTGTGCAGAACTGTAATCATTTAAATAATTCAAATTTTCATTTGCACCTCCTAATTGTCCGTTAGCATCAGTTTCAAAATTATTATTTTTGGGTGCAGAAATGGAATAATCTTCCGAAAATTCAATATCAGGCATTTCATCAGTATCCAATAAATTTTTTATTCTTTCAGAATCTGATCGGAATTCCATTGACTATATACATTATATTAAGATTTTAATTAAGAACTTTTTTTGGATAATTTTTAATATGCCCATATGGCTCTCTTAAAAAACCTATTCTCAATGAACAATGTAATATTATAAAAATAACTCTACTATCTATAATATAATTATGAGTAAAATTCAAAAAAAAAATATTCAGCCTACCCGTTATAGATTTGAATATAACAGTTCGGAAGATGAAAATGTTAGTGATTCTTACCAAAATGCATTAATGTCCAGTTTAGTGGCATTATCAAGTAAAAATAACGATTTTTCAGAGGAAGAAAAAAAACCAACAGAACAACGAATAGAATTTGTTAGGGGTATTTTGTGTAATGTTAAATTACAGCCAATGATTGATTTTGATAATTTGGATACAGAATCTGCCACAAATACTAGAATTAACAAAAAAATTATGGATGTTCGTGAATTATTTTTATCAATGAATGTCAAACTCCGATATCTTAAAAGCGGGACAACAGGGCATACATTTAAAGCTATTTCCAAAATTGATAGAAATGTTGCATTCGCTGTAAAAGTTTGCGCATATCCCAAAGATGATTATGGAGCAATGAAAAATTCATCCAGACCAGAAAATGTTGAACTAAGGATGCTCAAATTATTAAGCTATTTTGTGGCCAAAAAATATACGCCGCATTTCGTTATTCCAATTGGAACATTTAATACTAGTATCACCAACTTTATTAGGGTTCCAAAAAATATCATAGATTTATCGGATGAAAAAAATGATATGTACAAAAAATTTATTGAACGGTATTACGCCGGAGAATTCGAAAATATTGTATCTGTTCTGATAAGCGAATGGTGCAATGGAGGAGATTTATTGGATTACATCCGAAAAAATCATACTATGATGACACTAAAGGTTTGGATAGTTATTATTTTCCAAATATTATTTACACTTGCACGGGTACAGCAAGATTATCCTGCGTTTCGACATAACGATATGAAAGCAAATAATGTGCTTGTTCAATTAACCAATATTAAAAATAATCAACCAAACCGTCGATATTGTTATAAAATTGATAATGCCAAATTTTATATTCCGAACATTAATCTCCAAATAAAAATATGGGATTTTGATTTTGCCTGTATTGAAGGTATTATCGAAAATAATAAAGTTAACTCGGATTGGACAAAAAAAATTAACATTAGTAAAAAAGAAAATAAATATTATGACTTACACTATTTTTTCAATACTTTAATAAGTAAAAGATTTTTTCCACAATTTTATGAAGGCGGCGCTCCACCTGAAATCGTTGAATTTGTTCACCGTATTATCCCCGAAAAATTTAGAAATGGTAGCAAACACGTAAACAAAAAAGGTCGTATCCAAATTGATACTGAATTTACAACACCTTATAAAATAATTATGGAGGATCCATTATTTGAAAAGTATCGGTTCTAATTAATATATTGTTTAATAACAATACATTAATTGAAACATATCGATTCTAAAAGATGCTATTCAAATAAGCAAAACACATGCAGAATACATTAATTGCAATATTAAATAATTTAAGATTGATCTTTTTTTAAAAATATCAAAGATCCGGCAGAAATCAAAAATGTTATTATCATAAAAAATGTTGATGAATCAGAAATACCATAATATCGTTGCGCAACATCTTTTAAAACATTTTCTTTCGTTCCCAAAAATTCGATCTGATAGATATCATCGTTTTGATTAATGTCTGAAGTTTTTAAAGAACCAAATATAGTAACCATCGAATTATTTGGCGTATATTTACCAACAATTTTTTTTTTACGATTTATTGCGGCTATAATTGTTTTTGCGTAATGTATAATACTATTTTTATCAAATTTAACGTAAATACCATTAAATTTAGTATATGGATTACAATAAATTATATTATTTTGGATATTCCAATGATCAACTACTTCAAGTCGTCTTTGGGGCAAATAGTGGGATCGGCGCCTTCTGATATTACGAAAATAAGACATATCATGATTTTGGGTAAAAAATTCATCATCAATATATTCATAATTAATATCGAAAAAGTAATTATAATTATAATAAATCATAGTGTGCTTATTATGAGTATCGACACGAAATAATGGACTATTATTTGGTATAATATCCTCCAAATCGGTAAGATCCGGTATATCGCGTGGTATTGCTGATAATATACCATCAAAAATTTTTTTATCACCAATTTCGTATTTTTGCATGAATTTTGTTTTAAACAGTTTTCTATTTTGGTAATCAATATAAAGTCCAGTAGCAGAAGCAATCGCAACTAAACTAGATATAACTATTTTCCACATTATTTATATTAACAAATATTAGTGTACTGTTTAAGTTATTTTTAGATTATAGAATTATTAAAAATATTTTTTTGGATATTTAGGCAACAAAAATATAAGATATTTTATGAACAAAATATCCCATTATATATATATTGATATATAATGGCAGATCAAATAGAAAAATATTCTGATGAGGTATATCAACTTGATTATTTGATATCCAGTGTTTATAATTTTGTTTACGCAAAAAATGGTAAAAATAAAATTAAATTTATGGATACATCTGATCTAAAATTATCACGTTTTAAATTGTATGATTATAATTTAGATGTTATTTTTGATAAAACAAGAATACAGTATGTCGGAAACTATTCAACAGGAATTAAAATAAATGGAAAAAATATTGAAGAAATATGGTTTAAAAGAAAAGGGGAAACATATATGTCAACCATTAGAATTATACCATATATTGATAATAGTACAATAAACGACATGACTGATCCAATTAATGTTAATCAAATTGTCAGAACATTATTGAGCGAACTTGTTATTAACGAACGTACCAGTAATATATTACTTCCTATTATCAATGTCGATGTGGAAAATACGGATCTGACACCTTATAATAAGGTAGCTCCCCTCACCCAAAAAAATAAATTTTATTCTGTGGAAATTACCGAAAGATTCTACAGTTTAAAAACATTGGATGAATTTTTAAAAGAATTTCCTTTAGAAATGCGAGTCCTAAAATCTATTATATATCAAGCTGTTGATGTATTATATCAAATAAATATATCCTATCCGGCTTTTAGATACAACCAACTTTTTCCGGAAATGATAAATTGTTATCTTAAAGAAAATAATGGTGTGGTATTACCAGAATTAAAATTAAGTAATTTTTATTTGTCGGAGATTGGGGAAATAATCCAAAATTCCTACCTCAAAAATCCGGAAAATTCCATACCAAAAATTGATTCATCATATTCGGATCTTTATCAATTACTAAATTATATGTGGAATAATGTCAGTACTGATATTAAAAAATATCCGGAATTGGTTTCTTTATTTGAAGTTATTTTGCCTCAAAAAATTAGATCCAATGATTTATATTTATCAAAAGAATTATGGGACAAATTAACGGAAGAAGAAAAATTTGATCTACGAATTAAAAATATTCGTAATAATACATCTTTCACCAGCAAAGATTCTTTATTAAATACTACATTTGTCGAATCAAACAATATTAATGATGAATCATCAAGTGAAGATACAAACGAACCATTAGATGAAAATATAAACGAATTCCAAGATGAAGGTACAAATGAACTGACTGATGACATTACAAAAGAACCGTCCGATGGTATCACAAATGAATTTTTATATGAAAGTCCAAAACAACTGGCTAAGGATAACAAAAATGAACCATCAGATGATAACACAAGCGAACTATCTAGAATCACCAAAAACACTCAACAAAATAATTTAATAGATGACAAATTATTTGAAGAAAAAGAGGATATTCAAACACGATTTGGCAATGAATCACCAAAAGAATCACCGAATGAATTAACAAGTGATATTCAGACAGAAAATGATGAATCATTTGATACTAATATTTTTTCTAAAAAACAAGACGAATCAATTAATATTCCAAATATTAAAAAAATAAATGTTGTTTTGGATATTAATTATAAAAATATAGATACAGGTATGGATAATGATTTAGAAACGGAAAATGATATGTACACGGACGATTCTGAATTAAGTATTGATAATGACAAAATGTCAATCCCGCAAGAGGAAACCATGGATTTTAGAAAATCCAGATTAATCCCGCAAGGGGAAACCATGGATTTTAGAAAATCCAGATTAATCCCGCAAGAGGAAACCATGGATTTTAGAAAATCCAGATTAATCCCGCAAGGAGAAACCATGGATTTTCCAAATAAAAAATATTCTAATAATGATATAGACAATATGAGTAATAAAAACTCCAAAAGAAATAATATTTCAGGTCGCAATGATTTTTCCGACACCAAAAGAAATAATATTTCAAGTCGCAATGATTTTTCCGATACTAAAAGGAATAATAGTTCGAGTCGTTATGATACTGATCGCGATAATTTGTCCGATATCAAAAAAAGATCGGAAGCATCAATCACAAGACCGAATAGTGATAATTTATCTGATACTAAAAAAAGATCGGAAACATCAATTACGCGGGCAAACAGTGATGATAGGTATGGAGCAACAAATAGTGATTTAGATAGAATTAATAGTGATCGTATTGAAGAAACTGAGGAAAATACAGAGGATAGAAGGCGCACACGACCATCCAGGATTATTAATATACAGGATACACAATTTGAGCCAAAAAAATCAAACAAAAATAAATTAAAAACATACCAGGGACGTCGTCGTATTAATGGCACTAATAACACTAATAACACTAATATGTTAATGCCTGATACATTAAATTATAATGGTAGACAATCTGATAACCAAATACCGTACGATTTTAACAATAATAATTTGAACAATAATTTAAATATTAATGGAGTGCCATCAAGAATAAATTCGATTGGAAGTCTGTTAGGAGCAAGCACCAATGATTACAATAATCGTGATCAAAACACAAATTATAGTCAAATGGCACAACAAATGGCACAACAATTCCAATATGATCCTAATCAGGCACCAACTGGTCATCTACCATCCAATATGTCGCAACAGATTCCAATGCCAATTCAAAATCCCGTTCAGCAAACACCAATGATGCAACCAAATAATGATGCAATTTATCGATATTTATCAGCATCTGGACAAATGCCATCACAAAATCAAGTAGATCCCAATATGTTGGCATACATGATGCAACAAAATGGACAAATGCCACAAATGGCACCAGCAGCACAAGCGTTACAACAAATGCCAAGTATACCACAACAAACATTACCACAAATGGGAGGAGGAAAACGGAATCCTTTTTTTTTTCAGCAATGAATAATCGGCAAAAACAACGAGGTGGCGAAACACCACAAGTAGTATCAACTGTTGTTAAAGGTAGGACAGCTCCAGGTACACCGTTTATTACCAATACCGCAAAAGAAGTTTATTCAAATAAAAAAACGGATCGTGGTAGCAAAGAAGGATTCAAAGGAATGCCAGTCCAGCAACCACAATCAATTAGAATACCCGATCCAGCTAATTTACAACCAAGCCTAAAATTAGAAGTGTTTGCTCCACAACCCGAACCGGTTAGACCCGTTGGTATCTATAATCAATATATACCAGAAATTGAAATTGCTGGTAATAAAATTGATAGGGGCAATTGGACAGGTAATACCAAATTTTCGGCTAATTCATTCCAAAATTTATTTGCTCCAACCAGTGCAATATCGTACGGTCCAAACGTTAGGATACCAATGCAACAAGTTTATAATATTAATTTACCTGGCCCAACTGGTGGACATGTTGAAATGAGTAAAATTTATGAAAATATTTTACCAGGCAAGGATAATAAAATGACATCGACCACAATGGGAGAACGTTTACAAACTTACGATTTTGTAAGACAAATTTTAATTAAAATTAATGATGGTGAAGATATTAGTATTGATTCTGATGGACATAATAATTTGATGAGTTCTATTAAATTTATGGAATTGAATCCAAATTATTACAGTCCTATTAATTCTAATCCTTACAAAGGTTTGCCATTTGGTTTGCTTATATATCGATCATGCTTTCCTATTAAATTTGACCAAACCAGTCAAAGTATACTCTGTTCCAAAAATTCCATTGGATTAAATATTCGTTTGTATGCTTTGACTTTCGCTGAATACTATTCATATAAATTTAGACAGCTGGTTTATAAAGAATACGACGCTTGGAGGGAACTAGCATATTATGAATATGTTAGGGAAAATATATTAAAGAAAAAGCGTTCACCAAACTTTCCGCTTTTGTACGCATTTTTCTTATCACACAACCGAAAAATCGATTTCTTTTCCCTTAAACAAAAATGTTTAACACAAAAAGACATGTTAACTAGTGATTATCAACGATTTGTTGATGTGCATACATTGTTTTCATCAGTCAAACCAAGTGATGAAATTATTAGACCAATGACGCTTCCAGATGCTGCTAGAAAAGTAATTGCCAAATTACCAGATGAAATTGATCCAACATTACAAGCGTATAGTGGTACAGTATTAATACTTGTGACAGAAGCACCACATCATAATCTTTACCAATGGGCTTCAAGAATTTATGAACGAGATGGTATTGTAAGAAAAATGATAAGCCATGGTTACCATGATGAACATGTTTGGTTGGGTGTAATTTTCCAAATTGTATCGGCTCTTCATATAATGCAATTGGATGGTATATATATTAGAAATATGACAATTGAAGATAATATTTACATTAAGGATTTGCAAAATTATGGAAAAGCAATGGGATATTGGAAATATGTAATTGATGGTATACCATATTATATTCCAAATTATGGATATATTGTATTAGTTGATTCCAATTTCAAAGATATTATACCTCCTGGTCGAACCATAGAAAGATGTAAACGAGAGTATAAAATTTATACCCATAATATTATTGGTAAACGTTATTCGATCGATAGTATTAGGAAAAAAGTTTTTGAAAATTATCGAAATATTATCAGTACAAATGCATTTACCAAAGAACATACCCAAAATAATGTTTTTAGACCACCAGAATCAATTATGAAATTATTAGAAACTATGATGGAGGATCCGGAAACCGATTTAGGAAAAGTGATTGCAAAATACTTTCGTTCTTTAATGAATAATCGAATTGGAACACTGTTACGAAAAGATACTGAAGTTCCAAATATTCGAGAAACTACACATTCGTTTAAACCGGGAGAAATGGCAATTGAAGTTATCGAAGAGAAACTTTTTAGATGGTGTTTAGTTACTGGACCCAAAGCAGATGGTGTTGTGGAAATTATTACTCGTGATGATCCTAATTCAACCGATTTTATTACTAAAGATGTCCGAGTTGAAACACTTAAACAGTATTCCGCGTCCGAAAAAATAGAACAAAATACCAATCCGGATGTTAACCTGGCAGAAGATGAATTATTGGAGACATATTTGGTTACGTCAATAAATTAATTTTTATTTAAATTCAACAATATTTGAACTATTTTAATAATAGTTTAAATATTACACATATTACACATATTACATATATACATACTTACATTTACAATATTTTTTTACAACAAATGGTTTTATTTTTTAAATAAAATAGGCTCCTAGTTTTTATTTTTGATATAATCATTAGATAGTAACCAGATATTCCAAATTTCACTTATTATTCCAATCAAATTGGTATGATTATACAAATCGCAATAATGATTATGATTCCATCCAATTATATTATTTTCCTTGTCAGTGTATGTGATTTCGGGCATATTATCGGGAGCAATAATACCTTCTGTAATTTCATAATACCATTTTTCTGGTACACAACAGTATCCGCTCCAATATGCCATTGGATTACTGAAAATAAGTTGATGATAATCTTCCTTATCGAGCTGATGCCAAACTGCATATCCAATCATTTTATCACCAATATGTATATTGAGACGGTAATTATTAGGATACATTATGCATTCGCTTTCCTTGGAAACATTGGCGCTGTTTAGATCCATTTTTCTCAATGGACCGATGTTTATACGGTCAATATAGACATTTTTTTGACTATGACTTTCCATCTTTGGATATATTCATAATTATTGAATGGACACGTTTAATATACCTAATTTCAATTTTTTTTTGGTAATAATATATATTATCAAAAAAAATAATAGACGATTTTAGACTGAAACGGCATATTTATCATAATCGTTATTGTCTTTTTTGTTACTAACGCATTCTAAATCATGTTTTATATTTGAATCGTTACATTTGCACTTGTTTTTTGGATGAGGTTTTAAATATTTTTTTTTATGGCAGCTGGATTCTGATTTATCGGTGCATTTATGGCTCTTTTTATGGCAATCCGGTTCGGGTTTATTCTTACATTTGTGTTCTTCTTTTTTACACGGTTTTCCCCATTGGTCATAGGGTTTGTCGCATTCAGGTTTTTTATCGCGGCAAAGATAATATTCTTCACGATAAATGCAATCACATTTATTGGTAGGAGCACAATCATGTTTTCCTGAACAACATTTTTCTGGCAAAAGTTTTCCTTTTTTCTCTTCTATTTTCGTTAATAATAATGACGCCTTTTTTTCTAAATATGCAATCCATTGCGGATTATCAAGATTTTTTTCTTTGATATCAGTAAAATCTATTATTACTAGAGGATTTGATAGAAAAACATTCAATGGATCACATTTAGTTTCTTTATATCCAATCTCTATTACTAATCTATCAAAATACTGTCTCGAAACCAATTTAAATGCGCACTTGTCCCATTTAATATGGCATTCTTCGGATCTTTTTTCCACTATACCAACAAATTGACCAATAATAATTTTTGCTAAAGTTTCGACCATTTATATCATATAATATGAATTAAAATTTAAAAAGGGGGGATAATTAAATTTTACCCATACTAGTTTTTGCGTAACATTGATGACATTCCAGAAATGTTAAACCATTGTCTTTTATCATGATAGTATCCAAACATTTACATTGTCTGCACATGACAAATTGTCTGATATAATTTCGCATTATGGATTCGCATTTGGTTTCATTAAGAGCACCTTGAATCAGTAATTGTCCCTGACCATTAATTGAATTACTTAGACCAGTTTCTGTTTTAAAATATTCACTTATATGTTCTTTACAACGGTTTAATTTTTCGGAAAATATATTGAAATTAACAAAAATACTAAGTCGATTTTTTCTTGTAACTTTCAGTGGAGGGAGATTAATTTTTTTGTAGCAATCATCTGCAGATTTAGCATTATGTAACCTAAATAATAGTTCATCGTATGAATATGGATATCCTATCATGATTATATTATATTTTAATATATTGTAATTAGTATTTAAATTAATAATTTATTCATAAACATATTTGACTGGGTCAAATATATTGGTTAAATTTGTATTTGAAATCAAATACTTATATGTTGGATAAATATATATTTTATTCTTTTTATTTATCCTTTGCATAAATCTTTTGATTTCAGTAGAAGTTGCCCATCGGAGAAAATTATTTTTTGATCCCTGTAAAGATTCCTGATACAATATTTTTTCGTATTCATTCACAATTTCTTTAGACGCAAAAATAATTTGTACATCTTCTGGTCCAAACCCGAATTCAAATATTTCGGCTTTTTGTTCTGGGTTTTGATCAGTTAAATCAGCGGATGTCCACCAATATGAATGTTTGGTGGGTAATTCGATTTTAAGCATTTTTATTTTATCAGCTTTTTTGTTATTATGTGGATTAATTCCGGGTTCATAATGGAGCCGAAATGTAGCTGTGATCATATTATCAACATCTTTTTTACTGACAAAATAGACACGATCAGTATTATTTTGACAAATACTGTTATCAGTATCACTTTCATATCTAGTGATAATTTTTATTAATTCCATGGAGATAACTCACCAAATGTTAGACTAATTATTATTCGGATAGATATAATAATTGTCCTATAATATATTCAATTCAATTTTTTATCAACCATAATTATATAATTAAAAATGAGTCTTCCAAAAGGAGCAGCAAAAAAATGTAAAATGAATAGTATCAATATGCCGCTCGGCAAACAAGATAATAATGATATTATGAAAACCCCATTTATGATGTTTCAGGCACACAAAGACGATTATTACAATATGTCCCAAAATGCTCTTAAAGGAGTACAAGAAGAATCAATTTTATCAAAAGTTTTTTTTCATCCTAAAAATGTGGATCTGGTCCAAAAACAAATTATAATGGAAGTTTTCAGACAAACCAATGGCGAATATTTGATAGAAAAACAAAGTGAAGCAGATTTAGAAATAATAATGCGCTCTATCTTTATTCAACGTGCCAGACATTTGCCCAATAATATTCGTGATCAAATTAGCGAATTAAATAATTTAGTTGTTGATGAAACTGTTCCAGATATTGTTTCCGAAATAAAAGCTTATTTTGGATATCTAGAAAGAGCATTTGGTCCAATGCAGGTTATGGACCGACCACAAAATTCTTCCAAAACAGGATTAAAAACATTACCCAGCATGACAAAAACTTTTGATACGGACCGTTAAAATATGTATATAATTGGTAATTGGTAATTGGTAATTAATGTTTGTACAAAATAATAATTTGTGATGATTATTTTGTGCGAAAATATTTATGTTTATAACTGGATTAATTCATTTGGTGAGTATCCAGATGGTTTAGCATAAATAAAAATGGTACCATTAGTTTTGGCACGATCAAAGAAACTGTAGTTAGGAAGATATCCATCAATACCAGGTGCGCTAAATACAGGCGAAATTTTAGAAACTGGTTTATTTGTAAAGTAACCATCTCCTTCCGGATTTTTGACTGGCAGTGATGCACCAAATGGATCGTATAAATAGTATTGTGGTTCGAAAATTGTTTTTTCAAAGTTTCTGTGTGTCATGATCAAACCAGTTTGTCCGGTAATAATATTTGTGCTTTTATCTCCATATTTAATTTGTGTTTCCGTTACTGCAACAATAGATCTAAGGTGATATGATTCTTCTGCTCTTCCAAGAGTCAACCTATCTGGTACATTAATTGGATAGGCATTAAGTCTTTCGAAACTTGACATAGTAAGTGGAAGCTGTGAGAAGGTCAATGGATTAGAGTATGTCCTGATTTGAACTCGTTGTATTCTTCTGTTAACGTAGAAAATCAATACTTCTTTGCTGTATATAATTGATTGTTCTTTTGGTACAATTGTTTTGTTTTCATTAATCCAAATTGTTTGTGAATGAGCGGTTCTTAAATCTTTTGGTTCGGCACCTTCAGTAAATGGCGGAATTTGCAATGTAATCATTGGAATACTGGTAATAGTGTATACGGGTTGATTACTGAATGGGAAAACACCACCTAAACCAGAACTAAATCCCGCACCTGTATTAAAACCCGCACCGGTATTTAAACCGGTACCCAAATTAGCACTCCAACCACTTGCTCCTGGACCTGCTCCCGCACCGACTCCAGCACCAAATCCAAAACCGTATGGGCAAGGTGCACCAACAAATGAAGCCAAACTAGATATCGGCTTTGTTGCGATAATGGTTGGTCTCAACGAGAAAACTGATAAAAATCTTCTGAGCATGGCTCCTTCGTCCTGGTTATATGCTAAATCAGCGTTATCATATAAATTGTTTCGGCAAGCATTAAGCGTGCTCAAAAATTCACTGACTGGACTGGCTTCATAATAGCTACCGTTACGAAGTTTAAGTACAGTTTCCCATAAATTAATTTGTACTTTGTATCTGTTTTTCAAATCAGCAATTGGACTATTAATTTCACAAACAACATCATTAGGATCTGAAGTGATATCATAAAACAATAGGGAATCAGGTTCTGTCATAATTGATCTCTTTTCATTTCGCGCTTTAATAATACTTCCGAAATTGGAATAAAGAGTATGAATTTCAAAAAGATCGAATTTTGGCAAATATAGACAAGCAATAAGTGGGTGGATAAAATTACTGGCAATATGGCGTTCCCTTTTGTATTCACCGGTCATAGCTACTAGGGAGCAATCTTCATACATCAAACTATGCATAAATACAGATTTGTGGAGTGAGGATGATTTTTCGTACATGCTTAAAATTTCACTCAATACACCATGTTCGGTTTCTTTAATGCGTAATCCTTGTTCAGAGAATCTAGCCTCAAATGAAATTTGGGGATTACCTAATGCCTTATTAATTCGGGATCTATTTGCGGCAATATTTTGATTATAATCGATTTCCAAAGCTCTTGATCCAGTGAGTAAATGCGATAATTCTTTTCGGAATTCGTCAAATTCTGCATCAGACCATTTATTTTGGCTTGCAAAACGTTTCATCTTATCAAGTATTTCATGTAATGGTCTTGTTCCATCATTATATTTTCGATAAATTTTTTCGGCAATATCTCGGGCCTGCTTTTTAATTTTATTGAATCTTTTTGCCCTCAATTTTAGAATAGCATCTATAATAGCATCATTGTCACCATATTTGTTAAACAAATTTGATAAATCAGAAGGTTCCAATGTTCCTTTTTTTGCTAAGTTATCTACTTCAGCACGAATTTTTTCGTCATCTGCGCCCTTTGTTTTTCGGGTATCATCTGAGACATCAAAAATTTCCCTTCTACCTTTATTATCAGCCATTATTCTATATCTACTTTATACCTATATTTTTTTAAATCCAAAAAAAAAACTATATTTTATACATTTTACGTTCGGACCGGTAAATAATATATATAGGCATCTTATAAATGTCTTTAAGTATTGACCAACAAAAAAAATTATACAATAAATTATATGATTATATTATTGATTTACATTGCGGTGAATTTAAAAAACAATTAGTGATATTTACAGAATTTGAAAGAGAAAAAGGACTAAAAGGTATTATTTTATTGGATTATACAAATATCAAGGATATGATTGCATCAGTTAAAAATAAAGATTTTAATTACCAATGGATTCCCAAAAATGAAGCAAGTAAAATTAGACATTCGGGAATACCGGAATCCCTAGCCACAGCAAATCCAAAAAAAGATTGTATTTTTGTTTGTAGTTTGTCCCTCAGTTTAAAGCATTTGTACGTGAACTGTGTTAAATTTAGGGATATCACATCCTAATATTGGCAATTTTTTGTACATAATTAAAAAATATATTAATTAATATATTTTTTAATGAATAATTATACTGTCGTGATTGATTGATATTGGTGCTTTTTTTCGCATTTTTTGGAAAAAAAGATCACTAAATATACTGGTATTCCGAACAATGCAAATGTACCAAAAATAATGCCACCTATTATGATAATATCAATGTCATCGTCACTATTTTTTTCTGAAGCCCATAATGTTTTATTATAACAATCAATTTCGATTGTATAATTAATATATGATTCACCATAGGATTCAAACATAATAAACTGAAGAAATCGACTCATATGTGCATTATAAGTACCACCGGAATGACCAATATACATCTTGTTTATTATAGAAGGTATTGTTACTGTATAAACATCACTAAAATTATTGCGAATTTCAGCATTGTATGTTATGTTACTAGCAACACCCAAAGTATAATTATCCAAAACTCCCACTGGAAAATCTATTGTTAGTTCATTATTGAATTTCGTATTGTTATTATTGTTATTGTTATTGTAATAATATTTGTCAGCATTTATTGAAATGCTAAAAATAAATATTAATAATATCTGAAAATGAAACTGCATAAATAGTTTCATAGTATCAATCACGATAAACCTAATATGTTTAAATAATTAAAAGACTTGTTATGATATTGATATATTCAATTTTTTAATTGAATTATTAAACTTGAGGTATTAATCGATTAGTTTCGCTATGATTGATTGCTATCGGAGCACTTGGTATCCAATTATTATTTATGTTTGATGTTTGATGTTCTGTTGTCGCAACACATCGTTTATGATTCTTTTTATATTGAAAATAAAACATACAAACAAAGATTAGTATTGCGAGTACCACAAACGCACCCAAAACACTACATATTATGATAATATCACTGTCGTCATCATCATCACTATTTTTTTCTGGTGTCCACCATGTCCTATTATAACAATCAACTTCAACCGTATAATTAATATACGATTCACCGTGAGATTTAAAACTAATCAAATTAATGTATGGATCATCGAATCCATTGTAGGTACCACCTGAATGACCAATATACATTTGTCCCCACATTACAAAAGGTATTGTTACGGTGTAAACATCACTAAAATTATTACGAATTTCAGCATTATATGTTATATTGATAGGAACAATCTGGGTATACTCATTTATCCAAATGCCCACTGGAAAATCTATTGTTAGTATATTATTAAATTTTGTATTATTGTTATTATTACTGTAATAATATTTATCTGCATTTGCCAACAAAATAAAAACACACACCAATAGTATCCTAAAACATGTTTTGCTTCCTGGATAGAGCGATGGTATGAATGTTTTCATATTGGCTATGATATATTAAAATAATTAAAAGACTTGTTTTAATAGTAATTTATTCAATTTTTTAATTCATTATTTATTTGAATAAAATTGAAAATATTATATTTGTTCACAAAACATAAAAAAGAGATTCATAACATATATATATATACATGGAAAATTGGCTTGATAAATATAAACCACAACAATTATCTGATGTTCTAGGGGATAAAGCACAAATCCAAAAAATTGATCAATTTGTTAAGCAATTTACCAAAAAAAATATTAATAAAGACAAAATAACTAATCCAAATTTAATCATAACGGGAACAAATGGTATTGGTAAAACATTAATGATTGATTTGGTTATCCAGGGAAATGGATTGGAAAAAGTAACAGCAGATTTATCAAATATATCAGTGACTAGAAAAACTAAAAGAAAAAGAAAAGTGGAAAAGGAGATAATCGGTCCAAATAGATCAGTAAAAACATATTATACAACACTCAAAAATAATAAAAAACTTTTATCAACTGGAGATTATTCTACCAAAAAAATAGCATTGGTGTTCGATGATGTTTCTAATATTTCAAATCCAAAAGAAAAAGAAGCAATAAAAACTATCATTAAAACCAACAATAAATTCAAAGAATTTCCGATTATTATTATTGCTAATACAAAACATAGTAAAGTTGTCAATGAACTTAGAAAAATGGTAACATTTATTATTAGGTCAACAACACCTGATGGTAAAAAAGAAAATAGAAAAGTAGTTAATGAAATTGTTATTCGACCTCCACAATATTTTGAAATGGAAAATTTTGTTAAAAAAGTTTGTCGAGATGAAAATTTAAAATTAATTAAAAAAAAATCCGATGAAGAGGATATTTATGTTGAATTAATTAATCATGCACAATATGATGTACGACGTTTAATAAATATTCTGGAAGAATTAAAACTAATTTATGAGGATGCTGATATTACAATGGATAAATTTGAGCAATACAGGGAAACATCAAAGAAAAAAGATTTGGATCCGGGAATTTATGAGGCGACACGTATGTTATTAAATGGATATACTAATATGGATAGTGCTCTTATGCTATATGGTGAAGAACGCGCTACTATACCATTAATGGTACACGAAAATTATCCATTAAATATTAGACAACAATATCCCAGAATGTCAGTGGATGACCAAATTAATATGATGTATGATATTAGTAAATCAATATCCGAATCCGACAAAGTGGATGGATTAATTTATTCAAACCAATGTTGGAGTTTACAACCAGTGCACGGATTTTATTCTTGCGTTATGCCATCCTATTATATTAATAGAACTCCTGGAAAATTATGTTGTGTAGAAAAATACAAATACACACAGGATTATAACAAAACATCTATCAAAAAAATTAATAATAAGGTTATCAAAAAAGCACAAGAACATCAATTCCTTAAAAAGGTATCCATTTACGATTTTTTATATATTTCTTCTATTCTCAAAACATTATTAGAGAAAAAAGATTTTGAAAAATTAGCAGAATTAATGAAACCTTATAAACTAAAATTAAAAGAAATAGAATCAATAATTAAAATTGATAAAATCAAAAAATCAAAAAATAATTTAACAGGAAAACAACGTACCATGTTAAGAGAATTATTGGGTGTAGATGAATAAATTATCTTGTTTTTTTTTGGAATGGATAATTATTTAAATTATTAAATAATTAATAATTTAAATTACCTTATTTTTTGAATTATTATTACATAATAATTTAAATTACTTTGTCCTTGAACAGGCAGGTTATTTGAATTACCATTCATTATCATCGTCATTTCCTTTCTTCAAAAACCAATTATTGATTTCTTCATCACTAGAAGAATCGGAATTATACTGTTTATTATCAATATTATCGTCATATTTAGTGTATGAATTCTCGTATTTATCTCGGAATATACGATTGTATGGATCAATATCGATGTATCTAACGGATTGATATTTATTTTTTTTACTATTTTCTTTTTGGTGTATGTATTTGTAATATGGTATTAAATTTCTTTGTGTCAAATGATGTCCATTGATACAACCTCTGTAAATATCGCATGATTCGAAATTATCTCCCAAAAATTTATTTAATATTTTTTGGTCAACTGGTATATCAATTATTTTATTTAAACATTCTCCTGTTAATAAATCATTTTTGCATAATTTCAAAGAAGCGTTATTAATACCATTACGGCAATTATAACCACCGGTGCATTTTTTATTGGTACAATTTTCGCAAAGATGTGTTACAAAAAGTAAATGTTTATAAATTTCATCAGTTTTAGGATTGGTCATTGAAAAAAATTTCATTAAATTTTTATCCAATATTACTTGGCAAACAAATTTTTTATCCTCATCAATCTTTTGTTCTTCCAAAGAATGCGCATATGTACAATTTGATCCATAATTACATAATTCATTATTAATAGTGGAAAAGCAAATTAGTCTTTTTTCATTACAATGTGTTGGCTTAAAAGGAACCGTATAAATATGAGTACACAGATTTCCATTTTTATAATCTGTAATTTCAATACCAATTTCATCATTGGAATCATAACCATCATTTTCGTTTGAATCATCCAATGATTGTTGGTTATACATTATATTTGTATCCATGATAATAATAATAATTATTATTAGATATCTTTATTATTGTTTATAACGAAACTAATAATATTATGTAAAAATGATCATTTAAGCAATCCAAATTAATACATTATTAATTAATGACATATTATAATATATCACTAATTAATAACAAATGGAAAAATACGCGAAAGAACCGATATATTATGAAAAATGTAATAAAACAACAATGTCATACTATCCATTTTTTATGGATAAATTGATGCAAATTCAAAGATTAAGTCAAAAAATTTATCCAAAAAATATTGGTGGCACAAATATAGTACTACTATCTTCTGAAGATAGTATAAATATAAAAAAAGATTGTATACAATGTGTTACCAAAAAATTTTATAAATTGGGAAATATTATTTGGTCTAGTAATATTAAACATAAAATAGAATTGCACAAATCGTATCCATCGGAATATTTTGTTATGGTTATTCTAAATACCAGCATTTTTAATAATAATATTATTAATCCACCGATTGAATTAAAAGAACATCAAATCAAATTATTCACATATATTCCATTACATTATAATAAATTATTAATTATTGATGCGCTAATGCAACAAGGAAGTCATCCCAGATATCTTACCCTTAATCGAATTAATAATAAAGAAAAATTTATTTATTCTGAACATTCGGGAGTAATATCCATCAAAAATAGACTGGTTGATAATATTATAGTTTCTGCAGAAACCGATCGCACAGATGACACGGATGAAAATATTTTTTTACCAATTAATAGTAAAATTTTAGCAAAACACGAATATTTATTCCACACTCATCCCAATACAAAAACATATGCTGGCAGGATTTCGGATGGCATTATTTATGAATTCCCGAGTGCCAACGATGTTCTCAATTTTATTAAATATCATGACGAAGGTTTGGCGCAAGCATCATTAATAATTGCACCCGAAGGTGCATATGTTATTAGGCCAATATACTACCAAAAAAAATATGAAATTAATTTGGAATTGTTTTATTTTTTAAAAAAATTTATTCTCAAACTAGAAAAAATGGCTATTAAAAAATTTAAACCAATTATAACAAAAATATCCGATCCGAATACGTTTCATAAATTTGTCGGGTCAGATTTTACCTGGATTAAAATGTACAACCGTTTTATTGAAACATCAAATCTCTTTATTGAATTTTATCCAAGAGAAAAGAAAAATAATGAATGGTGTTTACGGCAAATAAATTTACCGTACATTGAATCAGATTAATTTTTGATTTAGACAATAAATGGAATATTATAAAAAAATAATCGAAAGATCTCCAAGTGATAAAATTTATATTACGAATACAAAATTCAATACGCATAATAACTATATCGCGTTGAATAATAATTTCTTTATGAAATATATATATAACAATATGTTTCAAAACCAAACGATAAATATTATTTTAATAATTGTAGTTATTTTAATAATAATCTTTTTATTCATGTCAAATAAAAAAACATATCAACCATTTAATCTTTCAGAATCGTTTGCCAATTCATCACATGAAAGTATTTATGATTTGGATAATTATCCAACAATTTCGGATATGTCATCCCAGTTAGAGGAAAATATTGATACTATAGAATGTCACCCAAGTTGTTGTGGAAGCCAATGGCCCATATCATTAGATGGTCTTACCGCAAAAGAAATTCAACAAAAAATGGCATTAGCCTCAAAGGATGACCAATATATTCGTACAAATTATACATGTGCAAATGGAAAAAATGGTGTTGGATGCCCTTGTATTTCCAAAGATATGTACATGAAATTGGTTAATCGTGGGCAAAATGTTAATTATTCAGAAAAATTGGCTAGCAATCCAAAAAATACTATGGCATCAATACAGAATGATTTGTTAACAGAACAGGATTTTGGAATTAGCCGAAAAATGAATGATCTAGAATTGCAAAGACAACCACAAGATTTATCAAATGTCCAATCGTATGGGTCAGCAATGTATTAGTTCCAGTTTGCCATATTAATTTTTTGTGATACAAGTCTATTTGTTTTAGCAAATAGTTCTTTGGATGAGGACGATGTATTTTGCATATTATAATTAATCATATTAGATGGTTGGTCCGTAACCGTTTCTTCTTTGGACGGAAATAATAAAAAATGCCAAATAATCCAAACAATTAGGGATATGGCTAATGGATATTTCCAACTAAATTTTTTGATAATTTTACCATCTTTAATTTCCGTGGTATATCCAATTTGTAGAAGGTAACAAATTACTGAAAGCATAACAAAAGTAATTAATAAAATTATATAGGAGTTCTGATAGATACTAGTATACATTTTTATATCATATATATTGGTTTGATAAAATATTTTATCAAACCAATATTTTAGTAAACCAAAAAATATTTTAAAAAAAAATGATATGATCATCGTCTATTTTTTGATTTAGTACGGCTTCCACCTATTTGTGATCCATAATCTTCTATTAGGCTTACTTTTGTTGGATCTATTCTTTCAGATGTTTCTATATTCATTTTGGGTCCAGCTCTTCCAGGCATTGGTCTAGCGGAAATTGTAGTACCGGATATACTTTTATGTGTAGCCGCTAGAATTGTTGGTTCATCATCAAAATTCATATTAATAATTTTTTTATCAAATTCTCCGAGTCTATTATTTTCAAAATCCGAAGATTTATCGTTTTCTTCTTTTTCCGCTAAATTTGGTGCGATTATTATTTCTGATTTCATTTTCGAACTGGATGTTTTTTTGGACGAATTTTTATTGCTCAGTTCTAATTCAGCTGGAATTTTTGGATTTAAACTTGTTAAATATTTATCCATATTCATAATGGCTTGTATTTTTTGTTTATCGGATCTTGTACTTTCTGATTTAATAATATCCATAACTTCCTTTTCTAATTTAGAATCCAGTTTTTCTGATACGTTTTTTGTTTCGGAAACTACGTCTTTTGGGAAAATATTCGCGGGTAATGGATACATATTTTCTAATACATTATTACCTCCAACCAATTCTATTTTTTGCGGCTCATGAATAATATTGATAGAATTAATTAAATATTCCTTTAGAATCATTGAAATTGGTAAAATTTTTCTAACAGCACGTGTTATACCGGCTTGAATATGTTGTTGAATAATTATTTGGTTTCGTTTGTATTCCATTGGTTCAACATCATGGAAAAATAAATATGGATTATTATGCGCATCCTTTCCACATTCTGTATAACATCTATGAATAAATGTACTTGTGGTTAACGAATTATAGAAACTTTGTCCAATAACATTGCTGATATTATTCGAATATGTCAACAAAATAATATTAGATTTAATAACCGCTTTGATTAGATCATCCATATAATCAGCGGTATTACTCAATTGTTTAATACGATTTGTTTCTTCTACAATTCGCAGTTGACTCCAATTACCTATCGATTGTAATAATTTTTGAAAAATCATCAATGTATTTCCCTCGCGATTAATTTCTTTTGCTAAGCGAACTGCTTCTTTATAAATTGATGTTAGACCCTCGTAGATATACGGCGATAATGTATCCACTAAATGTTCAGCATACTCATTTTTAGATTCCAAAAAAAATGCAACACTCATTTATATGTATATATATATATACATAGAAAGGAATTGATTTTATTACAATCAACGAATTATTTATTTTTTGGTCCGATTTATAAATAAAAATTGATATTTTTATGTTTAAAAATACGCAGGTATCTATACCATCAAATAAAGATCTACGCCTCTTTTAACGAAAAATATTCATTTCCCTTCCCCCAAATGTATCGTCGAATTATCTTGTTAGTGGTAATTTATTATTTATGGTGCACAAGTCAAGCCATGTTATCATCCGATGTCAGCACAAAAAATAATATTGTTGATAAAATGCATTGTTCAAAAATTGTTACCAATATTAACAGATTCCTATTTAATAATCCCAATGTTACAAAATATGCTTTTATTTTATCATCAGCTTTGATAGATATTACTACTGCATATATTGCGATTGATTATTTATTGGGAAATGATTTAAAAACTATTTTAATTCTTTTTTTGGGATTATCTTTACGACAATTTTGTCAATTTATTAATCGGTTACCAATTCCGGCTGATATGATATGGTTTGATCCTGGTTTTCCTTCTGCGCTGGTTACATACGATGTAGAAAATGATTTCTTTTTTTCGGCTCTCTAAAAATATATGCATATGCATGTATTTTTACGAGGCTTTTTCATATAAATATGAAAAATTTGGGGTTAAAAACCCCAAACTCACTTATAAAAAGTATGTAAAATGCATGCATTTACATATTTTTTAAAGGTGCGGGACATACCTTTATGGCAATCACAGTTGGAATGAAAATACTTTCATTTAAAAATATTTTTGCCAAATCATATGCTATCTTTTTTATTTTCTTCCAAATTTTTATTATTATTGTTATATATAGTCATTATTTTATGGATATTTATGGTGCGATTACTACCTATTTTATGCTTCGCTATTTTTATGATAAATTTATTGAACAAAACTAATTTTTATTGCCTAGAATTAATAAATTCCATATCATAATATAATATTAATGATATAATATGGTGGAAGCACCCAGAATACGCATTATATATGAAAAAATTAATTTCACAAAAAATAAAAAAATTATAGCAGCAAGTGGACCTACATACAAAAAAATAGGTGTCGATATGGTAGGATATACAATTAGAAAATGGTGGTTTGCTGGAAAATATATTTATACATATATTATTAAAAAAACATCACCATCATATGTTATTCGTACACATATGCTCATGTATGGAAAAATCCTTCTTAATGAAAAACCATTCAATCCCAAATTAAAACCATTTTTAGTTTTGGAATTAAGCGATGGTAATACTTTATCATGGTATTTATCGCAAATTAAATTATTGGATCCAAAGTGCACTATTGATGAAATCAAATCGAATTACACATCCGAAAATTCGAATATCTGTTCATCAAAACAAGCAATTAACGATAGCATAATAATGATGCAATATGATGTTTCCAATAAAGCATTTAATTTAAATAAATATATGCCATATTTGGAATCGGGTATCAAATTGCACCATAATGATATCATGGTCGATTTTCTTCTTAACCAAAAATATTTTCCGGGTGTGGGTAATATTTTGCAACAAGAAGCTTTGTATAGGTGTCGCATACTACCAATAACAAAGGTATCGAATATTCAATTTGATCAATTAAATTGTTTAGTGACCGAACTGAAAAATGTTATTCAATTATTGTACAAATCTTATTTGGATAAACTAGAAAATAAACCTCGCCAACCAATTTTACAAATTTATCATAAAAAATATTGTCCACTTGGCCATAAAACTGAAACAAAATATTTGGGTTTTCGACATAGGAGAACCACGTGGTGTCCTATTTGTCAAATATGAAAAAACGTTCAAAATTATTTTATTAATATATACAAAAAAAATATAAAATGAATATTCCTGCTATATCGCAAATTAATCCTAAATTGTATCTTGGATCTGTTAAACATATTAGATTTGCCACAGAAGAATTTACTGAAAAAAATATTGATGTTATCATTAACTGCTGTCTGGAAATAACACACAAACCAAATCCAAATTATATTGTTAAAAATTTTCCAATAGATGATGGAACTGACGCTAGTATTGATGAATTTTTGGATCCGGTAGTTGATTTAATAAATCACTATTTGGTAAATAATAAATGTGTATATGTACATTGTGTGCATGGTAAATCTCGTTCCGCCTCTATTATTATTTATTATTTAATGAAATACGAAAAAATGTCATTTGATAAAGCTTACTCAAAATTATTGGCAATTAGACCAATAATATCACCAAATACTAATTTTATTAAGCTTACTCAAAATTATTGGCAATTAGACCAATAATATCACCAAATACTAATTTTATTAAGGAACTTCAAGTGCGAGATAAAAAAATTTGAAAAAAAAATAATCAATTTTATAAATTATTGGTATTACTCGGCTGTTTCGTCGAATCGTGTAGAAAATATTATGTCGAATATCGCCTATGATTCTGTTCAGCTCAATGATGAAATAGTACAACAACTTGACAATTTGAACAAAGGTGATATTGGCTCGACATGTATGACAAAATATTGTTGAATGAGCTGCCCCAAAAAATTGAAATTTTGAGTCACTGTTTGTTCCATAGAATTTGCTATCCAGATTATTCGAATTCATCGAAAAAACACAACCATTGTCATTGTATCGATTCACTAAAAATGAACACTACCCATTACAAATGCGCTCATCCCCAATGTAGACATACTACTACCGGTTACAAATATTGTTGCTTGGTTTGTAGACAGAACCACTTGGCCGGAAAAAACCCAGCCCATGATTCTGGATGCCAACAAAAAAGCATAGTCCCGCAAGGAGCACAACAGAAAAAATGTGCTCATCCACAGTGCGGATTTGAAACCACTGGTTATGATTATTGTTGTTTGCATTGTCGTAATAATCACTGGGCTGGAAAAAGTCCAGTCCATGGTTCCGGATGCGCACAAAAACAGGCACAATGTAGTGTCACAGTAGCTACCAAATGTGCAAATACCAAGTGTTCCTACAAACCGTCTCCAGGTGTGGACTTTTGCTGTCGTACCTGTTATAATCATCATTCTGGTGCAATAACTGGAGGACCATTCCACGGTTCAGGGTGTAATAGAGAATCCTGCATAACATCAGTGCCAACACAAACCAGTCATGAAACAAATTGTACAAATCTGCGTACTGGTAGACCATTGTACAATCCGCAAACGACTTTTTGTTTTTACGAAAATGACAAGCCTGGTTACTGGATGACCAATTTTTATGCGGCATCTATTACGATTGGTGGAGTTAGATATCCTACCACTGAACATTATTTCCAATCACAGGGATTTTTACCGCATCAACCACTGATTGCCGAACAAATACGAACTGCACAATCACCCAGAGAAGCTTTCCAGTTGGCCAGAAAAAATAATCATCTGAAAAGAAACGATTGGCACAACGGTTACAAAGATACTGTTATGCTGGATGCATTAATAGCGAAATTCACCCAACATACTGACTTGCAAAAATTATTGTTGCAAACTGGTGATAAAACATTGGTTGAACACACCACTAATGACAATTATTGGGGCGACAATGGTGATGGTACTGGTAAAAACCAGTTGGGAAACTTTTTGATGCTGGTTAGAAAGCAGTTTGTTAAGGCTGGTTAAAAAACGCTTGTCAGTATTATTCATTCATATCTAGATAGATACGAATAAATAATAATAATTTTATTACTAAATAAATATAATGATGGACAACAAAAACAAATATTTAAAATATAAAAATAAATACATGTTACTTAAACAAACTAGCGGTGGTGAAAAAAAAACCGATTCGAAAAAACTAATAAAAATAAATAAACTAATAATTTATCAACAAAAAACTCTTGTTATTAATAATATTAATGATAAGGATCAGGAATTATTATTGGGCACTATTGAGGATTCAGTGACATTTTTTAAACAAGATGGAACAATATCGGACGCAACTGTTATGACCAATAATAATATGATTGATGGTAAAATATTATGCAATGATACAATAACAGTAATTGATACGAATGGAAATAGTATCACTGGAGAAATTAATTCGATTGAACCAAAAATAATTTCGCTTATCAATAACAAAAATGAATTAATATACTTCAAAAAATGGACACATGCGATTGTACCTAATACCAGACATAAACGACCCTTATTTGTTGCCAAGGAACAAGGAATTTTACAATATATGGTAAATAGTATTATGTGGACACCAGTATATCATTTATATTTGGATTCCGAAAATTTAGAAGAATCGCAAAATGGAACATTATATTTTATGGCATTAATTACTAATAATACATGTAATAGTATTTTTTCAGAAAAAGTTGTGTTAGTTGCAGCTAATATCAAAACAGATGATTCTTCTCCACGACGTATTTACGAAACACAATCATTAATGCCAGCATCTACAGCAAAAAATAATAGCGATGTCAAACAAATACCATTTTCCGAAATGTTAACATTCCCTATAAAAAACAGCATGACAATTATGGGGGAAAAATATTTATTTCCATTATTTGAATATAAAATTAATTCTTCCAAAATATATATCGTTGATCTTTCCAACAGTTATGACTTCAAAGATAAAAAATTTATTGAATTTAGTTACGGATATCGGATACCGGATATTGATCAAGAGCTTCCATCGGGAAATCTAAAAATATTTGCACGTTCATCTGTTCTTGATACAACTTTATCTCTTGGATCGGTACAAATACAACGAACACCCAAAAATACACCACTTGAAATAATCGTTGGACGAACATCAAGAATTAGAGCATATGTCAACAAAACAGATAGTAATACTATTTTTGAAAATGGTAACAGTGATTCTATAAATGATAAAAATAAATATACTATTACCAAAATAAAAATAACTGGTAATATTGTTAACGATACAGAAAATGATCAGGAAGTAATTTAAAAAGATTTTATTGGTAATGCGACCCTATTAGAAGCCGAACCAAAATCAAAACGAAAAATGGGTTTTTTGGAATGGATAATGATAGTAAAACCGGGAAAAAAACAAATTGATATTAGTTATCAATTACGATCATAATTGATTAATAACAATATATTATAATTCATTAATAACAATATATTATAATTTATAAAAAATTGAAAAAATAATAGCACGACAGACTATTTTATTTGGTGGCTAATAATACACAATTTTATCGTTGTTATAAAATAACCATATAATAATGAATTATCGGGGCACAAAAAATCCGGCAAATGATATCAAAATGGTTTACAATATGCTCAAACCTAAACCAAAAAACCTGTTGGTTGGTACGAGATACTTGGTTAGACATGGGGATTTAGGTTATTTTTCTCCAAATACCAAATCAAAGAAAACAAGATACTTTTTTCTTTTTACGGATTGCTTATTATTAACCAAAAAAATTAAAAATGGAAAATTTCAATTAAAAATATATATTCACCTGCGTAATAAAATTAAATTAGTAACACTTAATGATAGTTCCGATTATGAATTTCGATTATTGGTTCCGGAAAAAGGCACGATTAAAAAAAGAAAGGAAAGAAGAATTATATTATTTGGAAAAAATCTTGAGCAAAAACGGGAATGGATTAATGATATTCAAGAATGTTTACGAGATCCTAGTAAAAAAATTATTTACACTGATGAAATATACGCGAATGGATACGGTAATCATAATAAGTCAGAAGATATCATTGACCTCGATAATGATATCGAAACAGATTTTTTATCCGATAATGAAACTGAAAAAAATAGTTCTACCTCATCTTCTGTTGAGGACATACCAAAATATGAAGGTAAGTCTTCTTTGATTAGTTTTGATCCATTTTCTGATGATGATATTAGGTTACCAACAAAATATTCCGGAAGGATGGACCATAATTTAGCAAGAAGTTATTCATTACGGGATACTAGATCAGCTCCAATAATGCCCGATCGAAATAATTATCGGCCTGCATTTAATGATACAATCGATGCAAAATATAACATATTCGAACCACAAATGCCTAATTTTGCTGATATACCTACGCCAAATCAAACATCATCGGAAAGAAGTTGCGCATCTAGTGATGTTGTATCTGATATTACTAAATTATTTGCTTCACAAAAAATGAATACTGCTCATTCTCAACATTCCCAGCACTCTCAACATTCCCAGCACTCTCAACATTCCCAGCACTCTCAACATTCCCAGCACTCTCCATATGAAACCGATTTAAGTGATTTAGTACATCGTGAATTTTCGGAAAATTCCAAAATTATTCAAAATTTGGTTAGTGAATTGTATGGACCGATAGATTTTGGTAACTTTTTTACTAGTCCCATTAATTCGACATATATTGTTAATTTAACGCAATCATTATCAAGATCATCATTGGATTTATTAAACGCAACAGTTGCTGCACAAAAAGAACGTATTCAAAGAGATATGAATGATTCGTACAAAAACAAAACGGTGTATCATCCTGATCCTGCTTGGATAAATGGATTAATATCTGCGGGTAAATATGTTGTAACAACTATACAATTATTGATAACGACTGTAAATTCTGTAATCAAAGGCGAAACAAAAATTGAACAGTTACTAGCGTGTGCACATTATATTAATATTGCAACCACACAATTGGTTTTTGCTGAAAAAATAAAAGGCGTTATTAATTCTCCTGCGCATCACGAATTGGAAAAAACAACTAATGCTATAAATAAAATAACGACCGAATTGGTGGAAATTGTCAAACAAAATTTACAAAAAATAGACGCTGTACCAACCGATACACAAATATTTGGAAAAAAAATGTCTCAAGTTGGAGCACAAATTGAGGCACAAGCCAAAATAATTGCATTGGAAGAGGAAACAAGAAAAGCCAGAGAAGAACTCCAAAAAATAAATAGTGAATATAATCTTGAAGATGTAATTCAGACGAGCAAAGCGAATGCTGGATACAATCCGAAAGATGTTATTCAAATGAGCAAAGCGAATGCTGAATGCAATCCGAAAGATGTTATTCAAATGAGCAAAGCGAATGCTGAATACAATCCGAAAGATGTTATTCAAATGAGCAAAGCGAATGCTGAATGCAATCCGAAAGATGTTATTCAAATGAGCAAAGCGAATGCTGAATACAAAAACACGAATCCGTGGGATAATAAATTTTTATTATAATAGTCTGTGCTATTGTTACTAATGCAAGATTACAAATTACAAAATATATTAATATATATTTTATAATGTGTAAGTATTAATAAATAAATCTTGACAAAAATAAATTCATTGTAGTAAAAATGCTAATATGCCAAAACGAATGTGTCGCAATATAGATATACTTCAATTCGGGATTGTATTTATCAAATTCTGAAATTCTTAATAAATGTAAAGATACCAATAATAGTGTGCATAATTGTAAATCATCAACAATTGGATTTAAATTACAACCATATTTGTGATAATATAAATATAATAAACGTGATATCACAAATATGCAACCAGCCACATCCATTCTATTTAGATAATACGAAATTTTGTTTGAAAAACCAATACCTGGCATACCATGTTTATGATTTTCAACTAAATGCGATAAAAATGATGCCAGCCCAACATTCGCAATAATTCCAGCAGTTAATAGATCATTGTTGCGAAAAGCTTGCGAAATTGACCATAAACATGGAATATTTGAAAATGCAACAATTAAATTTTCTAGCATAGTGATAATTATTTGTAATAACTCTAACTAAATAATAATGTATTACAATAGTTTATTATGACATTTATTTTTTCAATTTTTAGAGAATAAAAGATAATTTTATATGCCATATCCAATTATAAAATTTTAATTCTAGATACCATATCCAATTATAAAAAAATAATTCATAATGTATAAGTATATATATAGCGGATGAATATAATAGAATTTTTTTCCCAAAATATGTGCACGATAATAATTATTATTTTGCTAATTATATTTGTTGTTTATTTTTTTTCGATGTGGGGCAAGAATAAAATTGTTGAAAAAATGCAACAAATGATGGATGATGGTGACATCAAGGAAAATAGGGATATGTTTTTTAGCACAAATAAGAATGATCTTTTTCTGGATGTTTATAAACGTGGTAATCTTGCATTAGGTGAAGCATATATGAACAATATGTGGGATACACCAAATCTTTATAATTTATTCCGGAGAATTATTCAAACTAAAAAGTATGTTAAATTTGAAAATGGCAACAATTTTTTCAAAAAAATATTTAATCCATTAATCCAAGGTCAAACATCAAGTCTGGATATGATAAATAATCATTATAATTTAAGTAATACATTTTTTGAATCATGGTTGGATCCTAATATGCAATATTCATGTGGTTACTGGAATCGACCACAAATGACATTAGATGAAGCTCAAATTGCTAAAATGAATCTTATTGGACGAAAATTGAAATTAGAACCAGGAATGACGGTTTTGGATATTGGTTGTGGTTGGGGAATGTTAGCCCAATATCTAGCAAAAACTTTTGGTGTAAATATTGTTGGTATTAATTTATCGACTGAACATCTCAAATATGCTAACGAAAAACTACAAAATAGTAGTGACCTTAATGTTAAATACATTTATGGCGATTTTTCGGAAATTTCCAAATACAATATCAAGTTTGATAGAATTTTATCAGTTGGATTTTATGAACACTTGGCGGATGATAGATATGATGAATTTTACAAAATTATGCACAATAATCTCAAGGATGATGGATTAGTACTACTACATACAATTGGTTCTGATCACAATAATAAAGGTATTGATCCATGGATTCTGAAGTATATATTTACTCGTGGGCAAATACCAAATTTGGTAAATATAGTATCCCATTCAGAAAATAATGGTTTCGTAGTAGAAGATGTTCACAATTTTGGTATGGATTATGGTAACACATTATTAGCATGGTTGGATAGATTTGAATTATCAAACACAAAATCAAAATATGATCCAAAATTCTATAAAATGTGGAAATATTATTTGAGTAGTTGTGCGGCTGCTTTCCATGAAAAGGAACTATTTTTATGGCAATTGATTTTTACCAAAAAAAGTAATAAAATTAGGTACACTGGTGTAAGATAAATCGTATAAAAATAATTTTTAGTTTTATACAATTTGTAACCAAAATGTTTGTAGGTCGTCTTTCTGCTTTACAGATGACTTTACCTTTCCTTCGAGAGCATTCGTTGCTCTATCTTAGGCCCCATTTAGGGAAAAATGAAAATATGAAATCAGTACTAAGTCCCTCCATATATAATCTAAATACAAACTTTTGATTGTTTTTTTGTTTTTTTTGTTTTTCTTCTTTTTTTGTTTTTCTTCTTTTCTTCTTCTTTTTTCTGTTTTTTTTCTGTTTTTTTCTATGTACAGAATTGGTTTGGTCTTTATCGTTCAAATTTCCGCGGTTAGTCGGTAACTAATCGCGGAAATTGTATGATGGTCATACAATACCGAAAGAAATGTTTCAATCTAACGTGCAAGTGGTAATTTATTTCGGAGAATGGGTCTATTTTTATGCGGAATAATGATTGGATCCCATTCAACCTATTATCATTTATGTTGGTTCGTTTAAGAGGTATACAAATGGATTTTGTATCGGTTTCGTTATTTCTCTCTGTGGCTGCTGTAGTTAATGAAGTATGAACTCCTATAACTAAAGAAGCAATTTCTTTGATAGGCGCTCTTGTAGCTGTTCTAGCTAATGAAGTATGAACTCCTATAACTAAAGAAGCAAGTTCTTTGATAGGCGCTCTTGTAGCTGTTCTAGCTAATGAAGTATGAACTCCTATAACTAAAGAAGCAAGTTCTTTGATAGGCGCTTTTGTAGCTGTTCTAGTCGCGATTGGTACTAAAGTATGAACTTCAGTAACTGGGGCAGTGATAGTTGCAACGGGCACTTTAGTAATTACCAAAGTGGGAGTTGCAATTGGTACCAAAGTTTGAACTTCAGTAACTGGGGCAGTGATAGTTGCGATTGGTACCAAAGTTTGAACTTCAGTGAATCTCAGAACTGCTGGTTCCTTTTTAGTGAACTCAATAGTCATTGGATCAGCAATCTCAGTCCTTGTCATATCAGTAATCTTGGACTTGATAATCTTTGTGAGAATCGAGAATAGTCTGTATGTGGCCATGATTGGCTTCTGTTGTAAATGGTTGGGTTTTTAACGTTTTGTTCTAATCTTTTAATTTTACACATGGATTTGCCTATGAGTAAAAATTTCAATTTTTTTGTTGATATTTATCAGTGCTCTATGCAAATTCAATGTTTTTCAATTTTTTTTACATGAATAGTCAATACAATAGTTCAATTTTTTTTTTCGTTTAGTCTAGTATTGCAAATGTACTCGACTCGATTATCACCGTAGAAAATCCATCCCTTAGAGGCACAATTTTTGCATAGAGTTGGTGCTGGACTATACTTCGATACCAATTGATGAACAGCGCATTTTTGCATTCGTTCCTGTTGTGACATGATAACAATTTTCATATCGCCACAATTATAGCATGTTTTGATATCTTTTAATAGCATATTATTACATGTGCATGTATTCATTTCTATATCATTGAATTATTAAATTATTTTCACTGGTTCACTAAAAAATTTAATGATCAATTTTTTTCATTAAAGTAAAAATAAATATAAAAATAAAAAAAAAATCAATTTATAGATAATGTCACAACAACCAAACAAATTAGAAAATTGTGTAATAGAATGTGATAATGACAGGCAAAAATGTATTGTATTATCTATGACAGATATTACAAATATTAATTTTTTTGATGCACAACAATGTCAAAATAATCATTTATCATGTGTTGACAATTGTTTAAAAAAAATATCTTTGGAAAGTTAATTTAAAAATGAATTTTCCAAACAAATTGCTTTAAAAATTTTTTTTCTTTGTTATATTTTTATTATAATTAGCTGTGGCATACTCAAACTCGTTTTTTGCTAATAAATATTCACGTACAAGTTCCGAATGCTGCATTACGCGTCCGATCCATTGTAAACAGAGTGGATCTTCTAAAATTTTCTTATCGCAACAAATACTTTGCATTTTTAAAAGTATTTTTTCATAACGTTTTTTAGCCACCAATACTAAAACACGATAAATTGCTATATTTTTTTCAATTTTAACCAATCGTTCAACTGGACCATAATGACGATTGGCCATGGTAATGGCTTGATTATAATGTGATTTGGTGACCAAATCAGATAAATCCAATCGAATATTTTTTTTGTTTCAGCCATCGTTTAAATTATAATGATAATCGGGTACTGTTTTGAATTACAAATACCAAATATTTATCATTTCAATTTTTTTATTAAAACACAAAATTCGTATCCGTTTCCATTGCCCATTTAAATTTTTCTTGTAATGTTTTAGAAAAAATTTTTTCAATTGGTAAATTATGTTTTTTTAAAAATGCAATGGTGATTCTAGGATCAATATAATTAATTTTGCTTGTACCCAATGATATATTCTTTAGTTCTGTTTTTAATATTTTTTTGGCTTTGAGTTTTTTAATAACGCTTTCCATTTTGGCTATTGTTTCCGGTTTAGTTTTTTTTGATTTTTTGGCTTTACGCAGTCTTGCCGAAGATTTTTTTATCATTTGATTTATTTTTTCAATTTGTTGTACAGTAGATTTATTAATATTTTTTTGATGATTACAAAGCATAGCCACTTTGGCATTAGCTTTATTAAATTCATCCAATAATAAATTTATTTTATCATTTTCATCATATGTCATGAATTTCTTAGTAATTTTTTTGAGTTCCTTTTGAAATAGATACGATGCGTTAAATGTCCTAAAAACTTTCGCCGTTAAATTTTTCATAAAACTTTGTAAATATTTATTAACATCATTTGGAGTTGTTAGGTTAAAAAGTTGGTCCGATTCTGATTTTCCTTGGGTAAATTCTTTTAGATTTTGATAAACTTTTGGATCAACTGGGAGTGTTCGGTTGTATCTAACGGAATCTTTACCAAGAAAATCTAATTTTATTTGATTGTTATCTAAAAAATCGATATGTTCAACACGAAGAGATGTAACACCAATGGTATCCGTTTCATCCTCTTTTTTTTCATTACCAACGCGCAAAGAAAAATTATCAATAAAATAAAGTGCTGTTGCAACTTGTCGCGTAAACATATCGTTGTCATCCAAAGCTTTGTCATTAGCTGTACGAATTTCTTTAATTTTACGCTTTAATTTTCGAGCCAAATCAAATTTATTGGCGTCACTTTTTCCCCTTAAATCGGATTGTGCACCAAGCCAAACATATTTTATTTTACCAGTAATATCATCTTTGTATGAAGCCAACCATTCAACCGTTCTATCATGAATAATATCTTTCCATTTGTGACCTGGTAATGATTTCGGAATAACCGCTTCTACACCAATATTAATTATAATATCTTCTGGATAAATTCTTTTTTTTATTTTACCTAACTTGGGATTACAACCTCGGCCTAAAAAAAGACCAGGTGGCTCAACCCTAAAATTGCCAACGGGTTGCATTTTTCCATCAACTATAGCATATTTATATTTTTCTTCTTCTAATTTTCGTTGTTCTTTTAATTCATCATTTATTAACTTTTTTTCTTCTTTTTGTTGCAGTAAAAAATCGTATATTTGCCTGAAATCACAATCATCTAGTGATTGAATAACGTGATTTTTGCCGAGTGAATGTTTCCAATCGTTCCAAAAATTCTTATTAAAAATTTTGCTTTTGACATAATCTGATTCGATATATCTTGCATAAAGTGTTGCACATTCTTCTCCTTTATTATCCAAAATAATTGGATTGCCTTTGTAAACAACCGGAATATTATGTTTAATATACTCGGGCGGAAACATGACACCATTATGTTGTAATGTTGTCCATTTTGTCTTAGCGCCACCGAGTTGATTTAGCATCCAAAAATTCGCCACTAATTTGGTTCTAATCATTATTATACGAACTAATATTACATTGGAAATATTAATTCAAAAATTATTTATACATTTTAGTGTATTATATATTACACCACAAATAATAGATCACATCGTGGAATAACAATTTGATATTATTATGATATTTAAATAAAAAATTGAAAAATAATTTGATAAATTATCAGGGTAGTAAATCCATATAAAAGTATATAAATTTATTTATTATAATTGCAATAATGAGATCCAAATCCCATAATAATTTATTTGTTGAAAATATTATTGGAATTAGTTTAACATTAGCTATTATTTGTTTTATCGCTAGTTTTATAGCATTGGTAGTAGGTGCTACATTTGCCGGATTGTATGGAACAACTAAATCGGATTATGTTTATGATTCAGAAGGATTTTGTAATATAACATCCCAAGATATATTTAACGCCACCTGTTCATATGAATGCAATTGCGTTAGATGTGGTAAAACAAAATGTTGTGGCACATGTTATTATTTATGCAATGATGGTTATTGGAATATTACCGTGAGTAATAATCCAAAATTTACAACGGATAATCATGGATGGATTGAAACTATCCAGAAACGTGCACTAAAAGGAGATTATGATAGTGTTGTAACCAAATTAGAAACCAGACCAATTGGAACAGTGTCAAAATGTTTTTATGATTCGGACAATCACAAACGTATCGATTGGAATAAATCATATGATCCGGAAGATTATATGATTGTTATGATTTCATTTTTATCATTTTTGGGATTGTCATCAATATTATTTGTTATTTTTAGTAGTATTGCTTGTGTATCTTGGTGGTATATTGATGAAAAAATAAATAAAAAAAAAAGTAACAAAAAAAATTCAAAAATCCAAATTATATAATTGATTATCGCAGTTTTATCGAAGTGTATCGGTTGATACACCTTGATATAAATGTGTATTAAAAGTAGATAAGTAGATAAAAATATAAATGTCCCTTATATTAGTACTCCAAATAGTCACAGACAGAACTTCATATTTAAGAGAATCAAATATACAGCCATCTTCAATAGAATACAATGTCAATATTTACGGAAAATTTGCTGTTTGTAAACTAAAACAGGGTTTCAGTGTTACAGTAGATAATATTAACGAAGCCTATTACCAATTTCCTGTTGATTATAATTCTGCTTTTTGTGATTTAGTTGTTAGAACACCTAGAGAAGAAATTAGGGGCTTGGTTAAAGAAAAATCAGAAGCTAAAAAAATATATACTTAAGCAAAAAATCAAGGACGACAAGCCTTTCTTACAGAAGAAACAGAATCCGATAGAGATATTTATAAATTATCAATGTGTAATATACTAAAAAATGATGAGCTAGTTATAGAATATACTTATATAACAGAAATAACACATGTAGACAGCCATAATATTTTTTATATACCCAGTTTCATTTCGCCACGTTATAAAGGCGATTTTATACCAAATAGCAACCATTCTATTTGTTCAAAAATTAAAATACATGATAAATCTAATTCGGTTAGATGTAGTATGCCGGATACATTAATATCATTTGAAGATAATTTAACAGAAATTAAATATTTATCCCAAAAACCATTGGACAAAGATATTGAAGTATCTTACAATTCGGAATTCCAACAAAAAGCATTTATATTTAATACAAATGGTTATACTATGGCCATGGCAGAATTTATTCCTGTAAATAATAAGCATGATACAAATACAAAACAGGATCTGATATTTATTTTGGATTGTTCCGGTTCAATGGATGGTGATAGAATTAATAATTCCAGAAAAGCCATTATCCATTGTTTGAAAAAAATGGAAAATAACCAAAATTATCGGTTCAATATTATTTGTTTTGGATCTACTGTTGAAACATACTTGTCACATATGATAGATACGACTAAAGAGAATATCGATAAAGCTATTAAGTATTGTGAAAATATTCGGGCAAATCTCGGTGGCACAGAAATTTTCAATGCAATCGCTGTTGCTTTGTCTATGTCAACTACAGCTATTTTGATGACAGATGGTGATACAACCAATAATAGTCAATTACAAAATTTATGTGCTAGATTTAATTGTTTATCAATATTAGGTATCGGTAGTGGTATTAACCGTGCCAATATTAAAGATATGACAACAAAAGGATCAGGTATGGCTCTATTCAGTCAAACAGAAACTAATATTGTTAGTAATACTGACTCTATTTTTGATAGTATTACCAAACCATCTATTAAAAATCCATCTATTAATTGGTCAGATGACAAATCCAATTTAGTAGTACCAAACAATATTATTTTTGATCAAGTTAATACCATTTATGCTACATTATCCGATCCGACTATTAATATTTTTGAGCTGAAAGATTTGAATTTGGTTTTGAATTTGGATTCTAGTTATAATCAAATAGATCCGAAATATTTGGGCGCGATTATTGCCAAAAGAATAATTCAAAAAAATACTGTTGGTGAATCTATTACCAAAGAACAAGTAGTATCGTTAGCTACTAGTTTCAATATTATTACACAATACACATCAATGGTGGCCGTTAGTTCATTGGAAAATAGCCCACAAATTGATGCACATCAAGACTATTCAAATACTGGTTACCAAGAAAAATTGTATACACAAATTTTGTCATACCAGAACTGTGGCCCTCGTTATATCAGTAGTGTAAATAATATGGTTGATACTATGAAAACAACCATTAGAGAAACAACATGTGTAAGTCCATATGATACTATGAGGACAACCATGAAAGAAACAACATGTGTAAGTCCATATGATACTATGAGGACAACCATGAAAGAAACAACATGCGCGATACCAAAACAACAATTTTATAATATTAATTTACCCAGTCCAACCAATGAACATACTAAACTGAGTAAAAATTATGGAAAACATAGCGAAGAAACAAAATGTTGCAGCGATGAGGATGATCAGGATGAAGATATGGGCTCCATGTTTGGTGGTTCTTCTGATGACGAATCGGATTTTTCGAGTGATAGTATCATTACCAAAAAAAGTGTTGATATTGCTACTTATACCAAATTATGCGAATCTGGGCAAAAATGTCTTAACCGAAACCAGTTTACCAAAAATATTTTTAAATATTTTGACACCAATACTAATTTGTTTAAATTAGAAGTTTCAAATATACTCACCAAGATACCCCAAGAATTATTATCCGATCCGTATGGTCTCACATTATTTATATTTTATTGTTTGAAAGATGTAACCAAATTAAAAACATTGTACAATAAATATTTATCTTTAGCCAAAAAAAATGACAATATGTTGCCACTATTTAGTGCATTAAATTTATAAATTAATTTATTTTATTAAAGTTGGATAAAATAAATTAATTATTCATTGCATTCGATTATTTTTTCTTTATTATTTGTTTTTTTAAGCCATTCATCGTGTCCCCATGTCATAACTGATAAATTATTAATTAGGATTGGTTCATGTTTTTTTGTACAGATCGTATAAACTTTTTGCGATTTTGTTTTGACGCGTTTTGCTCCAGGTACGTGTTTAGCTTTTTTCTCAACACCATTAATCATTAGTTTATGTCCGGATGTTACATAGAAATCCTTGTTTGGTTGATTTTCTCCAAGTGCATCTTTTTTAATTAGCATAAAACGATTATAAGGACCAGCTGTTATAACAGATTTGATTGGTACAAATTTTTGGTCGTTAACGCTGTACACTTCGCGGGTATTGGTATTTAAACTTGACGCTTCAATTTCGGATTCAATGGATGTTTCAGTATTTTTTGTTAAAACCATCGAATTACCCGAAAAGCAAACAAGTTGTATGACCGCACCTTTAAAAAATATGTAAATATATGTATTTTACATACTTTTTATAAGGGGAGTTTGGGGTTTTCAACCCCAAATTTTTCATGTTTACATGAAAAAGCCTCGTAAAAATACATGCATTCGCATATATTTTTAGAGAGCCGATACATCATCTATAAATAAACCACCGTTAGATTCACCATTTAATACATACTGGAATAATATTGTTGTATTAACACTAGTGGCCACAACATTATAACTATATGGTGTATACCCAAAAGGTCCCATTAATTGGATCGGTGGAATTGCTGTTCCGGTAAATCCAACAGTTACGACACCACTTGTCACATTATTTGCCAACCAGAAGCTAAAAGTATATGTTGCGCCAATAATTGTTGGCGTTGTTAAATTTTGTGATAAAATAAAGAAATTACCAGTGACTGTAGAATTAAATAAACCGGATCTGCTACCAGAATGTGGATTTGTGTCACTAATAATAACACCCGATGCTGATACCCAGGGGGGCTGGTGGCGCACTATTAAGTGTGCCGATTTCAAAACCTCCGTTCGTCACTAATTCCATTATATATACGTTATTGCCATATTTAAAATATGTTTGAATGGCAAATTGGTACTTTTTATAAAAAATAAAGGTTTTAAAAAATATGCTATAATTATAGATTTTTGATGTTACCACCAAAATACGATTTTTACCAACTAAAACAAGCTATTTGCCATTTTAGCGAACAAACTAAATGTATTGATAATGGATACGCCATTTTAACACAATATCCAGATAAAACTATTATCCAATTGGATTTATATAATTTATCGCCGGGTGTTCATGGTTTTCATATTCATGAACTGGGCAATACTCGCCAGGGATGCATGAGTATGGGCGCGCATTATAATCCATTTAATAATCCGCATGGTGGTCTTAATCAAAAAAATAATCATTTAGGAGATCTTGGTAATATTAAAGTGGATGCTACTGGACGTTGCAATACCGAAATAATAGTTAATTATCTTCCATTGTCAGGTCAATATAGTGTTGTTGGTCGTGGTATGGTTATACATGAAGGAGAAGATGATTTAGGTATGGGTCACCACAAAGATTCAAGCAAAACCGGAAATAGTGGTGGGCGGATGTCGTGTGGTATTATTGGTTATTTGTAATAAAAAAATACTTTAATAATATAGCGATAAAAATGTCCAATAATGTGTCACCTGATATTTGTGGTCGCGAACATGCGGTCATAGTTAGTTTAACCATTAAAAAAGATGCCGCCAAAGCAATTGATTTTTATAAAAAAGTGTTGGGTGCCAAAGAATTTTATCAATTAAAAAATAATGGAAAGGTTGTGCATGCCGAAATACTCATTGGAAATACCACTATAATGATATCAGATGAAATGTCCGATACTGGTTCAGTTACTGCAGAAAATATTGGTAAAATGCCTATTTCGTTGTATGCTTATGTGGATAATGTTGACGAAACATTCGATCGTGCAATCAAATCTGGAGCTACAATAATTTATCCAGTAACGAACCAATTTTATGGTGACAGAATGGGAGCTTTTATTGACCCGTTTGGTTTTCAATGGTCGGTTGCTAAACATGTTGAAGATGTTCCAATGGATAAAATCGAACAACAAGCTAAAAAAATGATAGATCAAATGCAGCAATCAGGTGGTAATGCTGGAAATGAAATTTCCAAGCATAACCTGCCGCTTAGGGGACAAGGTAATGATGGCGATATCTATCATCGAAAATATTTAAAATATAAAAACAAATACAACAAACTAAAAAAATAAAACAAATAATTTTAAAATTTATTTATTTTATTTTATTTTATTTTTATTAAGCCATTCATCATGTCCCCATGCTATAACAGGTAAATTATTAACTAATATTGGTTCATGCTTTTCAGTACAAATTGTATAAAGTTTTTCTGGTTTTGTTTTAATACGTTTTGCTTGGGGTATATCTCTGGCTTTTGTTTCAATACCGTTAATCATTAGGTTGTGTCCGGATGTTACATAGAAATCTTTGTTTGGTTGATTTTTCCCAAGAGCATCTTTTTGTATTAGCATAAAGCGATTATAAGGTCCTGATGTTACGATAGATTTGATGGGTATAAATTTTTGGTCATTAACGCTGTACACTTCATGGGTATCAGCATCTAAGACAGATGCTTCAATTTCCGATTCTACATCATTTATCGTATTTTTTGTTAGAACTATTGAATCACCCGAGAAACAAACAACTTGTACAACCGATACATCATCTATGGATACCCCCCGGTCAACAACCGTTGGACTATTCAAATTATATGTGAATGATATTGTTGTACTGGTATTTGTTGCTACAACATTTTGGGTAATAAGTTGATAGGGAAAAGAGGCTACTGTGGGGATAGTAGGGAAAACTGATCCCGTAAAACCGTAAGTTATAAATCCATTACTAGAAGCACTACTTGCTATCCAAAAACTAAAAGTATATGTAGCACCAATAATTGTTGGTGTCGTTAAATTTTGTGACAAAGTATAAGCACCTATTGCAGCAGGAGAGAATTGAACACTCTTGCTACTCGGTAAGTGTGGATTATCCATACTAATAGTGATAAATCCTCCGGCAGACCAAGGCGGTGGTGGCGAACTACCAACTGTGCCTATTTCAAAACCTCCATTAATTACTAATTCCATTGTATTAATATATATATAACCATCATATTAAAATTATATCCATATGGAAAAATGACACCCAATATATTATTAATGCACAATAAAATAAAATTGGCTAATAAATCAAAACGTTTGTTTTAACCAAATTAAATTATAAATATTTTATATATAATGCTCGTTCCATCCTGTAATCCGTCTTGCAATGATTCTAGATCAAATAGTTGTCCACATGTCGAATCAAATGATGATATTATATATAATTTTGAATACAAATCTCGCGGATGTATCTCGGAATGTTGCAACATTAATAGTAAACAAGAGTGTATCATATCTCATAAATTGTTAAAACATTTTGAAAAAACGCGTCGACTTGGAGGATTAAATACCGATGGCACTTTTATAACTATTGTAATTTGTCAAAAGTGCATGGAAATAGTACCAACCAATCTATACAATGAAGATTATATGTGGTATGATCGTCGTGATGAAAAATTACGCAATAAATGTCAAGTTTGCGGTGAAGAATTATTCAAATGCCATATTATAGTATAAGTTTTATAAAAAAAATTGAATTACCAAAACCATTAATAACGCATCATAAACCGATATTTAAATAAAAAACATCTTATAAATATCAGTACTAAATGTCTAACAAACTCATTTTACATTTTGACATTAATGGAACAATCACTGCTTTCGATAGCACAGAACCCGGAACTGATTTACAAAATTCAAATATGGTTTTGGCAAAAAGTGTTTATGGAACAATAAATGATGACGAATGGATTATGAATGACAATTATAAAAATTTAACAGCTGGATCCGTATCATATTATGACTATCTAAAAATGGTAAAAAAAAATCCCAAATATAAAAGCATGTCTTTCATATTTACCGACGAAAATAATCCAGGTCATTCATTGCGCCATCTGGTACCGATAATGGAAAAGTTGTGCATGCCGAAATACTTATTGGAAATACCACTATAATGATTATGGATGAAATGTCCAATAATACTGGTTCGGTTAGTACGGAAAATATTGGTAAAATGCCTATTTCATTGTATGCTTATGTGGATAATGTTGACGAAACATTTGATCGCGCAATCAAATCAGGAGCTACAATAATTTATCCGGTAACAAACCAATTTTATGGTGATAGAATGGGAGCTTTTATTGATCCTTTTGGTTTTCGGTGGTCAATAGCCAAACATATAGAAGATGTTCCAATGGATAAAATAGAACAACAGGCTAAAAAAATGATAGATAGTATGCACCAATCGGGAGGCGATGATGATATTTACCACCGAAAATATTTAAAATATAAAAACAAATACAACCAATTAAAAAAATAAAAAAAAACAAATACAACCAATAAAAAAAATAAAAACAAACTTATCAATTACAAAATATCAGCAAAATATATATAAAATGGAAGGTAATAGTTTTTGGCCAATGATAATTTTAATGGTTTTGTTTAGCTATTTTGTTATGAACAATATCATGTTAACATTTAATAATGGTATTTATAATCATGTTAATAAAACATATATGGCTCTGTTAATGGGGTCGTTAATGGGTATAATATATTATATTTTAATGTTATGGAATAATCATCAATCATCGGATGCTTGGCATGGCTTACTTATTTGGATAATTATTGCTCTTATTTTTATTATTGTCATTAGAAAACAAACATTGGTATCCGATAAAGAATTCTTAAAAGGAATGTTGGAACATCATGATATGGCTGTATTGATGTCTAATCAAATCAAGAAAAAAACAAAAGATCCAGAATTACTGAATTTTGCCCAAAATATTATTGATACACAACAAAATGAAATAAATTGGATGAGCCAAAAATTGGCCAATAAATCATAACGTTTGTTTTAACCGAATTAAATTATAAATATTTTATATATAATGTTAGTTCCATCCTGTAATCCATCCTGTAATGATTCTAGATCAAATAATTGTCCACATGTTGAATCAGATGATATCATATATAATTTCGAGTACAAATGTCGTGGATGTATTTCGGAACATCATGATATCAATAGCAAAAAAGAATGTATTATATCCCATAAATTGCTAAAACATTTTGAAAAAACACGCCGTCTTGAAGGATTAAATACTGATGGCACTTTTATAACTATCGTAGTTTGCCAGAAGTGTATGGAAATCGTACCAACCAATATATACCACGAAGATTATCTGTGGTATGATCGTCGTGATGAAAAATTGTGCAATAAATGCTCAGTTTGTGACGAAGAATTATTCAAATGTCATATTGTAGTATAAGTTTTATAAAAAATTGAATTACCAAAGCTATTAACAGCGCATCATAGTTTGATATTTAAATAAAAAACATATTTAAATATCAGTATTCAAATGTCCAACAAACTAGTTTTACATTTTGACATAAATGGAACAATCACTGCTTTTGATAGCACAGAACCCGGAACTGATTTACAAAATTCAAATATGGTTTTGGCAAAAAGTGTTTATGGAACAATAAATAATGATGAATGGATTATGAATGACAATTATAAAAATTTAACAGCTGGATCCGTATCATATTATGACTATCTAAAAATGGTAAAAAAAAATCCCAAATATAAAAGCATGTCTTTTGTATTCACTGATGAAAATAATCCGGGTCATTCGTTGCGCCATTTGGTACCAGTGATTGAAAAATCAATCAATAATTTTTTGTTTGAATCATTTATCCTGGTACTAAAAATTTTCCCAAGTGCTCAAATTGTATTTAGAACATTTGGTGGTGATACTGATGCAGTAGTTATGCATTTAACAAAAAATAATTTTGAAAAATTTTCCGAAACAGAGTATTTTGATGCTACACATAAAAAAAATGACGAATTAGGTTTTGTCGATATTGGTAATTGTCAAAAATTCGGGGATGAATTTAATATTGACGAATTTAACGATAAGCTAAAAAAAACAGACGTACCTATTGCTGTTGTAGAAGATTATGCTTATTGGAATTCATTAAATAAAAAAGCATCTGCTGGAAAAATTATTAAATCGGACAATGATTTAATTCAAATCTTTTTTGATGATAATAATTGTGTTTCTTTGTATGATAGTAATAGTAAAAATTGCCATATAATTCGTGTTAATACATTAGAAGCAGCAGAAAATTCAAATTATTTTGTTGATAAAATAATTGCTTTGTTGTCTGCCAATTAAAATTATTTTTTTAAAATAAAAATTTAATTTTAATTAAACACAATTTTTGGCTTTTCTTTTCATTTTAGCCATAGTGTGTTTTTGTTGTTGTTTTTTAATAAATTTGTCCATTTGTTCTATGAAATCCTTTTTATCCAGTATCCTAATTTGTTTCAAATCGATATCTTTGATTTGAGTTTGTAATAAACTTTTCTCTTTTTGTTTGCGGCGGCTACACCATTTACTGAGCGGTGGTAATGTTTTACCAATAACTACACAATTAAATCCTTTATTGCATACTATATCAGAAAATTCCGGATCTTCATCGTACATACCATCACAATATTTGCAGGAAATGATTTGTTTAATACGGTTACCATCATAATCCATTTTAGATATTTCATCATGGTAAAATGAAAATCCACATTCACGGCAACGATAAATATAAACTGAACTAAAAAAATTACATCTTATCGGCGCGGATAACAAACCATTTTGTTCAGCCCAGTAGTGAATAAATTTTCTTTCTTTTCCAGTTTCAGTATTAACTAGTACAACTTGTGTTTTGTCTAATTTGATATTATTTAATGCTTGTGCCATTTCACATACTCTAGTTGTGTTCATTGATTTCTTTTTGGCACGATTAAATTCAATATCAGACAAAATCTTCTCAAAATAATTTTTAGTTTCAGTGCTACAAACATTAATATTTTTTGCTAAAAATGGAATATTTTGGCTAATACTGTCTAAATGTTCTATTGTTTCGGCATACGATTTATCCAGACCACCAAAAACTGCTACTAATCTTTCCTCTAAAAATGGAATCTCTTGGCCTGTTTCGATAAATACTTTCTCCTCCATTTTAATATTTACACTCAATTGGATGTTAACAACAATTTTGTTATAAATTATATGTCAAAATATTGGAACATGTTTAATGTTTAATATTTCAATTTTTCAAAATAAAAATAAAAATTGAAATATTAATGCATGAAATTTGTTATTATTTTTATTTAGTAAATCCATAATACTGTATTCGGCATTCACTTTGTTCATTTGAATAGCATCTTTCAGATTGTATTTGGCATTCATTTTGTTCATTTAAATAATATTTGATAAATTGTCATTATTATGGTAAATAGATTAATGTGGGATAATAATATTAATGAACAGCATATTTATCCATTGCTCTATTTACCAATAGCAATATCGACAATTGTCATTTTTATAATTATAGCGAATTCATTTTTTAAAATTTTTTTTGAACAAAAATTAAATGAAAATAATGAATTGATTAAACCATTTTATTATGAGTATGGAAGTTACGGATCCGATTTATTTGATCGAATTTATTCTCCAATTGTACATGATAATTTCTTTGCTCCCAAACTCAAAAAATACCAAAACGAAAATCAATTAATTCGCGCAATTATTGGTATTATTAATGGTTATTTTAGGCAATCATCAATTATTCACATAATAATTGCTATTGTTATGTTAGTGTTATCAATTATTAGTCATATATCTTTTGGTATTTTTATTTTGATTACCATATATACATTTTTCAGGCTACTACATTTTATTTTTTGTTGGTTGGAAATTGGATGGATTAAATCTACATATTTACACTGGATATCTTTTTGGATAAATATATTTATTATCAGTTTCACCATATATTTTCTTTTTGTTTCATTTAATGACAAAAACCAAAATACCCAATTTAATATTATTTTTTATTTGGCGTTTATTTTTGTGCCAACAATTGTACTCTGTTCAAGTATTTGTAGGCCAATTATTAATATTAAGCGTAAAAATAAATTTTCGCCCACACATCTTATTTTCGTATCTGGTATCGGAATAGATTCTACATTTGGTGATTTTATGAAACAAAATAATAATATACTCGTCATAGTTTTTGGTAATATATTTAATGCACCATTAACTAAAATCAAAATAAATTCTGAATATTATATAAAATAGTTAATCACATTCATTTTTTTTAAAAAATTTAATAAATTATAATTTATCAAATTCTTTATTTTGTATCCAATTCTCATTAGACCATTTGGTATTAGCATCAATAACATGAAAGGTATATACATCTCTTGGTAAAATACTATTATTGGCTTTGCTTTTATGAACAATAGAACCATGTAATAGCACCAAACTTCCACCATTTACTATTATTGGAACATAATCCGATTTTTTCCATAAAATATTTGTTTTAGTATTATTTAGTTCAGGATCAAAATAAGTTTTATTAGTTGTTTTATCCAATTTGAATCGGTGAATAAGTGGAGTATGATGCGAACCAGGTATGATCCATAAACATCCATTTTGCGTGTTGACATCTTCCAATGGTATCCAAAAAGCATGACATGATAGTGGTGTAGTGTGAATAAATGTACTATCTTGATGCGGCGCTACTTTTGCTCCAATATTAGCCGATTTAAAAATATACATTGATTGCGCAACAAGTGGATTTTTTACGCCAATATCATGACTGACAGCCCTAAATATACTGTTGTGTGTCAATTCTGAGAAAATAGAATTGTGTTTGTGTAACGCATGTCCAATTTTATTAATTTTAGTTTCACCATTTATATCTTCCAAAAATATTTTAATTTTATCAGCGCTATCCAAAAAATAGTCATCGGTAACCTTTTTTTGATTTAGACCAGTTGCAAACAAACTATATTTTTCATTTCGAGATGTGTTTTCAATAATTTTTTGGATTTGGCTTTTTAGAATTAATTGTTGTTCGTCCGAAATTATGTTTTCTAGAACTAGATAACCATTTTTTTGATAAAAATTTTGTTGATCCAATGTTAAAAATTCTGTTCGTTTTGTTGCCATATATCTTTAATAATATAATTTTATTTACCGCTAAATATTCGCCAAATAGCATTTTTAGTGAATACCGAAAATATATATTGGTTTTCTTTGTTGGATAACTGTGCGCGTAGTTCTTCGGATAAATATTTTGATATCGTTTCTCGCATGAGTTTATGGTCGTCCGAATTTACTAAATCATTTATGGCATTCGAAACTGATTCTTTTGAAGAGTCTTTGACCTGTTTTGATTCAATCGCTTTTGAAAGCAAATTTGATAATCCGTTTATAATATATTCTTGTTTAGCCAAATTGGTAACACTTATTCCCAATAAATCGGTGACATATTGTTGAACTTCTGTTGATTCAGTTAGTTCTTTAATGCTGTCTTTGGTGAATTTAACAGCGGCTTGTCTGAATTGTTCATCCTCAAAAGTATTAGAAGATATTAAAACCACTTCATTGGAAGCCCAATTTCTAAATAATCCATAAGTTGCATAACCGATAATGCTGATACCCGCGGCCATAAGCAAACGTTTATTATATTTTCGTTTTTCCATTTCTTCCGATAAATCTCTGGGTAGTAAATCTATATAAAAGTATATAAATTTTTTAAGAGTTCTTCAACCCTTGAGTATCCCCATTTACTCTTATCCACTGGCTAGGCTTCGTGGACGTTTAGACTTATTGGATTACATAATTTTAATCCTGTTATTTTTTTTCTTTTTATTCCTCTTTTTTCTTCCCATTTTCTCATTATATTT
>Ga0335394_10000064_pt1 | contig 97495 bp, 68 predicted proteins | sample MAT03_FD_205741 | JGI IMG/M metagenome (GOLD analysis project Ga0335394, IMG submission 205741) | Freshwater microbial communities from Lake Fryxell liftoff mats and glacier meltwater in Antarctica - MAT-03 (spades assembly) (version 2) ... | reverse complement strand
GACTGACCTGACAGCAACGGGCGAAGAAGGCGTCGCTCTGGTCGTCGTAGGCCGGATCATCCAGCAAGCGGTTTACGAGCATCCGCTTGTCGGCGTTGGTGCGCGGCAGGCCGGGGTTCTGGTGCGCCTTGATGGCATACAGCATGGCGTCGCGGCGCGTGCCGGGGCGGATGTCGACCTTGAAGGATGGCTCTTCGCGACGGGAAGCGACCTCGATGCCGTGATGCCCGTCGGCGATGTAGAGCGGGGAGTCGGGGGATTCCTGGAAGGCCACGGCCGGCGGACGCGTCTCGGGCGGAAGCTGGGCGTAGTAGGCCAGGGCGGACTCGTCGAACCGCCCGCCCCGGACGGTGAAGATCATGCCGCGAAGGCCTTGAGGGACGCTGTCGAAGCGGATTTCGGTGAGTGGCATGCGGCACCGCGGGTTTCGAGAAGGTGAACTCTATCCGCAGTATATCAAATTATGCTGGTTTGATAACAGAATAATGTCAGATTGTAATGGATTTTGTAAGGTGCTGGAGGAAGGGAGGTTACGGGGAGGGAGTGTCACGCGGAGGCGCGGAGCCGCGGAGTGGGAGGATTTGAGATTTGAGATTTGAGATTTGAGATTTGAGATTTGAGATCTGAGATCTGAGATCTGAGATCTGAGACTTGAGACTTGAGATTTGAGATGGAAATACGAAATACAAAGACGAGGGGAATCAGGGCGTTTTGCTGGGAAGCTTGGGGCCGGACGGGGGCCGATCACTCTCGCGCAAGGGCCACCGTAGAGGGTAATGACGCACGTTGGATCTGCGCGATGGCGGCGGCCGCGGCGGTGCGCAGTTCGGGGTGAGCGCTGCGCAGGCGATCTTCAAGGGCGGGTAAGGCGGCGTAGGCGGCCGAGCCCATGCGGGCCAGGGTTTCGGCAGCCGTGGCGGCTTCGTCCGGATCGTTGTCTTCCAGTATCTCGGTGAACGTGGAAACCGTCAGGTCCGTATCGATGCCGCAATGGACCAGGGTGGATCGAATACGATCCTGCCCTCGTTGAAACGTCCAGAAAGGGCCTCGCCTGGTCAGGAGATCGCGAAGCAGCGCGCCGCGCGCGGCGTTGTTGGGATCGAGCTGGAAGAGCGCGATGGCTGCTTCGGCTCGCAGTTCGGATGCGGCGACTCCCCCTTCGCGGGCCAAGACCGTCTCGAGCACGGGGATCGCCTGTCGCGCGGGCTTGGAGCGGGGATCGAGTCGCCCCAACGCCTGTGCGGCGGCCAGCTCGGGTCGAAACGTCCAGTTGTCCCACGACGGGGATTCCGGGGCCGTCGCTTCGTCGTAATCAGCGATGACCTGCATCAAAAAAGGGGCCATCACTTTGGTGCGATGGCCGGCCGCGGCAAGGGAGGCCGCGGCCGCCACCTGGATGAAATGCCAGCTCTCGCCCTCTTGGTCGAAGAGCGCGATTAAGTGGGGCGACCAGGTCGCTGGGTCGGGGCAATCTTGCAGGGCCTGGATGGCGGCGATTCGGGTGCACCCCGAATGCTCGTCCCAGATGGCGTCAATCAGGGCGGCTCGCACGCCGGGGTGTCGCGGGAACCGCTCGAGCGCAAGAATGGCTTTGAATCGCTGTTGGATGTCGCGGCTCTGGTAGTAGACCGAAAGCAACACGGGCGCCAGGATCTTGGGATCGTCTGTGATTCGCAGCAGGGCCTGCATGGCGTCTGCTGCGGTTTCGGGATCAGCCGCTGCCCGGGCGATATCGGGGACGGCGATCCTGGCCTTGGGACCGAGGTGGGCGAGCGCCCGGAGGGCGGCCTGGCGGGCGAGGGGGTCGTTGTTCCAGCGGACGACTCCGGCGAGCATGCCGGGGGCCTCTGCGGTCTGCCAGTTCACCCCGGCGATCCGCCGACTGGCCCACAGCCGCACGGCGGGGTCCTTGGAGCCTGCCGCCCGGATCAACTCGGCGAGACCGACCTCGCCCATCCCAGACAGCAGCTCGGTGATCTCGTTGCAGATGACTCGCGACGGAGTGCGCTCCATGGCCAAGCGAAGGCGCGGAGCCATGGGTGGCAGGCGAAGCTTCATGTAGCCCAAGAGACGGGCCGCTTCAAAGGCCAGCAGCGAGTCGGCATCGCCCAGCATCTCGACGACCGTGGGCAGGATGGGCTCAAGCTTGTGGGGCAACTGCGGGTCTTCGTCGGCGATGCGCGACAAGGCATTGAGCGCGGCGATGACGACTTCGTTCTCGGCATGCAGGGCCGCGGCCAGATGCGGTGCCGCTGGCGATGCCTTGCGGCCGAGCTTGCCCAGAGAGTTCGCGCCTTGGACGCGGACCTGCGGTTCGATGCTGGCCAGGTCCTCGAGCGCGAGTGTCACGGCCTGGTCGATACTTAGGGGATCTTGCTGCGCGAAACCGGGCGAGGCGAACGTGACGGCCGCGAGCAAGACCCAGCCGACGAGTGGATACCAGTGCATGGGCGATCTCCGAAAGGAGGAACGAAGTGATGCCAGCGCATGCTACGCGAGAGGTGTGACAGCCCGTGTCCGGCCGCCGCACCCATTCTGAGGAATGGCGACGGGGATCGGCAAGCTTATTGCGCGAACGCCGAGCGGAGTTCGCCAGCGATGAAGATCGAGCCGGTGATGCAGACCAGGTCGTCGGGCCCTGTGGCGGCGGCGACCGCGGCGGGCACGTCCTCGATTTTGGCGCACTGCATCGTGGCGACGGGGCGGCCGAGGGTGCGGGCGACCTTCTCGCCGAGCGCCTGCAGGTCCTCGGGCGAGACGGAGCGCGGGTTGCTCCAGTAGCGGGTGAAGAGGATGTGCTGGAAGCTGGGGAGCAGCACCTCGAGCATGCCGGCCAGGTCTTTGTCGCGCGAGACGGCGACCACCGCCACGCGACGCTTGGAGTGGGCGAAGCTCTCGTCGAGCGTGGCCACCAGGGCTTGAATCGACGCCCGATTGTGGGCGGAATCGAGCACGACGGTCGGGCGTTGGGCGATGACCTCGACGCGGGCCGGCCAGCGAACGCGGGCCAGTCCGGACAGCAGGGCGTTGTCGTCGATCTTCCAGCCCTGCCGGCGGAGCTCGACCACGGCCGTGACGGCGAGCGCCGCGTTGGCAGCCTGGTGCCGCCCGACCAGACCGAGCGGCACGTCGCGCCACTCGTGCCAGCCGCTTGCGGTGCGGCAGCGGAAGTCGGCACGAGCGCCCCCTTGCGTGCGGCCGTCGCCGGGGGCGCGGTAGGCGAAGGTGTAGTCCGTGCCGGGGAGTAACAGCCGGGCGCCGACTTCGCGGGCGACAGCTTCGATCGACTGGCGAGGCTCGTCCTCGGCCGCACCGATGACGGCCGCCATACCGGGCTTCAGGATGCCGGCTTTCTCGCGGGCGATCGCGGCCAGCGTGTTGCCCAACTGCTGCGTGTGATCGAAGCTGATGCTGGTAATGATGCCGACGGCCGGCTGGCAGACGTTGGTGGAATCGAGCCTGCCGCCGAGGCCGACCTCGAGCACGGCCACGCCGACCTGGCGATCGGCAAAGTGGAGCATGGCCAGCGCCGTGACGACCTCGAAGAAGGTGGGACGCCCTTCGGGGTCGCCGTCGGCCTGGGCATCCATCTCCAGGGCCATGGGGGCGAGCCGCGCAACCAGTCCGGCGAACTCGGCCCCGCTGCATTCGACTCCGTCGATGGCGATCCGCTCCTCGACCCGTTCCAAGTGCGGACTGGTGTACAGCCCGGTGCGGTAGCCGGCCGCCGAGAGAATGGCGGCCAGCATGGCCGAGGTGGATCCCTTGCCTTTGGTGCCGGCCACGTGCACGACGGGATAGCGAAGGTGCGGGTTGCCCAGGCGATCGAGCAGTTCGCGCATCCGCGCCAGCTTGAGGGTCTGCTCGCCGTAGGGGAGCGGGGCCCGTTCGTAGTCGAGCCGACTGAGCAGAAAGGCCAGGGCCTGGTCGCGAGTCATGGGAGGGGGGCAAGCGGAAGGAAAGTACGCGCGGGGTGCTTGGGGAAGTGTACTCGGCTGCCCGAAGTGTGTCTTGAGGAAGCGCTGGGGGAGGATTTGAGATTTGAGATTTGAGATTTGAGACAGAGACGGAGACAGAGACGGAGGCAGAGACGGAGGGACGTTGTTCTTCGTTCCTTAGGGGACACTGATCGGCGCGGTGGCGACGGTCGGAGTGCCCTCGGCGGGCGGGCTGGAGGGCGTGCTGGCTGACGAAGTGGGTGATGCCGGCGGTGCGGTGGGCGTGGCGTTGAATCGCCATTCCTTGTTCACGATCAGCCGCGCGCCCCGGCGGAAGGTCATGTACGACCAGGCCCAGTGGGTGACGACGAACAAGCGATTGCGGAAGCCGGTCAAGTAGTAGATGTGTACGACCAGCCAGGCCATCCAGGCGACAAAGCCTTTGAGCTTCAGGTTGCCCGACTCCAGGATCGCCCGGCTGCGGCCGATCGTGGCCATCTGCCCCTTGTCGGCGAACTTGAAGTTGAGCCGCGGCTTGCCATGAAGTTCGCGGCGCAGGTTCTCGGCCAGGAATCGCCCTTGCTGCATGGCCACCGGCGCGGTCCCCGGCAGCGGCTTGCCGTTCTGATGCGTGAAGCTCGACTGATCGCCCGCCACGAACACGTTGGGGTGTCCCTTCAGGCTCAAGTCGGGCTCCACGATCACGCGGCCGGCGCGATCGGTTTCGAGTCCGCTGCGCTTGCCCAGCGGCGAGGCTTCGACCCCGGCCGCCCACAGCACCGTGGCGGCCTGGATGCGCTCGGCCCCGACCTGCACTCCGTCGACGTCAATCTTGGTCACGGGGCTGGAAGTCCAGACCTGCACGCCCAGGTGCTCCAGGTCGCGGGTGGCGCGGCTGGTCAACTCGGCCGAGAACATCGGCAAGATCCGCGGGCCGGCTTCGATCAGAATCACGCGCGCGAGTTTGGAATCGATCCCCTTGAAGTCGCGGGCCAGTGTGAAGCGGCTCATCTCGCCGATGGCGCCGGCCAGTTCGACGCCGGTCGGGCCTCCGCCCACGACCACGAACGTGAGCTGCTTGCGCTGAATCTCGCGATCGGTGGTCCGCTCGGCGATCTCATAGGCGGTCAGCACGCGCCGCCGGATCTCGGTCGCCTGTTCGAGCGTCTTGAGGCCGGGGGCGAACTCTTCCCACTCGTTGTGGCCGAAGTAGCTGTGCCGTGCGCCGCAGGCGAGGATCAGATAGTCGAACGACAGCACGCCAAAGTCAGTCGTCACCGTGCGCGCGGCCAAGTCGATGCTGGTCACTTCGCCCTGCAAGACCCGCACGTTGTCGAAGCCGGAAAGCAGGCTGCGAATCGGGGCGGCAATATCGGCCGGGCTGAGCCCTGCCATCGCCACCTGATAGAGCAGCGGCTGAAAGAGATGGTGGTTGCTGCGATCCACCAGCGTGACGCTGACATCCTTGGCGCCGGCAAGTCCCTTGGCGGCGTTCAGTCCGGCGAATCCTCCGCCGACGACGACTACCTGTTTCATGGCCCCATACTCCCGTGGCAGTCCACCCGGAGTTGGAATGTACGCTGGCGAGGGCCGCCTTCACAAGTCCGAGCCCTAGGAAACCGCGATCGGGAACCGCCATGCGGTGGGGGTCCAGCGACCTGTTTCCCAGGCATCGGTCGTGGCATACTCGCGGGCGATCAACTCGCGGGGGCTGATCTCGAAGTACATCAGGGCCTGCGTCTTCGAGTGGAAGTGGGCGGCGTTATCGGTATTAAAAACCGGAACGCCGGCCTGAGCCTTGGTGTCGCGGCTGCCATCCCACTTGTAGATGTTCCGCACGTGCGTGTGCCCGTACAGGATCGCCACAATGTTGAAGCCGGCCAGGGCCGCATGGAAGCCCCGCACGTCGCAGGCGTGCCACTCGCCGGCGGCCGCCTTGGGATCCTCGTCGCAGGCCCCGCTGTAGCGCGCCACATCGACATGGTGCGTGATGACGACGGGCCTCTTGGGATCGCTGGCGTGCTGCTTCAGGTCTTCAACCAGGAAGGGAAGGCTGTCGAGCGGGTTGTACCGCCCGTGCCGCGTGTTGGCCCCTCCGCCGACAACGATCCCCAGGTTGATGAAATGGACCGGACCCCAGTCCCACGAATAGTGCAGCCCGTTGGCCGACAGATTCGTCAAGCCGGGGCGATTCTTGTTGCGGGCCTTAATGCCGTCCAGCACGACCCCTTCGCCACGCGGGCCATCGTGATTGCCGTGCACCTCGTAGACCGGCATGCGGAGCTTGCCGTCTCGGCCGGTAAGTCCGAAATCTTCGGTGAAGCCGCGGAACTCGCGAGCTTGCATGGCGGCCAGGCCGGGGCCGTTCTTGTCGCCCGAGTCGATGATGTCGCCGGCGTGAATCAGCCCCCGCGCGGCGGCGACCTTGACCGGAGCAGCCTGCGATCCGCCCGCTGCTTCGGGGATCTCAGTTCCTGGGAGTCGGTTCAGCGTATCGATCAGCCGCGAGGTGACCTGCTGCGAGGCGAGGTCCAACTCCGCCGGCAGTTCCTTCTTCGCCAGGTAGTGCGTGTCGCCGATCAGAAAGAACGCGACGGGCTCTTGGGGCGGGCTCTCCTGGCTCCAGGCAGGCAGACAGGCAGTTCCCAGGGCGGCGGTCGAAGCGGCCAGGAATTCACGACGCGAAGCAAGTGGGGCGCGCGACATGGGCGTTGTCCCTTGGCGGAGGAGCGGGGGGCGTTGACATTCAAGAGCCTCTACTTGAAACGATGCTTGGCGTCGTCGGATAATTTCATAAAGAACGGAAATTAATTAAGTGCCATGCGAAGACGTGCCCCCTTTTCGTGTTTGCGAAGCGAACCTAAGGTCGTTTATTCGGCCTGCATAAATCCCCCAACCCGCTCGATGTGATAATTTTGTGGATTTGGGTAGTTTGCCAAGGTATCCTGCCGAGATGGATGGAAGTCTGCCCTTGGATCAAGGATGACAAACGTGTCGTTCTCGATAAAGGCCACTACGGCGCGACCATCCCATGCATTTCCTGCTCTCCGCTGTGGGAACTTCGGGCGACGTTTTTCCGTTGATCGGGATCGCGGCGGCGTTGCGCCGGCGAGGTCACGAGGCGACGCTTGTCGCCAACGACATCTTTGAGCCCCACGCTCGCCGGCACGACATCGAGTTTCTCTCGATCGGCACCCAAGAGAATTTCAAGCAGGTCTTTGATGACCCGCGGATCTGGGACTGGCGGCAAGGCTGGCCGCTGCTCTGCTCCGAGGTCCTGATCCCTGCGATTCAACCGACGTACGAGATCGCCCGGGAACGCTACGTGCCTGGCAAGACCGTGCTTTTGGGCAATGTCATGGCCTATGGCGCGCGAATCGCCCAAGAGACGCTGGGCGCTCCGCTGGCCACGCTGCATATCAGTCCGTCCTGCATTCGGACCATGCACGACGCGGCCTTGGCTCATCCGTACTTCATCCGCAAGGTGCCGTCGCTGTTGATCCGGTATCAGTACTGGCTGGCCGATCTGTTGGTGATCGACCGCGAAGTTCGCGGGCCGGTGAATCGCTTCCGTGCGCAGTTCGGCTTGAAGCCCGCCAGTCGTTTCCTGGGCCAATGGATTCAATCTCCGGATCTGATCATTGGGCTCTTTCCGGAATGGTTCGGCCCTCCGCAGCCGGATTGGCCAAAGCAGGCGCACGTGACTGGCTACATCGATTATGACGGGCGCGACCTGTTCGATCCGCCCGCGGCCATGGAGGAGTTCCTGGCGGCCGGCGATCCGCCGATCGTGTTTACGGCCGGCTCGGCGATGCTCGACTGCGAATCGTTCTTCCGCGAGTCGATCGAAGCGTGCCGCATCCTGGGGCGACGGGGCATGCTGATGACCGCCTTTCCGGAGCGAATCCCGAAAGACTTGCCGCCGACGGTGATTCCGGCATCGGCACCGTATACTTGGCTGCTGCCCAAGGCTGCTGCTTTTGTGCACCACGCCGGCGCAGGGAGCCTCGCCCGCGGCTTGGCGGCCGGTGTGCCGCAGTTGGCCATGCCGATGGCTTACGATCAGCCCGACAATGCCGACCGCTTGAAGAAACTGGGAGTTGGAACCACCATCACGCGCGGCAGCTATCGGGCGAAGAACGTGGCTGAGAAGCTGCGCGCATTGCTTGAGTCAAGTGACGTGCTGCGGCGCTGCCGAGAGATCGCCGATCGATTCCAAGGGCACGATCCGCTGACAGAAACCTGCCGGCTGGTGGAAGCGCTCGGACAGAAGCACGCCGGAAAGACCAGCGAACACGCAACCGGCTGGTGGACCGGGGGGGGAGTCCATTCAGCTCAAGCGACCGTTGATCGGAGCTAGGCCAGGCTAGGCTTTGGGAGACCACTCGCCCGAGAAAACCTCGACGGCGGGGCCTGTCATGTAGACGTGGTCGTCATCGGCCCACTCCAGCTCCAGGTCTCCGCCTGGCAGATGAGCCAGAATCTTGCGGCTGGTTTTGCCCGTCAGCACGCCGGCCACGCAGACGGCGCTGGCCCCGGTGCCGCAGGCCAGCGTTTCGCCGCTGCCCCGTTCCCAGACCCGCATACGGACTTCGTCAGGCGAGATGACCTGCACGAACTCGGCGTTCACCCGGCGGGGGAAGTTGGCATCGACCTCGACCAGCGGGCCGATCTTCAGCACCCACTCGTCCGTCAACTCGTCGACAAACGTCACGCAGTGCGGGTTCCCCATCGAGACACAGGTGACCTGCAACGTGCGCGAGCCAATCGGTAACGGGGTCAGCACGGGCGGATCGCCCGGCAACTTGGTGGGGATGTCCTCGGAGACAAGGACGGGAATGCCCATGTCGACACGAACTCGATCGACTACCCCGGCGTTGACTTCGACCTTGACGCTCAGCACGCCGGCCCCGGTTTCGATCTTCAGCGTCTCTTTCTTGGCGATGCCGTGATCGTGGACGTACTTGGCGACGCAGCGGATGCCGTTGCCGCACATCTCACTCTCGGAACCGTCGGCGTTGAACATCCGCATACGGGCGTCCCCCTTCTCCGACGGGCAGATCAGGATCAGGCCGTCTCCACCGACGCCAAAGTGCCGGTCGGCGATTTGGCGAGCCAGGGCGGCGGGGTCCTTGGGCAACGGCTCTTCGAAGCAGTTGACGTAGACGTAGTCGTTGCCGGCGCCTTGCATCTTGGTGAAACGCATGGAGACCTGTATTGAAAAGTCGTGTAGAGATCGGAGTCGCAGGTGAAAGCTTAGACTAACAATCGAGTGCGGAGGAGGCGAGAGGGCCTTGTGGTGCAGGCGTCCCGCCTGCCTGCGGTGTCGAGAGAGCTTCAAGCAGGCGGGACGCCTGCACCACAATTTTCGCAGGCGGGATGCCTGCACCACACCTACGCCAGCGGCAGCCGCACGACAAACGTGCTGCCGCTGCCGATCTCGCTGGCGACCGTGACCGTCCCGCCGAACGCCTGCACCAGGTGCTTGACGATCGACAGCCCCAGCCCGGTTCCGCCCAGTTCGCGCGAGCGGGCTTTGTCGACGCGATAGAATCGCTCGAAGATGCGGGCCTGATCTCCCTTGGCGATACCGATGCCGGTGTCGCGGACTTCGATCCGCGCCGTGGCGATCTCCATTTCCCAGCGGACCGTCACTCGCCCCGATTCCGGCGTGTACTTGATGGCGTTGTCGATCAGGTTGTCCAGGATTGTTCGCAGGCCTTCTTCATCGGCACGGACCGAAATCGTGCCGGGCGAGGCCTCGGTCGTCAGTTGGATTTTCTTCGACTGGGCGGTGGCTTGATGCTGCGTGACGCTGGTGTGGGCGACACGCTCCAGGGGGACAGGGCCAATCTCAAAGGCTTCGCGTCCGGCTTCGATGCGGGCCAGGCTGAGCATGTCCAGAATCAGCACATGCAGTCGATCGGCCTGTTCCTCGATCCGCTTGAGGAACACCACGTTGTTCTCCTGGTCGTAGAGCGCGCCCCCCAACAGGGTCTCGGTGTAGGCCTTGATGGAAGAGAGCGGAGTCTTGAGTTCGTGCGACACGTTGGCCACGAAGTCCTGCCGCAGGTTCTCGAGCCGACGGAGCTCGGTCACGTCGTGCAGCACCAGCACCACGCCGGGGCAGGGAGCGCCGGGCAGCCGCGTGGCGTGAATCGCCACCAACCGGCGGGGCGGACCGACCACCTCGAACTCGCCGCGGCAGGGCCCGAGCCCTTCGAGCGCCCCCTCGACGGTCTGCCCCACCGAACGGTTGCGGACCACTTCCCACAGCGGCCGGCCGTCGAGGTTCGGCGTCGACACCCCCAGCAACACCCGGGCGGCGTCGTTGGCCAGCAGGATCCGCTGATGATCGTCTACGGCAATGACCCCTTCAACCATGCTCCCCAGCACCGTGGCCAGGCGCTGCCCGTTGTCGCGCAGTTCGGTGATGCGGACCTGTAGCTCGTGCCCCATGTGGTTGAAGGCTTCGCCCAGCGTCCCCAGTTCATCGCGATTGCGAATCAAGACGGATTGCCCCACGCTGCCGGCGGCCATGGCCTTGGCCGCGCTGGTCAACTCGGCCACCGGGGCGATGATGCGCGCGACGACCAGGCTGGTCACGAAAAAGGCTAGCAGGCCGATCCCTACTGCCACTGAGAGAATCACCCGCTGCGCGGCTGCGACGCGGTCTTCAATCCGGCTGACGGCAACGGCGACACGAACGAATCCAATCGTTCCTTGAGGGCCGTCGATCCGGTGAGCGATGTAGTACTGGTCGACATCGACCGTCATGCTGTGCCGCTTTTCGACCCCTTGCCCGGTTCGAAGCGCCTCCAAAATCTCAGGGCGCTCGTGATGGTTCTGCACGTCCTCGGGAGAAACGGACGAGTCGGCCAGCACGCGCCCCAAGTCGTCGAGGATCGTGATCCGCAGGCCCGTTTCTTCCCCCAGACCGATCGCCAGCGCCTGGAAACCGGCGGTCTTGCCCGCGGCCAGATCAGGGGCGATCAGTTGGCGAAGAATTACCGACGCATTCTGCAGTCGCACGATCATTTGCTGCTCCAGTTCGTGGCGTTCGGCCTGGCCGGCGAAATAGACCAGCGTCGTTGCCGAGGCGATATGCAGCGCCAGGAACGTGAGCAGCAGTTTCCAGAAGAGACGATAAGACCACATACACCCGCATCCCATGACGCAACGTTGCCATCGACGCACCGCGCGTCACCATCCGCACTGCTACTTCAACGAGGCCACGCAGGCGTCGTGAAACTCTTTCCAGGCCTTGTCCTTCACCGAGCGCTTCTTGGCCACCAGCACCACATACTCTTTCAGCACGGCCAGGTCGGCCAGATCTTCCTTGACGATGGAGCCGATCAAGTTGCGAGCCAGATCGGCCGGTTCGACCTTGCCGGAGCCGAAGTACCGCGAGTACAGCGCCGCATCGAGCGCCACGCCGATCGCCTCGGCAGTGCTCAGCGTCGTTGTCGGCTGCTTCACGCTCACCCCCTCCGCGGTCTTGCCTTCGCGGATCTCGCGGAACACGGTGGCCAGCAGTTCGATCACCGGCGGCGCAATCTTGGTTGCCAGCCCGTAGCGCTCGATCAACTCGCTGGAGCGCTGCTGCACAATCTCGACCTCGGTCTTATGGTCTCCCACGATCGGAATGTGGATGTAGTTGAAGCGCCGCTTCAAGGCGGCTGAGAGCTCGTTCACTCCTTGATCGCGGGTGTTGGCCGTGGCAATGATGTTAAAGCCCGGCCGGGCCCAGATCATGTTGGCGTCGGGCAACTCGGGGATGGCGATTGCTTTGTCGGAGAGGATTGAGACCAGCGCATCCTGCACGTCGGGCACGCAGCGGGTGATCTCCTCGAACCGCAGCAGCCCGCCGATTCGCATGGCGACCATCGTGGGGCTGGGAATCATGTTCTCCGGCCGCGGCCCTTCGGCAATCACCCGGGCGATGTTCCACGAGTACTTGATGTGCTCCTCGGTGGTGCCGGCCGTTCCTTGGATGGTGAGGGTGGAGTTGCCGGTGATGCCGGCCCCCAGATGCTCCGACAGCCAGCTCTTGCCGGTCCCCGGCTCGCCGACCAGCAGGAGCGCTCGTTCCGAGGCCAGAGTGACGATCGCCCGCTCGACGATGGAGTCGTCGCCGAAGAACTTGCGCGTGATGGGGACCTCGACGCTTTTGCCGTCGATCGTGGCCTTGAGCGACTTGCCGCCGACGATGTAGGCCAGCACCATGCGCGGCGAAAGCTTCCAGTTGGCCGGTGCGGGATCTTTGTCGTTCTGCTTCAGGGCCTCGAGCTGGTCGCGGTAGCGGACCTCGGCCGGTTCGCGCAGCACGTCGCCCGCCGCTGCCGCGCCGTGGGTGCCCGGTTCGTCTTCTTGTCCCTTGGCAGGTTTCTTGGCCATGGCCACCCTTTGTGATGTTCGGTCCCGCGGTGAAGGGGATTCTAGTGTACTGTCTCAGAAATGCGGTGACCTATTGCGGTTCGACGTTGCAGGTGAGCGGCAAGGCGCTAGCAGGGTGCTGAAAAACTCAAACGGACTCCGAAGACTACGCTAAATGTTGCGGCGATGCTTTCGGGCGACACAACATGCAGTGCTGAAATCTGCCATTTTGGCGTTTTTCAGCACCCTGCTAGCCGCCGGTAGTCCCTCTGACAACGCAAACTCACCGGCGGCTAGCGCCTTGCCGCTCACTAAACCACTGCCGACCGATAAAACCCATCTGCGTGAGACACTACAATAGTGCTTCACCGCGCATTCATGTGAGGATTGCATTTCGATTACGTGAATTTGAGTGCTTGCAACAGTGCCTTGCGATCGATGTTCTGGTCTGAAAGCATCAGATGGACCGGCCCCTCGTCGGCGAACACCGTCAGCGGTTGCAGCACCATCCGACAGCGCTCGTAGTGCATCAGCCCGAACAGCGGGGGGCGGACCTTTTTCTTCTTCTTGAACTCGAGCATTCGCTTTCCGAGAGCCTCCCCCTCGACACCCTTGGCCGAGACGGCCTCGAAGGCCAGGGGCCCGGCCGTGATGGGATAAAGCCACTGTTGATCCTTCTCGAACGGCTCCTCGACCGTCCACGGATCCAGCACGACTTCCTCCTGCAGCTCGACATCCAGATCGAGCGGCCCCGCCTGATGGCCGGCCAGTCGGGCGAGTGCGGCCGCCGCGTCCCACAATTGAAAACGCTGCCAGTCGGTGAACTTGGCCCCCAAGGTCAGCTTGCTCTCTTCGGTCAGGCTGATGCGACCACCGCCGAAGCCGTCGAGGGCCACGGTGGCGTGTTCGATGTGGATTGTTTTCGATTCCAGCAACTCGGCGGCCTTGAACTTCTGCTTCTGCGGCAGATGCAGATACCCTTCGGCCGGAATCGCGGCCTCGGGCTTGATCGGAAAAACACACGACCAGGCCAGCCGGGCGCCGGCCGGAATCGAGCCGCTGGCCGAAAGGGTTCGCAAGCGAAAGTCGAACGCGCAGAACGCCCGGGCGGCGACCTTCTTCACCACCCCCACGGTGACCAGTTCCAGCGATGCAATCGGTTCGCTGGCCGGCGTCCAGAGCAGGCGGTCGAACTCGGCCTCGTCATTGCGGGCCAACGCCCGATGCAGCCCGTGACTGAGGAGCCAGGTCCGGTTCAAGAAGAAGCTGAGCCGCTTGGCGGAGAACTCGGGATCGTTGCGGGTGTATCGCCCGAGCTCTTCGTTGGCCACGCGCAGGGTCGAGCCCAGGCGCAAGAGCCGCATGCGCGAGGCCTCGCGGAACGAGACATCCAGCGTCTTCCGAGTGGCTTCGCTGGCCGTGGTCAGCCCCGAGAGGAGCAGCTCTTCGACCGAGCGGGCCAGTTCTTCGAGCAAGGCCGAGACTTTGGGACGCTCTGCCGCGGGGAGGATCATGCGTCCTCCCCATCCGTGTCTTCGTCGGCGTCTGTCCCATCGGCTTCCTCGCCGAACTCTCCCGGCGCGTCACCGGCCAGAAACGCCTGCAGCGTGTTCTGGGCGACTTCCAGGGTCAGCAGTCGTTCGAAGAGCCGCAGGCTGGTCTGGGCTCGCAGCAGCGCCTGGGCGGCGCCGCGGTCGTCGCGCTGGATGGCCGACACCAGGTCCGCCACGCGGCTGGCCAGATGTCCGGCGCCGATCCGTTCGAACTCGGTCCGCATCGCTTCGAGGACGGTCAGATGCTCGGAGCCGCTGGAGCGGACTCCGCGAACGACCAGGTCCTCGAACTGTCCGTTGAGCCGCTCAATGGTCTGAACGATCTCTTCCTGCATGGGTCAGAACGCGTAGAAGTCTTCGGGCAGGGTCTCGGTGGGCCGCCAATCGACCTCGCCAGCCAAAGCACCTTTGTAGCGGATGAGCGTGTCGGCCAATACGTTCGTGTCCTTGCGAGTTCCCTTTTTCGCCTTGGTCGAAACCCACAGCATGGCCGTGCCCGGATCGAACTGGCCGGAGTGGACCAGCCCGACAAGCAGCACCAGCAGGTGCTTGCAGACCTTGCCGTCGCCCAGGCCCATGCAGTTCTCCAGATCGGCCGAGACGCAGGCGAACTTGCCGTCGCTCCGCAGGTGGCACGAGTAGACCTTGTTGTCCATCGACTGGCTCCGCACCACGCCGACAACATGCTCGAGCGTGACATCGGTAAAGAGCTGGATCTTGCCGCTCTTGAGCATCTTGAGGGCCCGCTCGAACCGGCCCGGATCGGACTTGTGGGCGAGCTCCTTCATGAAGGTGGGCAGATCGACGTGCTTCTGCTTCCTGGACGACGGCATTGCGGGCTGGGTTGATTCCGTCGCCGCATTCGAAGGAGCCATCATGCCGGCGGGCAGCCTGGTGCTGGCGTCGGTGGAGACGCCCATCAGATTGGCCTCGGCCAGCGAGGCGGCGGTGAGATCGGCGCCGCGCAGGTCGGCAAAGGCCAGATCGGCTTTGTCCAGCTTCGCGCCGGCCAGGTTCGCCCGCTGCAAGTTGGCGCAGGAGAGGTTGGCCTTGGATAGATCAGCTTCAGAAAGATCGGCCCCTTCCAGATTCGCGCGATCGAGCCGGGCCGACTTTAAGTTAGCCTTCTTGAGGGAGGCATTGGCCAAGACGGTCCCTTCGAGATGCGCCTGATAGAGCATCGCATCATCCAAGACCGCCGCGGTAAGATCGAGCCCGGCCAGGACCACATGGCTCAGCTTCGCCTCGGCGAGGTTCGCTTTGCGGAACTTCGTGGGACCATTGGCAACCTGAAGATTCCAGGCCTGAACGGCCTTGGGACCTTCTCGCAGTGCCACAAGCAGTTTGGCGGGACTGGGGCCGCTCTTCTTTTTCGCCATCGATGCAAGTCTCGCGTGAAGGTCGCCGGGGTCGAAGACCAGAGAACGGTCTTCGACGGTGGTTGTCAACGCGCTGGCTTATTTGCTCTCTGGCAGCACCATCCAGATGTTGCGGTAGCGAACCGGATCGCCGTGATCCTGCAGCTTAATGGGGCGAGCGGTCGGACCCTCGGGCTGTCCGGCGCCGGTCTTGTTGGGAAGCGAGTAGCGCGTCTGCACCAGCACCCCGTTGTGATAGACCGACAACTCGGCGTTGGCCGTCTTCTTGCCATCCGGCGAGAACTGGGCCGCGCGGAAGTAGATGTCGTAGGTCTGCCAGGTCAAAGGAGGCAGGCACATGTTGATCTCTGGCGGGCGGGTGCGGTAAACGCTGCCACACTCATTGAACTCCCCCTTCAAGCCGAAGGAGTCCAGCACCTGCAGTTCGTAACGCTCCTGGATATAGACCCCGCTGTTGCCGCGGGCCTGTCCGCGAGCCAGCGGCATGTACGGCGTCTTGAACTCCAGATGCAAAAAGAAGCTCTGAACGGGTCCCTTGATGTTGGCCCCGTGCATCAGCGTGCCGTCGGCCGCGATCTTGGCGCCGGTCAGTTCCGTGCTCGGCTTGCCGTCGAAGACCACCACCGCGCCAGGCGTGGGAGCGGCACCGAGCGAAGGACCCCGGCGTTCGACCTTCTTCAAAGCTGCCAGTTGCCGGCCCGCCAGGTCGCGGATCGCGCCATCGGGGGCTTGCAGCACCAACTTGCGGGCGTCGTTCTTCAGCCGCAGGTAGTAGCCTTCGCGTTCTCCGGTGTAGGTCGCCTTCTCGCCGCCGGTGTAGCCCGCTCCGGGCAGACCGCCGGGGAACTCGACCGCTTCGAACTGGCGATCTCCCAGCGAGACCACTTGGACGCCGACGCGGCCACCGCCGACGTAGGTCCCTTCGTACTCGCCCTGATAGAAGAAGTCCTCGCCAGCCTGGGCCGGGGACGTGGCCACAAACGACTTGGCCAGGTTCGGCGCCGGGGCTGCCTTGGGGGCCGGAGCTTTCGGGGCAGGTGCCGGTGCGGGAGCTTCGTCTTGAGCGCTCGCTCCCCGAGCCAGCAGTGCGACAAGCATTCCAAGGGAGAGAGACCAGCAGGCGACGTACTTCATGGGAAGGGGGCCGTGAGAGGGAGGGATCGGAAGGACCTCCCCGCGCGGGGACGCCCTAGGTTCCTAGTGTGAACCGAGCCCGCCCGCATTTCAACGGGCCAGCTACTGCTTCGGCAGGGACGGCCGATCGGCCTTCCGCGTGTAGATCTGCACGATCTCTTCGGGAATTCGGCGGGGCATGCCTTTTGTGTAATCGACGAAGGCCCAATCCGTGGCCGCCACGGCCAACTTCACCTCGCGGCCGGGCTCCAGACGGAACATCTCGTAGCGTCGCAGGCTGGTCGCCTTTCGCATCGATGCGACCCAGGTACGAATCACCAGCGACTCCCCTTCGAACGCCGGCCGGAGGTAGTCGATCTCGTGCCGGCGGACCACGAACCCGCTCCCCATCTGTCGGTACGTCTCGGCGGTCAGACCGAGCGAGGCCGAGTGAGCCACCGCGGCCGACAACATCCAGCGCAGATACGACAGGTTGTTGGCGTGCCCCAGCGCGTCGATCTCGTCGGCGCGGATCGTGTGCAGGTGCTCGTAGATGTCCGACAAGGGCTGGGGTTCGGGCGTCACGCGGGATCCTGAGAAGCCGGGCAGGAGTGATGGAATGCGTGGCCCATCATAACGCGAAGCGCGTGCACGGCGAGCTTCGCGCTCGATGCAAGTCTTTCAGGCCCAACATACCAGCCTGGGGCATCGCCCCAGATGTTTCGATGAGGACACGTCACCGGGGCGTTGAGAAGTAGATCTCACGCGGAGACGCGGAGACGCGGAGAAAGACAAAGAAGAAGAAACGTAGGGCAGGCGCACTCCGGTGTGCTGTCCGCGAGCGCTCTCTACAACCGTAGGCGATTCAAAACTGAGCGGCATGGCGCTAGCCGCCGGTAGCACACCGTTCGGGCATCCAGGCGATTTCGTTCTCATCCGAAGCCGCGAGAACGTCCTGCTCGCAAGCGATTGCAAAACACGACCCAAGGCTACCGGCGGCTAACGCCTTGCCGCTCATTTTTGAATCGCTGGTGGTCGAAGGGAGTTCGGGCGGACGGCTCCCGGAGAGGCTGTGATCTTTCTGTGGTGCAGGCGTCCCGCCTGCTGGAACATCGGAAACGCTTCAAGCAGGCGGGACGCCTGCGCCACAACGGGCGGACGGCACACGGAGTGTGCCTGCTACTTTACGCGCTCGTCCCGAAAAAAAAGTCGCAACCAGCGTGTGTTCATCCAGCCACCGGCGCGCTATGATGCCACCGACAGGCCAACTCTACCGTCCCCTACCACGGCGCGGCCTCTCCCTGTGCCTCTCCGCGCCCTTCACGATTCTATTCGCCCGGGAAGAACCGCGTGACGACACATCGGATCCTTCACGACAAGGGGGGAAATGTCACTCCCAAGGATGTCCTCGCCTACTGCCGCGAGAAAGGAGTGAAGGCCGTCGACCTCCGCTTCATGGACTTTCCCGGGTTGTGGCAGCACTTCACCATTCCGGTGAACAAGCTGGACGAAAGCGTCTTCGAGGAAGGGCTGGGCTTCGACGGCTCCAGCATCCGCGGCTGGCAGGCCATCAACGAGAGCGACATGCTGGTCGTTCCGCAGGCCGACACCGCCTTTCTGGATCCCTTTACCGAGATCCCGACCCTGGTGATGATCTGCAACATCCAGGATCCGCTGACCGGCGAAGACTACTCGCGCGATCCGCGGAACGTCGCCCGCAAGGCGGTCCATTATCTCAAAAACTGCGGCATTGCCGACATCTGCTATATCGGGCCCGAGGCCGAGTTCTTCATCTTCGACGGCGTTCGCTTCGATACGAACCAGCACGAGAGCTACTACCACATCGACAGTGTCGAAGGGGAGTGGACCCGCGGCCGCGACGAGAAGCCCAACCTGGGCTACAAGATCCGCTACAAGGAAGGCTATTTCCCGGTCCCGCCGACCGACTCGTTGATGAACATCCGCAACGAGATGATGCAGACGATGATCGACTGCGGCATCGATGTCGAGGCGCAGCACCACGAAGTGGCCACCGCCGGGCAGTCTGAGATCGACATGCGCTATCAGGACCTGGTGAAGATGGGCGACCAGATGCTGATGTTCAAATACATCATCAAGAACGTCGCCAAGAAGCACGGCAAGACCGTCACCTTCATGCCCAAGCCGCTCTTCTCCGACAACGGGTCGGGCATGCACACGCACATCTCGCTGTGGAAGGCCGGTCAGCCGTTGTTCGCCGGCAGCGGCTATGCCGGGCTAAGCGAGATGGGCATGCACGCCATTGGCGGCATCTTGAAGCACGCCCCGGCCATCCTGGGGCTGACCAATCCCACCACCAACAGCTACAAGCGGCTGGTCCCGGGCTACGAAGCTCCCGTGAACCTGGCCTATTCGCAGCGCAACCGTTCGGCGTCGATCCGCATCCCCATGTACAGCGCCAGCCCCAAGGCCAAACGAATCGAGTTCCGTTGCCCGGATCCGAGCTGCAATCCGTACCTGGCCTTCTCGGCGATCCTGATGGCGGCCATCGACGGCATCCAGAACAAGATCCACCCGGGCGAACCGCTCGACAAGGACATCTACGATCTCGGCCCCGAAGAGCTGGCCAAGGTTCCCAAGGCCCCCAGTTCGCTGGCCGAAGCCCTGGCGGCGCTCAAGGCCGACCATGAGTTCCTGCTCCGCGGCGAGGTCTTCACCCAGGACGTGATCGACACCTGGATCCAGTACAAGATGGAGAAGGAAGTGGACGCGATGCGGCTGCGTCCGCATCCGTACGAGTTCTGCTTGTACTACGATATTTAGGTATTGACGAAGGCGCCAAGTAGAGTGGGCTGTGCCCACCAGTGCCCTGCGAGGCATGCCTTGCTTGAGGGGGGTGGCACGATTCTCTCGCGATACGGCTGCACATCGAGAACCGACGAGGAACGCTCCGAGGCCTACCGCCGGCGTCGCTGGGCCACCAGGGCCATGTACGCGCTGGCTGCATCCCAGGCCTGACGCTGATCGCTGGGGTTGATCCAGCCCTGCTCCGAGAGCTTCAAGAAGACCTCGGGCTGTTCGAGCTTTTTGCGTCGCAGGTCGATCACGCGCTCCAGCACTTCCACCGGCACCGAGCCTGCCAATTTCAACCGGACTGCCGAACGGACCGGCATCCAGGCGAACATGAACATCAGCACAAGCTCCATGGACGCCAGCACGTACGAGCCGGACGTACCGAGCGGAAAGCCGAACACGCGCTTGCGGGCCGCTTCTGCCTGCAGATAGCGGCCCACCCGTTGGGCGTCGTCGACCGTCAGCAGATCCGCGAACTCGGCAACGGCGAATCGCTTGACCTGCGACTGGTGATTGTCCCACAGGAAATTGCCCAGGTAAAAGACCGCCTGGGCCAGCAGCACCGAAACCACCGTCAACGTCAGCAGCAGCGTGCGGTTGGTGCAGCCGCGATGCGGGGCCCGGGCCAGCGCCCAGCCCAGCAGCATGCCAAAGGCAATGCTGTACAACAGCGGCAGGTAGAGCATCCGTTGGGCGGCCACCATGCCGATTCCCACAAAGACCGCCATCGCCAGGCTTAACTCGCCCGCCACGATGGGAATCTGGCCCGCGGCCGGAACAGGGGGAGGAAGTTCACCTTGCTCGCCTTCTTCTACTTCCTCTTCTTCCACTTCGTTTTCTGTCTCGCCAGAACCTGCATCGGGGTTGAAGTTGAAACTACCCCACGGGGGCGCCTCTTCAGCAGCGGCATCCTCGGCGGTTGTTGCGGGAACTGCTTCGCCCTGAGCGGCAGGCATGGGAGCGGACGGCTCGCCACTTGCCGGAGACTCAGCAGCGGGCGGAATGCTGGCGGGCGGAGCATCTGCGGGCGGAGCATCCGTGTCGAAGAGCGCTCCGGACGACTTCGCTTCGCCGTCAAAATCGCCAGGGGTCTCCGCCGGTCTGGCCGCCTCGGCAGCCACGAGCGCTTCGATCCTGGCCGCTTCTTCGGCCCAGTTCAGCGGAGGACGATCGACGGGCGTCGGTGCCTCGGTCATCACCCCCGAGCTCGATTCCGTCGCTGTCAGATGCATCGCCTGAGCGAAGAAGGGCGCCTCGTGAAAGATATGCGATGAACCGACAACCGGAACCAATTCGCCGGGCATCGGCGCGGATGCGGCGGGAGGCGCAGGGTCAGCAGGGGCCGGCTGCTCGTTGTCTTTGCGCAGATTGGCAGACTCGTCGCCCATGCAAGGGTTCCGTAAAGCAGGATAGCGCTGAAGGTTGGGGCATCTTAAGCGATCCGGCACCGTTTGCAAGAATCGGTGGGATGCGCATCGCTCAGGAGGTTCGCTTCGTTAACCGCGTCAGAATTGCTTGCACGCGCGCGATTACCTGGGGGCGATCTTCGAACTCGCGCCGCGCCTGAAAGACCCACTCCAGCCACATCAGGCCGCTCATCAGCACGCTGCTTTCGTCAAACGCCCGCACCAGTTGGAATTCCGCGGGGGACAGCGGGCGGATCGATTGATAGGCGGCCAGGCCTTCCTCCCAGCCCGTGCGATCATCGCCGATCAGGCTGCCGAGTAGCCGGGCGATGTCGGCCGAGACGCATTCGACATTCAGCGCGCCGAAATCAACCAACCCCGAGACTTCGTCTCCCAAGAACAGGACATGGTCGTGCCAGATGTCGCGGATACAGGGACTCAAAGGAACGAGCTCGTGGCTGGCCTTGTCGAGCAGCGCCGCGACCGGCGGGGCCGCTTTGGGGAAGAGTTTGACGATCTCGTTTCCCAGCCGGGCGAGATCGGGCCAGACGTGCGGCGTGAGCGACTCCTGCAGCTTGGATAGACCGCCGGCCAGGTAACCTTGCAACTGCGCCGCGCGCTGCTTAATGCCGGGGGACGGATCGCGCTCGGCCACCGGCAGCGGAAAGCCGATGGTCGCCTGATGGAACGCAGCCAACGTCCGCATGGCCGCGGTCAATCGAGCCGGCGTGGGATGTGCATTGAAGTCGGCCTTGCCGGCCAGCCAAGGGGCCAGCTCCCACAACGTGCCGCCATGCCGGACGTAGCCTTTGCGGGAGTTCGCCGGTAAGGCCAGCGGGGCCAGGTCGAATCCCTGCTGTTCGACATGCCAAAGCACGGCCTGAATGAACTCGAGCCGCTCGACCGTGGGATGCTCGGGGGGCCAACGCCGCAGACAGAGCAGGCCCCGGGGCGTGTGCAATCGCCAGAAGCGAGCGCCGCTGAACCCCCCCGCCGTGCCGAGGGCCTCGATCTGCGAGGGCTGGCAATCGTCCGGATACGCTTTGAGGACCTCGCGGAGTTCCAGCGAAGCGTCCATCGGGCGAAGTGGGGTCCGCGTTGAGTGTCGAAAGGGAGTTGGAAGGCAACAACGTCGTTATGACGTATCTGGCGAGTTTTCCGCAAGAGACGTTTGTACAAGGCGCGTAAAGTAGCAGGCACGCTCCAAGGCTGAGATCTGTTGTGGTGCAGGCGCGAGCGCCCGCTGGAATGTCGGAAACGCTTCAAGCAGGCGGGACGCCTGCACCACAATGGGCGGACGGCACACGGAGAGGCCGTGATCTTTTCACCGGCGAGGGAGCAAACGCCAGCGGCTCCGGAACTGAGCGGCAGGGCGCTAGCCGCCGGTGGCCCGAGGGAGTGCTTTACGCCCCGCGTGCGTGGTGGATGCTCCCGTCAGCCTGGATCCGATCGGAGGGAATTCTCCCAACCGTGTACTACCGGCGGCTAGCAGGGTGCTGAAAAACTCAAACGGACTCCGAAGACTACGCTAAATGTTGCGGCGATGTTTTCGGGCGACACAACATGCAGTGCTGAAATCTGCCATTTTGGCGTTTTTCAGCACCCTGCTAGCGCCCTGCCGCTCAGGTCGAAGACGGAACGGCACACAGAGAGCTTGTGATTTTTTGTGGTGCAGGCGCGAGCGCCTGCTGGAATGTCGGAAACGCTTCAAGCAGGCGGGACGCCTGCACCACAACGGGCGGACGGCACACGGAGTGTGCCTGCTACTTTGCCGGCGTCGCTTCGGCCGCCTTCTCTTTCGCCTGCGCGCGGATCTGCTTGGCCTCGGCCCGAAGCCGTTCGACCTTCAGCTCCAACTGCTTCGCTTCGCTCTCCAAGTCGGTGGCCTTCTTGTCGGCCACGGCCACGGGATCGGCTTTGGGCGTCCGGAGCTTTTCGAGCGCCTTGCGGAGCGCCTCGGACTCGCGCTTGTCCATGGGGATCTTGAGCCGCGCTTCCAACAGCTCGATCTCGCTCTTGCCGCCGGCCTCGCCCAGGGCGGCAATGCTGGCCAGGCGAACAAAGTAGTTCGGGTCGTCGAACTGCTCCCGAATCGCCGACACCAGCGGCGGGTCGTTCTTGGCCAGTTTGGCGAGCGCCGCCAGCGCCCCCGAGCGGACCTGTTCGTCCTCGCCTCGGCGGCTCTTGAGCATCACCAGCTCGCGACGACGGGGATGTTCGCTGGTGGTCAGGATGTCGAGCGCCGCCGAAGGGATTGCCCCGCGATAGGAACGCTGTTCAAGGGCCTGCTCGAGCAACTTGGGGAGCTCCTCGGCCTTCTTCTTGGCCAGCATGCGGAGCGTGGCCGCCCGGGCCTGCGGGGCGGGCTCGGTCTGCCAGGCATCGCGGAGTGCGGCCAGCGGCTCGGGGCCTTCAAAATGCTCGAGCTGCTCGATCGCGGCCCTGCGGACGATCGCATGACGGTCTTTCACGGCCGACAGCACGTGCTTCTTGGCTTCGTCCCCCTTGAGCTTCCCCAGGGCCAGCACGATGTCGCGACGCAGATACTCCGACTTCTCGCGGGCCAGCGCACCGGCCAATGCCGCCACATTGGCCGTGTCGACCGGCAATGCCGCCAGGCTTTCGGCCGCGGCTGCCCGGCCCAGCACATGCGGGTCGTGCTCTAACTGATGGCGCAGTTCGTCGGCCGGCTTTTTAAAATTCAGCTCGGCCAGCAGATGGCGCTCGGGATCGAGCCGCACCAGATCCGGCTTGCCCTCGAGTCGAAAGACCAGCTCCTGCTCGCGGCTGTCGAGCTCCACCGGGAAGCGGACGGCTCTGCCCTTGGTGATAAACTCGACGCTGGTCGGCAGCTTGAAGATGGGAACCAACTCGCTGGTCGCGTGCGTCTGCTTGATCTTGATGCGGGCGGTCGAGTCTTCGGCCACAAACCGCCAGGTGACTTCCAGCTTGGGCGCGCCGGCTTTCAGGCACCACTGCTCGAAGAACCAGTCGAGCTTCTTGCCCGAGGCTTCTTCCATCGCCCGCTGAAAGTCGGCGGTCTCGACAGCCTGGTGGCGATGCTTGCGGGCATAGCTGGAGATGCCGGCGAAGAATTTGTCGTCTCCCAACAGCCCGCGCAGCATATGCAGCACACTGGCCCCTTTGGGATAGGCCCGGGCGTCGAACATCTCGAAGGGGCGCTCGTAGCGATCCCAGACCATGGGGCGCGGCTTGGAGTCGTCAACCTTGATCGCCGCCTTGCGGTTGCCGTCGACCTTGTAGGCGAAGGTCTCGGGCCCCAGGTCGTACTCGGTAAAGAGGGCGTCGTAGTAAGTGGCAAAGCCCTCGTTCAACCACAGGTGCGACCAGTCCTTGCAGGTCAACAGATCGCCCCACCACTGGTGCGCCAACTCGTGGGCGATCAGCCCGTCGGCCGTGCTTTCCAGAATGGCGCCGTCGTCGCGGAGCGTAAACTCGGTGAGCGTGGTGGACGAGATGTTCTCCATCCCGCCGGAGCGAAACTCGGGCACGATCGTCTGGGCGTATTTGGGCCAGGGATACTCCACACCGGTCAGCTTGTTGAAGAGCGTGGCCATCTCGCCCGTCCGTCCGAAGGCCCGCTTCATGCGCCCTTCGTCGAAGAACTGCCGCGGGGCATAACTGGTGATCTTCAACCCGCCGACTTCCAGTTCGTGGGGGACCAGGTCGCCGACCACCAGCGAGATCAAGTACGTAACGTGCGGCTGGTCCATCTTCCAGTGGAAGGTTCGCGTGCCGGCCGCGTCGTTCGCGCGATTCTCGAGTAGCCGACCGTTCGACAAGACGTAGAGCGAAGCCGGGACCGTGACGATCATCTCGGTCGTCTGCAGGTCGTTCGAGTAGTCGTAGCAGGGGAGCCAGAAGTGGTTTTGCTCCGGCTCGCCCTGCGTCCAGACACAGAGCGGCTTCTGCGGATAGAACTCGTCGGGGCGAATGAAATACATGCCGCAGGTGGGCGAACCGTGATAGGTCACGCTGACGGAGAGCGGTTCCTGCTTCTTGTAGACTCGATCGAGCGTGATCACCAGCTTCGGCGGGCGCAGCTCGAACTTCTGCTCGCGGCCGTCGACCGTGACCTTGGTCACCGTGAGGGCCTCGCAATCGAGATCGATCTGCTTAAAGCCGTCGTGCAGCGGCTTGAGCGTGTGCGTTACCGTGCCGGAGAGCTTGGCCTTGTCGGGATCGATGCTCAGCTCGGCCTTCAGGTGTTCGACATCGAACGTGCGGATGCGTTCCAGCTGGCGCGGCTTTTCGTCGGCGAAGAGGGGGCCGACCAGCAATCCCAGGAAGAGAATCGGAAGACACGATCGCAGAGAAAGCTGCATGGCGGGAAACTCGCAAAAGGTACGATATTCGGTAGCCAACGCGCGAATCGCAATCTTCATTGTAATCCGACGAACCTGAAATCGGCGCACGGGGGGCGCGAGAAAAAGATCGCCGGGTCTCTCGCTCATCGCCGGCTACGTCAACCGCCAACGGAACGCCGGCTGCACGCGGAGTGGCAACCCTTCTGTGGCATAACGCCTGGCCATTTCGGCCACTTCAAGAGCCGTTTTGTCCGCCGCGAGCGGTGCCCCGCTTGCCAACAATTGCTGAGCGGCCTGCAATCCAATCCCAAGTACGCGCCCCATCCGCACAGCCACCTGGTTGCGAGCAGATGGCTCGCAGGCTGCCCAAACGATGTATCGAGTCGTATCGGCCGCCTGTTCGACGCGCTCAGCAAACTGCAAATACTCTTCTGACTCGACAAACGCCACAACAGCACTCGACAACGCTCGGATGTTGTCCTCTGGCCCACGACTGAGGACTTGCCGAATCTCATCGCCCAGAATGAGGGCATTCGGCGAAATTCGAGTGCTCTCCCCTTCGTCCGCGTGCGAGTCCGAAAAGCGAACGTCGGCCTTGCGCAGTAACGCCAGCACCTGCGTTTCCAGTTCGGACCGCATCGGCACCAGTTCGTCGTCGAAGTAGAGTCGTCCAGGAACTTCGTCGAGTGACGGATCCGGCTGAGGGAAGGCGTGCTGGATGAGCGCCACACTGTGCTTGCGCCCGGTTTCGTCCGTGGCGTCGAGGAACGTCGTACCGCCATCGAGAGCGTATGCGCTGTCGTGGATGGTCAACCTCCCTGGAAGCGCCATCCGCCCTAACTCCTCGTTGAGGAATGCCCAGAGAAGGGTTTTAAGAAACAATCACGCGGGGCCCAATCTTCCGCAGGCCCCGCGTGTTTCGCTGACATCTGGTTACTTCACGCGGACCAGCTTGATGATCCGGCCGGCCGTGTTCCAATCCTGCACGTACAGGTTGCCGTCTTTGTCCCAGTAGGAACCGTGCGTCCCGCTGAAGACCCCTTCGACCCACTGGTCCTGCGGGACATTAAAATTGCCTCGCTTGGCGGGATCGGCGTTCGTGCCGAGCACAGCCACGATCGTGTTCCCCTTGTCCAGAATCCACACCCGGCCTTGCAGATCGGGAACGGAGACATAATCCCCCTGCACCGCGGCCGAGGTCGGCATCAACAGGCCGGTGATGACCTCGTCGATGTAGTTGCCATCCAGGTCATAGTGCAGCAGCCGGCCTTTGGGCGTGTGGTTGCGATCGCAGATCAACAGCCGCGGCGGGTTGTAGCGCGTGTCCAGGGTCATGCCGTGGGCCGTATTGAACTGCTTCAGGTCGTTCCCCTTCGAGCCGAAATGCTTGATGTACTTGCCCGTTTTGTCGTACTTGATGATGTGGTTGCTGCCGTAGCCGTCGGACAGAAAGATGTCGCCGTTGGGGGCCACGGTGATCGCCGTGGGGCTGAGCTTGGTCAGTTTCAGGCCCGATTCCTCGGGGATGCCAAGCTTCAAGACGATTTCGCCGGTATGAGCGTTGAACTTGATCCCTTCGCCATTGGCATTGCGCGCCCCGTAGATGAACTCGGCGTCCCCTTCGACGCGGATCTCCATGTCGTGGATGTTCGAGTACTTGTCCCCCAGGTACTCCTGAATCACTTTGCCATCGGGCGAGAAGACCACGACCCCTTTGTGGGCGCTGGTAAAAATATTGCCGGCCTTGTCGATGACCACCGCGCCGTGGGTCGGGCCCAGGGCGGACGCCCCATCAGGGCGCAGGCCCCAGCCGGGAACGGTGTCGAAGGTCATCACGCCGCTCCCCATTCGCACGGGCGCCGGCTTGTCGGCGGCAAAGGCCGGCAACGCCAGGAAGAGAGCAAACGTCGCAGCAAACAACGGCAGACGGAGTTTCATGAGAGGGATCCTCGAGCGGGGGGCGGGGTCGTCGGGGGGAATAGTCGGATGGACTAAGAGCGATCCGAGTGCGAGGCGGCATTATCAAAGCGCGCCTGAGAGAATGCAAGTTTCTTCGTAGGTAGGCCCTGGCTGACCAATCATGGATGGGGCCGACGCGAGTAATGGGTCCGCCAGTTCCACGTCCTTGACCGCTCAAGCATTCCCCGCGCCGCCGGTCAACCGCTCGGCTAATATTGACGCATGGACGAGAACCCCTACCAACCGCCGAAGGCTACGAGGCGCCGTCCACTCGCAATTCCATGGCGGTTCCTGACCACATTTGGATGTCTAGTCATCGTGGTCACGTTCTGGCTTGGCTTGTGCCTCTGGATCGGCTTGTTCCTGGCGACTCAGACCAGCTAGGTCGCGCCGGGGCGCAAGATCCCAGAATTCAATTTGAAGCACTACCCGTCTGTATCGCCGGCCCAGCGACGCTTGACATGCAACCTAATGGTTGCATAATTCCGGACATCGGCTCACCACATCACCAGCCCGAGTGCCCACCGCCATGGATAAGCCCAAGTTCGTCTATGTGATCTACATTCGCACCACGCCCGAGAAGCTCTGGAACGCGCTTCGCGAGCCCGAGTTCACCCGCAAGTTCTGGGTCGAGAGCGTGCAGGACTGCGAGTGGAAAGTGGGCGCATCGTGGAAAATGATGATTCCCGATGGCCGCGTGGCGGACAGCGGCGAGATCCTGGAGTACGAGCCCCACAAGAAGCTGGTGCTCACCTGGGAGAATCAGTTCCAGAAAGCCCTGAAGGCTGAAGGGACCCAATCAAGGCTGACCTACGAACTCGAGCCCCAAGGGGACATGGTCAAGCTGACGCTGACTCACGAGTTCGATCGCCCCGGATCGAAGCTGGAAGAAGGCGTCTCCGGTGGCTGGCCGATGATCCTGTGCAGCCTGAAGAGCCTGCTGGAAACCGGCGAGGCGCTCGAGGCCACCAGCAAATGGCCCGAAGGCTACTAAGGCCCGCGCGTCGTCCAGACAGCAAGCCTTGCTGCGAATACCAAAACAAAACAGGGTGGAGACTTTACGAGGTCTCCACCCTGTGTGGGTTCAAACGTCGCAAAACGCTCGCTTACGGCTTAACCAGATTCCAGTAGGCCGCCGAATTGCGAAACACCATGAACAGATCCTGCTTCAAGGTGTTGATGCGGACGGTGTTCTCGGCCTTGGAGAATTCTTTCTCGGCGACGCCCCAGTTTTCTTGCCAGATGGCGATCTTTTCCTTGGCATCGGCCTTCTCCAGCGTCTTCTGGTTGATGACGCCCAGGACTTTAATGGTGTCGCCCGACACGTTGACCGGCATCTTTCCCTTGGGACTGATAAAGGTGTTGAACATCGCCCCGGCGTTGGCCGGCGACACCCCCTTGCCGTAGGCCTCGAGGAACGCGAAGACCTCGGGGGCGCCCCCCGCCGCGGCATGCGCCTTCAGGCCCGCCCGCAGCCGGTCGGTCCCCATCACATGCTCAAAGGTGGGAAGTGGCTGCGCCGCCCGCTTGCAGGCGTCGGTCACCGCAGCGCCAAAGGCATCCAACTGCTTCGAGTAATCGCCGGCTTCTTTCGCGATGGTCAGCACGACTTTGCCGGTGGCCTTGGTCGTTAGCCCCTTGGAAAGCTCATCGCCAATCTTTTTAGCTTCGGAGCCGACCTTGCGGGCGTTCGCCGCCAGGCCGATCACCGACTTGATTTTCGGCTGCACGTCTTTGACGGCCTTCTGGGCCTCGCCGTGCGTCTTGGCCGCGTCCAGCACGCTGTAAGCCGCCTGCGTCAGCCCCTTGGCTTGCCCTTCGAGCAGGCCCAGGCCGTCGCTGATGAGCTTGAGTTTGTTGGCATCAAAGAGCTTGGCGGCAGTCCCTTTGGCTTTTTCCCAAGCGGCTTTACTCAGCTCCTTGGGATACGGGGGGAGAGGAGGGACGGGCATAGTGGAATCCTTGGAGAAATGGGTATGTGACGTGTACCTGTGACGTGATCCTATCCCGTCGAATCCGCACGATGAAGGAACGATAAGCGCACGATGCGCGCATTCTTTGTTCCGGAGCACCCTCGACGGCGGGCGGAAGGAACTGCTACTCACCGCATTTGGTCATTGCCCGGGGGCAGCAAGAAGCTGAGAATCAGCGGAGCGGACGCCCTCTCCCCCAGAACACTTTCACGGACTTTATCGTGAATCATCCCCCTTCCATGCGAGTCTTTCTGGTGGGGGCTGGCCCCGGCGATCCCGGTTTGGTCACGTTGCGGGCCGCCGAATGCCTGGGCCGTGCCGACCTGGTCCTGTACGACTACCTGGTCAATCCGCAGATCCTGGCGCTGGCACCCGAGAAAGCCGAGCGGATCTCGCTCGGCCGGCATGGGCAGGGAAAGCTCTGGACGCAGCAGGAGATCAACCAGACGCTCGTCGCCGAAGGCCGCGCCGGCCGCACCGTGGTGCGGCTCAAAGGGGGCGATCCGGCCGTATTTGGCCGATTGCCGGAAGAAGCTCACGCACTGGCCGAGGCCCGCATCCCCTTCGAGATCGTGCCGGGCATCACGGCGGCCCTGGCGGCGGCCAGCTACGCGGCCATTCCCCTGACCGATCGCGACAAGGCCTCGGCCGTGGCGCTAGTCACCGGACACGAAGGAGACGAGAAGTCGGGCGAGGCGATTGATTACGCCGCGCTGGCCAAGTTTCCTGGCACGCTGGTCTTCTACATGGGCGTGACGACGGCCAGCGTCTGGTCGCACGCTTTGATGGCCGGCGGCCGGGCGGGCGACACGCCGGCGATCATTGTGCGGCGCGTGTCGTGGCCCCAGCAGCAGTCGATCCGCTGCCGTCTGGATGAAGTGGCCGGCCTGCTCGATCAGACCCGTCCCGACAAGATCCGCCCGCCGGCGATCGTGATCGTCGGCGAAGTGGCCTCGGTCGATCCCAGCCTGGAGTGGTTCAACCACCGGCCTCTGTTCGGCCGCAAGATTCTGGTGACCCGCGCGGCCGATCAGGCGGGCGTGCTGCGGGGGCGATTGGCCGAACTGGGGGCCGATGTGCTGGTTCAGCCGGCGATTGAGATCGCCCCGCCCGAAGACTGGCGGCCGGTCGACGCGGCGCTGGCGCGGCTGAGCGAGTTCCATTGGGTCGTCTTCTCGAGCACCAACGGGGTGCGCAGTTTCATGGAGCGGCTGTGGCACTTTGGCGACGTGCGGCTGATCGCCCACGCCAAACTGGCCGCGATTGGCCCCGGCACCGCCGCCGAGTTGGCGTTGTGGAAGTTGAAGGCTGACCTGTCGCCCGTGGAGTTCCGGGCCGAAGGACTGGTGGAGCATCTGGCTGACGCCTTGAAGTGTCATGCAGGTCCCGGGCAGCCGCGGGTGCTGCTGGTGCGGGCCAGCCGCGGACGCGAGACGCTAGGGGCGGGACTCTCCGAAGCGGGCGCTTTGGTGGAAGAAGTCGTCGCCTATCAGAGCACCAATGTCGCGCATGCGGATCCGGCGGTGGCCAAGGCGCTGTCAGCGGCCGAGATCGACTGGGTGACCGTCACCAGTTCAGCGATCGCCAGATCATTGGCGACGATGTTCGGCGAGGAGCTAAAGAAGACCAAGCTGGCGAGCCTGAGCCCGGTCACGTCAGGCACGCTGCGCGAGTTGGGCTTTGAGCCAGCCGCGGAAGCCAAGCATTACACCATGGACGGCGTGACCGAGGCGATCCTGGCAGCCGAGGGAAGCAAGCCGCGGTAGTCTTGCGTCAGTCATGGCTTTGCCATGAATTCCTGGAATTGCCCGCTAACATGCGATACGATCGCTGCATCGCGATTTCACGATCGGGCGGGGCCGTTTTCGGGGAGCTAACCATGGCAGTTCAGTGCGGGCAATGCGGCCACGAGCTTCAGGATTTTTTCGCATCCCATTGCCCCAACTGCCGAGAGGAACTGAGGCCCGAGACACTGGTTCGCAACGAGAATGCGCCGACCTTCGCCACGCCTCTGCGTCCCGTAGAGTCAGAGGCCGAGTCCTTTGGCCTGCCTGGAGAGAACACGCCCGAGGCGATCGAGGCGGCACGCGCGCCGCGCTGGCAACTTGCTGCGCAAGCGGTATTCGGGGCGCTGTTTTTTGCGCTAGGCGCGATCTACTTGTACACCCAGATTGACCGATGGGAGACGGAAGGGGGGACGATTTACATGCCCCACCTCGGTTGGGCGATGTACCAGATGGTCGGCAAGACGGGCGTGGCCGCGGCCTTCTTCGCCATGTCGGCCCTGTTCGTCTACTTTGCCTTCGGCGTCTGCTACGATTGGCCGGGCTGCAAGCGGAGCGAAATGGAAAGCTGACCGTCGCGATTGTGTGACCACATCTCAAATTTAAGATATTTCAAATTTGAGATTTCAAATTTGAGATTGAGATTTCAGATTCAGTACGGCAGCGACAACAGCGTAACGGCCGTGTCCCTTTACTTCCCCGCAAACGCAACAAGCCCCGCGGCTTGTGGGCCACGGGGCTTGTGCTCTATCGATTCACGCTGGCTACTGGGCCGCTGCTCGCGTTTGACGCTTCGCAGCTGGCCGTTGGCTAGGCGCTCTTCGTTTTCGGTTCCATCGGGAACATCTTGCGACGGCCTTCGACCACGTCCGAGGTGATCGAATAGACCTGGCCGGGAGCCTGGTCGGGCAGCTCGTACATGATGTCCAGCATCACCTCTTCGATGATGCTTCGCAGTCCACGAGCGCCCGTCTCTTTGACCATCGCCTTTTTGGCGATCGCCACCAGAGCGTCCTCGCTGAAGTTCAGCTCGGCGTGCTCCATCTCGAACATCTTCTGGAACTGGCGGACCAACGCGTTGCGGGGCTCTTTCAAGACCCGGATCAGCGCCGATTCATCCAGCGGCAGCAAGGGAGCGGTCACCGGCAAACGGCCGACCAACTCGGGAATCAAGCCGAACTCCAGGATGTCGTCGCTGGTGACCTGGGCCAGCATCTCGGCCACGGTCCCTTCGCTGCGGTTGCCGCTCTGTTGGCCGAAGCCGATCGACTTGCGGCCGAGTCGCTTGCCGATGATCTTCTCGAGGCCGACAAACGTGCCGCCGCAGATGAAGAGGATGTTCGAGGTGTCCATCTGAATGTACTGCTGCTCGGGGTGCTTGCGGCCCCCTTGCGGCGGAACATTGGCCACGGTCCCTTCCAGCATCTTCAGCAAAGCCTGCTGGACGCCTTCGCCCGACACATCGCGGGTGATAGAGACGTTGTGGCTGGTCTTGCCGATCTTGTCGATTTCGTCGATGTACAGAATGCCGCGCTGGGCGGATTCCAGATCGAAGTCAGCGGCATGCAGCAGCTTGAGCAGCAGGTTCTCGACGTCTTCGCCCACGTAGCCGGCTTCGGTGAGCGTGGTCGCGTCGCCGATGGCGAACGGCACGTTCAGGATGCGGGCCAGGGTCCGAGCCAGCAGGGTCTTGCCGCTGCCGGTGGGGCCCAGGAGCAGAATGTTCGACTTATCGACTTCCACGTCCGATCCCTCGGCGCCCAGAGTCAGCCGCTTGTAGTGGCTGTGGACGGCGACGGACAGAACCTTTTTGGCGTATTCCTGGCCGATCACGTACTGATCGAGCTGGCCTACGAGTTCGCGCGGGGTCGGGATCTTGGAGAACAGAGGCTTGGTCGTACCCCGCCGGCGTCGTTCCTGATCCAGGATCGACTGGCAGAGCTCAATACACTCACCGCAGATGTAAACGTCGCCAGGTCCTTCGACCAGCGGTCCCACATCACGATAGCTCTTACGACAAAAAGAACAAAAAGCGTTCTTTTTCGTGGTGCCGCTCGTGCGACGACCACCCCCTGTGCCACCACCACCCGTCCCTCCGGTCAAATCCCTACTCGAGGGCATGTCTGCTCCTTTCGGCGTCCGTGATCCCGGCGATCGGCACGGTGGCCATTCGCAGGGCGTATATTCCCAGGTGTTGCTCGAGTGACCCCGGCGAAATCCGGAGCCGAAGGGCTTCCTTGTCCACGCGTATCGAGCAGTCTCCGCTCTCGATTGACGCTGTGCGCTGCGTGCCTCGTCCCGGCGCGCCCGTCGCACAGCCACTCACTTTGCAGGCACTCACTCTCTGACTCACCGCAAGTCGGTTCGTTCGGTCCACCAGCTTCAATGCTTCCGCACGGGCTCGTGCGATCGCGTTAAGCCTTTTTGTCGGTATCCGTTATCGCCCGTCGCAACCGCGACGTCATCTTGCTCTTTATTGTTCGGTATTCTGCGTCGCTAAGCTCACCCCGCGCATGCATTTCGCGGTAGTTGGTCAGTAGTTCGTGGTCGTCCGAGGTGGGATTGAGTTGATGATCGCGGAAGTGTCGTATGAGAAAGATCCCCACACCCAACAACAGGAGCAACCCGCCCAACCCCAGCCACAAACCCGGATCGGTAAAGGGAGAGGCCGCGGGCATAACACGGGCGAAATACTAAGGGCGTTGGATCCGGTGCGACCCGCACAAGCGTCCTATTCGCACCGACAGTCCATTATGCAGCTTGCGCCCAATTCAGTCCAGCATTCGCATTCCGATTGAACGGGCTGGACACCGCTTTCCCCTGTTCGGCCCCACCATTCCCCTTGTGCTTTGACAACTCTTAATTTTCGGAACAAAGCACTCGTCTGACGAAGGGGACCATTTGCAAACCTCGTGCCGCTTCGCGCGGACACCTGAAACGGCAACTTGGGGTGAACAAACGGCCACCAAAAGGGGAATTGGCGGAATCCGGGCACTCTGCGTGTCGTCTGACGTACACGGGTCGGGGTGAATGGGTTGCAAAGATTTCAATCCGCGCCGAGGTTTGATCCACGAGGCTGGACAGTTCGTTGGTGCGGCCTTTATTGTCTTGCCACTCAAGACAACGGCTCGCCCTAGACGCTGCGCTCCAACAAAAAAGGTGGCCCCCCATCGGAAAGGCCACCTCGTTCTTGTGACTTGGCTTATCGCCCAGCCCTTATTCCGGGAACAGCGTCGTCGACAGATAGCGTTCGCCCAGGTCGGGCAGGATCACCACGATCAGCTTGCCGGCGTTCTCGGGCCGCTTGGCCACCTGCACCGCCGCCCAGGCCGCGGCGCCGCAACTGATGCCGCACATCAGGCCTTCGCGCTTGGCAAGCTGACGGGCCGTCTCTTCGGCGTCTTCGTCCTTCACCAGCACCACCTCGTCGATGATGTCCACATTCAGCACGCCGGGGATAAAGCCGGCGCCGATCCCCTGGATCTTGTGCTTGCCAGGCTTCAGTTCCTGGCCGGCCTTCTTCTGGGTGATGACCGGGCTGTTGGTCGGCTCGACTGCGATCGACTGGATCGGGCGGCGCGACTTGAGGACCTCGCTGACGCCGGTGATGGTACCGCCGGTGCCGACGCCAGAGACCAGGATGTCAATCTTGCCGTCGGTGTCTCGCCAGATCTCTTCGGCGGTGGTTTTGCGGTGGATCTCGGGATTGGCGGGATTCTTGAACTGCTGCGGCATGAAGTAGTTCTTGTTCTCGGACACGAGCTGCTCGGCGCGGCCGATGGCCCCCTTCATGCCGTCAGCGGCCGGGGTCAGGATCAGCTCGGCGCCCAAGGCCCGCAACAGCCGGCGGCGTTCGAGCGACATGCTCTCGGGCATGGTGATTACCAGCTTGTAGCCGCGGGCGGCGCAGGTGTAGGCCAAGGCGATGCCCGTGTTGCCGCTGGTCGGCTCGATGATCACGGTGTCGGGCTTGATTTTGCCTTCGGCCTCGGCGGCATCGATCATGGCCCGGCCGATGCGATCCTTGACGCTCCACAGGGGGTTCAGGTTTTCGATCTTGCCTGCGACCGTGGCGACGCAGCCTTCGGTGATGCGGCGGAGCTTGACCAGCGGGGTATTGCCGATGCACTGGGTGATATCGTCGAAAATGCGACCGCTAGCCATGGAGAGTGCCTTTCGTGTCCGTCAGACGAAAAAGTCGATGCGATGTCCGTATCTTGCCTACGTCCACCACTTTGTAAAAGTTGAGGTGCCATTCGTCAACGCCGAGGGGGTACTGAGCGGCACGGCGCTAGCCGCCGGTAGCCCTGCGTGGAACTTCCCCATCGCGTGCGTGATGCTCGCACAATCGCCCCCGAGGCAAGTGCCCCCAAACGGGTTCTTTGGAAGATACGCGGATCATCTCAAAACGGGTTAGGCACTTGCGTCCCTGACACCGTGAGAACAAATGACAGAAACCCTGCCCGCTGCCTGGTAAGTTCGCGCCCTACCGAAGGGCGTTCGCGATACCCTAGACGGACGACGGTTTGACGACACGGCAGCTACTTATTCAGCGAGCAGTCGTGGCAGCTCTTCCCTTCGTCGGGGATCCATTCGATTGCCAGGTTGCGGTCTTTGGCCACTTCGATCAGCCAGGGGAACAGGCCGAAGTAAGGCTCGAAGCCGGTCCGCTCGAAATGGCGATGCCCTTCGAACGTGATGGGACACAGGAAGGGGGCCTTGGTGCGGATCGCCACGCGAACGTGAACGACCGAACCGGTCGGAAGCTGGGCGAGCTTGCCCAGGGCCTTTTCGAAGCCAGCCGTGCTGACTCCCATCCCGACTCCGTCGATGGTGTAGGTCGCGCTCGATTCCATCTGCCGCGGGCGGCGTCCCCTTTCCTCGCCGTTATGTCCATCATCGTAGTTGCTCCACCCCAGTCTCGCGGCGGCCGGGCGTGGCTTGGCGTCGTGACGCACGATTCGACCGTACGAAACGTATGCAGCCCCCCATCGATCGCCACCATCCCAATCCAGCACCGTATCGGGTTCTCTGCCCGGCAACTGCTCCTCGGCACGCAGGACGAGCTTTCGAGCGGACATCACTTCGTCCAGCTCTTTGCGATAGCTGGTGTAGGGCGCCACTTGCCGAAGTCGCTGATTCTCCTGGACCAACGCATCGCCACGATACATCGAGACGCGACCGCTCCACTGATAGATCGGTAGGCTGACTTCCGATTGCGGCTCAGCCTGGCCCAACCTGGCCAACACGCGGCGGAAGCCTTCGTCGCCGCGCCCGACCAGCTTGCCGCCTAGCGTGTAGAGGACTTCGCTGTGCGGGGTGTCTGGCCCATGATAGTTCCACCAGCCAACCGACAAGGCTTCTCTTTCCATTGCGACGCGCAAGGCTTCGGCGAGCTTGGGCGGCGCTGCCAGGACGACTTCGATCTTGGCGCGGCGGATCGCATCGGACAGGTCCGCGCGCCAAAAGTTCCAAACCTCTTCGGCCATCCGGTTCGCGTTCTCCCAAAGCGCGGCTTCCAACTCCTCGCTGGGAGCAATCTTGACCAGCAGTCGCGGGTTTGTCTCCTCCGAGACCCGCGTGAAGAACCAATCACGCGTGGACCGGCTCAAAGCTCGGCCGAGCGAGAAGAAGTCATGCGACGCATGAGCATAGGAGCCCGAGCGAGCTTTCTCCTGCTCGTCGTTCGGCCGGGGATCGACTCGCCAATCGAGCGTCGCACTATATTTCGCCTTGGCGAGCGGATCGGCCAGCGACACCACCCGGGGCACGACGACGCGCATATCGGATGGGACCGTCTTCGCAAACGGCCCGGGGTAACTGCTGGAGAGATGGAGCTTGCGTTCCGCGACCAACTTTTCGAGTTCCTTCCAGAGATCCGGGTAGAGGAACTTAGGAATGCAGGCTGGCTCGGCGCCGCTACACGCCCCGCAGCGCGCGTAGTCCGGACCCCAGACGATGGAACTTCCCGCCGGTAGCTTGCGAATCTCTGCCACGATGGCGGCAAAACCATTGCGGCTAGGGCCAATCGCCTGTCCGTTGAAGTAAAAGTCGGCCGTCTTCGGCGAGATGGATTCACCGGCCGACGAAAAAGTGACATCGCGTGGCTCTTCTCCTGCGGCCGAAACGGCTAGCAGCATCCAAGTCAGCAGTCCGTGTCGAAACGCACCGGCTATTCGCCCCATCGCATCGCCCTCGGGAAGGACTGAACGTGATCCCTTGTTCCAGATTAATACCCCTGTTTGCCTCGAACAATCGGCCCGTGCCATCCGTCCCGTGTAGGCGTCTCCATTCTGGGGGAAAGGATGTCGTAGTGCGTCTATTCGCAAATGGTGCGTATCCCGAACGACCCCCACGAGCTCGCCTCGTGGGTGAAGGAGATTCAACGGCTAGATCGGGCGACTCCCGTATGTTCCTGCCCTTGGCGACCGCTACGGCCAAAGGCCGCAGCGGTCGCACCAAGGGCAAAGCCGGGTGTGGGCGCGACGCTTACTAGCCTTTCAACCTGATTCACCCACGAGGCGAGCTCGTGGGGGTCTTGGCCAAACGGGAGTCGTGCATCATTTTCGCCTGGCCGCTCTACGGCGACGATTTCCACCCAAAATCGAGACGCCCACACATCCCGTCTCTCCGCCAGCGATTATCTTGACCCTGCACTTGGCTCGCTCGATACTGAGATCATCTGCCGCGGACATTTCCCGCCCTCGGCATCTCTTCTTCGGGGGCTTTCATGTCGAGTCACTTCTGCCGCGCTCCCGCGATGCTGTTGGCCATGTTCACGGGGATGGTGCTGGCCGACTCGGCATGGGCCGATGTTCCCTCGAAGCCGACGAATGTGGAGCTTCGCGTTGGGGAGACGCCGATCGTGGCCAAGCTGATGGCCATCGATCCTGCCAGCAAGACCGGCTTCGCCCTGGTCCCCTCGGGCGAGATCGCCACCGGTCCGCTCGAGGCCATGGCCCCCACCGACAAGCCGTTCAAGCCGTCCACGTTCGACGAACTGGCCAGCGAACTCACCACCAAGGCCTTTCCCGGCTTCAAGTCGCACAAGACCACCCGTTATCTGTACATCTACAACTGCTCCGACGAGTTCCGCAAACTGACCAGCACCATCCTGGAGACGATGTACCCGTCGCTGTTCGCCTACTTCAAAAACGAACGGTTCGATGTGCATCAGCCCGAGTTCCCGCTGGTGATCGTGATCTTCGCCCATCACACGCAGATGCGGGGGTACAAGCCGAACTTGCCCGAGAACGTGGTGGCCTTCTACGAGACACTGTCGAACCGCGTGATCCTGACCGAGAAATCGCGGCTGGTGGAGCAACTGCCGCAACTGGGCATTCAGCAGGCGTTTTCGACCATCGCCCATGAAGGAGTGCACCAGATTCTGCACAACATTGGGGTGCAGGCCCGGCTCTCGCGCTGGCCGGCCTGGCTGAGCGAGGGGATGGCCGAGTATTTTTCGCCGACCGAGGTCGGACAGCGGATGCGCTGGAAAGGTGTCGGCAAGCCGAACGACCTGCGAATGATGGAACTGGCCCAGCTTCCCGCGCCGGTAGAGAAGTCGGGCGAGAAGACGATCACTGAGCGGACGGTGTCAGCGGGTGGGCTGACTTCGACCGGCTACGCGACGGCCTGGGCCCTGACCAACTACCTGGGAGAGCGGCACCGGCCGAGCTTTCTGGCCTACGTGCGCGATGTCTCGGGAATGAAGCCGCTGGAAGCGGTCGATCCCGATCAGGAGATCGTTCGCTTCAGGAAGCACTTCGGCGAGGACATGTTCAAGATCGACCAGGGCGTACATACGCACATTTCGAAGTTGAAGAAGTAACGCTGAATACCTGGAATACGACCACGTCATTCCCGTCGCGAAAGGCGGGAGCAACTTCGACAACAACGTGCAGATCCTTTGTCGAAAGTGCAATCTCAAGAAGAGTGACAGAATCTGACAGGCCCGAACATTGCCCTACTTCGGCGCTGTGTACTGGCAGCCCACGACTTCCATCAACTGCCGCTTCGCGTCTTCAAACGCGGCATCGCGCTCAGCGGCGCTGGCGTGCCACTCGTCGATGTTCCACTCTTTGGAACGGACCAACAATTGCTCGTGCGTGGCGTCCCAGCCGTTCACCGTATCGAGCAGCAAGGCGCAGTCGTCTTGGCCAGCCTGCGTCGAGCAAAAGACGAACATGAACTCGTCGGGGGGCATAAAGGGGAGCGCGATCACCACGAAGAAATCGTGGCGCTGGCCTCCGGCGACCACGCGATGCTTGATACGTACTTCCACACCTTACCCCTTGGAGACCACGTTGCCTCAGTTCTCGCGGTAATGAACGGATTGACGAAGTTGAAGCCTCTTCTGCTCGCGGCGATCTTGAAGAATGTCGGTCAGATTGCTGCTGATCAGGCTGGTCGGCACCGCAATCAGAGCGATGCCCAGCAGCATGACCAGCGAGGCCACGATCCGGCCTGGGAGCGTGATCGGGCACATGTCGCCGTAGCCGACCGTGGTGAGCGTCGCCATGACGCACCACATCGACTCTGGAATGCTGGCATAGAGTTCGGGCTGGGCTTCGCGCTCGGCATAGTACAGTCCGATCGAGGCGAGCAGCACCACCACCAGCCCAAAGACGGCGGTGCCGAAGAGGTCGGGTGCGGCACGGCGAACGGCCAGCGACAAAGGATGATCGCCCGCGTGCCGGACCAGCTTGAGCACCCGCAGCAGACGCAGGCCGCGCAGCGCCACGAACCCTCCGCCGAAATCGGCGAAATAGGGCAGAATCGCCAGCAGATCGATGATCGAGTAGGGACGGATCACGTGGCGCAGGCGGTTCTCGGCGAGCCACCAGAACGTCAGGTACTCGACAATGAAAATGGCCACCACGACCGTTTCAGAGATCCGAAAGAAAGGCTCCAGCCAGCCGAGCGGCTTAACCGACTCGAGGCAGAGGATCAAGAGCGAGTAGATCACCACGCCTTGCAGGGCAATGCGGACCCAGCGGGGCGCGCGTTCGTAGGGGTCCGACGGCATCAGCAGCTCGAAGGCGATGGTTTACCTGAATGACCTGTCTCGCAGGTGGGCATTCTGAAGGGAGCCCGGGTGCGAAGCAAGGTTAAATTGGTCATTCGCGGGGGAACGAGTGACAGCTCTTTGTCACACCCGCGGCGCCGATGCGCTTGCCCCTGAGCCCCTGGAGTTGTGTCTTGCGCAGATGGGGGCTTGATCGGTCGGCAGGGGTTCGTGAGCGGCAAGGCGCTAGCCGCCGGTGAGTTCGCGCTACAGGGGCTACCGGCGGCTAGCGCCCTGCCGCTCACTTGCAACGTCGATCTCTAAGACAGTCCTAGAGATTCTTGAGACGACGGATCGAGAGACTGTCGGGATTCTCCTGTGGAATGGTTCCGGCCACAGGCGTCGAGCGGTCTTCAGCCGGTTCTGCGGGTTGACTGGCATGCGCTTCTTCGGCGTGCACGCCCAATTCGTACAACTGCATAGAAAGGGCATGCAGCATCTCTTGCATCTCGATCTGTCCCTTGCGAAGCAGCGCGACCTCGCGCACCAGATGGAGGTGCTGAGGGTCGGATTCCAGGGCATGTTCACGCGCTCGTTGAAAGGGCGCCAGTGAACGACCGGCCTCTCGCGCCGCTACCGGCTGTGTGACCAGAGTCGGCACGGGCGGAGCACCCGCGGGAGGGCGAAGCTGGAGCCCGGTCCCGGAATTGGGCGGATCGAGCAGCAGGTCGTTCGATTCGGGAGGGGAAGATGCCCGCTCAAAGCGAGGGGCGGGAGCGACCTGGGCCTGAAGCTCTTCCGCGTGGCGCATGGCGGCCAGCTCCAGCGCATGCACCTCGGCAGCGCGAGCGTCGAGCGCAACCTGCCACTCGGCCAGTCGACGTTCCGCTTCACGAAGCCGTTCCTCAGCCGCTTTCACTTCGCGCAAGCGTTGCGAAGCGCCCAGGTCGGCCTGCTTGTTGTTGGCGATCGCCTGGGCTCGCTCGGCAAGTTGACGAGCCTGGAGTTCCAGCTGTTCCTTGAGTTCCAGCGCTGCCTGCTCGCGGTCCTGCAAGGCGTGTTCGCGTGCCTCGGCGGCTTCCTCGCGGATACGCAGCTCCATCAAGGGCTCTGGCGCTGCCGCTTCGTTGGGATCTTCGTCTGCTTGAAACCATTTCATGACCACACCAGCATTCGTTCAACGTACGTCAAGTTGTCGGCGCCGTGCTCAGCTCGCGAAGCGCAATACACATGCCGTTCCAGGTTCGTTCCAACTCCGCAAGCGACTCGGCTGCAAGCGAGAGATCGCCCGTCCGCGCCATCGCATCGATCGCTCGAGCGGCCGCCAGGGCCCGGGGCGCCTCGAAGTTGCCGATGGCCCCGGCCAAGGTATGAGCCGCCCGTTTGATCTGCGCGGCATCGCCTGAAGCCACTCCTTGGCGGATCTCGGCCATGTGCTGCGGAGAGTCCTGCAGGAAGATCCCCAGGATCTCGTGCAGGAATTCGGCGTCCCCTTCAAATCGCTCCCAGGTGCCTGGAACATCCAGCACCTCGCTGGGCGACTCGACGGGCTGCAGCTCTGCCTGCAGCTCCAGCGCCGCGGAAAGCAGGTCTGGCGGAGGGAGCGCTGGCGCGACAACGTCGATCACCTGGTAGCGCGCCAGCGCGCCGCGCAGGTCTTCGGCTCGGATTGGCTTGGCGACGTAGGCGTCCATGCCCGAGGCCAGGCAGCGTTCCTGATCCCCCTTCATGGCATGGGCCGTCAGCGCCACGATGGGAATGCGGCTGAGCATGCCGACTTCGTGCTCACGAATGGCGGCCGTCGCTTCCAGGCCGCTCATCTCGGGCATCTGCACGTCCATCAAGATCACGTCGAACGACTCCTGGGCCGAGGCCTCGACGGCCAGTCGTCCGTTCGGAACCACGCGCACCGTGTGACCGTCTTTCTCGAGCATCCGCGTGGCGACCCGTTGGTTGACCGGGTTGTCCTCGGCCAGCAGGATCTTGAGCGGCCGACGACCCGCGCTGGCAGGCAGCAACATCGGCGGCAATGCGCCCGAGAGGCTCGGTGAGCCCAGATGGCTCAAGGCCGTCAGGATGGCGTCCAGCAGATGGGATTGTCCGACGGGTTTGGTGAGGTAAGTGGTAATGCCCAACGAACGACAGCGGCTGGAGTCTTCGGGACGGCCCGCCGACGAGAGCATCATGATCGTCGCGACGGCGAACTCGGGGTTGGTCTTGATCCGTTCGGCCAAGGTGAAGCCATCCATGTCGGGCATCATGGCGTCGACCAGGATCAAGGGAAATGGCTCGCCGGCATCGTTGGCTTTGCGGAGCGCTTCGAGGGCAGCCGGACCGCTGTCGGCCAGCACGGGCCGCATGTTCCACCCGCGAAGCATCTCCTCCAGGATTTTCAGATTGGTGGCATTGTCGTCGACCGCCAGCACATGTGCCCCCTCGAGCATCTGGCGAGGCAGGGGGTTCAGCGGGGCCATGGGCGCCTGCGAGATCGGCAGGCTGGCCGTGAAGTAGAAGCAGCTTCCTTTGCCCATTTCGCTCTTGACCTTCAGTCGGCCTTTCATCAACTCGACCAGTCGGGCCGAGATGGTCAGCCCCAGGCCGGTTCCGCCATGCTTGCGGGTGGTGGAGCCATCGACCTGCTCGAACGCCTCGAAGATCTGAGCCTGCTTGACCTCGGGGATGCCGGGGCCGGTATCGGTGACTGCGAAGCGAAGCTGCGCCACCCCGTCGTCGATCGATTTCACGCTGACATCGACCACCACTTCGCCGTGCTCGGTGAACTTGATCGCGTTGCCCACCAAATTGATCAGGATCTGCCGCAACCGGCCAGAGTCTCCCAGCAAGGCGTCGGGCACGTCGACGGGAATGCGGCAGGCCAGTTCCAGGCCTTTCTGATGAGCCCGCAGCGCCAGCCCCTTCATGGCTTCGTTCACCGTCTGTCGAAGGGCGAAGTCGCATTCGTCCAGGCGGAACTTGCCCGCTTCGATCTTCGAGAAGTCGAGAATGTCGTTCACGATGGTCAGCAGCGACTCGGCCGAAGCCCGCACCGTCTCCAGATTCTCGCGCTGTTCGGGGGCCAGCGTGGTGTCGAGCGTCAGTTCGGTCATCCCCAGGATGCCATTCATGGGGGTGCGGATTTCGTGGCTCATGTTGGCCAGGAACTCGCTCTTGGCGCGGCTGGCGGCCTCGGCCGCCTCTTTGGCTCTCTGCAGGGCGGTCTCGGCCCGTTTGCGGTCGGTGATGTCCTGAACGCTTCCTTCGTAGTGGCTGACTTGTCCCTTGGCGTCGCGGACCGCGCGGACCCCTTCTCGAATCCAGATCACGCTGCCATCTTTGCGGCGGACGCGTGATTCGAAGTCCGAGATCCAGTCGCCATTCTCGACCGAGCGTGTGAAGTCCATGCGGCGGGTCGAATCGACGTAGAGCTCCTCCTGAATATTCGAGACGCTGGAAATCAGCTCTTCAGGCGACTCGTAGCCGTAAATTTTTGCCAGAGCCGGATTGGCGCTCAGGTATCGGCCATCGGGCGTCGTCTGGAAGATGCCTTCGGTCGAGTTCTCGAAGATGCCGCGGTACTTCTCTTCCGCCCTGCGAACTTGTGCTTCGGCTTCCTTGCGCTCCACGAACTGCCCGATCTGGCTGCCGATGGCTGCGAACATCCGCAGCAGATCTTCGTCAGGTTTGCCGGGCCGGCGTCCGAAGAAATCAAAGACGCCCAGGATGCGGCTGCCCGATTTGATGGGAAAGCAAACGCCGCTCTTCAAGCCATCGAGCATCGCCACGGCTTTGCGGGGAAAGTTAGGCTCGTCGGGAATGTTCGAGATCAAGCAGGGCTCGCCGGTGGCCCACGCCTGTCCGGCGGTTCCTTGGCCATGGTCGAATGTCATGCGCTGCGACATGGCTGCAAAGTTCGAGACGCGCGCGTCGGCCGCATGCCACATGCCCAAGTGGCGCAGTTTCTGAGCTTCGACATCGACGGTCCACAGACTTCCTACGGCCCAGCCTCCGGCTGAGCAGACCGCTTCCAGGATGCGAGGGCTGGCCTCGGCCAGGCTTGACGCCTCGGCCAGCACCTTGGTCACGGCGTGCTCGACATCGCGTCGAAGCTCATTTCGTTTCCGCTCATCGATCCCTTCGATCTGGGCGATGAAGTACTGAGGCTCCCCGCTTGCGCTGCGAACGGTGGCTACGCTCAGCTTGATCCAGACGTAATGTCCCAGTTTGTGGATGTAGCGTTTCTCGAGCGAGTAGGTCGAAGCCTTGCCAAGCAGCAGCGCCTTCAGCGCCAACTCGTCTGCCGGCAGGTCTTCAGGGTGTGTGATCGCCTGGAAGTTAGTGACGCAAAGCTCGGCACTGGTGTAGCCGATCAACTCGCACAGCGACCGATTCGCTTCCAGCCATCGTCCATCGGGCGCGACGCGAGCCATGCCAATGGGTGCATAATCAAAGGCGGTGCGCTGCCGCTGATCCGACTCGCGGAGCTTTTCGGCAGTCTGCGCCAACGTCGCCTTCTGTTCCTCGAGTTGGCGGGTCCGCTGTTTGACCGTGCTTTCAATCTGCCCCTTCGTCAGCTCGAGTTCGGCCTGCCGATACGCGATCGTTCGCATCTCGTCGGTCCATTGGACGCAGGCCTGCATCAGAAAGATATCTTCAAAGGCGACCCACCCGGTATGCTCCAGCCAGCGCATGCTGTCGGCCTCGAGCGATCCAAATACCGACTGCGGCCAATAGACGCCGCGCAGGAAGTGATCTGCGGCCACGACCAGCGAGGCCGTCAGCAGCACGCGCCAGTCGCGATAGAGCGTCAACAGCGCCAGCGATCCGAAGACGTGGAAGTGTGTTTCGATGCGGCCGCCGGTCAGGTGAATCAGCATCGCCCCCATCAACATCTGGCTGATCGCAATGGCATGTCGCGTTTCAGTCTGGCCAGGCCGGCGCAGCGCCATGAGCACTGGCAATCCGACAATCAAGCCTCCCAGCAGGATCGCGCCCCAGACATGCAGATGGACCTGGCTGCTTTGGCCAATCCAGGTATAAGGCGAGATCAGCAGCGAGGTGCCGATGCCCATCAGCCACTGGAACAGCAACAGGCCCGCAAACAACAAGTCGGTGCGACGAAAGATCTGCTGCTGATGCGCCGTGAACAGCTCGCCCGCGCGCTGGGTCACCAGTTCCTCGCTGGCCGGCGATTCGGCGGCAACCCGCTCTGTGGTCTGAATCACTGGCATGGCAATCAGGCCTTCTCAACGAGGTTCACGGGTACGATTGAAAACGGGACATCCAAAAACAGGGGTCGACGCCAACGCTTGAGAAAACCCACCTTCCAGCACCGCAAGAATCTGACGACGCGCAGGTCCATCCCCCGCCATCCCGCGTGCCGAGGTTAGCCCTCCGCTGAATCGCAACCGACCTTGGGAATCGAATAGCAACACCTGGCCCGAGGTGGCCGCTCCGAACCGCTCGGCTTCTTGCCCCGCCCGATCACTCACAACGTGGACGCGTGCGCCGGAAAGAACGCCCGCTTCCGATTGAGCCAGCGCCTCGGCCTCTTGCCAGGTCGAGGACCTCTCCCAATTCTCGGGTGTTCCCGCGGGCTTTACAAACAAAACGTGAATCGAAAGTTGCGATCCGTGCTTATGCACGATCTGTGCCAGTTCGCTCAAACTTGCCCGCGTGCACGAACAGTGAGGGTGGGCCGTCAGGACCAGATTCCAGCGGGAAGTGTCATGCAACAACGACGAATTGTCTGGCCAAGCCGGCAATACGGCCGCAGGCGTTCCAGGCTGGAACTCATAGGCCATCATACTATACGAACCGGTCGCGATGGCGACGATCCAACCCAAGGTCAGAAGCCGCCAGCCCCGGACAGAGTCACTCTTGCCAGCGTCGTCTGTCGCGATCGTGGGAACGCGTGTCACATCGGCGCGACAGATGTCTTCGCCGAGGGGGAGTTCAATGCGGGCGGCCATGGAAACTCCTTTCGCGTTCATATTTTTGGCTCAGTCGGAAGCCGGATCGATACGGGCGTCGAGCATTTCTCGCACGCGCCTGACAAGTCCCACCGCCGTAAACGGCTTCTGCAGGAAGTTCACCTCGGCGGCCATCACTCCGTGTCGAACGATGTCGTCGTCGGTGTAGCCCGACATGTAGAGTACCCGGGAATCAGGCCGAACCTTCGCCAATTGTTCCACCAATTCTCGGCCGCCGCTGCCAGGCATGACAACATCCGTAACGACCACATGAATCGGCTCGGGGAATTCTTGGGCCATCCGCAGGGCTTCTTCGCCTGACGATGCGGTAAGGACGCGATAATCATGCATTTCCAGTGCCCGAGCTGCGAATTTTCGGACTTCGCTCTGATCTTCGACCAGCAGTATCGTTTCTCTGCCTCGCAAGTCATTGGTGCTCAGTTCGACATGCACGGCGGGCGCTTCCGGCGAATCGCACGCAGGCAAATAGATATGAACGGTCGTGCCGACCCCCGGCGCGCTTTCGATACGCACATGTCCATCGGATTGCGACACGATGCCATAAACCGTGGCCAGCCCCAGGCCGGTCCCCTGCCCATGGGCCTTGGTCGTGAAGAAGGGCTCGAAGACATGGGCCAGAATGTCCTTGTCCATGCCGCAGCCGTTGTCGGAGATCGACAAGTGGACGTAGTCGCCTGGCGTGGCCTCCACATGGGTGCGGACGTACTCCTCGTCCAGGTTCGCCCGTGCGGTCGCGATGGTCACCACGCCTCCTTTGGGCATGGCATCGCGGGAGTTTACCAACAGGTTCATCAGGATCTGCTCCACCTGGCTGCGGTCGGCAAGGACGGTTGGCAGGTCCTTTTCCAGCCGGGTGACCAGCAAGATGTCTTCGCCGATCAGCCGGCGGAGCATCTTCTCGGTTTCATGCACGATGCTGTTCAATTGCAGCATCGCGGGAGCCAGCACGGCCTTGCGACTGAAGGCCAACAGTTGCTGCGTCAGACCAGCCGCCCGTTGTCCGGCGCGGTCGATCTCTTGGGCATAACTGCGCAAGTCGGGCTTGTCGGTCAGCAGGCCAACCAACAGGCTGGCGTAGCCGTTGATGACCGTAAGCATGTTGTTGAAGTCGTGGGCCACTCCGCCGGCCAGCCGTCCCACGGCCTCCATCTTCTGAGCCTGACGGTATTGCTCCTCAAGTTTGCGCTGACTGGACACATCGCGAATGATGGTGGAAAGGAACTCCACGGCACCAGTGGGCGAGCGGTGCCCCACCAGCACCTGTGACACCGGAAACTCGCGGCCATCCTGCGAAACCAGCGCGGTATCGCCGTTCCAGACGCCGTCGCGCGCGGCGGCTGGCAGGGCTTCTTCCAGCAGCAGGGTTCGCGCCCAGGGAGGATGGAAATCCAGAATCCGCATTCCGCGAACATCGGCCCCTGGCAGCAGGCCGATCATGCTCCGCGCACTGGCGTTCATATAGGCGACCCGCCCGCTGACGTCGGCTGAACTGACAAAATCGCTCGTGGCTTCAAGCACCGCAGCCAGGCGACTGACGGTCTGCATCGTCTGCTTGCGCAAGACAGCCATGGCCAGGATGTTGGCCAACGATTGCACAAACAGCACTTCGTCGGCCGAGTACTCCCGCGGCTGTCGCGAGTATGCGCTGAGCGCGCCAAACGAAGCCAGGTCCCCCTTGATCACCACGCACAGGGCGCTGCCCACGCGGTGGTCGGCCAGAAATGCGGGCACTTCGAAGCGATTCTCTGCGGCAAGGCCAGAACTTGTTACCGGCCCATCGATCCCCAGGGCGTATCCGCATGGCGAGCCCATCCCCAACGGCAGTCGCGAACATCCGACGATCCCTTCGCGCCAGCCGATGCCGGCCCGCAGCAGCAGCGCCGAGGCATCGGGGAGCAACTCCGCAACCGAACAGTACTCGACACCCAAGGTCTCTTGCACCGCCTGCACGGCCAGCGTGAACACTCCGTCCAGATCTCCATCGGCCAGGGCCGCCTGACCCAGGCGCGCTACGGCCGCCTGCTGCTCGGCCCGGCGACGGTGTTCCTGCTCGCGAGTCTTTCGTTCGCTCACGTCCATCAGGGCGCTTGTCATGCGCGTCGGCTTGCCTTCGGTGCGCAGGATCTGGCCCCGATCGAGCACATCGGCGTAGGAATCGTTCGCACAGCGAAAGCGGTATTCGTCGGACCAAAAGGCCGTACCGCCCATCATGGCCGCATCGAGACCGGCCAGCACCCGGGCGCGGTCTTCAGGGTGAATGCGGTTGCGCCACGAACTGCTGGTCGCTTCGATCTCGGAGGTCTTGTAGCCAAACAGCGACTGGAAGCTCTCGTTCCACCAGACCTGATCCGTTTCCAGATCCCAGTCGCGGATGGCGTCGTTCGTGGCTTGCGAGACCATCCGCATCCGCTCTTCGCTTTGCTGCAAGGCCTCCTGCGAGAGCCGCGCGTCGGTGACATCGCGTGTGTTCAGCACCACCGTCGGCTGCCCATGGGGATCGGCCAGCGTCTTGCCGGTAGTCTCCAACATTCGCCAGGTGCCGTTCTTGTGAAGGTGCCGGTATTCGGCCGTGCGAACTACGCCGGGGCTGGCGACTCCTTCGGCAAAAACCTGCCTCACCCGCTCCACGTCGTCGGGGTGGATCAGCGAGAAAAGATTGGCGCCCAGCAGTTCGTCGGGCGAGTAGCCCGTGATGCGCTCGACGGAAGGGCTCTCGTACACAATCGCGCCATCCACGTCGCTGACGGTGATGTTATCGGCGGCGTTCTCGACCAGCGATCGAAACCAGACATCGCGGCGACGCAGTTCGGACTGAGCCTTGTGCAAGCGAATCGCATACTGGATAGAACGCTCCAGCAGTGCCGACGTGGCCTGCTCCTTATGTAGCCAGTCGATCACGTCCGGCGGGAGCGCCTCGTTCGACATGTCGTGGTCGGCCAGCAAGATCCGCGGCGGGACTTCCTCGGCCCGGCGAATCTCTTCCAACAGTTCCAGGCCCGAGCGTTCGCCCAAGTGGGCGTCGATCAGACAGACGTCGTGCTGCCGGCGGGAGAGCGCTGCGGCCCCCTCGCCATAGCTGCGGGCCCAGTCGACGGCCATGGACGGGAGCGCGTCCAGCAGTTGGTGCGCCCGGCCGTGTTGCCAGCCGGCAGCGCTGCCTGCGGGCGCCTCGACCAGCAGCACATGCAGCCTGGCGGGCGCGGCAGGGGGTGGCGCAGCATCTTCGGCGACCGGCTGCGGCCTGGCCCCGCGCGACTGCTTGATCTGCGTCAGCAACGCGGGGAGCAGTTCAAACTCAGTCGCCTTGTCGAAGAAATGATCCGCTCCTGCGGTCAGGCAGAGCGCCCGCTGCTTGGGCTCGCTATTGTTGGTGAGCACGATCAGCGTGGAAGCCAGTCCAGCCTGGCGAGCTGTGGCCAGTACCTCCAGCCCGCTGGAATCGTCGGACAACTGCAGATCGATAATCGCCACGTCGGGCCGCAGCGCCTTCAGCCCCGCGATCGCCGATGCCGCATCGGCCGCTTCGCCCACGATCCGGGCTTCGCCCGTTTCCACCAGCAATTGCGCCAGTCGCTGACGGACCAGCAACGAATCTTCGACCAGGAAAACGCTCAGGCGATCTTCGTGCATACTGTTACCCGAGAAGGGTTGAAGTGATGCACGAAGTCTAGGCCAGGCGACGCTGCAGAGGTATCAGCGCAATCGGCAAAAGGATGTAGGTGTTTGTCCTACACCTGGGGCCGGTTCCTTCACGTCAACTGCAGCATCCGCTCGACAAAGGCCTCGTAGTCGGCCAGCGTATCGATGCCGCGGGTAGCCGATTCGACCAGGCCAACCTGAATCGCGCGGCCGGCTTCGATGACCCGCAACTGCTCGAGCTTCTCGATCTGCTCCAACCGGCCCTGCGGCCACTGCGTGAACTCCATCAGGAAGTCCCTCCGATAGGCATACAGGCCGATGTGCTGCAGGAACGGAGCCGGCGTGGCCGACAGCAGCGAGTCGTCCCATTCGCGGGCGTGCGGAATCGGCGAGCGGCTGAAATAGATCGCCCGGCCGCGGGCGTCGCAGACGACCTTCACGCACGAGGGATCGAGCAGCTTCTCGCGACTGCGAATCGGCGTGGCCAGCGTGGCCATCACGGCGTCGGGATCGGACTCCAGCAGTTCGATGACCTGATCGATCGCTTCGCCGGCCAGTTCGGGCTCGTCCCCTTGGACGTTCACCAGAATCTCTGCCCGGGGCAGCAACCGGGCGCACTCGGCGATGCGGTCGGTCCCGCAAGGATGGTCGGGGCTGGTCATGTAGACCTGCCCGCCGAACGCGCGAACTTCAGCGACGATCTCTTCGTGGTCGGCCGCGACACAAACGCCCAGCGGGTGTCGGGCTTCGCGGGCCGCTTCATAGGTGTGTTGCAGAACGGTCTTGCCCGTCTCGCGCAGCAAGAGCTTGCGGGGGAGACGAGTCGAGGCCAGACGGGCCGGAATGATGATGTAACTGGTCATTGAGGGTGAACGTTAAGGTCCGATGGGGAGAGGGTGAAGAGTCTGCCAGATCGGCAAAATCCTCGCAAACGAACTCTTGAATCGGGAATATCACATTTGAGAATTAGCAACTCAAATTGAAAACCCCCTGAATGAAGGGTTCGCGATCTCCTGCCGCTACCTTACTCCTGGCTGCGGGCGACCGGTCACCCGCTCGTTATTGTACGGTTCTTGCGAGTGATAGGCCTCGTTCGTGCCCGGATGAGCCGGGTGGGCCGCGGGCGTTCCGGTCGGAAGTGCCAGCATCGTCCCCGGCGGCAGATAGTCGAAGTCATCGGCCAGGCGATCCCGGTTCAACTCGTAAATCTCGGTCCAGCGGCTCGCCTTGCCCAACTCGTAGCGGGCGATGTCGAACAGCGTATCCCCTTCGCGAACCTGGTAGCTCCGCCCTGTCGAAACCGGCCGGGCCGAGGGATGGAACGCCTGACGAGCTGTCGATCCGGCGTGGCTGCGCGGGCGAGGGCACAAATCCGGATACTCACTCTGCAACAGGGCGATCGTCGGCGTGGCGATCTTGTCGCCGACCTTCAGTTTATCCGCCCACGGATACTTGCCGCGGTTGTGTTCGTACAGCGCCTTGAAGTAGGCCCCCGAGCCATAGACCCGAGCCGCAATGACCCAGTAGCTGTCGTTCGGCTGGACCTCGTAACGGTCGTTGTGACGATGCTCCAAGGGGGCAGGCTCGCCCGGCTTGGCGCCGTACTTCGACGAGTCGGAATAGTCCTTGGAACTCGGATTCGAGGACCCGTGCGGCGTGGCGTTGTACTCGTTGCCATGCGCGTACGGCGAGCTGCTGTCGTGCGGCAGCGAGACTCCCGAGGCGTGCGGCCGAAGGGGCGCGCCATACGCCGGCGAGGCATGCGGCGCGGCGTGGGCCGGAGCGGTATGCGTCGAGCGGGGCGTTGCGTTGTACATGTCGGGACGCGACATCGAGTCTTCGTGGTTCACCACTTCGCGCACCGCGCCGGGCTGCGCTCCGCGGATGGCGATCGACTGCGGCCGGGTGGGCTCGTGGTCGCGCTCGCGCTCCAGGGGATTGCGAGCTGGCTCGTGGCCGCGATCATGGTCGCGATCATGGTCGCGCTCGTCATGCGGCGCCTGCACCTGAAGCGGTCGGCGCGAGGACTTCAGTTCGGGCTCCGGTGCGGCCTCTTCCGTGGCAGCCTCGGCCGCTTCTTCGCGGGCCTTCTCCAATCGAGCACGGGCGTACGCCGGAACGTCGTCGACATCGGGGAGCGTGCGCGGCTCACCCTTTCGAGCTTCGGCCGGTTCTTCTTCGATCGTCGTCTCTTCGGCGGCGGCCGTCTTGGGACGCGTGTCGAAGGCGCTGCTGCTGGCGTGGTTCTCGCGATGGGCCGGACGGACAACCGGCTTGGGCTCGCGTTTCGGTTCGTGATTCTTCGGCGCGGCATGGTCGTGACCGGCGTGCTCGTCCGCTGCCTCGGGCTTGGCGCGCGTGCGGCTCCAACTGGGCTCCGGCGGATCGGTCGATTCCTCGGCAGGACGCTTCCCCATCCGCGACAGCATGCCGTCGCTGCCGGAGGTATCCGTGCCAGCGGCGTCCGTCGTGCTGGCCCCTTCTGCAGGGGTCTCGCCCATGGCGATCAGCGGCTCGGGCGGGTGACTGTCGGCCAGCCGGCGATAGGCCACATAGCCGAAGATAACCAGCAGCAGGCTGATCACACCGAGTCCGATTTTGACTTCCTTGCCGATCTTCATGCGACCCCTCCGTGGGCAGCTTGTGGCTCTTTGTCGTGCAGGCGTCCCGCCTGCCTTTTTTGTGGTGCAGGCGTCCCGCCTGCGTTTTTGTGGTGCAGGCGTCCCGCCTGCCGGAACATCGGTTGGCGAGGCCTGCAGGCGGGACGCCCGCACCACAACACTTCTGCGGTTCCACTACACCCGTTTGGCCACCCGCATTTTGGCGCTGCGGCTGCGCGGGTTGCGTTGCACTTCGGCCTCGGTCGGCCGCAGCGGTTTGGCCGTCAGCACCTCGAGCCGGTGATCGTCGCGGAAGGCTTCCTTCACACGGCGATCCTCCAACGAGTGGTAGCTGAGGATGACCAGCCGCCCGCCCGGTGCCAGACAGTCTGGCAGCCGTTTGAGTGCGATATCCAACGACTTGAGTTCCTCGTTCACCGCAATCCGCAAGGCTTGAAACGTCCGCGTGGCCGGATCGATTCGCTCTCCGCCCGGCCGCGAAGGAGGCAGCACCCGCCGGATCAGATCCGCCAGATCGGCGGCCGACTCGACCGGTTTCTCGTCCTTCCGTCGGGCGACAATCGCTCGGGCGATCCGCCGACTGAAACGTTCCTCGCCAAAGTTGTAAATCACATCGGCCAGGGCCTCTTCGCTCAATCGAGCCAGGAGCCGCGACGCGGGTTCGCCCGATTGCGGATTGAACCGCAGATCGAGCGGGCCCTCGGCGTGGAAACTGAACCCGCGCTGACGGTCGGCCAACTGATCGCTCGACAAACCCAAGTCGAGCAGGATCCCGTGCACCTCATTCACTTCGAGCTGGGTCAGGACTTCGGGCAGATCGCAGAAGTTGGACTCGGCCAGCACGACGCTTTGCCCCTTGAGGTTGGTCTCGGCAGCGGCCAGCGCGTCGGGATCGCGATCGAGCGAGATCACCAGTCCCGATTTGCCCACACGCTCGGCCATGGCCCGCGTGTGCCCTCCGGCTCCCAGGGTGCCGTCGACCAGGACCTGCCCCTCTTGGGGCGCCAGCCACTGGAGCGTTTCCTCAAGGAACACCGGCACATGGACGCGCGGAACCAACATGACACCAACTCACAAGAACAAGCGGCCCAAACGTGTACCAGAATGGCCAGAAGCGGGAAATGCCGATTTGCGGGTGCAGGCACAGGCACCGGGCTGGCAATGCTGTCAGGTTAGCGGAACGAAGGGCCGGGGGGCAGGGTCGAGATCGGCCGCAGGAAGAAGTGGGTCGGCGTGCGATTCGTTACCGCGGCCTGGACGTTCAAGCGAACCCCATAGAAAAAGCCCAGCCGCAATGACGGCTGGGCTTTGTGTTTCTTGAAGCTCGCGAATGTCCGCTTACAGAGCCATTTTGCCGTAGATCGGCAAGTGGCGGTAGTAAACTTCCAAGATGTAGGTCGACAGGCAAGTGGTATAGAGACGCCCGGCCTCGATGCCCCACTTGTCGGGCGTGGGCTTGATGGGATCCCAGCTGCCTTTCTCAGTGCCGGCCTGCTCTTGCTTGCTGATCAACAGATCGCGCATCACGCCGTTCCACTTGGTCCAGCGATTCCCTTCCAGGTGATGCATGACCTGCGTGGCGTAATACCAGTAGTAGACGTTGCGGTCCGAGTAGGTCGGCAGCTTGGTCAGCAAGTAGTCGGCCCCAGCCGTCATCCGGCGGTCGTCCTGCTTCCAGCCCAGGTACTGGCGGCAAAGCAGACCTTCGGCCGTCATGACTTCACTCTCGGAGCCGTCGGCCTGGTAGCCGTAGTGGCTGCCGCCGTTCTTCTGGGCTTTGTCCAGGTAGCGGCCGATGCCGTCCATGGTGTCTTTGGGGACATCCATGCGGGCCATCTTGGCGCTTTGCAGCCCCATGACCAGCCAACCGCTCACCGAGGTATCGCTGTCGGTGCTCATGCCCCCTTCGCCAATGTGATAGCGCCATCCGCCCAGGCGATGCTGCGTCTTCACGCAGAACTCGACCGCCTTCTTGGCGGGTTCCTGGAACTTCGGATCCTTGGTCATGCCGTACATTTCGCAGACGGCAATGGTGCACTGACCATGCGTGTAGAACAGTTCGCGGGAGTCAACGTCCGACATGCAGCCATCGGGAGTCTGTTGCTTGAGGAGGAACTCCCAGCCCTTGGCGACGTTCTTCTTGAACTTGCCCTTGGTGTGCGTGTGGCCAGCCCCTTGGAAAGCCAATAGCGCCATCGCGGTAGCGGCGCTCATGTTCTCGCGCTCGCTGCCGTTGGAGAACTTGCAGTTGTTCTGCTTGCCGGTCAGGCTCCACGCGCCGGTGTGCGGGTCTTGCACGCGGGCCAGCCATTCCAGGGCCAGCATCACAGCTTTTTCGCCCTGCGGGTTGCCGCCGTAGCGCGAGAGCAGGGCCTGCTTCATGCCGTCTTCGCGGCCATTCAAGGCCATGCCGATCGACGGCGCTTTGATGTTGCTCACGGCTGTCATGCCGGTCACATCGACCACCTCCATCTCGGGCGGAGCGGCGAACGGGTCGTCGACGACAGGCTTGTTTTCGAGGACCGCTTCGGTGGCGTCGGTCGGCTCTTCGACCTTCATCTCGAACTCTTCGTTCTCGAGCTGTTCGCCCTCTTTTTCGTCCCAGTTGGCGTCCAAAACGACCAACTCGGTCTTGATGATCTCCACCGAGTAAATCAGGGCCAGAATGATGAGCAGCACGATGTGAATGACCGCGCTGATGAGCCACGGAGGGGCATTCTTAACGGCTTCGGGAAGCGGTGGTTGCTGCTCTTCCTCGCCATTCTGTCCCTGGCCCTTCTTGTCGGCGGGCTTGGCGGTGCCCTTGGGAACGGGAATGGGGCGCGCGGCACCGGGACCTAGCGGTATGGGGCGGGGCATCTGCCCGGGCTGACCCATCGGCATCTGACCCTGCGGATAGCCCGGTTGGGGCTGCTGAGGTCCGTAGGGCCCCTGCGGGTACGGATTGGTCGTTGCCATGTAGCAATCCCCGTCCTAATGAAAGTCGAAGCCGCTCGAAGTGGGAAGCCGACGCCCCGGCTGCCTACTCAAAAGTCTAGCAGAGTGGGACCCCATAACCAAGCAAGAAATGGCGTAGGGGTAAAGAGATACGAAAAGCTAAGAATGCAGACCGCAACCCTTCAAGTACTGTCCTTGACCGGTTGGCGCACGATGGAAAAACGAAAAAACCAACACATTCTTCAAAAAACAACGCGACGGGATTTCCGCGCGCAATCACACAGTGTTCGTTGCCAGGGGGCAGATTTATTCAATGTCCCGGGAAGAATTCCGGGAAGACGTGGGCTGCGCGATGCTTCCAACGCCAGCTTCTGAACTTACATCGTGCGGTGCAGACGCGAGTTGCGAGCTTTAAAGCCCTTTGTGGTGCAGGCGTCCCGCCTGCTTGCCCTGCTTTCTCGCGATTCAAGCAGGCGGGACGCCTGCACCACAAAAGCCATTTGCGCAGCAAAAAGGGCGACGGCAAAAGCCCCTTGGAGATCGCCAGAGGGGGGACCTTAAAAGCTCTTGCGACCGGTTCCGGCCATTCCGCCCAGCACCAAACCCAAGCCGCCGCAAAGCAATGCCAGAATCACTCCCCCCCCCAGAAAATCGACCAGGCTGGCGTTGCTGGCGTATTTGACCCCCCTGTCGATCTTTTCCACGATCGTGTCGGCATAGGGCCAGCCAATGGAGAAATACAAGAAGCCCCAGACGGCGCCAAACGCGCCGCCCCAAAACATACCCATCTTGTCCATGATTGGCCTCGCATTAAATGCCATCCATCGCGATGCGACGAATTCTGCACCCGATCATCGCTTTGCGATGAATGAAGCATTCGATCGTCGCTTCCCGCCTTCAGTGTAACATTAAGTCGCCTGAGAGTTCACCCTTCGCGAGCGTCAATCGGCCGATTTTTCACCCAAGACCCCACGCAAACGCCGCAGCGCCCGCAAGTGCCGCATGCCGGCCGCTGCGGCAGTCATTCCCAAGGCTTCGGCTGCTTCTTCGCTGGTCAGATGCTCGAAATGCCGCATCAGAATGATCTCGCGATCGTCTTCGCTCAGTTCATCCAGGGCGGTTAGAAAACGCCGCTCCAGTTCCTGGCGAATGGCGGCCGCCGCGGGGGTCAGTTCCCCGTCGCAAAGTTGCCCGGCCAGGTCGAGCGACGACTGCTCGCCGAAGCCGGGGCGGACCATCGGCTGTTCGCGATCAAGGCTGCGGCGCTGCGCCACCCGATGTTTGCGATGCGCGTCAATCATGTGGTCGCGCGCCAGATGCCGCAGCCACAGTGCGAAGGGCATGGGAGGCCGCTTCAGGTAGTCCTCCAGCCGTCGACTGGCCTCCAACAGCACATCCTGCACAATGTCGCTGGCGTCGACCCGCTGCGACAGTTTGCGATCGAGCCGCAACTGCACGGCTTGTCGCAGAGCCTGACGGTGACGCTCCAACAAGCGATCGACCGCATCGGCTTGCCCTTGGCCCGCCTGCGCGAGAAGCTCCTGAGTTTCATCCGATCGAGGCCACATGGGCTATGGCTTGACCGTGACCGGGGCGGGCGTCTCGGCCTTCTCGGCCCCCTTATCCGTGGTCTTTTCGGCCGGTTTGGCGGCAGGCTTATCGCCGGCCGGCTTCGCCTTGTTGCGAAGATCCCAGGCGACCAGCCATTGCGGCGAGTCGGCCCGCACCAGACCGAACTCCTCGAGCAGGCGCTTCTCCATGTCAGCCATGTGGCCGGCGCCATAGAAGATGGCCAGGTTCTTCTTGCCTTGCTTGATCTGCTCGGCCAGAACCTTCAGGGCGACTTTGTTCCGCTCGGTGATAATCGTGGAGCCATCGGCTCCGCCGAGGAAGTCCATCTGGCCTTCCATATCTTCAAACTGCTGGGCGAAGAGCCGCTTCAGTGCGGTCGCGCGGTCCTTGCTCATCAGGGCCATCATCAAGGCCGCATCGTTGGGTCCCTTGCCGCTGGCCTGTTGGGCCATGCTCTGGCCCATCGACTTGAACATCATCTGCATGATGCTCTCGCCCTTGTCCTTCATGCTCTTCGAGACCTGTTCGGGCGTCATGTCCGCATGCACGAAGTTCGACTGATGGTAGTCGATGTTCGAGAGCTGATAGTCCAGCTCCAGCATGTTCCCCATGCCGCTCTGCAGCATGGCCAGCGGATTACGCCCGCCCGAGGGCTGATTCTTCGGCACGCGCGTGCCGGTCGGGGCCACCAGTTCATACAGCATGGCGTCGTAGCCGGCGAAGGCCTTGTTCAGCGATTCGTAGTACGTCTTGTCGCCGATATGGACCGCGCCGATCAGGTCGACAGTCAGCGCCGGCTTGGACTTTCCGGCCGCCAGTAGCAGCTCGATGATCTCCTTGTGCCCCCCTTCAGCCGCCAGGTGCAGCGGAGTCTGCCCCTGGTTCGAGCGGGCGTCGGGCTGAGCTCCCTTCGAGAGCAACAGTTTGACGACATCAATGTGCCCCTTGCCGGCGGCCAGATGGAGCGGCGTCTGCCCGTCCGCGGTCTTCTCGTTCACCCGCGGATCGACCGGGATGGCGTCGGCCGGGAGCGAGTCCTTCGAGACATAGCGGACGATCGATGTTTCGAGCGTCTCGATCTGCTTCTTTTCGTTGCGGGTCACCCGCATGAAGCGGTTTTCCGCAGGGGGATTGGCCTTCTTGGTCGACTTCGAGCTGGCCTTTTCGGCCGGCTTGTCGGTCTTGGCCGGACTCTCGGCTTTGGCAGGAGACTTGGGCTCTTCGGCCCGGCTCGTGCCGGCAAGTCCCCACGGAAAAAAGAACCCGAGCAGCAATAGGCAAGACCAGCGACTGGTCATGGCAATTCCCTTGAGAACGAGGGATGAAAGGTTCGTTCGTGGAAGTGGGCCACCTTGGTCCACTCTTTCTAATATAGGTGGATCGCAAAGGCGGGGCAAATCTTGCGGCTCGGAGGCGACGGCTTGAGGCAGTTCTCTAGGGAACCACAGAGGCACAGAGTCACAGAGGAAGAAGTGGAAGGGAGATGCGTTAGGAGGGACGATGGTGAAGAGGGAGATGAAGAAAGAAGGACGAAGGCAGGGTATCCACAGATGTCACCGATCGACACAGATAAAGTCAAGAAGCTCTTGCCTTGATCTTACTTGATCGTTCTTCTACTTCTTCTCTGTGTCTCTGTGCCTCTGTGGTTCCACCGTATTCTTTCCGCCGCTACCTATCGTGCCCCTCCCTCTGGCCGTGCCCATTCGCTCACCCCTTCTGGCTCGCTTGTCTTTACAGTACATTCCAGCCATCGGTCTCTCTCTTCTGGCCGGCAGTATTTCGAATCCGTTTCGCCGTCCTTCTCTTGGGAGCTTTCATGGGCACGTTCAGCCTTGAAATGCACGATATCCAGGTCGCGCAGGTACACCGCAATCCTTCGCCCGCGTACCTCTACGAATACGCCGTGCGGAACGAACCGCGCACCCGCATCGCGCTCAGCGGCGCGCTGGTGGCCTACTCCGGCGCCAAGACGGGCCGCTCCCCCAAGGACAAGCGAATCGTTCGCCGGGCCGAATCCGAGAAGGACATCTGGTGGGGCTCGGTCAATATCCCGCTCGAGCCCCGCAGCTTTGAGATCAACCTGGCCCGGGCCCGCGACTGGCTGAACACCCGGCCGATGCTCTACTCGATCGACGCCTTTGCGGGCTGGGATCCGGCCTATCGCCTGAAGGTCCGCGTCATCTGCTCGCGGCCCTATCACGCGCTGTTCATGTACAACATGCTGATCCGCCCCACCCCCGCCGAACTGGCCGACTTCGGCAAGCCCGACTACGTGATCTACAACGCGGGCGAGTTCCCCGCCAACCTGCTGACCGCCGGCATGACCTCGAAGACCAGCGTCGACATCAGCTTCGAGACGGGCGAGATCGTGCTGTTGGGGACCGAATACGCCGGCGAGATGAAGAAGGGCGTCTTCACCACCATGAACTACCTGATGCCCAAGCAGGGCGTGCTGTCGATGCACTGCTCGGCCACGGCCGATCGGAACAACGGCCGCTCGAGTCTGCTGTTCGGGCTCTCGGGGACCGGCAAGACAACGCTCTCGGCCGACCCCAAGCGGATGCTGATCGGCGACGACGAACATTGCTGGAGTGACCGCGGCGTGTTCAATATCGAAGGGGGCTGCTACGCCAAGGCCATCGATCTGACCACCGAGAACGAGCCCGACATCTTCCAGGCCCTGCGATTCGGGGCGCTGCTGGAGAATGTGGTGCTGAACGAAGAGGACCACAAGGCCGACTTCGCCGACGACAGCATCACGCAGAACACGCGCGGCGCATACCCGATCGAGTTCATCAAGAACGCCAAGCTCCCTTGCGTCGCTGGCCATCCGACCGATGTGATCTTCCTCACGTGCGACGCTTACGGCGTGCTGCCTCCGGTCAGCCGGCTGACCCCGGCGCAGGCCATGTACCACTACGTGAGCGGCTACACGGCCAAGGTGGCCGGCACCGAGATGGGCGTCACCGAACCGCAGGTCACGTTCTCTCCCTGCTTCGGCGGGCCGTTCCTGGTCTGGCATCCGACCCGTTACGCCGAGATGCTCGCTGCGAAACTGACGGAGCACAAGGCCAACGTCTGGATGGTGAACACCGGCTGGTCGGGCGGGGCGTTTGGAACCGGCTCGCGGATGAAGCTGGCTATCACGCGTTCGATCATCGATGCCATCCACAACGGAGCACTGATCGATCAGCCGACCGTGCGCGATCCGGTGTTCGGCGTCGAAGTTCCCACGGCTTGCCCTGGCGTGCCGCCCGAAGTGCTGATCCCGCGGAACGCCTGGAAGGACAAAGGGTCCTACGACGCAACGGCCGCGAAGCTGGCCAGGCTGTTCCAGGAAAACTTCAAGCAGTACGAATCGAACGCCAACGCCGAAACGCGCGCCGCAGGCCCCAAGGTCTAGTGATCACGGCTTTTTCGGCTGGTTCCAGCGGTACACGGCCATTGCGTTCAGTTCGCGAATAAACAGTTCGTTGCCGCTGATCGCCAAGTGGGCCCAGGTTTCTGCCTCGCTGATTTTGAGCCGGTCGATCAGCTCGAACTCTTTGGGATTGGCCTGGATCAGCAACAGCTCTCCGTCGGAATCGAGCGCCAGAATGCGATTGCCTTGCGCAACCATGCTCCAGTACTTGCCGAAGGGTTGCGAGGTCCAGGTTCGCTCGCCCGTTTCAAGTTGGATGCAGGCACAGCGCTGGTTCTGCAGATGCATGTAGGCATGCCCCCCAATAACCACCGGGGTGGACATGTAGCCCTGGGCGTTGTTGCTCCAGGCTTCGGTCGCCTGAAACTGGTTATTCTGCTGGGTGACTTTGTAGAGCCACGATTTGTTTTGATAGCTGCTGGTGAAAATGCCATCCCCCACCACGACGGGCGTGATGATGTTCATGCCCCGAAAGGAAGCCACCTTTTGCGACCACAGAACGTCCCCTTTCTCCAGATCGATGCCGGCCAGGGCCTCGCGGGTCTGCACCAGCAGCTGCCGCTTGCCGGCCAGTTCGGCGATCACGGGCGATGAGAAAGCGGAACCATTCATGCCTCCTTCGTCCTTGAGCGCCCGCCACAGAATCTCCCCCGACTTTTTGTTCAGCTTGACCACCGAGGCCCCCGCCTGAACGAACACCGCATTGCCGTCAACCAGTGGTGACGAGACAAAACCGAACGCGGGCAGAGCGGTCTTCCACTCCTTGACGAAATCGATTCGCCATTTCTCTTTGCCAGTCTTGGCTTCCAGGCAGACCAGTTCATCGCGCATGCCGGCGACATACAGCGAATCACCGTCGCAGGCGGGCGTGGCCCGGATCCAGCTTCCGTTGGACGCGGCGAAAAAGGGGACCGACAGGGCCCCCTTCCACTCGGCCCGCCAGCGTTCTTCGCCCGTCTTGCGATCGAGCGCGAACACGACCTCCGTCTCTTTGCCTTTGGTTTCCGTCGTGAAGACCAGATCCTCGGACACGATCGGCCCCGAGTAGCTCGGCCCCAGCGGCACGCGCCACAGCTTTTCGAGGGAATCCTTGTCGAGTCGATCGGGAAAGGCGGTCCCCTTCACCTGGCCATCGCGGCTAGGTCCGCGCCACTGCAGCCAGTTCGGCCGGTCGGCACCGGCGTCCTCGTGCTCCGCGGCCCCGAGTGTGGTAGCCCCAAGTGCCAGCATGCCCAGCACCAGAGTTGAAAAGATTTGTCTCATGGTGGTCCCGTCGTCCTTGGTAGGTCGCATTTTTTGGCAATCGCACATGGCATGATACCACGCAGCAAAGGAGGGGGGACGCGAGAACACGCTCTGTGTGCCGTCCGCTTATAGTGGTGCAGGCGTCCCGCCTGCTGGAACACCGGTCCCACTTCAAGCAGGCGGGACGCCCGCACCACAAATCACAGCCACTCCGTGTGCCGTCCGCCAGCGCTCTCCGCAGTGCTGCGTCGGACCTGAGCGGCAGGGCGCTAGCCGCCGGTGCCCCCAGCAAAAGCGTTCCACATCGCTGGCGAGTTGGAAGTTACAGGCCGCCGCCGATGAGAACGAATGGGCAAGGGATGCTCGGAACCGTGTACTACCGGCGGCTAGCGCCTTGCCGCTCAGGTCCGCAGCCGCTGGCGTTTCCTCCCTCGCCGTTGAAAAGTTCACAGCCTCTCCGTAGGGATGCAAGGCACCACACGCCCCAGAGACTCACGGGGCGCAAGTTCCCGCGGTGAAATGCAGTTTTTAAAACTGCGTAAATTTTAAACTCAGATTCAAATCAACCTGATACTTTTTAATACTGCGTGATAGACAGAAGGCCCGTGTACGTTACGCGCTGACCTCGGCGCGAGCGCTGAACTCAACCCGAAAAGTTACAAGCATGCGCGTGTCCGGCGTGGGTTCGGTTGGCGTGCGCGTGAGTTGGCGTCATGCACATGAGTTGGCGTGCGTGCGCGTGGGGTGGCGTGCGCGTGCGTCCATGCGCGAGAGTTGGCGTGCGCGGGTCCCCTCAACCCATAAAGTTTGAACTCTTGCAGCCCCGACAGGGGCGTTACAGGTCAGCCCAGGGCAACGCCCTGGGAACCGTGTCCCTGCGCCCGCGTAGCCCTGTAAGGGCGTTACAACGATGCCCCAGTCGCCGACGTCTTGGACCCGTTTCGAAACGGCTCGCCGATCATCGTCTGGGGCCGTGCGAGGGCCAGGCAGGCGGGACGCCTGCACCACAAAAGGCAAACTCACCATTCCGCAAATTTCTGGCCAAGCCCGGCGACCCGTTTGAGATCCCTCGACGGAAGTGGCAAGATACACCCGCTTGAGAGACCCGCCTTCACCCCCTGCCGACTCCGACTATGGCTATCGAATCCCGCCCTTTTCCTGGTTTCGCCGACAAGTCCGACTACGCCCGCGCACGCGACCTGCTCGCCAAGGCCGGCTTCAGCAGCGCGGACCTGACCAAGAGCCTGAAGCTCGACGACGCGGGCATCAAGGAGGACGAACTCCCCTTGATGATGGAGCGGACCAAGGGAGGAACGCCGGTCGAGACCATGGTGCGGCTCTTTCTGGGAAACGTGCCGGTCGAGACGGCGGCCGCAGAGCGGGCCCTGGACCCGGTAGCGCTGGAGCGCTGGGTGCACGCCGGCGTGTTACGGGTCAACGGGAACGAGACCACCTCGCTGGTGCGATTGCTGCCGTTTCAGAATCTGACAGTGGCCTTCGATCTGGCCGCGCGCCGCCGGAGCGATCTGCCGGCCGACTATGTGATGGGAATCGGCTCCAGCTCGCTGACGCTGGCGCAGTTCACTGTTCGTCGCCCCGTGCGGACTACGCTCGATCTGGGGACCGGGTGCGGCGTGCTGGGGCTGATGGCAGCGCAGCACAGCGATCGCGTCGTGGCGGTCGATCGCAATCCTCGCGCGGTGGCCATCACGGCGTTCAATGCCGCGCTCAACGGCTTTGAAGCGTACGAGTCGCTGGAAGGAGATCTGTTCGAGCCGGTCCAAGGACGCTCGTTCGATTTAGTAGTCTCGAATCCGCCCTTCGTGATCTCTCCGCGCTCCAAGTTCATTTACCGCGACAGCGGGCTGGAAGGGGACCAGATCACCGAGAAGATCTTTCGAGAGGTAGCGCCGCTGTTGGCCGAAGGGGGCTACTGTCAGTTGATCACCAACTGGGCGTTGTTCTCGGATCGCGACAATCAGGAGCGACTGACGGAGTGGTTTGCCGGCAGTGGCTGCGATGCCTGGGTGCTGTGCTTCGAGACGCGCGACGTGGCGACGTACGCCTCGACCTGGATTCGGCACACCGAGGGGAGCGACCCCGAACAGATGACGCAGAACTTTGCCGACTGGATGGCCTACTATCGCGAGAAGAAGATCGAAGGGATCAGCGGAGGCATCATCACCTTGCGCAAGTCGAGCGCTCATAAGAACTGGGTCCGTTTCAACGATGCCCCCGGTGGCTGGAAAGAAGCATGCGGCGAGCCGATTGCCAGGCACTTTGCGGCCGTCGACTATCTGAATGCGCACACCGAGCCCGCCCAGATTCTGGCCAGCAAGTTCCGCCTGGCTCCGGAGGTGGGCCTGGACCAATACTGTGCGCCCTCGGAAGGGGGCTGGGCGATTGCCGAGAGCAAACTACTGTTCCGCAAAGGGTTAATGTACTCCGGCAATACCGATCCGGTGCTGGCGGGAATCGTGGCCCGCTGCGACGGGCAGAGGCCGCTGGTGGATATCCTGCAAGAGACAGCCACCCTGCTGGAGTGGGACGTCGAGAAGGTCGCAAGCGTGGCAGGACCCGTGATCCTGGAACTGATCGACCAGGGTTTTCTGCTGCCGGAGTAAGTCTCTGTTTGGACTTAGCGATAGCCCCGAGTTAGATTCAAGGAAGTGCGATACCGCGAACGGGTGGGGAAAACAAGATGGCCAAGCGCAAAGCAGTAAAGAAGTCGCCCAAGAAGGTCGTGAAGCAGGGCAAGAAGAAGCTCGCCCGGGCGGCCAAGGCCAGCTCGAACGGCAAGCCGAAGAAGAAAAAGAAGAAGAAGGCCGCGGCCGCGAAGGCGCCGGCCGCGAAGGTCGTTGCGAAGAAGTCGCCGGCCAAGAAGAGCCCGCTCAAAAAGAAAGCCGGCAAGAAGAGCCCGGCCAAGTCGGCCGCAAAGAAGACCCCGTCCGCGAAGAGCGCCCCTGTCGCCAGCACGCCCAAGGCAGAGCGATTCACGCGGCTGCCGATTCCCCAGTCGCTGCCGGGGGACGACTTCCTGCCGCAATGGTTCGGCGGGTATGGACTGACGCAGTGCTTCTGCAACTTGAACATCGGCACCGTGGCCGAATTGCGGAAGACCAGCGAGGAACAAATTCTGGAAACCTGCGGACAGCAGGAGCTGGGGCGGCTGAAGGCGCGGCTCGATCTGCTGGGCCGCTCGGCCGGCACGATGAACGCGCCGAAGGACGACCTGCGCACGCCGACCGAGAACTTTGGCTACTTCCTGCGGGGCGGCAATGTTTCCAGCGGTGGGGCTGAGAAGGCGGCCGAGCATCATGTCTGCGAGATCCTGGCTCGACGCGGCACCGACCAGGTGCTGGTCCGATTGGGTTCGCAACTGGCGGGCCGGTGGCAGCAGGTGACCGTGCCGATCGACCGTCTTGAACTGCTCAGTCGGGCCGATCGCCGGCGGCAGTTGCAGGCTCAGACTCCGCTGGATCTGGCCGCGCAAACGACCTCGTACAACCTAAAGCTGACCAGTGAAGCCGACCCGGTCGAAGCAATCCTGGAGTTCGAGTTTACACAGGCACTCAAAACCAGCGATGCTAAACGTCGCGTGCTGATCATCGACGACGACTGGGACATCGTGGAAAGCATGAAGACCGTTCTGGAAGAAGAGGGCTACGAGGTCCACTCGGGCTACGACGCCAACACGGGTCTGGCCAAGGCGCTGCGCGAGCGGCCCGACCTGCTGATTCTGGACCTGATGCTGCCGGGCGGAGGTTTTGCACTGTTCGAGGCGCTGCGCGACAACTACCAGATGCCGCGGGTGATCATGATTACCGGCAGTTCCGAGCCGAAGAACCGCATCACTGCCATGGAAATGGGAGTCGACGGCTTCCTGCAGAAGCCCTTCGAGCTGGATGCGCTGATGGAAGTGGTGCGGCAAGTGCTGGCTTAGAACCGCTTTTCGGCGAATCTTCGATTTTGATTCCCGAAGGGAGATCTGCGAGGCGGGGTTCCGCGTTCTCGTAGAGCGGTTTGATTCATTCGGAAGGAGCGGACGATGGCTGGTGGACGAGGTCGAGCCCCCGGTGCGACGGGGCACGTGACGCGGGTCGAGATCTATCGCCCCTTCAGCGAAGTGATTGAGCGCTCGCGCGCGGCTTTGAAGGCCCGCATTCCCGGCAAGCATCCATCGCTGACTAAAGAGCAGTACGTCAAGTGGTGCAACGAGTCGGGGATCCATCTGGATACCATCGGACCCGTCTGCCGTGCCGCCGACGATCTGGGTTGGGTGCTGATGTTCCGCGGCCTGCGCGCTATGGCCAAGGAGCACGCGAGCAGTTTCGACACGCTCCCCAAGCCGATGGAAATCAAGATCAAGTGCGACGACGACAGCGGCCTGGTCTGCTGCAGCGAGGCCGGGCTCAAGGCGGCGATCGACAAGGGAGAAGTGACGCGCACCTACGCCGATTCGCAGAAGCTCAAGGTGATCAAGAAGGCCGTGTACTGCAAGAACGGCCAGATGAAGGAGAAGGAGGTTCTCGTCAACGAACGAGGCCAGGGCTTCTATTCCGACATGGATCTGTTCGCGGTGATCGACATCAAAAACGGAGATCGGATCATGATGGGATCAGGCCGCGAAGAGCACGAGCCAGTCGCTCAGATCTACCGCGCCCAACTCGACAAGCTGATCAATGCACTCACCGGCCTGGGGCCCGAGTTCAACCTCATTCAACACGGTGCCGACTACGACTGGGCCGACCGCAAAGGTGGCATGAAGGACGAGGCGATTGCCATTTTCATTCCGTTCGGCGCGATGCTCATTATCCAGACGATCCGCGAGGCGGAAGAGTTCATGCTGGAAGTGCAGCGACAGGCCCGGGCGTACGCAACGTAGGAAAACGGAATCGCAATCGCCTCGCCATATCTACTTTAATGCCCAGCAGGCGAGCACATCGGCCACTTCGGCGGCCGTCTCGTAGCGGTCGCAGGGTCGCTTGGCCATCAGTTTGGCGCAGATGTCTTGTAGTTCCGCGGGGACATCGGACCGCAAAGTCGAGACCGGCGTCGGCTGCGCGTTCTGGTGGCCCAACAGGCTTTGCAGCAGGTTGCGGCCCATGATCGGCGGGCGACCGGTCAGCAGGTAATACAGCGTGCAGCCCAACGCGTACAGATCAGCCCGGGCGTCGACCAGATGGCACTCCAGGGCCTGCTCGGGAGCCATGAAGTCGGGCGTGCCGAGCAGTCGGTCGTCGAAGAGGAGCGTGATCGAGGTGTCAGCCGGTACCGGCGCGCGGGCCAACCCCAGGTCGAGCAGCTTGACGCGTCCGTCGCGGCACAGGACCAGATTCGAGGGCTTCACGTCGCGGTGGATCACCCCGCGCTGGTGCAGGTACTCAAGGACGTTGGCCGTTTGCCAGATGACATTGGCCGCGCGGTCGATGGAGAGCGGTCCATCGCTCTGCACCACGCTTCTCAGGTTGCGGCCTTCGGCCAGTTCCAGAATGGCATAGTGGACTCCATGCAGACAGCCATGCGCCAGAGCGCGGACCAGATTGGGGTGGTGCAGCGTCGTCATCAACCGGGCTTCCTGCCGGAAGCGTCGCACGGCCGAGCTGACATCCTGCGGATGTTCGACCAGGACCTTCACCGCAACCGCGGCGCCCGTCGACAGCCGTCGCGCCCGGTAGACATGGCTGTTCGTGTGGTCGTCCAACCGTTCTTCGATCTCGTAGCCGACCATGAACAACGCCGTTTGGATCTGGTCGGTCAGCCGTTCGTCGATCGGCGGGGGACTCGTCATCTTGGCCGAGAACAGATCGTCGTCCGAGGTCTCGTGTCGAATCTGAGTGTTGCCATTCTCGTTCTCGAACCACCAGTCAGCTTGGCGATAAGGGGTCGCGCTCATGCAGACCCTTTCTTGTCCCGCGGAATTCATCGTGCATCCGCCTGGAGGGAAGAAGGCGCCTCCGGCGCCAGGTGCCTTGGATTGGAAGACTTGGCCCCCAAAGGCATGGAGGGCATGCCATACCTAAGGGGGGTGACTTTGCAATGATAAGTCCACAGAACCAATGTGCCAACGCTTTCTTTGGCAGCCGTCCGGACAGTTCGATCCATACCATTGGGGGGATATGAGTTGCGGCAAGAAGAAAATCTCACATGACGGCGTAAGTCGTGAAACGACAATGAGTCCGGAGCGCCGGCAGCACGTTGCGACTGCTTGACTTCTCCACTTCGGCACCTAAAACACCGTGAGGAATCACCCTTTGCGAAGGAAGCAACATGCGCGTCTTCATGACCGGAGCCACAGGGCTCATCGGCGGCGGTCTCGTCTCCCAACTGCTCCAACGGGGAGACACCCCGGTCGTGCTGACCCGCGACGTGGCCCGAGCCCGCAAGCGGCTTTCAAACCCCAAAACGGAGATTGTCGCGGGGGATCCGCAGCACGAAGGGGATTGGATGGCGGCCGTGGACGGCTGCGAGGCGATCGTGAACATGGCCGGCCAGCCCGTGTTTGCGAAGCGCTGGAACGAAGCGGAGAAAACGCTCGTCCGCAACAGCCGCATCCTGTCGACGAACAACCTGATCCGAGCGATCGAACGGGCCAAGTCGCGGCCGCGCGCGCTCGTCAGCACGTCGGCCATCGGCTTCTATGGCGATGTGCCTGAAGGGGACCTGGACGAAGGCTCGGCCGCCGGCAACGACTTTATGGCGAAACTGTGCGTCGATTGGGAAGCCGCGGCGCGCGAAGCCGAGAAACATGGAGTCCGCGTGGCCATCGTTCGCGTCGGCGTGGTCCTGGATCGGAACGAAGGGGCTTTGAAGCAGATGCTGCTCCCCTTCAAGCTCGGGCTGGGCGGGCCGATTGGATTGGGAAAGCGTTGGATGAGTTGGATCCACATCGACGACATTGTGGGAGTCTTTTTGAAGGCTTTGGACGATCCTGAGGCTCGCGGCCCGATCAATGGCACCGCTCCCGAGCCGGTCCGCAACGGCGAGTTCTCGAAGGCGCTGGCCGGCGCGCTGCATCGGCCCTGCCTGTTTCCGGTCCCTCCGCTGGCGCTGAAGGTGATGTTCGGCGAGGTGTCGCAGGTGGTCTTGGGGAGCCAGAAGGTGCTGCCCAAGCAGGCACAGAAGCTGGGTTACGCGTTCAAGTATGCCAACGTGCAGGGGGCGATGAAGGCGCTGTTTGCATGAGCATGAAGTGCCGCAGCCGCCCTACCACTCATAGCCCCTACCACTCGATCAGCCCCTACCACTCGATCAGCGCGGTGCCCCACGTCAGGCCGGCACCAAAGCCGCTGAGCAGCAGACGGTCGCCGCGACCGAAGCGGCCCTGCTCCAGCGCTTCGTCCATCGCCAGCGGGATGCTGCCGGCGGATGTGTTGCCGTAGCGATCGAGGTTCATAAAGATCTGCTCGGGCCGCAATCCGCTGGCTTCGCCGAGTGCGGTGAGGATGCGGGCATTGGCCTGATGGGCCAGGAAAAGCCGCACATCGTTGGGGGTCATGCCGGCGGGGGCCAGCACCTGAGCGATCGTGTCGGCCACTTGCCGCACGGCCCATTTGAAGACCGCCTTGCCATCCATCTGCAGATAGTGCTCGGCAATGTCCGCGCCGGCCGTGGTGGGATGAAGCGAGCCGCCCATCGAACGAAATAGCATGTGCGAACCGGCCCCATCGGAGCCGAGCGTGTAGGCGACCAGCCCTTGCTTGGCGCTGCCAGGGGCCAGCAATACGGCCCCGGCGCCATCGCCGAACAGGGGATAGGTCCGCTGGTCCTTGGGGTTAATGATCCGCGAGTTGCAGTCGGCGCCGATAATGAGGGCCCGCTGGCTCGTGCCGGCGGCAACGAACTGGGCCCCGGTGATGAGCGCGTACATGAAGCCCGCGCAGGCCGCTTGAATATCCATGGCCGGGCAGTTCAGGCCCAGCTTGTTCTGCACCAGGCAGGCAGTCGACGGGCAGAGCATGTCGGGCGTGAAGGTGCCGACGATCAGCAGATCGACCTCGTCACTTCGGACGCCGGCTTTGTCGAGGCAGTGCTTTGCGGCCTCGACTGCCAGATCGCTGGTGGCGATTTCCGGCGCGGCGAAGCGCCGTTCGCGAATGCCCGAGCGCTGCTCGACCCAGCCGGGCTCGAAACCCAGCTTGGACTCGAGCTCCTGATTGGTCACTACCTGGCTGGGGACGTGGCTGCCGGTGGCCAGTATCTGCACGCCCAGCAGGCTTCGCACCGCGGAGCGCCGCAAATCACTCGTTCCACTACTCATCGAGAACCCCAGTGTGCCTTGGCCCGTGGGGAGTATATCGCGACGGAGCGGCCGGTGGCTAGTGACGTTGGCAGGGCGGCCCGAGAGCCGCAGGCTTGCAGTGAGTTACTTCTCCTCGCGCACCAGCCGGCGGAAGCGATTCATCAGGTCGCGGGTGATTTCGCCTGGCACGCCGGCGCCGATCTTGCGGCTGTCGACGTCGACCACGGGAATCACTTCCGCGGCGGTCCCCGTCAGGAAGCACTCATCGGCCACGTAGACATCGTGCCGCAGCAACGGGATCTCGCGAACGGTCAGCCCGATGCCTTGGGCCAGTTCGATGACCGCGTGCCGGGTGACTCCGTCCAGAATGCCAGCATCGATCGGCGGCGTGAGGATCACCTTGTTCTTGACCAGAAAGATGTTGTCGCCGGTGCATTCGGCCACTTCGCCACGAGTATTCAGCATCAACGTCTCGATGCAGCCGGCCTGGATCCCTTCGATCTTGGCCAGGATGTTGTTCAAGTAGTTGAGCGACTTGATGCGCGGCGACAACGCACCCGGATGATTGCGGATGGTGCTGGCCGTGATGATCTTCAGCCCGTTCTGATAGAACTCTTCCGGGTACATCGAAATGTGATCTGCGATGATGATCACCTGCGGATTGCTGGTCCGACGGGGGTCGAGGCCCAGCGTCCCGGCGCCGCGGCTGACGACCAGGCGGATATAGCCGTCGGTGATCTCGTTGGCCTTCAGCGTGTCATACACTGCCTTGACCATCGCCTCGCGCGTCATGGGGATCTCGAGCCAGATGGCGTGCGCCGATTCCCACAAGCGAATCAGATGCTCTTCCAGGCGAAACACCCGGCCCGAGTAGCAGCGAATTCCCTCGAAGACGCCGTCTCCGTACAGGAAACCGTGATCGTAGACGCTGACCTTGGCGTCTTCTTTGTCGACGAGCTTGCCGGAAATAAAGATTTTAAGCGACATGTGACTTTCCGGGCCGACGAAGGCGCGCACCGAGGACAAAGCGGGGGAAGGGAGCCATCTCGACTATAGTGGTCGCCTGACAAACCGACAAGTTGACGAGGGGAGCGATCAGGCCGCTCGTAGCACGAGAAACAGGACCAAAACCACGAGCGAAGCTGACAGCACCCACACGGTGACACGGCTGACCGGCTCGGAGTTCGGACCGAGTCCGAACTTTGACCCTTGCCCGTTCCATAGCCAGAAGCCAGCCGGCACAGTCAGCAAGCCAAACAGCAGTAGTTGCCACGGGGCCGCCCCGTGCCGCAGCAGATCGCGGGCATCCCCCACCCGAGCGAAGGCCCCCACTCCCAAGTAGACTCCGTTGGCGACCAAGCAGAAGCCCGCGAAGAAGCGTGCGAGATGCCCCTGCTGCGGCCAGGCCTTCAACAAGATCGCCCAAATCGCCAGCGGAATGGCAACGCCCCACAGGGCGCCGGCCCAGGCGATGAATAAGCTGGTGTCCTGGAGCAGGACGGTCTCTGAGAGCTCCAGCGGGTGCAGGATGACGCGATCGACCGGGACACCGGACCACTGAGCGTGCAGCACGTGCCCCAGTTCATGCACGGCCTGCATCAGCAGCCACGACAGGGCGAGTAGCGCGACGATCAGCAAGCTGCGCGTCACGGTTTGGGAATCAACTCCATCGCCACCAGCACACCGTCTCCGCGAACGTACATCAGCCCGTGCGAGAGAATCGGCGCGGCCCAGGCGGGCTCCTTCAAGAGCGGAGGCAGTCCGAACCCGGGGATCTCCTGAGCTCCCTCGCGGCGCGGCCAGGCCTGAGAGACCACATCGAACTTCTCGGGATTCACCTTTAGCAGCAGCAGCTTGCCGATCTCGCTCAGGCAGACAAAGTGCCCGTCGACCATCATCAAGCTGCATCGCGTCAGGCCCGGCTCGCTCCACATCACTTTGCCGGTGGCCAGTTCGATGCAGCGCAGTTCCGCGTTCTGGAGATGCCGTCCGCTGGAGCCGTAGACGTAGCCGTTGTGATGGATGGGGGTGTTCCAGTGAGTCTGCAGGGCCTTATCGCGGCGTCTTTCTTCGTCGCTCCAGACCACGCTGTACTCGCCCGGCTTGACCTTCAGCAAGGCGCTGCCGGGACCATACGTTTCGGAGATCAGCACCTGATCGCCGACAACGATTGGCTGGCTGGCATTCACGCTCTCCAGGATTTTGGCGCGCCAGGGAAATTGGAAATCGACCTTGCCGCTGGCGGGCTCGAAGCCGACCAGCCCGCCGCGTGCGAAGACAAAGCACCACCGCCGCCCTGCGATGGTGGCGGTAACAGGCCCGGCGTAGGCGGCCAGTTCGTCGGTGATTTTGTAGCGGACTTTGCCCGTGAGTTTGTCGAAGGCCACGATGCCGGTGCCGTTTCCCTTGAGGTCGAGCGTAGGCTGCGGCGGAGCCGGCGCGGGGCTGCCGCCGACGACCACGAGCAGCAGATCTCCCTCGACAATCGGAGTGCTGCCGACGCCGAAGAAGTTCTGCACCACGCCGAACGTGGTCCGCGTGTCGTACTTCCAGATCTCCTGCCCGTCGACCGTGCGGATGCAGTGCAGCATCCCCTCGGGACCGTACAGATAAACGCGATCGTCGTCGATTACCGGCGAGCAGCGCGGCCCGTTGTTGTAGCCGTACATATCTTCGTAATCGGTGTCGTACTCGAACTTCCACAGCAGCTCGCCGGTCTCGCTCTTCAGGCAGGTGCAGACGGCTTTATCGGAGAAACGCTCGAACTGAATCAACCGTCCGCGACTGATGCTGGGCATGCTGTAGCCAATGCCCAACTTGCGCTGCCAGACGATCTTGGGACCGTCCTTGGGCCAGGGCTTGGTGATGCCGGTCTCGCTCGACTTGCTGTCCTGCGTTGGGCCGAGAAAGATCGGCCAGTCGCTGCCGGTAACGCGGGTGCGCAGGTCGGGGACCTTCGCCGCCTTGGAAGCGTCGGCTTTGCCAGTGTCGGCCTGGGCGGGATTGGCTTTCAAGGTCGCGGTGACTTGGGCCAGAGCGATCGGTGCTGGCTGTTCGCTCGGCGACTTGGAGTCAGGGGGGCCGGCTTGCGAAGCCCCGCAGCCCACGGCCAAGCACGAGGTAAGAATCAGGATGCAGCGCATGAAGGTCTCGCTCATGGGTTCGTTCAACGCTCGGCCGGCGCTACTTCCCCGGCTCCGCGTAGGCGTCGGGCCAGTCGATCCCTTGATCGATCCAGGCCCGCAGGATTCCGATCTGCTCTTCACTCAACTTGTCGTCCCCCGGCGGCATCGATTCCTCGGGGTCGGCCGCGATCAGTAGCTTGATCAGCAAGCTCTCACCGCTCTTACCTCGGCGGATCACTTCGCCCGAGTCGCCGCCGGCCAGGGCCGATTCTCGGCGGTCGAGGCGCAGCCCTCCCTCCTGCTTCTCTTCGGAATGGCACTTGTAGCAGGTCTTCTTCAGCAGAGGCAGCACGTCCTTCTCGTAGACGATCTTCTTCTTGGCGGGCGCGGGAAGCTTCCCCTCGTCGGCCGCCAGAGGCAGGCCGGAGGTGAGCAGCACAACGATCAGAAGTCGTAGGACGATGCGGGACACTCGAGGTCTTCGCGGCGAGGAAACGTTCGAGAGCGAGCGGTAGACGTCAAACTACCAGGAGGCCCAACGAGCGGCAACGAACGGCTCCGCCAGCCGGGTGGTGCTAGCACGGGCAGAGAGGTCGGTGACGTTGTGCCCCCCGCGCGGCCCAGCTACATTCGACCTTGAGTCACTTCGCTTTTCGGAGGTTGGTGTGGTCAACGAAACGCTGAAAAACGCCCTGTTCAGCCGCGTCATCCCGCATGTGGTCACGCCTGCCCAATACATCGGCGGCGAGCTGAACATGGTCCGCAAAGACCATCGCCAGGTGCGCGGCAAGCTGTGTCTGGCGTTCCCCGACACCTACAACATCGGCATGAGCCACCACGGCTTGCAGGTGCTGTACACGCTGATGAACAATCGCGAGGGCTGGGCCTGCGAGCGGGCCTTTACGCCCTGGACCGATATGGAAGCGCAGCTTCGCAAGCACGGGCTGCCCCTCTACAGCCTGGAGACCTTCACGCCGCTCTGTGAGTTCGACATCGTCGGCTTCACGCTGCAATACGAGATCGCCTATGCCAACATCCTGACGATGCTGGACCTGGGCGGGATCGCTTTCGACGCTGCGGAGCGCACGCTGCGCGATCCTCTAGTGATTGCCGGCGGACCTTGTGCGCAGAACCCGGAGCCGATCGCCAAGTTTCTGGATGTGGTGGTGACCGGCGATGGCGAGCCGAGCCTGCCGATCCTGTGCGATCTGTGGATGGAACTGAAGACGGCCGCCGGCGAACTGCTCGAAGGGGAAGCCGGCCGCGCGCAGCGGGCGGAAGCCCTGGCCGAGATCGCGAAAAGACTGCCGTTTGCCTACGTGCCGCGGTTCTACGAGCCAGAGTATGCCAACGGCCGGTTGGCCGCTCTCCACCGCACTCGGCCCGACATTCCCGAGACGATCGAGCCCTCGGTCATTGACGACTTTGAAGGGACTCCGCTCCCCTCGCATCCGATCGTCCCCTTTGTCGAATGCGTTCACGACCGCATCTCGATTGAGATCATGCGCGGGTGCCCGTGGCAGTGCCGCTTCTGCCAAAGCACGGTCATCAAGCGTCCGCTTCGTTTTCGCGAGGTGGAGACGATCGTGCAGTCGGCCCTGACGGCCTATAAGAACACCGGTTACCACGAGATCTCGCTGCTGAGCCTCTCAACCAGCGACTACCCGCATTTTGAGAAGCTGATCACGCGCCTAAAAGAAGTCTTTCATCCGCTGGGGGTGAACATCAGCCTGCCCAGCCTGCGGGTGAACGAGCAACTGCGGAGCGTAGCGGCCCTGATGTCCGACGACCTGCAGTCGGGCCTGACCTTGGCCCCCGAGGTCGCCCGGGACGACATGCGCGAGCAGATCCGCAAGAAGATCAAGAACGAGGACCTGTACGAAGGCTGCCGCGCGGCCTTTCAGCACGGGTGGAAGCGGGTGAAGCTGTACTTCCTGTGTGGACTGCCGGGCGAGCGCAAGGTCGATTTGGACGGCATTGTGGAGATGGCCGAGACGATCTCGTCGATCGGCAAAGAAGTGCTGGGGCGCTATGTCGAAGTAACGGCCAGCGTCTCGAACTTCGTCCCCAAGCCGCACACGCCGTATCAATGGAACGGCATGCAGAGCCGCGAGTACTTCCACGAAGCCCACCGCTACATGCGAAGCCGCATCAAGATCAAAGCGGTCAAGCTGAAGTGTCACCACATCGAGACGGGCCTGCTGGAAGGGGTCCTGACCCGCGGCGATCGCCGCGTGGCCGACGCGATCGAACTGGCCTGGCTGCGTGGGGCGCGGCTCGACAGTTGGATGGAGAAGATCCAGCCGCAACTTTGGTGGCAGGCCCTGACCGACTGCGGGGTCGACGTCCATCAGACCGTCCACGAAGGGCGGCAGTTGGAAGACAAGCTCCCCTGGGATCACTTGAATGTGAAGAAGGGGCGCACGTACCTGGAGAAAGAGCAGACCCGGTCGCTGGCGCAGCTCACGGCCATGGCCGACGCGAAATAGTGCAGAGCCGAGGCGATTTGGCGGGAGAACGAGGCCCGCTTGGGGCTCAATCCACCGATCGTACGCCTATTTCATCCAGTCGCCGAAGCATGTCCGCCGGATCCTGGTAGACGCGGTAGGCGCCGGCCCGCTCGAGTTCATCCTTGCCGTAACCGCCGGTCAGCAATCCAACGCCCAAAGCTCGGGCCCGACGCGCGGCCAGCAGGTCCCACACGCTGTCCCCGACAACGACCGAATCCAGAATCGATACGTTCAGCCGCTCGGCCGCCGCCAGAAACAGATCCGGATCGGGCTTGGCGTGCCGCACCTGGTCGCGGGTGATGACGGGAATGTGGTCCGGTACGTCCAGCAGTTTGAGATTGTGACGGGCCGTTTCTAAGCGTGCGCTGGTGGCGATCGCCCAAGGGACGCCGGCTGAAGTGAGATACGTGAGCAGTTCCTTCGCGCCGGGGAGCGGCCGAATCTGAGGGGCCAGCCGGGTGTAGGCCTCGCTATGGAAGCGCATCAAGCGGGCCAGCTCTTCGGCATTCATCGAGCGGTTCGTCTCGCGAAAAATCGCGTTGGCCATCAGGCCGCCGGACATGCCGATACGGCGATGAATGGTCCAGACCGGCAACTCAATGCCGAACTGCGAAAGAGCCTCGTGCCACGCCAGCACATGCTGGTAGACACTGTCGACCAGCGTGCCATCCAGGTCGAACAAGAAGGCAGGCGTTGAGGTGGAGTGCTGTTCGAGCGATGCCATGGCGTCCCTTTCGCGTTCTCCGTGCCGGTGCGACAGGCTGAATTGTATCGGGCGTCAGGGTACGGCATGCTTGAACGCAACAAAAAAAAGCGGCGAGTGAGAGAGCCTCACACGCCGCTTGAAATCTCTTTGCAAACTCGGGCAGACGGGACGCCTGCACCACAAAACTACTTGCTGTCGCCCAGCAGCGAATCGAGGCTGGCCGGAGCTTTGCTGCTCTTGGCCGGGGCCGGTGCGGCCTCGGGGCTGGCTTCTTCGCCCCCTTCCAAGAGCGGGAAGCGGAGACGCTGACGGATGGTGTCGTTCTCGGCCGCGAGCGCCTCGAGGGCTTCGGGACGAGCACGCCACTCGGCTTCGATGTGGGTCTTGAAGCCCGTGCCTGCCGGGACCAAATGGCCCAGGATCACGTTTTCCTTCAAGCCAACCAGGCGATCGATCTTGCCGGCCAAAGCTGCTTCGGTGAGGACCTTGGTCGTCTCCTGGAAGCTGGCCGCGGAGATGAAGCTCTCGCTTTGCACGGCCGCCTTGGTGATGCCCAAGAGCTGCGTGCTGGCCGTGGCCGGCTTGGGCTTCGTTCCCTTGGCCGGCTCGCCGCCGACAGATTCGATCTGGGCGTTGATCTGTTCGAGGGCTTCCTTGGGAACGATCGAGCCCGGGGCGACATTGCTGTCTCCCTTTTCGGTGATCTTCACGCACTTCACCAGGTCCTGGTTCACCTTACGGAAGGCGAACTTGTCCATGATGCTGCCAGGCAGCAGGCCCGTGTCGCCGACGCTCTCGATCTTCACCTTCCGCAACATGGCGGCCACGATGATCTCGATGTGCTTGTCGTCGATTTCCACGCGCTGACTGCGATAGACCGTCTGAATTTCGCGGGTCAGGTACTGCTGCACCGCTTCTTCGCCCGAGATGCGAAGGATGTCGTGCGGCACCAAGGGGCCATCGACTAGGGCCTCGCCCGCTCGCACAAAGTCACCGGCGTGCACCCGAAGATGCTTGCCGTGCGAGACCAGGTGTTCGCGCTCGATGCCCGACTCGCTGCGAACGATGATGGTCCGCTTGCCGCGGCGCTTCTCGCCCAGCAGTTCCACCGTACCGTCGATCTCGGCGATGATGGCCGGATCCTTGGGACGGCGAGCCTCGAAGATTTCCGTGACTCGGGGCAGACCACCCGTGATGTCGCTCGTACCGGCGACTTCGCGAGGCGTCTTGGCCAGCAGGGTACCGGCCGAGACCTGATCGCCTTCCGAGACTTCGATGTGGGCCTTCTCGGGCAGGTAATAGAAGTCCAGGATTTTGCCACTGGCGTCTTCAAGCACGACCTGCGGATGGAGATCGCCCTTGTGCTCCATGACGAGCCGGCGTTGGTGACCGCTGGGGTCCTTCTCGTATCGCAGGGTTTCGCCTTCGATGACGTCTTCGTAGCGAACCTTACCGCCGACTTCTGCCAAGATGGGGATGCTGTGCGGATCCCACTGGCAGATCGAGGCGCCGGCAGCGACCGGCATGTTCTCTTCGACCAACAGCTTGGCGCCTGCGGGGATCTCGTACTTCTCGATCTCGCGGCCCTTGTCGTCCTGCAGCACTACTTCGCCGTTGCGGGTCAACACGACCTGTTGGCCCGTGTCGTTGCGAACGACCTTCAAGCGGGCGAACTTGGCGATACCGGCCTTCTTGGACTTGATTTCGCTCTCTTCCAAGGCCTTTTGAGCCACACCACCGATGTGGAACGTACGCATGGTGAGCTGCGTACCCGGCTCGCCGATGCTTTGGGCACCGATGATGCCTACTGCCATGCCCTCTTCGACCATGGAACCGGTCGAGAGATCCATGCCGTAGCACTGGCGGCAGATGCCCAGCGAGGTGTCGCAGGTCATCGGGCTGCGAACCTGGATCTTCTCCAGGCCCAGCTCTTCGATCCGGCGGGCGATCTCGTGGGTGATCATGTCGCCGTCGCGGACGATGACTTCGTCGGTGATCGGATTGACGATGTTGGTGCGGCTGACGCGGCCGCGGATCGAGTCGGCCAGGCTGACTTCGACCTTTTCGCCGCGGTAGATGACACCCTTGGTGATGCCTTGGGTGGTGCCGCAGTCGTGCTCGGTGATGACCACGTTCTGGGCCACGTCGGCCAGCTTACGGGTCAGGTAACCGGAGTCGGCCGTCTTGAGGGCCGTATCGGCCAGACCCTTACGAGCACCGTGCGTCGAGCTGAAGTACTCGAGCACCGTCAGGCCTTCGCGGAAATTAGCCTTGATCGGCGTCTCGATGATCGTGCCGTTCGGCTTGGCCATCAGACCTCGCATGCCGGCCAACTGACGAATCTGTTCGACACCGCCGCGAGCACCCGAGTGAGCCATCAGATAGATGGGGTTCACGTATCCCTGGTGACGGTAGTCGGTCTCCAGGGCGGCCATCATCTCGGTGGTGATCCGCTCGCGAGCGTGCGTCCAGGCGTCGAGCACCTGGTTGTAACGTTCGCGCTCGGTGATCACACCGCGCTGATAGAGCTTCAGAATCTTCAGCACGCTCTTCTCAGCGTCGCCGATGATCTTGGTTTTGGACGCCGGCGTGATCAGGTCGTCCGTCGCGAACGACAGACCGCTGCGAGTGCTCTGGCGGAACCCGATCTGGTTCATCGCGTCCAGCAGTTCGATCGTGGCCCGGCGTCCCAGGATCTGGTACGAGTCCGAGATCACGACCTGCAGATCCTTCGACCGCATGGCGTGATTATAGAACGGCATGCCCTTGGGCAGGATGTCGTTGAAGAGGACGCGGCCGACCGTGGTAGTGATGATCGCGCCAGGGAGCGTATCGCCCTGCGGGCTCTTGAGGCGCTGATGCTGCGGCAGGCGAACCCGAATCCGGGCGTGCGTGCCGATGACTCCCTGAGCATACGCCAGGTGGACTTCACCCAGCGAGCTGAAGATCATGTCGTCCCCCTTGGAATTGGGAACGCCCATGGTCACGTAGTAGCAACCCATCACGATGTCTTGCGACGGGCTAATAATCGGCGCGCCGTTGGACGGGCTGAAGATGTTGTTCGTGGACATCATCAGCGTGTGAGCCTCGACCTGCGCCTCAATTGAGAGGGGCAAGTGCACGGCCATCTGGTCGCCGTCGAAGTCGGCGTTGAAGCCTTTGCAGACCAGCGGATGCAACTGAATGGCGTTGCCTTCGATCAGGATCGGTTCGAAGGCCTGGATACCCATGCGGTGCAACGTGGGAGCACGATTGAGCAGCACGGGGTGATTGCGGGTCACCTCTTCCAGGATGTCCCAGACTTCTTCGGCGGTCCGCTCGAGCATCTTCTTCGCGCTCTTGATGGTGTCGGCGTGGCCGAGTTCCTTCAAGCGGCGGATGATGAACGGCTGGTACAGCTCCAGGGCGATCTTCTTGGGAAGACCGCACTGATGCAGCTTCAGGCGGGGACCGACCACGATGACCGAACGAGCCGAGTAGTCGACGCGCTTGCCGAGCAGGTTTTCGCGGAAGCGGCCCTGCTTTCCCTTGATCATGTCGGTAAGGCTCTTGAGCGGGCGGTTGCTCGAGCCAAGGACCGGGCGCTTACAGCGGTTGTTGTCGAACAGCGCGTCGACCGACTGCTGCAGCATTCGCTTCTCGTTGCGAATGATGACTTCGGGCGCGTTCAGGTCGACCAGCTTCTTGAGCCGGTTGTTGCGGTTGATGATGCGGCGGTACAGGTCGTTCAAGTCGCTGGTGGCGAAGTTGCCCGAGTCCAACAGCACCAAGGGGCGCAGATCGGGCGGGATCACGGGGATCACGTCCAGCACCATCCACTCGGGCTTGTTGTCGCTGTCGCGCAGGCTCTCAATGATCTTGAGCCGCTTGATGTAGTCCTTCTGCTTCTGCTTGGAGCCGGTGTCCTTCAGATCGTTGCGCAGATCCTTGGAGAGCTGAACCAGGTCGAGCTTGGCCAGCAGCTTGCGAACCGCTTCGGCCCCCATGTCGGCCTCGAAGGCGCCATCGCCGTACTGCGTGCGGGCCTGGCGATACTCTTCCTCGGTCAGGAGCTGGCGTTCCTTGAGCGGGGTATCGCCCGGGTTCACCACCACGTAGTCCTGGAAGTAGATCACCTTCTCCATGCTGGTGGTCTTCATGTCGAGCAGATTGCCCAACCGGCTGGGGATCGCCTTGAAGAACCAGATGTGCACCACGGGCGCCGCCAGTTCGATATGGCCCATGCGCTTGCGGCGCACGCGGCTGTGGGTGACCTTCACACCGCAGCGGTCGCAGATCATGCCCTTGTACTTCATGCCGCGGTACTTGCCGCAGGCGCATTCCCAGTCCTTTTCAGGGCCAAAGATCCGCTCGCAGAACAGGCCGTCCTTTTCAGGGCGGTAGGTGCGGTAGTTGATCGTTTCCGGCTTCTTGACTTCGCCGAAGGACCAGCTGCGGATGTCGTGCGGGCTGGCGAGGCTGATCTTTACCGACTCGTAATCATTGATACGGTCGTACGAGGTTTCACCCATGCTGCTCATGATTCTGACTCCTGTGGAGGAGGATCGTCTCTCTGCGGGGGAAAGACGCTGTAGGCTATTGCAATTTGCTAAAGGCGGAGGCTCGTGCGAGCCTCCGCCGGATAATATCTTGAAGGCGGGAGCGCGGCGTTAGACGCGGCGCTTTTCCAACTGCATGTTCAACGCCAGACCGCGGATTTCGTTCGTCAGCACGTCGAAGCTCGCTGGAGTTCCGGCCTCCAGAGTGTTCTCGCCCTTGACCATCGATTCGTAGATCTTGGTACGGCCTTCCACGTCGTCGCTCTTGACCGTGAGCAACTCCTGCAGAATGTAAGCGGCGCCATAAGCCTCGAGCGCCCAGACTTCCATTTCGCCGAATCGCTGACCGCCGAAGCGGGCCTTGCCGCCCAAGGGTTGCTGCGTGATGAGCGAGTAGGGACCCGTCGACCGGGCGTGCACCTTCTCGTCCACCAAGTGATGCAACTTGAGCATGTAGATGTAGCCAACCGTGGTGGTCTGCTCCATCGCTTCGCCCGTGCGGCCGTCGAAGAGCTGAGCTTTGCCGTTGCGCGGCAGACCGGCTGCCACCAGGCAGTCGTTGATCTCTTCTTCGGTGGCTCCATCGAACACCGGGGTGATGGCCCGGAAGCCGAGCTTGGCTCCGGCCCAGCCCAAGTGGGTCTCGAGAATCTGACCCACGTTCATACGGCTGGGCACGCCCAGCGGGTTGAGCAGGATCTGCAGCGAGGTGCCATCTGCCAGGAAGGGCATGTCTTCCTGCGGCAAGATCTTGGCGACCACGCCCTTGTTTCCATGGCGTCCGGCCATCTTGTCGCCCACCGAGATCACTCGTTTGGCGGCGATGTAAACCTTGACCATCTGCAACACGCCGGAGCGAAGCTCGTCGCCGCGCTTCATCGAATTCAAGATCCGATCGCGCTCGTCGATGGCGTTCTCGACCGCGGGCCACATGTCCTTGTAAAGCTTCTCGACCTCGGTCTTCCGCTGCGGGCTGCGGATGTCGATCTTGTCGACCGAAAAGGCCATGGCCTTCTCAGCGATGGTCTTGTGATCCTGGTCGTTCACCAGCGGCGCACCGGCGTCGTCGGTGAGCTTGCGATCCAGGACCTTCTCCATCGCACCGACCAGTTCGCCGAAGGCATCGGCGATGGCCGAGTTGCCGTTCGTCTCGGCGTCCTTCAAAGCCTTCTCAAAGGCCTTGCGTTCGTCGTCCGACAGGCTGAGTCGACGCGAGAACTTCTGGGTATCGATCACGATCCCTTCGATGCCCGAGGGAACCTCGAGCGAGTCGTTCTTCACGTCTTCGCCGGCACGGCCGAAGATCGCGTGCAGCAGCTTCTCTTCCGGGGTCAGTTCGCTCTTGCTCTTGGGCGAGACCTTGCCGACCAGAATGTCGCCTGGCTGCACGTAGGTACCGATGCGGACGATGCCCCCTTCGTCGAGATTGCGGAGAGCCTTCTCGCTGACGTTGGGGATATCGCGGGTGAACTCTTCGCGGCCCAGCTTGGTTTCGCGGATTTCAATGTCGAATTCCTCGATGTGAATCGAGGTGTAGACGTGATCGCGGACCAGCTCTTCGGAGATGATGATCGCGTCTTCGAAGTTGAACCCTTCCCACGACATGAATCCGACCAGTACGTTGCGGCCCAGGGCCAGTTCGCCCTGATAGGTGGCGGCGCCGTCGGCGATCACTTCGCCCTTTTCGACCTTTTGGCCGGGGCTGACCAGCGGCTTCTGGTTCTGGCAGGTGCCTTCGTTCAAGCCCACAAACTTGCGCAGCTTGTAGACCTCGTCGCCGATCTCAATCCGTCCGGCGTCGGCGTAGGTCACGGTCCCCTTCTTCTTGGCGCGGACCAACATGCCCGAGTTGCGGGCGACGTCGCGCTCCATGCCCGTGCCGACGATCGGCGGCTCGGTCACCAGCAACGGCACAGCTTGCCGCTGCATATTCGAACCCATCAACGCGCGGTTGGCGTCGTCGTGCTCGAGGAAGGGAATCAAACCGGCCGAGACGCCCACCATCTGGCTGGGGGCCACGTCCATGTACTGCACCTTGTCGACGCCGACCATCTCGAAGTCCGAGCGGTGGCGAGCGATCAAGTTGTCGCCGACCAGCTTGCCCTTTTCCACGATGGCATCGGCCGGGGCCAGGTAGGCTTCGGCTTCCTGGTCGGCACGCAGCCAGACCACTTCGTCCGAGAGCTTGCCCTTGGTCGCCGAGCGATAGGGGGTGATCAAGAAGCCGTACTCGTCGACCGCGGCATAGATCCCCAAGCTGGAGATCAAACCGATGTTCGTACCTTCAGGCGTCTCAATCGGGCAGATGCGGCCGTAGTGCGAAATGTGCACGTCGCGCACTTCGAAGCCGGCTCGCTTGCGATTCAAACCGCCAGGGCCAAGGGCCGACAGACGACGCTCGTGCGTGAGCATCGAGAGCGGATTCGTCTGATCGACGACCTGCGACAACTCGCCGCGGCCGAAGAAGTACTCAATGGCGGCCGATACGCTCTTGGGATTAATCAGGCTGCGAGGAGTCATATCCTCGACATCCTTCAGGCTCATGCGCTCCTGAACCGTGCGGCGGAGCTTCAGGAAGCCCTTGCGCAGTTCGTCGCAGGCCAACTCGTCGATCGTTCGCAGACGACGATTGCCCAAGTGATCGATGTCGTCCACTTCGACATCCGCTTCGCCGGTCCGGAGCTTCATCACGTAACGGATGGCGTTGACGAAGTCCTCGGGACGCAGGGTCATCTCGTCTTCCGAGATGTCCTGGTTGAACTTGCGGTTGATACGGAAGCGGCCGACCTTGCCCAGCTGATAACGGCTGGTGTCGAAGAACTTCTCGTGGAACAGCGTCTTGGCCTTCTCCAACTGCGGAGGATTGCCCGGACGGAGCCGCTGATAGATCTTAAGCAGTGCTTCTTCGTGGCTAGCCGTGGTGTCTTCGGCCAGCGTGTTGAAGATCAGCGGATCCTTGACGGGCGGAGCCACCTCGACCATGTCGAGGCCCGAGGTGCAGATGATCTCGGCCACGTTCTTGGTGATGGTGTGGCCGCTCTCCAGAATGATCTCGCCCGCGCGGTCGCTCTCGGGCGGGTAGACAACGTCACCCACCGCGATGCGTCCCTCGATCTTCGAGACGCTGCGGCCGTCGACGATCTTCTCTTCGGTGGTCTCGAAGAACAGACGGATCAGCTCGATATCCGACCCGTAGTTGGGGCTCATGGCGCGCAGCAGCGTCGTGGCGGCAAACTTGCCGCTTTGATCGATGCGGACGCCCAGGCTTTCCTTCTTGGTGGTGTTCAGCTCGATCCAGCTACCGCGCTCGGGAATGATGCGGCAGCTATAGGTCCGCTTGTCACCTTCCAGCTCGCTGACAAAGTCCACGCCGGGGCTGCGATGCAGCTGGCTCACCACGACGCGCTCGGCGCCGTTGATGATGAACTCGCCGCCGCCGATCATGATCGGCATGTCGCCCAAATAGACCTCTTCCTCGATTGGCTCAGCTTTGGTAAGCCGTAGCCAGACTTTGAAGGGCCGACCATAGGTCATGCGCAACTGCCGGCATTCATCCGGTTCGTACCGGGGCTTGCCCAGTTCGTAGCGGACGTATTCCAACCGCAAGCTCTTGTCGTAGCTTTCGATCGGAAAGATCTCGCGCAGAACGGCCTCGATCCCCTGCAACTTCCGCTTGGTGGAAGGAGCATCGAGCTGCAGAAACGCCGCATAGCTGCGCGTCTGAATCTCGGTCAGGTCTGGAATCGGGAACTGTTCTTGAATCTTGCCAAATCGACGAATTTCCGGAGGCGAGAGGCGACGTTGAGCCGAAGTGGCCATTTGGGCGGGTGCTCCTGGAGGAAGCGCAAAAACGCGCGGTCAGAGAATCGACGAACTGGCCCCGGGCGGAGAGATGCCTGCGCGCAGCATCCTCCGCCGAAACTTCTCGACCAGCAAAACAGGTGCGAGACGACTCAAGAAAACCCTCGCCCGTAGCAGCGCACGGGCGCGCTCTCGAGAGAACACGCGGGACAGCCAGTGGCGACACAATTACTGCACGCAGAACCTACTTAACGGCAACCTTGGCGCCAGCTTCTTCCAGTTCCTTCTGCAGCTTGGCAGCGTCTTCCTTCGAGATCGCCGTCTTGACCGGCTTCGGCGCGGCCTCGACCAGATCCTTGGCTTCCTTCAAGCCCAGGCCCGTCGCGGTGCGGACGACCTTGATGATGCCGATCTTCTTGGCAGCGTCAAAGCTCTCGAGGATCACGTCGAACTCAGTCTTGGCTTCGGCGGGAGCCGCAGCGGCAGCCGGGCCAGCAGCCATCATCATACCGCCACCAGCGGCAGGCTTGATGCCGTGGACCTTCTCCAGATAATCGCTCAGTTCCTTCGCTTCCTTCAGGGTCAGCGCGATGATCTTTTCGCCCAGGTCTTTGGCCTTGGCGGAAAACTCTTGAGCGGGGGCTTCAGCAGTGGACATTACGGGTCGTTTCCTTTCTGACTTCGCTCGCCACCAGGGGCGGGCTGGAACACAAATTGATCCCAATTTCTTGTTTCTTCGTCGCGGCAAGCCGCTGGAACTAGAAACCGTGATTCGGGTACCGGACAAGCGGACTCGCAGGACGCCTGCGGCCGCCAATGATCTCTACAACTGAACTAGGTTGCGGCCGGGGCCGGGGCATCGCCCGCGGGTGCTGCGGGTGCAGCCTCCGCAGCGGGAGCGGCATCGGCTGCAGGGGCATCGCCCGCCGGAGCCGGTTCTTCCCCTTCCGACTTCTGTTTGATCTGACTGGCCAAGGCACCGCCGGCGCTGATGAGCTGACCCGAGAGGGTTGCAGCCACACCGGAAATCATCCCTGACAGGATGCTGAGCTGCTCACCACGGCTGGGCCAGGTGCTGACGCTTTTCACGTCGGCCGCCGACAGGGGAGTGCCGTCCATCGCACCGCCGCGCGGGGCGACGAGCTTGAACTCCTTCTCCTTCTCGAGCGACATGATCTCCTTGGCCAGCGAGACGATGTCTTCGCCACCCCAGACCAAAGCAGCGGGGCCGCTGAGACCCACGAACGCAGGGGCCAGCACGGTCCCTTCCGTGGCTCGACGAGCCAGGCTGTTCTTGATCACCCGCACGTGGATGTTCTTGGAGCGGAGCCGCTTGCGGAGCTCGTAGTTGTTGTTGGCGCTGAGCCCGGACAGGCTGACCACCAGGATGTCGTTGACGCCCGAGAGGTCCTTCTTGACCTGATCGGTCAGATGTTCCTTGACGAATTTGCTCATGACTTTCTCGCAGACATGGGTCGTTTATGGTTGTCCAGGCGTCCCGCCTGTTGGATTCGCTTTGTCGATCAGCTTCAGGCAACTTGCGGGCCCGTCGCCCGCAGCGGAACCATTTAGGCTGCGATCATGATTCCGGGGCTCATCGAAGCGCTGATCGAAATCGACTGAATGTATTGTCCCTTGACCGTCGCCGGCTTCATGTTGGTGATCAACTTGATGAAGGCGTCGATGTTCTCTTGAATCTTGCCGGCGTCGAAGCTCATCTTGCCCACGCCTGCGTGCACCACTCCGCCGTCGTCGGCGCGGAACTCGACCTTGCCGGCCTTGTACTCGCGGACCGTCTTGGCCACTTCGTTTGTCACGGTGCCGGCACGGGGCGAAGGCATCAAGCCGCGGGGGCCGAGCACGCGACCCAAGGGACCCACCAGGCCCATCATGTCGGGCGAGGCGATACAGGCGTCGAAATCGGTCCAACCCTCTTTGATCTTCTTGGCCAGATCCTCGGCACCCACTTCGTCGGCGCCGGCAGCCTTGGCCTCAGCAGCCTTGTCCCCCTTGGCGAAGACCACGACCCGCAGAGTCTTGCCCAGACCGTGCGGCAGCACGATCGAGCCGCGGACCAGTTGATCGGCCTGCTTGGCGTCGATCCCCAACCGCATGGCCACTTCAACCGTCTGGTCGAACTTGGTGGTTCCGTACTTCTTGAGCAGGGCGACCGCATCGGCCAACGGCAGAGGATTCAGGTCCTTCCGCAGGGCGAGCAGACTTCGGAAACGCTTGGATTGCTTGGCCATCGGAGTGCGGGTTCTTACGTAAGGAAGGGGATTAGGTAGGTCGAGTTCGCGAGGGCTGGAAAAATCGCGAATCGAGCGGTGTTTGATGCTAAGAGCAACGACGCGTGGCGCGGGCGATCAACCTTCGATCACGATGCCCATGCTGCGAGCGGTTCCTTCGATCATCCGCTTGGCGTGATCCATGTCGCGGGCGTTCAGGTCCTTGATCTTCTGCTTCACGATGTCTTCGACCTGGGCGTTGGTGACCTTGCCGACCTTGTCCTTGTTCGGGACGCCGGCTCCCTTGGCCACACCGGCCGCCTTCTTCAACAGCGCGGCAGCCGGAGGGCTCTTGGTGACGAAGTCAAAGCTGCGATCGTTGTAGACGTTCACCACCACGGGAATCGGCATGCCGCCGGCTTCCTTGGTGCGATCGTTGAACTGCGAGACGAACTGCCCCAGGTTGATGCCGTGACGGCCCAAGGCCGTACCGACCGGAGGGGCGGGAGTGGCCTGACCGCCGGGGACCTGGAACTTCACTTGGGCAACGAACTGCTTGGCCATAGTCTCTACTCGTCAATCGTGTCAGGACGGTATTCTGGTGAGTTAAATCGAAGTTTTGATGTCGTGCGGGCAGCGGACAGTCCGACCGAAAGGTCAGATCGCCTCGACCTGCCAGTATTCCAAGGTGACGGGAGTCGAGCGGCCGAAGATGTTGATCATCACGATCACTTCTCCGCTGGTCTCGTCGATGCCGTCCACGTCTCCCTCGAAGTTCTCGAAGGTCCCCTCGATGATCTTCACGCGAGAGCCCGTCTTGAAGTTGATCTTCAGCTTGGGCTGCTCGATCGCGGGGTCGATCTCGATGCGGATAATCTTTTGAATCTCGTGCGGCAGCATGGGGACCGGCTTGCCGCCTGCTCCCGTAAAATCGCCGATGCCCGGCGTCTCCCGGACCAGGAACCAAGTGTCGTCGTTGATCACCATGTGAACGACCAGGTAGCCCGGATACAGCTTGCGCTTGACGATCCGCTTCTTGCCGGTCTTGGTGAACTCGGTGATCTTCTCGGTCGGAACAATGATCTCATCGAAGTACCGATCAAGTCCGCCGATTTTGACGCGACGCTTCAAAGCGTCAGCAATCGAATCTTCGCGGTTGCTCTGCACCTTCAGGATGTACCAGTTCTTGACCTCGTCCTCGATGACGGGGGTCTCTTCGACCGGCTGTCCGCGGGGCGTCTTGGGACGCTTGGGTTTGGCCGTGGCAGCAGCGACGGGAGCTTCGGCAGCACCTTCAGCAGCGGGGGCATCGGTGACCGCTACGCCCGGCTCGTCAGGGCCAGGCGCAATCTCGGCCTGAGCTGTCGCGGCGGCGCCAGCGCTCTCTTTCGAGGCGCTGTCCGACCCGGCATCGACCACCGGCGTGGTGTCATCCGTTTCGTCGCTCACACCCACTACCTCCAGGTAAATGGTCAAAGGCTCGAGTCTACAGAAACCCAGCCAACGACCGCGGAAAACTCAATCCGACCTCTCCAACCAGACGCCCATAAACTGGCGCCAGCGGACGGCACACGGAGTGTGCCTGCTACCTTACATGCCGCTACCTTACATGCCTACGTCTTGGGGCTTGGCCTGCGGCACGATTCCCAACCACAAGAACAGTTCGCGCCACAGGACGTCGAACGTGAACAGGATGATGGCCAAAGCAAAAATCGTGAACAGCACCACCGCCGAACCACGCAGCAACTCGCCTCGCGAGGGCCACGAAACTTTATTCATCTCGGCTTCGGTCGCGATCAGAAAGTCGGCGAACTTGGGGAAGTTCACCGCCCGATAACTAACCCACAGACCAATCGCCGCAAACAGACAGGGGACTATGAACTGATAGAAAGGCAATCCGCCAGCTTTGTCGTAAATCATCAGCGCGAAGCCTAAACGCCAGGCACCCAAGAGGGCTGTAATGGCGAATGCGGCAAACGTCACCTGCCGGGCGGTACGACCTTGGCTCCGCTTATAAGGCTGGACCTGCCAAAGTTCCTTCCACCAGGACTGCGAGGACGAGAGATCACCTGCTGAGTCTTTGGCCATCGTCTTCATCCGTTCTGCAACCATGCTTGGGTTAGCGGTGCCGACCAGCCGGCTCCGACGAGCTTCCTGCTCCACTCCCTCAAAACACCATGCCTGGAAAATACATCATTTCAGGACCACGCCAAAGGAACGCAGGGGCGGCGGGAATTGAACTCGCAACCTCTGGTTTTGGAGACCAGCGCTCTGCCAATTGAGCTACGCCCCTAGGGGTTCCTTCGCAAATTACGATCGCTCGCCCTGCATCCACAGGAACGAGCGATCGCAAATCATACTTCGCTCGCTACTCAAGAATCTTCGTGACGACGCCCGACCCGACCGTCTTGCCACCTTCGCGAATGGCGAAGCGAACACCTTCGTCCATGGCAATGGGGCTGATCAGGGTCACTTCCACCTTGGCGTTGTCGCCGGGCATGCACATTTCGGCGCCGCCCATCAGGTTGGCCGAACCGGTGACGTCCGTGGTGCGGAAGTAGAACTGCGGGCGATAGCCGCTGAAGAACGGCGTGTGCCGGCCCCCTTCTTCCTTCGACAACACGTAGACCTCGGCGGTGAACTTGGTGTGCGGAGTGATCGAACCCGGCTTGGCGATAACCTGGCCGCGCTCAATGTCCTCGCGCTTCAGACCGCGAAGCAGGATGCCGACGTTGTCGCCGGCCTGACCCTGATCCAAGGTCTTGTTGAACATTTCGACGCCCGTGCAAATGGTCTTGCGGGGCTCGGGGGTGAAGCCGATGATCGCGACTTCCTCGCCGACCTTCACCAGACCGCGCTCGATACGGCCCGTGGCGACGGTGCCACGACCTTCGATCGAGAACACGTCTTCGACGGCCATCAGGAAGGGCTTGTCGATTTCGCGAACGGGCTCGGGGATGTAGCTGTCGATCGCGTCCATCAGCTCGCCGATGCACTTGTTCGCAGCAGGATCCTTCGGGTTGTCGTAGGCGGGCTTCGAGGCCCCACGAATCACCGGCACGTCGTCGCCCGGGAAGTCGTTCTTCGTGAGCAACTCGCGAACTTCCAGCTCGACCAGGTCGAGCAACTCGGCGTCGTCCACCAGGTCGCACTTGTTCAGGAAGACCACGATACGAGGCACACCGACCTGACGGGCCAGCAGCACGTGCTCGCGAGTCTGGGGCATGGGCCCGTCCGCGGCCGAGACCACCAGGATCGCGCCGTCCATCTGGGCGGCACCGGTGATCATGTTCTTGATGAAGTCCGCGTGGCCCGGGCAGTCAATGTGGGCGTAGTGGCGCTTCTCAGTTTCGTATTCGACGTGCGCGACAGCGATGGTCACGGTCTTCGTGGCATCGCGGACGGTACCGCCCTTAGCGATTTCCGAGTAGGGCTTGAAGGCCGCCAGGCCTTTGGCGCCTTGGACAGCCAGGATCGCGCCGGTCGTGGTTGTCTTGCCATGGTCAATGTGACCGATGGTTCCAACGTTCACGTGCGGCTTCTTACGTGCAAAGGTTTCCTTCGCCATTCTGTCTCCCTAAATCTCTCTTCTTGACTATTTGTCTATGCCAGGTGCGTCTATTCCGGTCTCTCTTCGACGGCCAATCGAACACCGACTGACGCCGACGTATCACTCACCGTCACCAGGTTCACCGACTAGGTTCACCTTCACGAGGAGCTGCTGAGGGGACTCGAACCCTTGACCTCGTCCTTACCAAGGACGTGCTCTACCAACTGAGCTACAGCAGCTTAAAACGAACTTCGAGCCGGCCTCGCGGCCGACCCCACCACGTTCTCAAAAACACTTCAAAATCGTCGCGACCGACCTGCAGGCCAAAGCGGGTGAAGGGAATCGAACCCTCGTCTTCAGCTTGGAAGGCTATTGCTCTACCATTGAGCTACACCCGCCGATCACACATCTCACTTCACGCCGCAACCATTTCCCAATCGCGATTACTAAGTCGTTCCACCAATGGGGGATGAAGGATTCGAACCTTCGAAGGCAGAGCCATCAGATTTACAGTCTGACCCCTTTGACCGCTCGGGAAATCCCCCGTCCTTGGAAAATTTTGTACCCATTCATCGCTACGCGATGAATTCTTCAGCCTGTGGCCCTCCACATGGGCTCGTCTCGAGCGAACTTATGACGAGCTAGTGGAGGGACTTGAACCCACAACCTGCTGATTACAAATCAGCTGCTCTGCCAATTGAGCTACACTAGCAACTGGCGGCGACCGCTTATCGAAACCGAAAAATATAGCAAACTTACCGGTGATTGCAAAGGTGCCACCGGGCGCGAATTTTGCATCATGCCGGCCCACCCCATGGGAGGGGGCGAACAGCAGCATTTTTCGGAGGCTTTTCTACGCACGCCAATAAAAAAAGGAGGCTGACGAGAGTCACGGAAAAGACACTTTCCGCCACCGCGCATGTTCGCACGGAAATGGCGATTTGTCTCTTCCGACGACTTTCGACAGCCTCCCGACTACGATCCCCTGTCTGGGGCACCATTTTCCGACATTATTGCTTCGCAGGCCCGACTACCTGCTGGCAGGTAGAAGGTACTGGGAAATTTTACCGTTCACGGGCATTTTTACTGCCCACCGGGCCAATCAATCGCCCGTACCCGGGCCATCTAATTCAACGCCCGTACCCGGGCCATCGAATCCAGTTACAGGCCCGGAATCTCAATCTTCTCGTCTTCGGCGGCCTTGCGGAGCTTGGTCAAAGCGCGGGCTTCGATCTGTCGCACCCGCTCCTTGGTCACGCCCATCTGGCGTCCCACTTCCTTCAAGGTCAGTGGTTCACGACCGTGGTCGAGTCCGAAGCGACTGATGATAATCTTCTGCTCGCGTTCGTCAAGACGCTCCAGAATTCGTCCGATCTCGACTTCACGAGTCGACTGGGCCGATTCCTGCTCGTATTGATCGCTACGGCCATCGACCGTGGCATCGAACATTTCCTCGTGGCTGGTGCGGAACCGGCCACGACGCTTGTGCTCGTCCGGAATGCTGCGGGCATAGTTCTTCATGATCGCCCACGTGGCGTATGTGCTGAACTTGTTGCCGCGGCCAAAGTCGAACTTCTCGGCAGCACGAATCAGCGAGATGTTTCCATCGCTGACCAGCTCGAAGAAGTTCTCATTCGGGTCGACGTGTCGCTTGGCAATCGAAACCACCAGCCGCAAGTTGGCGCGGATGATCTGGTTCTTGGTGGCCAGCGCCTCGTCATAGTCCTTTTCCAACTGATCCATCAGGCTGCTCTTGGGACGCAGCGGATCGATCTTGGCCCGTGCCTCGGCCGCGCGATACTTCAAGAAGTTCATCTTGCGGAACAAGTAGACTTCCTGCTCGCGGGTCAGCAGCGGAATCTCGTACAGGCTGGCCAGATACGGGGGCAGACCGGCAGGGAGCCGAGCCCGCTTGCTGGGTTCGGTGGTTCCCGGCATTTCGCCCAGGATCAGGTCTTCAACGCCCGACTTGGCGAACATCTCGTTGGGGATGAAGTCCAACGGCAGTTCGGTAATCCGTTTCGCCCGCATCTCGTTGATGATGCGGTAGATGCTGGTCTTGGTGCGGCAGTGCCGATGCGCCAAGTCATCTACGGTCACGCCGAGCCGGTATTGGCGGCAGATTTCGCGTTTGACTTCTTCCGACAAAGGCCCGTTCTTCTCCGGCAGAATGGCCAGATCCGGGTGCTGCTCGTCGAATTGCTTCAGGGTGTAGCGGATCGTCTCGACGCTGCGGCCCATGCGGCGAGCCAGACGGCGAGTGACCTCGGCAGGGCAACCGCCCGCACGAGTCAACCGTCGAGCGCGCATTACGATCTTGGCCCGCTCTTCGTCGTCGAGCTGACTGAAATCGCTTCCGCGCTGCACGCGGTCGCGATTCTCGCTCACGAAGCGATCGACCGAGCTGCGCAGGAAGCCGACTCGCTTGCGGCCTGCGAACAGAAAGCGACGGCTTACCAGCCCTTGCTGACGCCAGCGGGCGATGGTCTTCGTCGAAACATTGAATTCGCTGGAGAGCTGCTCGACCGTCAGCACGGGTTCGCCAGCCGACTCGACGGGCAGATCGGCCGCGTCCGAAACGTCTTCCACGAATAGCCGCAGATCGTGCCGGGCCTCTTCGCCGGTTACCGTCTGACCAGATGCCGTATCGGGACGGAAGTCCGTGATCCGATGGCACAGGTACTCGTACGGGTAAACCCGTTCCGCTTCGATCTCGGTCAGCAGCGTCTCGGCACGGCTGGCCTGAAGCACTTTGCGATCGCGCGGCGCAAAGCGTACTTGCTGATCGCGCAGCTGGCGGAGAACGGGGCTTTGGTAGTCGGCATGCATGGTAGCGGCCCTCGCACTCAGCGAGTCCCCCGCGGAAGGGCAATTCGTTGCCCAATCCAAGGAAACTCGCTGGTCTGAAGCGGTTGGAGATTCAAGGCGGCATCTATCCTTGCGCGTCTCGAAGCTCCGATGATTGTGTCTAGCTGGAGTAGAAGGTCCTGCGATAGTGGGAAGTTTGATTGTTTGGGGGTCACCTTGATCGCTCGGCAATCAACAAGACTGCCAGCTCTTTGGTCACCAGGAGGGTGGAAAATGGCCAGTTTCCCCACATCAGCCAAATCACGCCCGCCAAGTGTCTCACAAATGTCTACGTGTAGGATGGAGGTTTGGTCCAAGAAAAAGTTCGCCGGGAGTACCGATTTTATTGCCCTGTCTCTTCTTACCTCTCCCAGCCATCTTGTAAGTCAATATTATAGCTTCACTTAAAATCTGGCCCCATCTCTCGATTGGTTCTGCTTTGGGTTCAGGTACTGTTGCCATGTACACTATCGGCAACCGTTTCTCTTTCCAATAGCGCCTCTCCCAATCAGCAAATGCTGGGCCGAAAGGGGGGGAGGGGTGTTGACTTTGCCCCTTCCCTTCGTGCTTGCGCCCAAGGCACCCGCCAATCCCTATGACAGCACAATCGCAGCCATCGTTCAATTCTCTTTTCTCGGACCAATCCGTTTGATGCGAAGACTCGCGGCGGACCGATCTATGGTCAGATACCGTAAACAGCGGTCGGTCTTACAGTCTTTGGGTCGAAAAAATGAGGCTTCGATAATGCGTCGCAAGTCCTTGATGGTTGCCAGCCTTGCCTTTGCGGCGACTCTGCTGGGCCAAAATATCACGGCGTCCGCCGCCGAAAAGTTCGCTCTCGCCGGGGGACAAGCCAAACTCGGTGTCCAGCAGGTCGAGGTCGACGTCGAAGTCGGCGGCGACCTGAAGATGGCCACCGACGCCAAAGTGAAGCCGACCAAGATGAGCGTGGTTGCCGCGCTCAAGTACCAGGAGCGCGTGCTGGCGGGCAAAGCCCCGCAAGTCAAAGGCCTGCGCAGCATCCGTTACTACGACCAGGCTCAGGCCACCATCAAATTCGAACGCGGCGGAGCGACGCCCAAACTCGCCCCCGAGCGCAAGCTGGTCGTGGTCGACTGCGCCTCGAATGCCGCGCCGGCGACTCTCTTCAGCCCCAGCGGTCCTCTGACCCGCGACGAGCTGGACCTGATCGATGTGGCGGGGAACAGCCTGCTTCTCTACAGCCTGCTCCCTGAAGGGCAAGTCGCGCTGGGCGAGTCATGGAAGCTCTCGGCCGACGTGCTGGCCGGCGTGTTGGGCCTGGACTCGGTCGGGCACTCTGACGTCGAGAGCGTGCTGACCAGTGTCGAAGGGGGAGTCGCCACGATCGAAGCACACGGTCATGTCGACGGCGCCATCGGCGGTGTCGCGACCGAAATCGAAGTCAAAACAAAGGCCCTTTTGGACCTGAAAACACGGCACTTTACCCGTTTTGGCCTGGCCGTCAAAGAGAAACGCGCGATCGGTATGGTGACCCCCGGACTGGACGTGGTCGCGCGGATCCGTTTGAAGTTCACTCCTGTGGAGAGTTCGGCCCAACTGGCCGAAAAGGCTCTGAAAGATGTGCCCCTCGACCCGCATCCGGCCGTCACGCAGCTCGCCTTTCCCGATGCGGACGGCTCGTTTCGCTTTTGCTACGATCGCCGCTGGTTCATCTATCAGGACGATCCGACCGTCACGCTGCTGCGGATGGTCGACCGGGGCGAGCTGATCGCTCAGTGCAACATCAGCCGGCTGTCGAAGGCCGAGCCGGGCAAGAAGATCACCGCCGAGAACTTCCGCGAGGGGATCAAGGAAGCCCTTGGGGATCGCTTCAAGGAGTTCGTCTCGTCCGAAGAATTGCCGGCCGATGGCGGCCCGGCAATTTATCAGGTGATCGCCGCGGGCGAGGCCTCGGAACTCCCCATCCAGTGGCACTATTACCTGATCACCGACAAGCAGGGTCGGCACGTCGCGTTTACCTTCACCCTGGAGTCGGAGCGGGCAGAGCGCTTCGGCCAGACCGGGCACGACATCGTCCGCACGTTGGAGTTCCTGAAGCAGGACGAGCCCGAAATCGCCGAAGAAAAGCCGGCTGCCAAGACAGAGGGCTCGAAGACGGAAGCCTCCAAGGACGACAAGGCCAAGTCGGCCAAGACGCCTGTGGCCGACAAGTCGGCGGGCAAAACGCCCCGCAAATAGTGCGCGGCGCCGGGCCGCACCTGCTACAACCGGTACAACGCTTCGTTCCTATTCGGCCCCCGATTTCTCTAGGTGGGGGGGCCGCTCAGGCGGGCGGGCGACTTTTTCAAATTACCGGTTGGAAGCATACCACCCGTGCATTCGGGCTAGCTATAATCGAACCTAGTCCAATCCTCTGGACCACGTCGCAGAACACTCGTGTGGCCACCCACGCGACTACTTTGCGAGTGGCCGTTTCGCCTCGACACCTGCATCGCGCTGGCGATGCAGTAAGTCCGGGCGAATCTTTGGACGAGCGGGTTCTTTCGGCGTTCGTTGGTGTGGACGTGTTGTTGGGCCAGGTCGTGCCCGCCCGAAGATGGGCGAGCCTCACGCGGGAAAAGCACATGGCGGCGATCGTCATCAAACATAAGGAATCGGGCCAGGTCCTTGCTGAATCGGAGTATGACGACACCGAGGGGGCGAATCTCACCGGCGCCGACTTGCGCGGCGCGGACCTAACCGATGCGCCGCTGACCAGCGCCTTCCTGGCCCGTGCGAACCTGGCCAATGCGGTCCTCAAGGGGACCTTTCTCGACGACGCCTCGATGATCGAGGTCGACCTGTCGGGCGCCGACTTGACTCATGCTGTCCTGACGCATGCCGACCTGCGCTTCTCGAATTTGAGTGGCGCGAATCTGGCGGGGGCCGACTTGAGCGGCGCCAATCTAACGGGCGCGTTGCTGGCTGGCGCGGACCTGAGCAATGCAACTCTGGAAGGGACGCTGCTGACCGACGCCGAAACCGACGCGGTGACCCGCTGGCCCGAGGGCTTTACGCCAGAACCGCAGTGGGATCCGCGCATCGAGCACGCGCCGCACGCCTCGAGCATGGAAGTGAAGGCCATCAAGATGGCCGCTCCCGTGCCCGAAACGCGGGCCATCTTTGAAGGGCTGGTCGCCGACGAGCCCGAAGAAGGGGACGTGCTGGACGAGGACAAGACGATTGTCGAGGACCGCGAGACCCCGCTGGAGCGCGAATTGCTGGGCGCGCCGGCCGTGGCGGAAGTGCGCGGCGAGTCGCGCACGGAATCACGCAGCAGCGGCAACAACACGCCTGCCCCACCCGTCAAAGCCCGCAGCCGGACCAGTGGCGGCGACGATGGAGAGGGAGAAGACGCCGGCTTCGGCGGTCCCGCTCTCAAGCCGGGCGAACATCGCGAGAACGGCCGCCTGACGCGCTACTTCGAGAACGGCATCAAGGCCGCCGAAGGGGAGTTCCTCAATGGTCGACGGCACGGCCGCTGGACCGCCTGGTATCCCTCGGGCCGTCTGGAGCAGGAAGGCCAGTACGTCGACGGCGAGATGGACGGCATCTGGACCACCTGGTTCGAGAACAGCAACAAGGCGGTCGAAGGAGCCTTCAAAAAGGGCTTCAAGCACGGCCGCTGGACTAGCTGGCACCGCAACGGTCAGAAGGACAAAGAGGGCGAATATCGCGACGGCAAGAAGTACGGCAATTGGGTCCGCTGGAGCGAAGACGGCCAGATGATTACCGAAGGGGGCTTCGTGAACGGAGTCCGCGACGGCCGCTGGGTCAGTTGGTACTACAACGGCCGCAAGAAGGCCGAAGGCGAGTACCGCGACGGCAAGCACCACAACAAGTGGGTTTACTGGGATGTCCGCGGACAGCAGGTGCGCGTCACCGAGTTCTGGAACGGTGAAGTCATTCAGTAGCGCTTGTGGTGCAGGCGTCTCGCCTGCTGTTGTGGTGCAGGCGTCCCGCCTGCCGTTGTGGTGCAGGCGTCCTGCCTGCTTGCCCTGTGAAGAACTTCACTTCTTCGGCATCGTTCCCGACTGTCGCGCCTCGACCAGATTCCGCAAGTTCGCGACCTTGTTGGCTAGCACGTACAGGTGCTCCGGAGACGAGTTGATCAGGCGGAACTTCCCCTGGTGCGCACCCACCTTGAATTCGTAATGCGTCTCTCCTCCGTCGGCGACTCCGCTGGTCTTCACGTCTCCCTGCTCCCACAGCTTGTCGCGCACGATCAGGTTCACGATATCCGTCCAGTTCTCCAGATCGGCCGGCGTCAGGGTATAGGTTGCGGGCGGCTTCTTCACGGCCCCTTCCATCTGCGAGGAGCGGGTGATGGTCGCCTGGCCCCCTTGCACCTCGAAGCGGGTCCTGAAACCGCCAAAGTATTCGACGGTGGTCACCGCCAGCATGGCTGCGTCCACGTCCTTGGCGTTGACAAATCCGCGAACGCGCTCCGTCAGATCGCGCTGCCGCGTCTCTTGTTCGGTAAGTTGCCTGCCGCAGCCCGACAGAAGGCAGGCCAGCAACAAAGCTTTCGCAAGATCGCGGGCGATTCGTGGGGACATGGGGAGTCTCCAATCCAAGGGCTTCGTTAGCGAGTCTTACTTGGACGAGGGATCTGGCCCGATAGTTTCCAGCAAGGCCAGAATAGTCCGCGGACGACTCAACGCTTCGTCGCACTGCTGGCACGAATCGTTGAAGGCCTGAAGTTTGCTCCTACTACCCCCTCGACGCCAAGCGGTTGGCCCGCTAGAATCCATGCACATGACGCGGGGTGGAGCAGCCCGGTAGCTCGCGAGGCTCATAACCTCGAGGTCGCAGGTTCGAATCCTGTCCCCGCCACTTGAAGTCCGATGGTGC